>OWHU01000006.1_pt1 | contig 132048 bp, 106 predicted proteins | sample 1732671 | NCBI WGS metagenome assembly OWHU01 (sample SAMN05065740, study PRJEB22554) | human gut metagenome | biome: ENVO:2100002; feature: ENVO:00000062; material: ENVO:00002003 | host: Homo sapiens | place: USA
TATTTCCAGTGAAAGTAGGTCATCGCCAGGCTCCCTATACGAACCCCCGCAGATTTCGATCTGCGGGGGTTTTCGCTTCTCTGAAGCCGATAAAAAAGCCCGGCGCAGACTTGATGCATGCGTCGGGCTCGCAGGGGAGCAGTCTCTTAGGCTTGAAGTTCAGACTCGGGCACGCCTGCATCGCGGCAGGTTTTGATGATGCCAGCCCATTCGCCGTCGGAAATTTCCACCCCGTGGGCCTCACGGTCCGCTGTGCGGATGCGTTCGATTTCGCCCGGCATCAGAACCGGGTTTTCGGGATTGGGCTGCGGAGAAGCCTTGACGTAGTCGATCATGGCGTCCATCTCTTCCTTCATCCAGGCGATATCGCAAAGCGCAGCCGGGTCAATCACGAAAGAGGTCATGTTGTTGACGATCGCACCGTCGCGCGGGTGCTTGTCAGCAATCGTTCCGCCCTTGGAGAGCAGGCCGGCAAGGAGTTCGCAGGCAAAGCAGAGTCCGGCGCCTTTGTAGCGGCCCATCGGCATCAGCGCGGCGCGCGGTTCACGCCACATTGGAGCCGGGTCCGCCGTTTCGTTGCCGTTGCGATCAATGATCACCGGTTCATCAAAGTGCTTTCCGGCGAGGAAGGCAACGCGGGTTTTGCCCATGGCCACGATGGAGGTTGCAAAGTCGAGGATGAATCGGCCGTGGTTGTTGGCTGCCGGAATGGCACAGCAGAAGGGATTCGTGCCGAATCGGGCATCCGCGCCGCCGTAAGGCGCCACAAGCGGATCAAACTGATTGACGTTCACAAAGTGCAGACTCACCATTCCGGCATCAGCGCACTGTTCGCCGTAGGTGCCGATGCGTCCAAGGTGACAGGTGTTGGCAATGGTGTACATGCAGATGCCGTTTTGCTTGGCGCGTTCGATGGCTGCATTCGTGGCTTCGAAGCCGACGCGCTGACCATATCCCCGGTCACCGGAAAACTGCAGAATCGATCCGGCATCCTTGACGAGACGAGCCGGCGTATTGGATTTCAGACGGCCGTCTTTCTGATAGAGGGCATACATGGCGATCATGCCCACGCCGTGGCTGTCATGACCGCGAAGGTTGGCGTTCGTTAAATGGTCGGCAACAACGCGGGCTTCGTACGGGGTGCTCCCTGTGGCTTCGAGCCAGCGTGCGGCAGTATTGAAGATCTCTTGAGGTGAGTGGCGCATGCGGCCCTCCGGTTGCTTTGAATAATGAAGATGCGCGGTAAACCTGAGCGCAGATTATTCATTCTAGGAGGAGCGCAGTCCGTGTTGGTCGTAATAGAACTGAGCCGTGTCAAAGGACACGAGAGGATTGACGGCGAGAAGCGGCCATACCAATGAAAAAAGGGAGCAGTGCATGATGCACGCTCCCTTTGAAATTTTTGGCTCCCCGAGCTGGGTTCGAACCAGCGACCTGCGGATTAACAGTCCGTCGCTCTACCGACTGAGCTATCGGGGAATCAAGACTGCAAATTTTACGGAAGCCCGGTTAGAGTGTCAAATTTTCAAAATAATACAAATGTTACTAAATGTAAAATCAGAAAAATCAAATTGTTGGAAATTCTCTCTGCAGCGGTAAGGTGCACCGTAGAATTGCATTTCAAGAGATTGTTCCGCTTTTTGCAGCATCAATGCCGACTTACGCCTACCCCAATTCGCCCTTTGTGCTTCATGCTCCATTCCCGCCTGCCGGCGACCAGCCGGCCGCGATTGATGCGCTCTGCGCAGGCATTGAAAACGGTTTGATGAATCAGACGCTTCTCGGCGTGACCGGGTCGGGCAAAACCTTCACGATGGCCAACATCATCGCTCGTGAGGGAGTGCCGGCCATCATCTTTGCGCCCAATAAGACGCTGGCCGCGCAGACCTATTCCGAGATGCGCGACTTCTTTCCTGAAAACGCAGTGGAGTATTTCGTTTCCTACTACGACTTCTATCAGCCCGAGGCCTACGTTCCTGCACGCGACCTCTTCATTGAAAAAGATGCCGCGGTGAACGACCATATTGAGCAGATGCGTTTGGCGGCAACGAAGTCAATCCTCGAGCGCAGAGATACGATCATTGTGGCAACCGTGTCGGCTATTTACGGCATTGGTTCGCCCGAAAGCTACACGACCATGCGCATGATCCTGCGTCAGGGGGATCGTCGCTCACAGCGCCAGCTGATCAACCAGCTCGTGAAAATTCAATATAAGCGCAGCGATATGGAGTTCAATCGCGGTACCTTCCGCGTGCGGGGCGACACCATTGACATTTTCCCGGCTGAACATGCAGAAACTGCCGTACGGGTAGAGCTTTTTGACGATGAGGTGGATACCGTTTCGCTTTTTGATCCGCTCACGGGCAAAGTGGTGCAGAAAGTGCAGCGTTTTGTCGTCTATCCGGCGAGCCACTACGTTACGCCGCGCGACGAAATTGTGCGGGCTATCACGTCGATCAAGGCCGAGCTGAAGGTGCGCGAGGCGGAGCTCTTAAAGGACAATCTCCTCGTAGAAGCGCAGCGTTTGGAGCAGCGCACCAATTTCGATCTGGAAATGCTCGATCAGGTGGGGTTCTGCAAAGGCATCGAAAACTATTCCCGCCACCTGACTGGTCTTGCTCCCGGTGCTGCGCCGCCCTGCCTCATTGACTATCTGCCCGCTGATGCGCTGATGTTCTTTGATGAAAGCCACGTGATGATGGGGCAGCTCGGCGGCATGTACCGCGGTGACCGTGCGCGAAAGGAAACGCTCGTGCGCTACGGCTTCAGACTGCCCTCGGCGCTCGACAACCGGCCGCTGAGGTTTGATGAGTTTGAGGCCAAAATGCGTCAGTCGATTTTCGTGTCGGCTACGCCGGCGGAATACGAACTCGAACGCAGTCAGGGTGAGGTGGTCGAGCAGGTCGTGCGTCCGACCGGTCTGGTTGATCCGGCCGTTGAAGTCCGGCCGGCAACGACACAGGTGGACGATCTTTTGTCTGAAATTTCCGAAACGGTGGAGCAGGGCGAACGCGTGCTGGTGACGACGCTCACCAAGAAAATGGCAGAAGATTTGACTGACTTTCTGTCCGAAGAAGGCGTGAAGGTGAGGTATCTCCACTCCGATATCGACACGGTCGAGCGTGTGGAGATCATCCGGGATCTCCGAGCAGGCAAATTCGACGTCCTTGTCGGGATCAACTTGCTGCGCGAAGGTCTCGACATTCCGGAAGTTTCACTGGTGGCTATTCTCGATGCTGACAAAGAAGGTTTCCTGCGTTCGACTCGCTCGCTGATCCAGACCATCGGCCGTGCTGCGCGCAATCTGCATGGCCGTGCCATCCTCTACGGCGACAAAATGACCGATTCGATGAAGGCAGCGCTCAACGAAACCAATCGCCGCCGGCAAAAGCAGGAAGACTTTAACCGCGAGCACGGTATTGTTCCTCAGGGCGTAAAGAAGGCGGTGCGAGAAATCATCGACGGGGTTTACCGCGGTCCTGATGTGGCGCCCGCGCCGTCAGCGTCCGACGCGCTGCCGATGGACGAAAAAACGTTGTCAAAGCGTCTGCGCGAGCTCGAAGAAGAAATGATGAGTTATGCCAAGAATCTGGATTTCGAAAAGGCTGCACGCGTGCGTGAAGAGCTGATGGCATTGAGAAAACAAGCATTCGGTGCTTCGGCTCCGGCCTGAACTTCTCACAATGGAGTCTAGGAATTTTCAGCGAGCTAGCGTAGGATAATGCACCGTGGGGAGAACCTTGCCCTGCGCAGACCTTCGCCCAATTCTGGGATTTTGGTGAACGGACAACAAAATGAACAACAACCAAGCGATCAAAATTCTTTTTGTCTGCACGGGAAACGTTTGCCGCAGCCCAATGGCCGCGGCCATCTTCGCCAAGAAAGCGAAAGAGGCCGGTTTTGAAGACGTGATGCTCAGCGACAGCGCCGGTACGAGCGATGCTCATGAGGGCGAACCTTGTGACGCCCGCGCCGTGCTCACCTGCCGCCGCCGAGATGTGCAGCTCGCCGGACACCGTGCTCGCCAGATTGAAGCGAGCGACTTCGAAAAGTTTGATTTAATTTTGGCAATGGACTGGGAAGTGCTCACTGAACTTCAGCAGCGCGCGCCCGCCGCCATGCGCCACAAGATTCAGCTCCTCATGCGCTACGCCAACGACATTGACGAAGCGATCGTGCCCGATCCCTACTATGGTCTGAACGAAGGATTTACGCGCGTTTACGAGTACTGCTCGGATGCGTGTGAAGGGATCATCGAAAACTTCGAAAAGAAGGCCAAGCAGCTTCTGGCTGCCCGTGCCGCATCTTCTGCGGCAAACGCTCAAGCCTCCTAAAGGCCGTATTGCAAAATACCTCCCCATCTCGGCCTGTAAATCTCAATCAATCGGTGTAAGTCAGAATAAACTCAAGCACTAACCCTAATTTCTGACTTGATCACTCAGGATTGTTGGCGTAGAATCCGCTCACAAAATTGACAAGAACAGTCAGGATTGAGCGGCTGACCTGCCTCCCTAGCGAGAATCGTCGGCCTCTGTTCGATGGGAGACGAAGTTGAAGCTGACGACTAAAGGCCGTTTTGCCGTTACCGCCATGGTCGACATCGCCATGCGTGCTCGTGAAAGCGATGCGCCGGTGCCGATTGCGCAGGTTGCGGAACGCCAGAAGATTTCGCTCGCGTATCTCGAGCAAATCTTTTGCCGTCTGCGCCGTGCCGGACTCGTTGAGAGTACGCGCGGACCGGCAGGCGGCTACAAGCTTTCCGAGCCTGCTTCTCAAATCACCATCGATCGCATTGTTTTGGCTGTAGACGAGAACATGGACACAACGCAGTGCCGCGGTGAAGGCACCTGCCTCGGCGGGGCCGCCTGCCTCACGCATCACCTCTGGGAAGAGCTCAATTCCGTTATTGAGAGCTTCTTGGCGAGCCGTTCGCTCGAATGTCTCATTGAGGAGCATGAGGCGCGTGAAGCCGCAGAGGCCGAGAGCAGCGCTTCCGTGAGTATTCCCGCTGTCATTCCCGTGCGCAAAAGCGCTTGAACCCGATTTCCCCTTGCATACTTTGGACTTTCAGTCATGAAGCTTCCGATTTACCTCGACTACTCCGCTACGACGCCGTGCGATCCCCGCGTGGTCGAAAAGCTCGTTCCCTATCTGCACGATCATTTTGGGAACCCCGCCTCCCACAGCCACAGCTACGGCTGGGAAGCCGAGAAGGCCGTTGAAGAAGGCCGCACGCAGATTGCTGCGCTGATCGGCGCGGATCCGCGCGAAATCGTATTCACGTCCGGCGCAACGGAAGCTGACAATCTGGCAATCAAGGGTGCAGCGCACTTCTATCGCGACAAGGGCAAGCACCTTATTACGGTCAAGACCGAACACAAGGCCGTGCTCGACAGCATGCGCCACCTCGAAAGCGAAGGCTACGAAGTGACGTATCTTGACGTTGACGAAGAAGGCATGATCCGCTGGGATGACTTGGTCAATGCCATTCGCCCGGACACCACGCTGATCTCGGTCATGGCGGTGAATAACGAAATCGGCGTCATTCAGGATATTGCCCGTATCGGCGAGCTCTGCCGCGAGCGCGGCATTGTCTTTCACTGCGACGCTACGCAGGCTGCCGGCAAGATCGACCTTAATGTGGACCATCTGAAGGTCGATTTGATGAGTCTTTCAGCACACAAGGTCTACGGTCCCAAGGGCATTGGCGCACTCTACGTTCGCCGCAAGCCGCGCGTGCGTATTGAGTGCCAGATGCACGGCGGCGGACACGAACGCGGCATGCGTTCGGGGACCCTGCCCACGCACCAGATCGTCGGCATGGGCGAAGCTTATCGCCTTGCCCGCGAAGAAATGGCTACGGAAGTGCCGCGCATCAAGCGCCTTCGCGATCGTCTCTGGGAAGGCATTCAGAAGAATATTCCGGATGTCTACCTCAACGGTTCCTGGGAGCACCGCGTCTGCTTCAACCTCAACGTGAGCTTTGCGTTCATTGAGGGGGAAAGCCTCATGATGGCGGTGAAGGATCTGGCCGTCTCATCGGGGTCGGCCTGCACGTCGGCGTCGCTCGAGCCCTCCTACGTGCTCCGCGCGCTCGGCCGCGATGCTGAACTGGCGCACTCGTCGATTCGCTTCACGCTTGGGCGCTTCACGACGGAAGAAGAAATTGACTACGCCGTTAAGTGCCTCACCAAGGCCGTGAAGGATCTTCGCGAAAAGAGCCCGCTCTGGGAAATGCACCAGAACGGCGAGGACATCTCGAAGGTCGAGTGGGCCGCGCACTAATTTCAGTTGTTCAGAACATTAATTCAACATTGATGAAGACCCTCTCCCGGGAGCAAAGGCTCCCGGTACCGTCTTCCGGAGAAAGAGAATGGCCTACAGCGAAAAACTGATTGACCACTTCGAACACCCCCGCAACGTCGGCACGCTCGACAAGAACGCACAGGACGTCGGTACGGGTATGGTGGGCGCACCCGCCTGCGGCGACGTTATGCGTCTGCAGATCAAAGTCAATCCTGAAGGCGTCATTGAGGACGCAAAATTTAAGACCTATGGCTGCGGCTCAGCCATTGCGAGCTCTTCGCTCGTCAGTGAATGGGTCAAGGGCAAGACGCTCGAAGAAGCCGGCAAGATCACCAACGCTCAGATCGCCGACGAGCTTGCGCTGCCGCCCGTGAAGATCCACTGTTCAATTTTGGCCGAGGATGCCGTCAAGGCCGCCATCGCGGACTACCGCGCCAAGCAGCATCCCGCTGAGCAGGATGCCAAGAAGGAATAATCATCATGTCCGTTACGCTTACTGAAGCCGCTGCCAAGCACGTGCAAAAGTATCTGGCCCGCCGCGGCAAAGGCGTTGGCCTGCGCTTGGGCGTCAAAACCTCCGGCTGTTCCGGCATGGCTTATAAGCTCGAGTTTGCTGATCAGGTCGAACCCGACGATAAAGTTTGGGAAAGTTTCGGCGTGAAGGTGCTCGTTGACGAAAAGAGTCTGCCGTATTTGGACGGCACCGAGCTCGACTACACGCGCGAAGGCCTGCAGGAAGGCTTCAAGTTCCACAATCCCAATGAGAAGAGCCGCTGCGGCTGCGGCGAGTCCTTCCAGATCTGAGGGCTGATCGGTCATGGCTCAGATGACGCCTTTTGAACTCTTCGGCCTCAAGCCCGCCTTCAAAGTGGATTTGGAGGCGCTGCACGCCGCACACGAACGGGCCATCCTGCAGGTGCATCCGGACCGTTTCGCAGATCGTCCGGCTGCCGAGCGCCGTGTGGCAGAACAATGGGCTTCGCGCATCAACGAGGCCTATGCGGTGCTTAAAGACCCGGTGAAGCGTGCCGTCTGGCTCTGTGAGGCGGCCGGCCGCAGCGTCGGCGCAGAAACGAACACGCGCATGCCGACGGACTTCCTGATGCAGCAGATGGCCTGGCGGGAAGCCATGGATGATGCTTGCAGCGATGAGGAGAAGAACGCGGTTCGCGATGAAGCGCGAGGCGCTGCCGACAAAGTGCTCGAAGCGCTCAGCAGTGCGATCGACGAAACGCATGACTGGGACAAGGCCGTTGATCTTACCCGCCGACTGATGTTTATTGAACGTTTTCTAGAGCAAAACGCTGATTAACCCTTTCCATTTATTCGCTTGACCAAGGCGCACGCATCGGAAGAAATCGCCGGGCGCGCGCCTTCGCCCACATAAGAAGAGATAGAAAACATGGCCCTCTTTCAAATCGCCGAGCCGGGACTTTCTGCTGCGCCGCATGAGCATCGCCTTGCTGTCGGCATTGATCTCGGCACCACGAATTCGCTTGCTGCGACCGTAAAGAGCGGTGAACCTGTTGTGCTTGCCGACGAGGCCGGCCGCAAGCTCCTGCCTTCTGTCGTGCGCTACCTGAAGGATGGGTCGGTTGAAACGGGGTGGGATGCGCTTGCTCATGCCGAGAGCGATCCGCGCAACACCGTCTATTCGGCCAAGCGCCTGCTTGCGCGAGGCCGCAGCGAACTCAAAACACTGCCCGTACTGCCCTACGAAATCGTTGATGCGCCCGGCGGCGTGGCGATCCGAACGGTTCAGGGGGACAAAAGCCCGGTGGAAGTGAGCGCTGAGATTTTGAAGACGCTTGCCAAGCGTGCAGAAACGCAGCTCGGCGGCGAACTGACCGGCGCTGTGATCACCGTGCCCGCTTATTTTGATGACGCTCAGCGTCAGGCAACCAAGGATGCGGCACGACTCGCGAACCTTTCCGTTCTGCGTCTTTTAAACGAACCTACGGCGGCGGCGTTGGCCTATGGGCTCGACAACGGTGCAGAGGGCGTCTATTTGGTCTATGACCTGGGCGGCGGCACCTTTGACGTCTCTCTCCTCAAGCTTTCGCGCGGCGTTTTCGAAGTGCTCGGCACGGGCGGCAACGCGGCGCTGGGGGGCGATGATTTTGATCATGCGGTGGTTGACTGGGCAGTGTCGCAGCTCGGCAGCGTCGAACTTACCGCCGAAGATCGCCGTCAGCTGCTTGACCGCGCGAAGGCGGCGAAGGAAGCGCTCACGGATGCGCCGGAGACGGTTCTTAAACTTGAACTCTCTTCGGGTACTCATGCCTTTACGCTCACGCGTGCGATCTTTGATCAGCTCACAAAGTCGCTCGTGGATGAAACGCTTGAAGCCGTTGCCAATGTTTTGCGCGACGCGAAGCTCGCCAAAGATCAGATTAAAGGCGTGGTGCTGGTGGGCGGCTCCACCCGCATGCCCTGTGTGCGCCGCGAGGTGGAAGCTTATTTCGGCTTTGCGCCCTTGACGGGCATTGACCCGGACTGCGTGGTAGCCGTCGGCGCCGCCATGCAGGCCAATAAGCTCGCGGGCAACACCGCCGAAGGCGAGGATTGGCTGCTCCTTGACGTCACGCCCTTGTCGCTCGGCATCGAAACGATGGGCGGACTGGTCGAAAAGATCATTCCCCGCAACAGTCCCATCCCTGTCGCGCGGGCGCAGGATTTCACGACTTTCCGTGACGGTCAGACCGCGATGGCGGTGCATGTCGTGCAAGGTGAACGCGAAGTGGTGGATGCCTGCCGTTCGCTCGCCCGCTTTGAGCTCCGCGGCATTCCGCCGATGGCAGCGGGTGCAGCCCGTATCCGCGTGACCTTCCAAGTGGATGCCGACGGTCTCTTGTCCGTCTCCGCACGAGAAATGACGAGCGGCGCAGAGGCATCCATTGTCGTGAAGCCTTCATACGGCCTCACCGACGAAGAAATTGTGCGCATGCTCCAGGAAGGCAATTCGAGTGCCGAAGCCGATATGCAGGCGCGCAAACTCCGTGAAGAGCAGGTGGAAGCCAAGCGCCTTCTTGAAAGCACCGCCAGCGCGCTCACGCAGGACGGCGATCTCTTGTCGCCTGAAGAGCAGGCTGAAATTGATCGGCTCGCTCGAGCGGTCGGCTCTGCCATCAATGGCACGGATGCCGACGCGATTCATAAAGCCGTGGAGGCTTTGTCAAAGGGCACAGAAGCTTTTGCTGAACGCCGGATGGACCGCTCCATCCGCGCTGCATTGGCCGGCCGCAGCGTCAATGACGCTCTGTTTGATGAAAAGCCCTCCGGTTCCTGATATTTCCCATTGAATTTTTCCTGATCCCAGAGAAACGATAAATGCCCAAGATCACTGTTCTCCCCAACGCTGAGCTCTGCCCGGAAGGCAAGACCTTTGAAGCTGAAACCGGCGCCAACCTTGCTAGGGCGCTCCTTGCCAACGGCGTGAAGGTTCAGCATGCCTGCGAATTCAACTGCGCCTGCGCGACCTGTCACGTCATCGTGCGCCAGGGTTTCGACAGCCTCAATGAACCGTCCGACAATGAGCTCGATCATCTCGATACGGCTTACGGCGCATGCGCCGAATCGCGTCTTTCCTGCCAGACCACGGTTGGTACGGAAGACATCACGATTGAGATTCCCAAGTACAACCGCAACATCGTCGGTGAGTAAAGGAGATCGCCATGGAGCTTCACTGGTCTGACGTGCAGTGCATTGCCGAAGAGCTTTACGATGCGGATCCTGATCTCGATCCGCTGACGCTTTCCTTTGTGAAGCTCCACGACATGGTGGTAAAGCTGCCAGACTTTGCCGACGATCCGCAGAAGTCCAACGAGCAAATCCTGGAGGCCATTCTTCAGGCTTGGCTTAACGAGCGGGATTGATTTCGTTTGATCTGCCGATTCTGCGTCTCTGCTTAAGGCCGTCCGCTGCAGTCCATGAAGGCTGCCGGTCGGCCTTTCCCGTTTTTGGACAGACTGAAAACATATTGACCGATGAGGTTTTTTTCATGCAGCGCTTCAAGAGTCTTCAGCCCCGGATGGGCACAGCAGCAGGGCTGAGCGTCCTCGTCCTTGGCCTCTGTTTAGGGCAGTCTTACGCAGCCGCAAAGGAACCGCTCCCTCAGCTGCTCGAACAAAAGCCAGCGGTGAGTGCTTTGGCGATGAATGCGCTTCCCAACCGAATCGTCGTGACGATCAAAGGGGATCCGCGCACATCACGGGGCTTCAGCTGGTTCATGAGTGAGGCACCGGACGACCTGAATCTTGAACTCTCTCCATTGAGTGATTTTGCGCAGATCACCCGCATACCGGTCCAGACGGTGCAGGTGCAAAGCCGCTTTCTGGAGCGAACCGCTGACGGGCATTTTCTTTTTCGCGCGGAAAAGGCCGACAGCACCATCCTCGGCTACTTCACTGATGAAGGGCGAAGTGTGAAATGGCGGCCCAAAGACGGCGCCAGAAAACCCGATCACGTTGAGATTGGTGTTTTGACGCGTCCAGAGACGATTTGCCGCGCAGAGGTTTCGAGTCTCAGTCCCGGCACGCTTTGGTATTGGCGCATTGCCGCAAAGGGCAAAGTGCTGAGCCCCGTCGGCAGCTTCAAAACCGCGGCCGATCCGGACAAAACGGACGAAGTTTCCTTTATTCAGGTCTCCGACACACAGAACGCCTACTACAACGAACATAAGCGCAATGAGGCGGCTTACGGCGCCGATACGCTCTTAGCGGCCCTGCGGCATTTTCCGAATGCAGACTTCGTGCTGCACACCGGTGATTTTGTTGAAACCGGCAGTATTGAGGACGAATGGTTCGACCTTTTCAAGCGTTCAGCACCGATTCTGACGCAGACCACAGTGGCGCCGGTTGCCGGCAATCATGAGGTCTATTCGCTCCTGGAGGGCGTCCGGAGCTTTGGAGCGTTTGAGCGGCACTTCAATGTCAATGACGCGCTTGCTGGCGGAGCGGCTTTGACGAGCGGCCTCAAAGAGGATCCCGACGGCGGCGCAACTTATTCGTTTGATTGGGGACGAGTGCATTTTGCAGTGCTTAATACCAATGACAACCAGCATGCTCAGCATTCAGCGCTGAGCCCCGCACAGCTTGAATGGCTCAAAAAGGACGTCCGGGCTTCACGAGAGCGCGGTGCGCAATGGGTTATTTTGGCGCTGCACAAGGGGATTTATTCAAAGGGCTACCATTCGCTCGAAGATGCGGATATCCGGCGCGTTCGGCAAGCGCTGACAGCGCTGATTGACGACCTTCGGATCGATGTGGTGCTTCAGGGACACGACCATGTCTATTCGCGCACCAAGGCGCTTAAAGTGCGCGGCAACGACGACCCAAGCTTCTGGCCGGCCCGAGTGACGCAGTCCGACTTCACCTATGACGCCGATTTTTTCAAGGTCCTGCATGCGCCCAAGGGCGCGGTGTTCGTGACCGCCGACACCGCCGGCACCAAGGCCAATGATGCTGTGGCGGACGGCACTTTGAAGCATTTGGGCAAGGTGCGGCCGGCGCTCAAGAGCATGACGGAAAACGAGCTCGAAAGCTACAGTTATCTTTTTGAGACCGGCATGCAGCCGCACCGATCGAGCCGTTTTCATAAGAAACACACGAATTGGCGCGATGCTTCCGAGCAGAGTTTTATTCACTATCGCGTCAAAGGCCGCGTACTCGTGGGCGAGGTCTATGTGGTTTCGGGAAGTTTGGAGAAAGCCGAGCCTCGCCGCGTGCAGATGATTGAGCGCTTCACGATTGAGAAACCTTGAAGAGAGCCTTAATCCGCAGCGCTGGGCGTTGCCGCCATGGAAAAGAGGAGCGACGAAGCCGCTTCGTGCATAACCTTGCGTGCTTCAATCAGGTCGAGCACTTCCCGTGCCGAAAAGCGTGCAAAGCGCTCGACTTCATGATCTGCCGCGCGGGGTTCGAAGTCAGCGGGGAGCACCAGGTCGTGGGTATAAGAAGCTTCTAGCATCCAGCCGCCCGATACGGCCCGGGAAATTAAAAAGCTGACCAGGTATCGAGCATTTTGTGCGTCCGCTGCCGGAAGCGACGCCTCTTCATGCGCTTCGCGCAGCAGCGCTTCAGCGGGCGTTTCACCCGCGCCCACCATTCCTGCGGCGAGGCCGTCCCACAGGCCGGGGCCGACGCGTTTGGTGCGGCTTCGCTGCCCGAGGATATAAACCGGGTCGAATTCGTCGACGGGATCGCGCAAACGAGCCGAGAGATGAACCGCGCGGGTCAGCGCTCCCAGAGGACGGTAGAGCGCTCGCTCGAGGCGCACTGAGGCAGCCCCTTGCGCCGACTCGGAAAGACTGAAGAGGTCAAGGAGCTCTCCGCGCCATCCTTGAGAAAGGTGGGCGGCCCGCATTGCGATGCCAAAGTCGAGCAAATGTGCCGCATCGAGACGCAGCCCTGTTTGGTGCTTGGTCATGCCGGGCATGCGGCTGATTTTGTCCGCCCATTCGGGAGCCGTTCGGCCGATGAGAACGCCGGTTGAAAGGCGAATGGGGATCAGCCCCGGGTGCGCGCAGAGCGCTGCGCTTGACCAGCTGCCGGATGCGTCCGGAAGCACAAAGCCCGCAGTGAGGACTCGCGTGAGTGCCTCGCGGCGGGCTTTGAAGTGAGCCGACCCGAAGGGCCGGCTCGATGAGCTTCCAAACGCAGGGATAAAGGAACCCTGCATCATGGATTACTTCGTGTTTTCCGGGCGCATGTGCGGGAAGAGCAGCACGTCGCGGATCGTCGGAGCGTCGGTGAGCAGCATCATGAAACGGTCAATGCCGATGCCGCAGCCGGCGGTCGGGGGCAGACCGTATTCCAGAGCACGGATGTAGTCCGCATCGTAATACATCGCTTCGTCGTCGCCGTGGCTCTTCTTGTCAGCCTGAGCACGGAAGCGGGCGGCCTGATCGTCCGGATCGTTGAGCTCGGAGAACCCGTTGGCGGTTTCTCGGCCGGCAATGTAAAGCTCAAAACGTTCGGTGATTTCAGGATCGGCGTCGGACGCGCGGGCGAGCGGCGAGATTTCAACCGGGTAGTCAATGATGAAGGTCGGTTCGATCAGCTTGGCTTCGGCGGTTTCTTCAAAAAGCGCCATCTGCAGAGCGCCCAGACCGGCGTCAACCGGGATCTCACCGCCGAGGCGCTTAAGCTCGGCGCGGATGAAGCCCGGGTTGTTGAGTTCTTCATCGGTGTAGTTCGGCGCGAACTTCTTGATGGCGGCAAGCGGCGTCAGGCGATGGAAAGGCTTGGAGAGATCGATTTCCTGGCCCTGATACTGCAGAACCATCGACCCCGTCGCTTCTTTGGCGACCGTGCGCAGGAGCTCTTCGGTGAAGTCCATCTGATCGCGGTACGTCCAATACGTCGCGTAGAACTCCATCATCGTGAATTCGGGGTTATGGCGAACCGACACGCCTTCGTTGCGGAAGTTGCGGTTGATTTCAAAGACGCGTTCAAAACCGCCGACCACGAGGCGCTTCAGATAGAGTTCCGGCGCGATGCGCAGGTACATATCCATATCGAGCGCATTGTGGTGCGTGATAAAGGGCTTTGCATTGGCGCCGCCCGGGATCGGGTGGAGCATCGGCGTTTCCACTTCAAGGAAGCGGTGATTGAGCATGAAGGCGCGGATGGCGGCAATGGCTTTCGAGCGGGTGAGGAAGCGGTTGCGTGATTCCTCGTTCATGATGAGGTCGACGTAGCGCTGGCGGTAGCAAAGCTCCGTGTCCTGCAGGCCCTTGTGCTTATCGGGCAGCGGACGGATGCTCTTGGTCATCAGACGGATTTCTTTCACGCGAATGGCGAGGTCGCCGGCATGGGTGCGGAAAAGCACGCCCTTGGCAGCGACGATGTCGCCCAAGTCGAAGGTCTTAAAGGCTGCATAGGCGTCGGGGCCGACTTCATTTTGCTGCACGAAGTACTGCATCGTGCCGGTGAAGTCACGCACCGTGCAGAAGGAGGCCTTGCCCATGATGCGCTTGAGCATGATGCGGCCCGAGCAGGCAACTTCGGGGGCGGCGGCTTCAAGCTCCTCCGTCGTCATAGCGCCGAATTTGGCCGTAAGGTCGCCGAAGAGATCCGTACGCTTGAAGTCGTTCGGATAAGCGACGCCGGCGGCGCGCAGCGCGGCAAGCTTGGCGCGGCGCTCGGCGATAATATGGTTTTCGTCTTCGGCCGGGGCCTGAACGGTCTGAGGGTTCTGCTGGGCTTGTGCCATTTGATTCCCCTAAAAGTGTTTTGCGGATGTTGGGATCCAACGAGCACTTCGGAAAGGTGCAGTGCAGGGCTTTCCGAAGCGTTGAGTCTGGAATAGGGCAGTTCGGAGCTTGGGGCTTATTCGGCCGCCGGAACGGCATTTACGCCGCCCTTCAAGCTCGCTTCGATGAATTGGTCAAGATCGCCGTCGAGCACGCCGCCCGTGTTGCCGGTTTCAACGCCGGTACGCAGGTCCTTCACGCGCGACTGATCAAGCACGTAGCTGCGGATCTGGTGACCCCAGCCGATGTCAGACTTCGACTCTTCGAGCTTTGTCTGCGCTTCCATGCGTTTGCGCATTTCCAGCTCATAGAGCTTGGCTTTGAGCTGCTGCATGGCTTTTTCGCGGTTGCGGTGCTGCGAGCGGTCATCCTGACAGATCGTAATGATGCCGGTGGGCTTGTGGTGAATTCGGACGGCTGATTCGGTCTTCTGGATGTGCTGACCGCCTGCGCCCGAAGCACGGAAGACGTCGATGGAAAGATCGGCAGGATTGATTTCAATGTCGATGGAATCATCCACTTCCGGATAGACGTAGACCGAGGTGAAGGAGGTGTGACGGCGCGCATTGGCGTCAAAGGGGCTCTTACGCACCAGACGATGAATGCCGGTCTCGGTGCGCAGCGTGCCGTACGCCCATTCGCCCTCAATAAAGAGCGTGCAGGACTTGATGCCGGCGACTTCACCCGGTGTTTCTTCTTCGAGGGTGACTTTAAAGCCCTTGCGTTCGGCGTAGCGCATATACATGCGCTCGAGCATGCTGGCCCAGTCCTGAGCTTCCGTACCGCCCGCACCGGACTGAATTTCCAGATAGCAGTTGGCCGAGTCCATCGGCTGGTTGAACATGCGCTTGAATTCGAGCTGAGCAACTTCGTGCTCGATGCGGTCCACGTCCTCTCCGATGACTTCGAGGGAATCGAAATCCTCTTCGGCCAGAGAAAGTTCAAAGAGTTCGCCCGCATCGGCGATGCCCTGCGTAAGACGGTTGAAGCTGCCGACGATATCGTCGAGCATCTTCTTTTCTTTGCTTACTTCCTGGGCGTGTTTGGGATCATTCCAGAGGTCCGGGTTCTCAATTTCCCGGTTTACTTCTTCGAGGCGCCGAGCTTTGCGGTCGACGTCAAAGATACCCCCGAAGTTCATTGAGCCGACGGGTGAGATCGTCGATCGAGGCTTCAATTTGGTTGATGCGTTCAGCTTCCATTTCTGACCTATGCGGATAGAGCGTATTCGTTGTACTGAAAAGTGCGTCGGGCTTCGAGAATTTTTGAAGCACAAAATCACCGACGTGCCCTGAAAATACAGGGAAACAAAAATTATAGACGGCTTCGGGACGCCGCATGTGCTGCTGAGCGTCCCGAATCATAGGAAAAAGCGGCGGAATTTCCGCTGACGGCTTATTCGGCCGCCTCCACCACCAGCTGCACGGTTCGGCGGCCGCGGAATTCATTGACTGACGGTCGGTAGGCAATCCTCGTGAGCGACGCTAAAGGTTCTTTGCGGCGGAAAAAGATGGCGTCAAAACGCGAGCCGCCGAGCTCGAGCATCATTTTGAGATGCGTGCCCTTGAGAAGCGTCTGTGAGAGCACGTGAACCTCGTTGGCAAAGAGCGGGGCTTCAAAACCCTGTCCCCAGATTTGTTCATCGATTTCCTGACAGAGCGCTTCGGTAATCTCGTCGGGCGCGAGTCCGCCGTCGGTGAGCACAACACGCTCAAAAACGGAGGCATCGCATCGGCTGCGGATGACTTCCTCAAACGCCGCCTGAAAATCCTTGAACCCTTCGGGTTTGATGGAAAGTCCGGCCGCCATGGCATGGCCGCCGAAGCGAAGTACGACGCCGGGCAGTGCTTTGGCGGTCAAGTCGAGTGCATCACGCAGATGTATGCCGGGAATGGAACGGCCCGAACCTTTGAGTTCTCCGTTTTCCGTCGGCGCAAACGCGATGACTGGACGGTGGATGCGCTCCTTCAGGCGCGCTGCCACCAATCCCACAACACCCTCATTGAAAGAGGGGTTGAAAATCGTAAAAGTGGCGTGATGATCCAAGTCAATATTGGATAAAGCGGCCTCAGCCAACTGCTGCATCTCGCTTTCAAGTTCGCGGCGTTCGGTGTTGATGGAGTTGAGGCTCTCGGCAAAGGCAAGGGCCGCGGCAGGATCGTCCGACAAGAGACATTCGATGCCGTTTTCCATGGTTCCGAGACGGCCGGCGGCATTGATGCGCGGCGCAACGGCAAAGCCGAAGTCGCGTACCCCCGCAGTACGAATATCGCGTCCGGCAATGGCAAACAGGGCTTCGAGCCCCGCATGCGTACGGCCGCAGCGAATGCGGCGAATGCCTTGTGAAACCAGAATACGGTTGTTTTTGTCGAGCTTGACGACGTCAGCCACTGTTCCAAGGGCTACAAAGTCCACCAGCGCATCCAGACGCGGCTGAGTCTTTGCGTCAAAGACGCCGCGTTCGCGAAGGAGCGAACGCAGGGCGAGGAGCACATAGTAGATGACGCCGACGCCTGCGAGATTTTTCGACGGGAAGGTCGAGCCCGTTAAATTGGGGTTGACGATCGCCTGTGCCCGCGGCAGTTCAGCGCCCGGCAGGTGGTGGTCTGTAATGATGACGTCGATGCCGAGCTCCCGAGCGCGGTCAACGGCCGCTGCTGACGAGATGCCGTTGTCAACCGTGACGATGAGATCCGGCTTGGGGGTTCTGGCGGCGACGATATCGACGACGTTGGGTGTGAGCCCGTAGCCGTGGAGCACGCGGTCCGGCACGAAGTAGTTTGCGGTGATGCCGAGCATGCGCAGACCCCGGATGCCGACGGCACATGCCGTAGCGCCGTCGCAGTCGTAGTCGGCGACGATGGTGACGGCTTGATGCCGCTCGCGAGCGAGTGCAAGCCGTTCGGCTGCTTCACGCGTACCTTCGAGCATGGCGGGCGGCAGCATGCCGGCCCATTCCTGCTCTAAATCGGAGGGCACCTGAATGCCGCGGGCGGCAAGCGCCCGTGCAATGGGCGGCAGAAAACCCGAAAGGGCCAGACGATCGGCGGCATGCTGATCGTAAGGACGGGAGAGAATGCGCGTCATGGAACCTCTCCCGCAAAGTTGTCAATGAACCAGCTCTCGAGCGGGAGCACCGACCGTTTGAAGCGTTTGAGCGGATTGAAGCTCTTGGGCGTCGGTAAAAGCGTAGCGGCGCCGGCATTGCCAAAGAGCACGAAAACAGCGTCGTCAATGCCGGCGGCTTTTTCGCGGCTGCGCCAACGTGCGAGTTCGCCGAGTGCCGTGGGGAGCGCTTCTCGCCAGGCGCTCCAGTCACTGCGGCGCCAGGGTTCGAGGAGATGCTCAATAACGACGATCCGGTCGCCGAGCGGTGCGTCAACGAAGGCTTTCCCCCACCGTTCCTCTTCGCGTTCGCTGCCGTGAACGGGCATGAGCGCAGCGCGGGGAATGCCGGCCGCTGCCGCCCAGGCTCGGACGACGGGATCATCACAGGCTAGAGCTCGGTAGGTCGAGGGCGGGAAAATGGGAGTGTATGCTCCGCCGCCCGAAAGCCAAAAGCCCTCAATCGAAGGCAGTTCGCCCGCAGCCGTTTGAGCGGCAGCGGTGAATGCCTCAAGCAGATTTTCTGCTTCAGGCTTATCACTCCCTGTCATTGAGGCGTCGAGGCTTGCTCCTGCGCCGACCCAGTCCGCCAGATCTCTAAACGGTGCGGCTGAGAATGCCCAGGGCTTGCGGCGGCAGAGAAAGAGAGTCGTTCCAGAAATCATCAGACGCATGCCGGCGTGTGCTGCGATAGGATCAAGCGCACAAGCAGCAGCAGGCATCTCAGACTCATGGAGCTCGACGGCTTCGAGCTGTCCCATCGAATTTCGCCGCCAGGGCGTGAGCTTCCAGAATTCCTGGTCGAGCACAGGACCGCCCGAGGCAATCCATTCGTAAGGGGCGGTGATCGGCGCGCCGGATCGGTGCGTGAGCACCTTCCAGAGCCAGGCCTGATGGGGTGAGCGATCGTGGAGCGGTTCAGCGAGGCGCTGCAGACCAGGCGGCTCACGGCCGGTCCCAAGTGCAGTCCACGCCTCAAGCGAGGCGGGGTCGGACTTTGCAAGCACGGCCGCAGTCTCGCGGGCGGCGGCCTCAGGGAGCCGGGCGCCGGGCAGGAGATAAAAGCAAGTTGTCATAGTGCCCGTGATTGTAGCCTTGGGGACTGCGGGTGCTTCGTCTTCATTGAGGAGTGTTGGTGTCTTCTAACATTCTTCTGCCGACCGTTTCGATCTTTTGCTGCAGCGCGGATGAAGCTTCCTGCGCCGTTAGAATGCAGTTTTTGTCGAACGCACGCTTTCGTTATGCCGGATGCAAAACGAAAGGGTGTTCGAAGCGTTGAATTATTCCGCCTCAAGAGCGATTTCCAAGAGCACGATGCAGACGCCATTTGAATTCATGATCGGCCTCACCTACACCCGGCGCGGGAGGCGAGGCCGACGCAAAGACGGCTTCATGTCCTTTATCTCAGGCATGTCGGTGGCGTCCATCGCGCTTGGCGTTGCCGCCCTCATCATCGTGCTCTCGGTGATGAACGGCTTCCAAAAGGAAGTGCGCGACCGCATGCTTTCTGTGATTCCTCACGTTGAGATCCGGGCGAGCAAAGGTGCTCTCACCGACGTGGAAGGCGTCGAAAAGGTACTTCAGGCGCAAAGTGACGTGGTGGCCGCTGCTCCTTTCGTGGAAGGTCAGGGGCTCTTTAGCTCGGGCGCCGTCGTGCGCGGCGCCGTCGTCAAAGGGATTGATCCTGCCAAGGAACCCGGGGTGAGCGAACTCGCGCAAAGCGTTTCCGGCGCCGAGCTTTCTGACCTGAAACCCAAGGCCTTTCAGGTCATTCTTGGCCAGGCGCTGGCGCGGCAGCTGCGCGTACATGTCGGCGACAAAGTGGCGCTGCTTGTGCCCGAAGGGAACATGACGCCGGCGGGACTGATTCCCCGCATGAAGCAGCTCACGGTCGCAGGTTACTTTTCGAGCGGGCACTACGAATACGATTCGACGTATGCCTTGGTCAACATTGAAGATGCGGCCGCGCTCTATCGTACGGGCGGTCCTCAGGGACTGCGCGTCAAGACGACAGATATGGACCGTGCGCCGCAGATCGCGGCCAAGCTCGTCTCGGTGCTTCCGTCCGGACTTTATGCGACGGACTGGTCGCGCCAGAACCGCACGTGGTTCGCCGCCGTGCAGGTCGAAAAACGCATGATGGGGATCATCCTCTTTCTGATTGTTTTGGTCGGCGCTTTCGGGCTCGTTTCCACACTGGTGATGACCGTGAAGGAAAAGCAGTCTGACATCGCGATTCTCCGTACGCTCGGCGCTTCGCGTGCTTCCATCATGTCGATTTTCGTGGTGGAAGGCACGATTGTTGGGTTGGTGGGCGTTCTGTCAGGCGTTGCAGCAGGCCTTTTGATTGCCGAAAACGTCGGCGCCATCGTCTCAGCCATCGAGTCGATGCTCGGGGTTGAATTCCTGCCTCAGGAAATTTATTTCATCAGCAGTATGCCGAGCGATCCGCGTATGAGCGACATCGTGCCGATTGCGGTGCTCTCTTTCCTGCTTTCTCTGGCCGCCACACTCTATCCGAGCTGGCGGGCTTCGAAGATTCACCCCGCGGAGGCTCTTCGCTATGAATAATGCGCAAAATCATCCGCAGCGTTGCGTCGTTCTGGAAGCAAGTCATGTGGTCAAGAGCTATCGCGAGGGGACGAGTGCGCTGCCGGTGCTTAAAGATGTGAATCTCCGGATTCATGCGGGCGAAGCGGTGGCCGTACTCGGCGCTTCGGGTTCCGGGAAGTCAACGCTCCTGCATGTGCTGGGCGGTCTTGACGGTTTGGATGCCGGACGAGTGGCCATTGCCGGCGAGAACCTCGCCGCGCTCAAAGAGAGTGAGCTCGATCGTCTGCGCAACCGCTCCCTCGGGTTCGTTTATCAGTTTCACCACCTGCTGCCGGAGTTTTCCGCTTTGGAAAATGCGGCTATGCCGCTTTTCATCCGCCGTCTGCCTAAGCGTGAAGCGTTGTCTCGAGCTCAGCAGGCTTTGGAAGCCGTGGGTTTGGGCGGGCGTCTCGAGCATCTGCCTTCGCAGCTTTCGGGCGGCGAACGTCAGCGTACGGCTATTGCGCGTGCATTGGTGACGCAGCCCGCCTGCGTGCTGGCGGATGAACCGACGGGCAATTTGGATCACGAAACCGCGTCACAGGTCTTCACATCGCTTCTTGAACTGGCGCATACCCAAGGCACGGCTGTCGTAATCGTCACGCATGACCGAGAGCTCGCGCGCCGCTGCGATCGTGCGGTAGAGCTCAAGGGCGGCGTGATTGTGGATGCAGACCGCTTATAACGGGTTGGTGCCTTATGACCGATCGCGCCATCAGATTCATTGACACGCACTCGCATCTGCAGGTGGAGCGCCTGGACGGCCATCGTGCTCAATGGCTCGCTCAAGCACGAGAGGCGGGCGTCGAGAATATCCTGCTCTGCGCCGGGGCGCCTGAAGACTGGGAGCGAACGCTCTCTGCGGCGCACGAGTGGGGCCTGGGGGCGATGCTTGGCATCCACCCGCTTTGGCTTGACTCGACAACGCCCGCTGAGCTCGTCGAGCTGCGTGAGCTGGCCGAGTCTTTGCTTGACGATCCGTATTTCATCGGTCTCGGAGAGGTGGGGCTCGACGGGTTTGAGCCCGGGCTTGATCAGCATAAGGCCGAGCAGGTGTTTCTTGAAGAACTTAAGATCGCCCGCGACCTCGACCTTCCGCTTTCCATTCATGTTCGCCGGACAGCATCAAAGACTCTCGGACTGCTGCGAAGAGTCTACGGTTCGCCGGGCAAAACAGGATTTCAGCCCGTGCGCGGCGCTGTCCATGCCTTTAACGGTTCGGATGCTGAACGCGAGGCTTTTTTAGCGTTCGGACTGGTGCTCGGTTTCGGCGGTGCCTGTACCTACGACGGAAGCAAGCGCATTCGCAGGCATTTGTCGGAGCTTGCCGACGGGGCCTGGGTGCTTGAAACCGACGCGCCTGATATGCCGCCCTCGAGTCGACGGGATGCTTTTGCTCTCGGGCACTCAACGCTCGACACACGCCCGGCGGACATTCTGGAAGCCGCCCGTACGGCGGCGCAGCTTCGCGGCACAACGCTTGCCGCTGCAGCCGCGAGTGCTCGGGCTGCTGCGCTTGCGGCGTTTCCAAGGCTCGAGACACTTTTGCGTCTGCCAGAAAGCTTTGGACGGCAGACCGCGTGATATGCGGTCTGATTACGGCGCGTTTTGCGCTGTATCAGATGGAACACAGCTCAATTCCAACCAATGATCGGCGGCCATCGCGATACACTCGATAAAATCTGCCGCCATGCCGGATTCCCTTGGATGGGGTTTCACTTCCGGCATGGACTCATCCCAATCCCCATACAGCAAAGCCGGCACCAGTGCCAGCGTCCGCCGTTATGTTTTCAAACGGCGGCCTTCCGGAGAAACAAAGTGACTGAAGCTCAACCTGCTCAGACAACTGAAATCAATGACGGCCTGCACCGCACCAATGTGGCGGTTTTTGGCCTCGATCGCCCGGGCATCGTCGCCGTTGTGTCTAATGCGCTCACTCGCCGCGGGGTTAATCTCGAGCAGGTGAACCAGATGGCCTTGCACGGCCAGTTCGCTCTGATGTGCGTCATTCAGAAGCCCGCCGGTCTTTCTAACGAACAGATCCAGCAGGAGCTTGAAGCTGAAATCGCCCGCCGCAAGTTTGATCTGGCCGTTATGGTGATTGACTTCAAGGCGCCGACGCCGCAGCCGGAAAGCGAGCCCTATGTGGTGAGCGTTTGGGGTACGGACCGCAACGACATCATCGCTAATTTTTCGCGTATTTTCGCCGAACAGAAGATCAACATCGAATCCCTGCGCGCTTTCCCGATTGAGGACGGCATGTCGCTGCAGGTCTTTGAAGTTTCGATTCCGCTCAACGTGGATCGCCGCGCGCTGCACCGCGTCATGATTGATCGTGCCCGCGCCATGAACCTGCGCTGCAATCTGCAGCACCGCGACATCTTCGAAGCCATTCACCGCGTCAAGGTGGAATAAGTCAACCATCACGCGACCGCAACCCATTCCAAATTTTTTCAGACAGAGACAAAACATGCTGACTGACCGCGAGGTACTTTCCACCATCAATATGCTTCGTTCGGAGCATCTCGACGTCCGCACCGTCACGATGGGCATCAATCTTTTTGACTGCGCAAGTTCGGACTTCGATACTTTCGCCTACAAAGTGCGTTCGAAGATTTTCCGCTATGCCGAAAAACTCGTTGAGACCTGTGATCTCGTCGGCGACCGCTACGGCATCCCCGTCGTCAACAAGCGCATTTCCGTGAGCCCGATCGGCACGGTCGGCGCGAGCTTCAGCCGTGATGAGATGGTGGCTGCCTGCCGCGTGCTCGATGAGTCCGCTAAAGAAGTGGGCGTTGACTTTATCGGCGGTTTCGGCGCTTTGGTTGAAAAAGGAATGACGCCGGGCGAAAAGAATCTGATTGACGCACTTCCCGAGGCGCTCGCTGTCACCGACCGTATCTGCTCTTCAATCAATGTGGGCTCGACGAAGGCCGGCATCAACATGGATGCCGTACGCCTCATGGGCCAGCGCATTCTGGATGTGGCGGAAGCAACTCGCGACCGTGACGCAATCGGCTGCGCCAAGCTCGTTGTCTTCTGCAATATTCCGCAGGACGTACCATTTATGGCAGGTGCCTATCTGGGCGTCGGCGAACCCGATGTGGTGATCGACGTCGGTGTTTCCGGCCCGGGTGTGGTGAAAAAGGCCCTTGACCGTGCCTTTAAGGCCAAGGGTGAATATCTGACCATCACGGATGCGGCAGAAGTCATTAAGCACACCGCCTACAAGGTGACCCGCGTGGGTGAAATCATCGGCAATGAAGTCGCCAACCGCCTGAACCTTCCGTTCGGCGTGGCTGATCTGTCGCTTGCCCCGACGCCGGCAGTGGGCGACAGCGTGGGCGAGATTTTCCAGTCTCTCGGCCTTTCTTCCATCGGTGCTCCCGGTACGACGGCCATTCTCGCGATGCTCAATGACCAGGTGAAGAAGGGCGGTGTTTTTGCTTCTTCGCACGTGGGCGGGCTTTCCGGCGCCTTCATTCCGGTGTCCGAAGACAGCGCCATTGAAGCCGCTGCGCGTTCGGGCGCTCTGACGCTCGAAAAGCTCGAAGCCATGACCTCTGTCTGCTCTGTGGGCCTGGACATGATCGCCATCCCGGGCGACACCCCCGCTTCGACGATCTCCGGCATGATCGCCGACGAATCCGCTATCGGCATGATCAACGGCAAGACCACTGCGGTCCGTGTGATTCCGGTTCCGGGCAAGACCGTGGGCGACGTTGCTCATTTCGGCGGTCTCCTCGGTGAAGCGTCCATCATCCGCGTTCCGGGCGGCGATGCGTCGGGCTTCGTGAAGCTTGGCGGCCGCATCCCGGCGCCGATCCACAGTCTGCGCAATTAATCGCGGTCACAGCGCCTTCATAACCGGATATAACGCGATCCCTCCTATGCTTTTTGCATGGGAGGGATTTTTTATACCTTAAAAAATACACAATCAAAATTGATAGTCTTTTGATTGCGATTGACATGTATTAAGCTGTCAATTCAAAGTTTACATAATTATTTGACTGATATTTTCTCCAAAATGATGAGGTATATCGCTAATTGTTTTCAACTAATGGAGTGATAATATTGAAATCGTGATGCATTAATGCGGCTTCCTTTGGCTAAAAGGAAGTGAGCACAGGCGCTGGAGCAAAAGCTTTGAAGAGCAGAGAGAATCTTTGAGCCCCTTTGCGGGCACCTCTCAACTACATTCTCTTCAAATAATGAAAACAACAGAATGCACTTCCGAGTGTGCTCGCGGCGTGGGCCGCAGTGTGCACTCCACTTTTGTCTTCCCTCATCACTTAGGCGTGCGCCTCGTTTCCCGCGGCGGCTTGCGCTCGGGCGGTCTGCCGTGTTTGAGCGCTCTGCCTCTAAGCTTAATGACAGCAGGGTTTCTTTTCTGCGGGGCCGCTTCGCCGGCATTGGCCGAGAGCGTCTACAGCGATATATCTGATCCCTACGTGGTGTCCGATCATGTTGTTTTAGAGGACGATGCAGATTACGGCGCAACGAACGTGACGCAGTCAGGCCATCTCGAGCTCTCTGGTGCCTATTTTTGTACGGACAATCTTGAAGTGAGCGGTCAGCTGACTGTCGGGAGCGGCGCCATTTTTGAGAACGTGTATGGGCCGGAAGGAGAGTTGGTCGGGACGGCTGAGCTTCACTCCGGCGCCCGCCTGCAGGTCGAAGTCGACGGTTATGCAAAGCTTTGGGAGGTTGTCAGCCGCGGCGGGTCACTGATTCTCAGCGCTACGGCAACGGAGGCGTCTGAATTCACATCAAGCGCAGAAGTACATATTCAAAAACTGACGGCGGATACGGAATGCACGTTGGTGACGGTGGGTGAAGACAATGCTCAGGCGGAACAGTTTTCAACCTTGATGATTGAAGAGCTCGCTGTGAGCAGCGGCGGTCATCTTGACATTCGTGTGGGTTCGGGCGGCGCTTTCGTGTGGACTCATGCGGCATTTGATGACGGCAGCGAGGCCGGAGCGGAACCAATTGAAAATATCTTTTTTACGCCCGCCGCGGCGCCCCAGGGTGCGGTTCGCGTGCAAAAGAATGCTTCACTCACGCGCGGGATGTCGATTGCGGTGGGCGGCAGCAGCGCGGAACGCGAGACAGCTTCCAATCGTTGGAATCTCTGGGTAGGAAAGGGCGGCGTGCTCTCTATCGAGGGCGAACACACCACACTGACGCTCGAGGACGGTACGAAGGCTCGCTTTGAAGAGGGTTCAACGCTTCTTTTGTCTTTGCTCACCCGCACGGATGAAGACGACGCTCTTCAGGATGCTGAAGACGGAGCCGATTCACCGGCATCATCCCAATCGGCTGACCGCAAAGCCGCTTCCGGCGTTCCGGCGGCGGGGACGACCTTTAAAGTCGAAGGACTTGATTTGAGCCGCGCAGAGGTCTCCGGGCTGGAAAATTTGACGCTCAAAGTGGAAGGGCTTCTGGAAACAGGAGGACTTTATTTCGATGCGTCAGGCGCGGTGGTCGGGGTGTTGGGCAGCCCAACGTTTGAGGGGCCGCTCGCGGCAATGCTTCAAGAGCTTTATGAAAACCGAACATCGCTCCTTGTGCCCACCTTTTACCGCACGCTTTTTACCAATACGTCCGACGTGGTTGAAGGCACGATGATGGCTGTTGCTACGGCCGCCTCTTCAACGGGTACCAATGAGCGGCTGATGCAAAACGCTGTCTCGACCTCCATGCGGCTGGCTTCGGCAGCCAGAATGGCGGAGGCGCAGGCGGCGCGTGCCGCAGAAATTCGTTCGCTTGAAGCGCAAAGAGCGGCTAGCCGAAAAGCAGCTGCTGATTCGGAAAAGGGCGATCCTGACTGGACGGAACGGCTGAAAGCCTGGCGCACAAACCTGCAGGAGCATCTGCCGGCGATAGTGCAGGATGTGCCTGTTTTTATCGGCGCTTCAGCCGGCAGCACCAAGGTTGATGTATCGACCCCGGTCTCTAAACCCTTTACGGTCAAAAGCGAAGACACCACTTTTGACGCCGCTGTCATTTTCGGGCGGGAGGATTGGCGTGTCGGCTTGATGGGGAGCTTCACAACAAGAAGTCTGGATACGCTTTATAAACAGGGGGCGGCAGCGGAACTCGGGGTAGACAGCGAGTCCGACGAAGCTTCCGCATCATTCTTTGTGCGCCGACGGCTTGGCAGCGGCTGGGGAACGGTAGATTTGACGTGGCATGAGGCTGACGACCGTTATCGCATGGGGGCGGCCCGTGAGTATCTTGAGATGGAAAAACTCAAGCGGCGCATTTATTCCAGCGGCTTTCTTTATGAGCAGCCGCTTTTCGCCGGCAGCGCGTTGTCGGACAGCGGGCCTGACCGCTCATGGGTGATTTCGGGCTTTGCCGGACTGCGGTATCTGCGGGTGGATACGGCTGAAGGAACATGGCGCTCACCGGCAGGAGCTGTGCTCACCATTCGTGAAGCTTCCGCGCAGGCTGTGGCGGCAACGGCTGGCGGCGTCATAACGGGGGCGCTTCATTTTGCGCCGGGAGCCGGATATTGGGGGCAGGTGAAGCCGAGGCGCTTGGATGTGTCGTTGACTGCAGCGTTAAACAGTACGGTCGGCGGCGACCGCGATGTGATGGTTCAAGGGCCCGCCGGGGGCTCGACATCTTCAGCAACCGTCATGACGGCTGCTGAGCCCGAACGCTTCCAATGGAATGCCGAACTCGCTGCCGGCATTGAATGGCGGGATTCTAGATTGGATTTTTCCGGTTTTGCTTCACGCGCCGGATCCAGCGTTCGCTCTGCAGGGGGCTCCGTGAAGATGTCCTGGCGGCTGAACTTGCTCTAATTTACGCAAACACAGTGAAAACCCTAATTCTTCCGGCTGTGCTATTTCAGCGGCCAGTCGGTAAGGATTTGATTCCTTTCAGTCCGCTTTCTGCGCAAGGCGCTCTTGCTTACCTACAATTCACCGAGTAGCGACGGAAGCTGTATGAGGTTTAAAGAGTCCTTGTGCGGATGACGTTTGCCTGCGGCCAATAATCCATTACGGTGCTGTGCGGGTTTGGAACCAACCCGAGCAGCCAAAAGAAGAAAAAGATTTTGGAGGCGGCGATGGATGCCACCCAACTCACGAAAACCGCTGATCCGGCTGCTGCACGCAGCTCGGTGGAACCGCTTTATTACGGCAGGACGCTTTCTACGGGCGAGTCGGTCATAGCGCATGCCGACGGTGTTGCCAACATTCTGCGGGCCATTCGAAACGATCCGGAACTCATTTCTGCGGCGTATCTTTTCAGCGTGCCCACGCTCGTACAGAAGCCCGATGAATGGATTGAAAAGAGCTTTGGGGAGAATGTGGCAGGGCTTGTGCGCGAGCTCGGGAAGATGAATGACCTCTCCAAGCGCGCACGCTCGGAAAACAAAGAATCCAGTGCGGCGGTGCAGCCCGAGGCGCTTCGCCGCATGTTCCTGGCGATGAGTCAGGATCTGCGCGTCGTACTGCTCAAATTGGCAAGCCGCCTGCAGACGCTGCGCTGGTTTGTCTCTTCACAGGCGCCGGGCGCAGTGGAATTCGGTGAGGAAACGCTCGCCGTTTATGCGCCCTTGGCTAATCGACTCGGTATTTGGCAGATCAAGTGGGAGCTCGAAGACCTCTCGCTTCGCTTTACGCATCCGGCCGAATATCACCAGATTGCTGCTGAACTCGATGAGTCTCGTGAGGAACGTTTGGAATTCATGGCTTTGGCGGTGAAGAAGATCCAGGCGCTGATGGCTTCTCACGGTATTCAGGCCGAGGTGTCGGGCCGGCCAAAGCATATCTATTCCATTTGGAAAAAGATGCAGCGCAAGCACCTGCGCTTTGATCAGCTCTTTGACGTCCGGGCCGTACGAATCATCGTCGAAACCGTCGAGCAGTGCTATGAAGCGCTCTCGATTGTGCAGGAGCACTTCACGGTTTTGTCGAAGGAGTATGACGACTATATTGCCAATCCCAAGCCTAATGGCTATCAGTCGCTCCATACCGTCATTACCGATCAGCTCGGCCGCCCGATTGAAATTCAGATCCGCACCCGAGCCATGCATGAATTTGCAGAACTCGGTGTTGCAGCGCATTGGCGCTACAAGGAGGCGGGCAATTCCAACGGAGCTTCCATTGCTGAGGAGCAGCGTGTGGCGTGGCTGCGTCAGCTTCTGGCCTGGAGGAGTGATGTGGGCGGGGGCGCTGCTGAGGAGGGCGTCCAAGCACCCAATGCTCAAGCGGGGCAGAAGGGGCATCCGGCAGCGCCGGCCGTGGAAGATGATCATGTCTACTGCCTGACGCCGCAAGGCCGCATCGTTGAGCTCCCCGCCGGTGCTACCCCGGTGGATTTTGCGTACCAAATCCACACCCAGCTCGGGCACCGCTGCCGCGGAGCAAAAGTCGACGGGATGATGGTGCCGCTCAATACCAAGCTTAAGACCGGACAGACCGTCGAAATCATTGCGGCAAAAGTCGGTCAGCCGAGCCGCGACTGGCTCAATCCCGAACTCGGCTATGCCGCGAGTCCCCGTACCCGCAACAAGGTGCGGCAGTGGTTCAATGCCGAGCAGCTCGCGCAGCAGATCGCCGAGGGCCGTGACCGGCTGGACAAAGAACTCGCGCGTTTGGGAAAAACCGCGGTTAAGCTCGATGACCTTGCGAAACGCCTGGGTTTTGGCACCGTTGATGAGCTCTGCGTGGCTTTTGCCAAGGAAGAAATCACGCTGACCGCACTCGCACAGGCCGTACAGCCGCCTAAGCCCGCTCCGGCGCCTGCTCCTGAGCATGATTTAGTGCTGCGCGGAGCTTCGAGCGCGGCGAGTAAGGGCAAGGTGCTCGTGGTCGGCATGGATTCCCTGCTCACACAGCTTGCCCGCTGCTGTCATCCGGTGCCGCCCGACGAAATTGTGGGCTACGTCACGCGCGGCCGAGGCGTGATGATTCACCGTGCAGACTGCCCGAACCTCAAGAACATGGTCGATCAGGATCATGACCGCTTGATTGAAGTGAGCTGGGGGCGCGCCGGTGATGATGCGCTCTATCCCGCCGACGTGCTCGTGATCGCCTCCGACCGGTCCGGCATCATGAAGGATGTGACGGAAGTAATGCAGCGCGAAAAGGTGCACGTGACAGCGCTCAACACGCAGATTCTCAAGGGCGATCAGCACATGCGGTTTTCGCTTGAGGTCAAGGGCGGCAATGCTATGCAGGGGCTCCTCAAAGGGCTGCGCGCTGTGCACGGCGTTCTTTCGGCACGCCGTCTCTGAAGACTGAGAGGTGTCTAGGTGAATACCGCATTTGCGCTATCCTTCTAAAAAGTGCTTGCTGTGCGCATTCACCTAGGTATAATTCGTGCCTCACTGATTGTGAACGCTCAGGCACATAGCTCAGTTGGTTAGAGCATCACCTTGACATGGTGGGGGTCGTTGGTTCGAATCCAATTGTGCCTACCAAAATTTTTTTCGGACAGCGACGATGCGGATGTTGGCGAATGAATTTCGAACAACAGCGCCCCGTTATTATTAACAGGGCGTGAGCGCAGTATTGTCACTGTTCGACATGAAAGAAGTGCGGCTCAGGCCGCACTTTTTTTATGCCCAGAATTTTTGTGAGGATTTCGAAATGGCTTCAGTCACTCTTCCCGACGGCTCCAAACGCGAGTACGAGGGTCCCGTCACGGTGGCCCAGGTCGCTGCATCGATCGGCGCCGGACTTGCTAAGGCAGCTTTAGCCGGACGTGTGGACGGCAAGTTGGTGGATCTCTCGCACGTGATTGACGGCGATGCTGCGGTTGCGATCATCACGGCACGCGACCCCGAAGGGCTTGAGATTATTCGTCACTCGACCGCTCACCTGATGGCTCAGGCCGTCAAGGAGCTCTTTCCCGAGGCACAGGTCACGATCGGACCGGCGATCGAAAACGGCTTTTACTACGACTTTTCCTACACCCGCGCTTTTACGCCCGAAGATTTGAAGGCGATCGAAGCTCGTATGGATGAGCTCGTGAAGAAAAACATTCCGATCGTGCGCGAAGAAATGCCGCGTGAAGAAGCCATCGACTTCTTCAAGGCTTTGGGCGAACACTACAAGGCTGAAATCATCTCTTCGATTCCTGCGGGTGAAGTGATTTCGCTCTATCGTCAGGGCGACTTCGTGGATCTTTGCCGCGGCCCTCACGTGCCGTCAACGGGCTGCCTCAAGGTGCATCACCTGATGAAGGTGGCGGGCGCCTACTGGCGCGGCGACAGCAAGAACGAAATGCTCCAGCGCATCTACGGTACGGCCTGGGCGACGAAGGATGAGCAGAAGGCTTATCTCGAGATGCTCGCTGAGGCCGAAAAGCGTGATCACCGCCGCCTCGGCCGCGAACTCGATCTCTTCCATCTGCAGGATGAAGCGCCGGGCATGGTCTTCTGGCATGCCAAAGGCTGGGCGCTCTGGCAGGTGATCGAGCAGTTCATGCGCCGCGTCTATCAGGATAACGGCTACGAAGAAGTAAAAGCTCCTCAGCTGCTTGACCGCTCTCTGTGGGAGCGTTCCGGTCACTGGGCGAAGTACCGCGACAATATGTTCACGACGGAGTCGGAGAACCGCTACTACGCGCTCAAGCCGATGAACTGCCCCGGCCACATCCAGATCTTCAATTCGAAGCTTCGCAGCTACCGTGATCTGCCGCTGCGCATTGGTGAATTCGGTCAGTGCCACCGCAATGAGTCTTCGGGCTCGCTCCACGGCCTCATGCGTGTGCGCGGCTTCACTCAGGACGACGGTCACATTTTCTGCACGGAAGATCAGATTCTTGCCGAATGCGAAGCCTTTACCGCGCTCGTGCAGAAGGTCTACAAGACTTTCGGCTTCACTGACATCGCCTACAAGGTGGCGACTCGCCCGGCGATGCGTATTGGTGAAGATGCCGTGTGGGACAAGGCCGAACATGCTCTGATGGCGAGCCTTGATGCGCTCGGCATCAAGTACGAAGTGCTCGTCGGCGAAGGCGCCTTCTACGGCCCCAAGATTGAATATCACCTCAAGGACTGCCTTGGCCGCTCCTGGCAGTGCGGCACCGTGCAGGTGGACTTCCAGATGCCGGGTCGTCTCGGCGCTGAGTATGTTGCCGAAGACAACTCCCGCAAGATTCCGGTAATGCTTCACCGCGCCATCCTGGGCTCGCTCGAGCGCTGGATCGGCATGCTGATTGAAGAGTTTGCCAGCGCCTTCCCGGTGTGGCTTGCTCCGATTCAGTGCGCTGTGACGTCAATTACCGACAATCAGGGTGCTTACGCCAAAGATGTTGCTGCAAAACTCCATGCTGCCGGTCTCCGGGTTCAGACGGATTTGCGCAGCGAAAAGATCAACTATAAAATTCGCGAGCTTAGTCTGCAAAAACTTCCCTACATCCTCGTTGTGGGTGAAAAGGAAGCTCAGACGGGAACGGTTTCCGTGCGCGCCCGCGGAGGCGAGAACCTCGGGGTGATGTCGCTCGACGCCTTCATCGAACGCATTTCAACGGAAAACCGCGAACGCACCCGCTGATCGGGTGCTTTAGCGCGCACAACGCTTAATTTTTGGGAGAAGAGCCATAGCTCAAGATCGCAAGCATCGGATCAATGGTGAGATCCGAGTTCCTGAAGTCCGACTGACCGGCGTCGATGGCGCCCAGATCGGGATCGTCCGCACATCTGAAGCCCTTCGCATGGCTGAGGATGCAGGGGTGGATTTGGTCGAGGTTGCGCCTAACGCAGTCCCGCCGGTCTGCCGTCTGATGGATTACGGCAAGTTCCGCTATCAGGAGCAGAAGAAGGCTCAGGAAGCCAAGGCCAAGCAGAAAGTCGTCCAGATCAAGGAAGTCAAGTTCCGTCCGGCCACGGATGAGAACGACTTCCAGACGAAACTGCGCAGCCTGAAGCGCTTCCTTGAGGACGGCGACAAGGCCAAGATCACGCTGCGCTTCCGCGGACGCGAAATGGCTCACCAGCAGTTCGGCACTCAGCTCATGGACCGCGTCCGTGAGGAGCTTGTCGATATTGCTCAGGTCGAGCATGCGCCCAAGCTCGAAGGCCGCCAGATGATCATGGTCCTCGCTCCCAAAAAGAAGCGCTGATTTCACACACGCGGTTTTGCATTGATGTAGAATCGCGTTCCTTGACGAGAGGCCGGAAGGTTTTCCGGCCTCGAGTTTTCTATAAGTGAGCCTCAGGCCAGACAAGAGCCGTTCAAGATCTGAACGGACGCCCGCGGTTCATCCAATAAGAGGTAACGGCCAAATGCCGAAGATGAAGACCAAGCGCGCCGCTGCGAAGCGGTTCAAGCCGCGTGCCAGCGGCTCGATCAAGCGCGCCCACGCTACGAAGCGTCATATCCTTTCCCACCGCACGACGAAGAACAAGCGTCATCTGCGCGGTATGGTCACGGTGCATGAGTCGGACATCAAGTCCGTCAAGCGCATGCTCCCCTACGCCTAATTCAGAAGAAAGGAGTTAAAGATGCCTCGTGTGAAGCGTGGTGTGACGGCTCGTGCTCGTCATAAGAAGATTTTCACCCTTTCGAAGGGCTACCGTCTGCGCCGCAACAACGTTTTCCGTGTTGCCAAGCAGGCTGTCATGCGTGCCGGTCAGTATGCTTATCGTGACCGCCGCGACAAGAAGCATGTGTTCCGCCGTCTGTGGATCGCTCGTATCAACGCCGGCAGCCGCGCCAACGGCCTGAGCTACTCGGTGTTCATGAACGGTCTGAAGAAGGCCGGCATTGCCCTCGACCGCAAGGTTCTCGCCGACATGGCTGTGAATGACAAGGACGGTTTCGCCGCCCTCGTTGCTCAGGTCAAGAACGCCTGATTCTGCGCAAAGAAAGGCTGAAGAAAGCTCCGGATCCGCGAGGGTCACGGAGCTTTTTTTCGAGCATTCTCAGAGAATTGCTTGTAGAATTCCTATCTTCTCCGACGGCTTCTGCGGAGGGTGCGGTCACTATTAGGACGCGCTCATCGATCTGAAGCCGTTCTTCGTGTTTATGTTTTCGGTCTTGGGCAGTTCAGCTGCTGCGGCTGAAAACTGCAGATGCGAAAACGGACGACTCCCTGTCGGGAGGTGCTGTGAGACGGGAATCTGAGCCTGAAGGGCTCTCAAGAGGCTTTGAGCAGGGAAAAAGAAGGAACGGCGCAGCAATGCGTCTTTTTTACATCCTTCGATGCTCAGTCTCTTATTTTTCTCGTCGCAGGTCCTGCACCGACATTCGATGGCGTCCGCCAGATTTCTCAAGTTTTGGAATTCAAAATGCAGGAACTTTCCGAACTCATCGAGTCCGCGCAGCGTGAATTCGCTGAGGCGAATGCCGCTGCCGCTCTCGAGGACGCCAAGGCCCGCTACCTCGGCAAAACGGGCAGCCTTACGATGCTCATGAAGGAGCTCGGCCGTCTCGCTCCCGAAGAGCGCCGCGCTCGCGGTCAGGAAATCAACCGCGCCAAGCAGCAGGTTGAGGCCGCTCTCAATGCACGACGTGAAGCGCTCGCTGAAGAAGCGCTCGCTGCCAAACTCGCCCAGGAGTCCATTGACGTGACGCTCCCCGGGCGCATGGACGCCAAGGGCGGAATCCATCCCGTCATGCGCACGTGGATGCGAATTGAGGAAATTTTCCGTTCAATCGGCTTTGATGTGGCCGATGGTCCTGAAATCGAAAGCGACTGGTTTAGCTTTACTGCTTTGAATAACCCGCCCAATCATCCGGCCCGCTCCATGCAGGATACGTTTTATGTGGACCGCAATGATGATGAAGGCCGCCCGCTGCCGCTGCGTCCGCACACCTCGCCCATGCAGGTGCGCTACGCCCGTACGCATCAGCCGCCGATCAAGGTCATTAGTCCGGGCCGTACCTATCGCGTTGACAGCGACGCGACGCATTCGCCGATGTTCCATCAGGTCGAAGGCCTGTGGCTCGATACCGACATCAGTTTTACCGATTTGAAGGGCGTGTACAGCGACTTCCTGCGCTGCTTCTTTGAGACGAATGATCTCGTAGTCCGCTTCCGTCCGTCCTACTTCCCGTTCACTGAACCTTCGGTCGAAGTCGACATGATGTTCACCAGCGGACCGCGAAAGGGCAAGTGGCTCGAGATTTCGGGCGCCGGTGAAGTGCATCCCAATGTGGTGCGCAATTACGGCCTGGATCCCGAGAAATACATCGGTTTTGCGTTCGGTTCCGGCCTTGAACGCCTGACGATGCTTCGCTACGGCGTCGACGATCTGCGTCTTTTCTTTGAAGGCGATCTTCGCTTCCTGCGTCAGTTCAACTAATCCCCCGAGGCATAAATGATTTTCACTGAAGAATGGCTGCGCCAGTATGTCAATCCGGCGCTCGGCACGGATGAGCTGGCCGATGCCCTGACGATGGCGGGTCTTGAGGTTGAAGAGGTTCGTACCATTGCGCCGGCCTTTTCCGGCGTCGTAGTGGGTGAGGTGCTCTCCTGCCGCGATCATGAGAATTCGGACCATCTGCACGTCTGCGAAGTCAATGCCGGTACCGGCGAAACGCTGCAGATCGTCTGCGGTGCACCGAATGTCCGTGCCGGCATCAAAGTGGCCTGCGCTACGATCGGTGCCGTGCTCCCCGGCGACTTCCGCATCAAAAAGAGCAAGCTGCGCGGTGTGGTTTCGATGGGCATGCTCTGTTCGACGCGCGAACTCGGCATCAACGAAGATCACAATGGCATCTGGATCCTGCCCGATGATGCGCCGGTGGGCGTCGATATCCGTCAGTACGCACGTCTTGACGATGCCAAGATCGAACTCAAGCTCACCCCCAATCGCGGCGATGCGCTCTCCGTGGTCGGCGTCGCACGCGATGTGCATGCGATTACCGGTGCGCCGCTTACGCTGCCGGCGATGGATCCGGTTGCTGCCACTTGCTCCTGCACGCTCCCGGTGGATGTTCAGGCGCCCGACCTTTGCGGCCGCTTTACGAGCCGAATTCTTCGCGGCCTGAATGCTGCTGCCCCGACGCCGGATTGGATGAAGGCGCGCTTGGAGCGCTGCGGCATGCGTTCGATCTCTGCTCTGGTTGATATTTCCAACTATGTCATGCTCGAGCTGGGCCGTCCGACGCACTTTTATGATCTGAAGAAGATCCCTGCGGATCGTCTGACGGTGCGCTGGGCACGTGAAGGCGAGTCCGTTCAGCTGCTCAACGGTGAAACCGTTGCCCTTGATCCTTGGTACGGCGTCATCTGCGCGGGCGATGAGCCTGAGTGTCTGGCAGGCATCATGGGCGGGGAGTCGTCTTCCATCAGCACGGAAACGACGGACCTCTTTATTGAGTCTGCCTTCTGGTTCCCGAAAGCGATTCAGGGCCGCTGCCGCAAACTGAATTTCTCGACCGATGCGGCCTATCGCTATGAACGCGGCGTCGATTTTGCTTCAACGGCCGAACATCTTGAATACATCACACGGCTCGTGCTCGACATTTGCGGAACGCCCGAAACGACGGTAGGTCCCGTTGCGGATGTTCAGACGGCGCTGCCGATGCGTGCTCCCGTGAAGATGCGCGTTGATCGCTGCCGCAAGGTGGTCGGAGTGGAAATCCCTGTCGAATCGATGGAGACAAGCTTCAAGCGTCTGGGTTTCGATTTCACCTATGACGACGGCGTCTTTACCGTCGTTCCGCCGTCGTTCCGCTTTGATATTGAAATCGAAGAGGATTTGATTGAGGAAGTAGCCCGTCTTTACGGACTCGAAAAACTCCCGGATCGTCCGCCGCTCGCCCGCAGTGCGATGAAGCCGAGCCGCGAAGAGCGGCGTGATCAGCATGCGCTTCGCCGTGAAATGGCCGAGCTGGGCTACCAGGAGCTCATCAACTTCTCCTTTGTGCCGGAAGACTGGGAACGCGTTTTCGCAGGAAACGACAGCCCCATCCGTCTGCTCAATCCGATCGCGTCGCAGCTTTCGGTGATGCGTACGCAGCTGATCGGCGGTTTGGTCGATATTCTCAAATACAACCTCAACCGTCGCGCAGAGCGCGTGCGCGTCTTTGAGCTCGGACGCGTCTTCTTCCCGGATACTTCGATTGAAGAGGGTCCCTGGACGGTGAAGGGCGTCCGCCAGCCGCAGCACATTGCGGGGCTCGCCTATGGTGATGCCGATGACAAACAGTGGGGCAAACCCGCTCGCCGCGTCGACTTCTATGACGTCAAAGGCGATCTCGAACGCTTGGCGGCTCCGATGAAGCTGCGCTTCGTCAAGGAAGCGTTCCCGGCACTGCATCCGGGACGTTCGGCAGCTGTGTACTTAGGCAGCAAGCGCATCGGCTTTATTGGCGAACTTCACCCGAAGGCTGCACAGGCGTATGAACTGCCGCATGCCCCGGTGGTTTTCGAAGTCGAGGTGCCGGCACTTCTGGATCGTCCGCTTCCGAACTACGTTCCGGTGAGCAAGTTCCAGTCCGTTACCCGCGACTTGGCCGTCGTCGTGCCTGCGGAAATGGAAGTCGAGAAGCTCTTTGATGCGGTTGCTGCGGCTAAGAAGAAAGATCTTCGTCTGGCGCCGCTCGCCAACTTCAAGCTCTTTGACCTCTACCGTCCGCAGGACGCAGCGGATACAGTTGCTGAGAAGTCACTCGCTTTCACCATTGAACTTTCGAGCCGTACCGAAGAAGCGCTCACCGACGAACAAGCTGACGGCGCTGTGCGAGCGATTCTCGAAGCGCTCGAGCGCGTGGGAGCGCATCTGCGCGCGTGATTGACCTTGAACTATTTCGAAGGGAGCTGCATGATTCCCTTCGAAAGACATAATTCTCAATTGAACGCTAGTGAATATGACTGAAGAATTTGAACTGAACGCCGCTGAGATCTACACGCTCAATAAGGCAAGCCTGGCAGAAGCATTGGTCGATCATGTCGCAGGACTCGATCGTCCTCATGCCAAACTTATCGTTGAGACCTTCTTTGAACTCGTCGCCGAGCATCTGGAAAAGGGTGATACGGTGAAGATCCCGGGTCTCGGCAACTTCTCGGTTCGCGACAAGGTGGCTCGTCCGGGCCGCAACCTGAAGACCGGCGAAACGGTGACGATCACTGAACGCCGAGTCGTCACGTTCCATCCGTCGGGAACACTCAACAGCCGAGTGACAACGAATCTGATCGCCGGCGGCGAAGATTGATTTGACTTTTTAGGGAGGGTCATATAAACTCTCCCTTCTGTTCGGGGCGTAGCGCAGCCTGGTAGCGCACTTGCATGGGGTGCAAGGGGTCGCGAGTTCGAATCCCGCCGCCCCGACCAGAAAACCAAATGAGGTCATCGCAAGATGGCCTTTTTTGTTGTCTGAATACCCGCACACCTCAGCGATTCCAGGGTTTCAGGAATGAAAACGGGCAGCAAAACCCTCCTCTTGACATGTCTAGGCATGTCGCCGGCCCGCAGCTTAAACACTAACAGTACATTGACGGGCAATGCGGGGAGACCGGCTAGGGCAGCAGGCGGCTGCAGTTGGGCGGTATGTGACGTTTTGATGACGGACATTCTTCGCTGTCACACAATATTCATAAGAGATTCACGGCTGAGTCAAAGCCGACTTTCATACTTCGACCCGTGCGGAAAAGAAAACGCACACCGAATACATCTCTAGAAGTTGGAAGTTGGAAATGACTAAAAACATGATTGCCGTTCTCGGCGCTCTCGCTGGTTTTGCCGCTGCCGCCGCTGTTCACGCGGAAACCGTTACGGTTAACGGCTCGACGACGGTTCTGCCCGCTATGCAGCTCACGGCGGAGGGCTTCATGAAGGCCAATCCGAACATCACCGTGACGATCTCCGGTACCGGATCGGGCAACGGCATCAAGGCGCTTCGCGACGGCATGACCGACGTTGCGATGGCTTCGCGCGACATGAAGGATAAGGAAGTCAAGGACTTCGCTGATCACAACATCAAGACCGTGCGCTACACGGTTGCCCATGACGCCATCATTCCGGTCGTCAATCCGAACAATGCCGTCAAGGGCCTGACGATGGCTCAGCTCAAGGATATCTTCGCCGGCAAGATCCGTTCCTGGGATGAAGTCGGCGGTGCCAAGGCTCCGATCGTTGTGGTTGGCCGCGACTCTTCTTCCGGCACCTTTGAGTGCTTCCAGGAATTGGTGATGGGCAAGACCCGCGTGTCACCCCGCGCTCTGATTCAGGCTTCGAACGGCGGTGTCGTGCAGGCCATTGCTCAGAACCCGAATGCCATCGGCTACATCGGCGTCGGTTACATGGATAAGCAGACGCACCCGCTCACGATGAACAACGTGAAGCCGGGCATTGAATCCGCCAAGGATAAGACCTGGCCGATCGCCAGAGATCTTTACCTCTTCACGGCTGACAACGTGAAGGCCGAGGCGAAGAAGCTCATTGACTTCATGCTCTCCGCTGAAGGTCAAAAGGACGTTGAAAAGGCTGGTTTCGTGCCTGTTGCCGCCAAGTAAGACGGTTTTAGCCCTTGGGAAGCTCGGCGCCAAAGGGCGCCGAGCTTCTGTGATTTCAGTGTGACTATCCGGATTCCTTCACTATGGCTCTGCCTGCCAAACTTCAGGCTGACGTGAACTTTCGCCGCGGTCTTGCTGCCGCTGCCGGCGTGAGTGTTCTTGCGTTGGCTGCTATCGTCATCTTTCTCCTCAGCCAGGCGCTGCCGATCTTTGCTCACGTCTCCCTCAAAGATTTTCTTTTCTCTACAGAGTGGTATCCGACGGATGAGCCGCCAGTTTTCGGCATTGGGGCGCTGATTGCGGGTTCTTTGGCCTGCGCTGCGCTGACGACGCTGATTGCGGTGCCGTTCGGCGTGCTGACAGCCTGCGCTATTCATGCAGGCATGCCTCCGGCACTCACCCGCATTGTGAAGCCGCTGATTGAACTCATGGCGGCGCTTCCGTCGGTCGTCATCGGCTTTATCGGCATGATCATCCTGGCTCCCTGGCTGCAGGACATGTTCGGCATTGCGACCGGTCTGAATCTGTTCAATGCCTCCATCATGCTCGCCTTCATGTGCGTGCCGACCATCGCTTCCATTTCTGAGGATGCGCTGCGCAATGTCCCGTCAGGACTGCGCGAAGCGAGTCTGGCGCTTGGAGCAACCCGCTGGGAAACGCTTCTCAAGGTTGAGCTCCGCTGGGCTATGGGCGGTATCGCCACAGCCGTGATGCTCGGTATTTCCCGCGTTATCGGTGAAACCATGGTTGTACTCATGGTGGCCGGCGGCGCAGCCATTATTCCCGAGTCGATTTTCGACCCGGTGCGCCCGATGACCTCGTCGATTGCTGCAGAAATGGCAGAAGCAGCCGTCGGCGGAGAGCACTATCACGCGCTCTATGCGACGGGTCTCGTGCTCTTCATCATTACATTTGCCTTCAACCTCTGCGCCTGGTATGCGGCTCGCCGCTTCGGACTGGAGAAGAAATAAATGAAGTCAGCAGCTTTGCGGCGCTTCTATGAAGCCACGGGCTTCACGGTGATGCGCGCCGCAGTCCTCATCAACATTGCCGCACTGCTCGGCATCATCGGACTCATTGTCGTCAATGCCTGGCCGGCGATGACGTGGGAATTTCTGACGGAACCTCCGCGAGATCTGATGACGAAGGGCGGCATTCTGCCCTGCATCATCGGCACATTCTGCCTGGCGCTGGGTGCTTTGGTCATCGCTCTCCCGCTCGGCGTGGCCAGTGCGGTGTACCTCAAGGAATACAGTCAGCCGTCCGTCTGGGTGACGTTGACGCGTCTTTCAATTGCTAATCTTGCGGGCGTCCCCTCCATCGTCTTCGGTCTCTTTGGCCTCACGTTCTTCGTCGTTTTCTGCGGCTTCGGCGTGAGCCTGCTTTCGGGCATCCTGACGCTGGCCGTGCTGTCTTTGCCGATCATCATCAACACGACCGAAGCAGCACTCTCACAGATCCCGCAGGACTGGCGCGAGGCCAGTCTCGCGCTCGGCGCCTCGCAGCGTGAAACCACGCTCAAGGTGGTGCTGCCGAACGCACTGCCCGGCATTCTGACGGGTTCGATTCTTGCGCTTGCCCGCGCAGCCGGCGAAACGGCCGCGATCATGTACACCGGCAGCGTTTTCTTTACGCCAAAGGAAGGTGTTTCGCTGTTCGACCCAGTGATGGCGCTGCCCTACCACATCTATGTGCTGGCGACTTCCGGCACCAGCATCGAAGCGACGCGGCCGCTGCAGTACGGCACCGCGCTGGTGCTCTTGATTCTCGTGCTCCTCATGAGCTCGGCTGCCATTGTCATCCGCGAACGCCGTCGCCGCTGATGCGGACGATCCTCCAGTGAACAGAACATATTGAAGAGCTTCAAATGCCTTTGATTCATCCCGAACATCTCGATCAGCTTGCCGTTCGTGAAATGCCCGAACCCAAGATCCTGATCTCCGACCTTAACGTCTACTACGGCAACTTTCACGCGCTGAAGAACGTTTCGCTGCCCATTCCCAAGGGGTGCGTAACGGCCTTCATCGGACCGTCCGGCTGCGGCAAATCGACGCTTCTGCGGAGTTTGAACCGTATGCAGGATCTGTATCCGGAGCAGCGAGCCGAAGGCTCCATCCGCATGGGTGATCTTGAAATTCTGGATCCTTCGATCGACGTGACGGCGCTTCGCAGCCGCGTGGGCATGGTTTTTCAGCGTCCGACGCCGTTCCCTATGTCGATTTACGACAACGTGGCGTACGGTGTGCGTCTGCGCGAAAAGATTGCCAAAGCCGATCTCGATGAGCGCGTTGAATGGGCGCTGCGCAAGGCGGCGCTCTGGGACGATGTGAAGGATAAGCTCACTCAGCCCGGCACCTCGCTCTCCGGCGGCCAGCAGCAGCGCCTGTGCATTGCCCGCGGCATCGCCGTGAAGCCTGAGGTACTGCTGCTGGACGAGCCTTGCTCGGCGCTTGACCCGATTGCCACCGCCCGCATTGAAGAGCTCATTGACGAACTCAAGAAAGACTACACGGTCGTTATCGTCAGTCACAGCATGCAGCAGGCTGCTCGCATTTCCGAGTACACCGCGTTCATGTATCTGGGCGAGCTAATTGAGTTTGGCGACACGAAAACGATCTTCACGCATCCTCAAAAGAAAGCGACGGAAGACTTCATCACCGGCCGTTTCGGCTGATCGTTATGGAAGTTTGACCAAGAACTCAACCAACTGGGAAGACAACCAAATGGAAACCAAGGCACATACGGTGAAGCGCTTCGACGCTGAACTCGAAGAACTCAACGACAACGTTGTTAAGATGGCCAGCGCTGTCGAGGAGCAGCTCGGCAGATTGGGCGATGCGCTCGTGAATCTGAATGCAGATGAAGCCGCCAAAGTGATGGCGGAAGATCATGTCATCAATTCCTGGGAAGCTGAACTCGACGATTATCTGGAAACCGTCATTTCTCGGCGTCAGCCTCAGGCGGTGGATCTGCGGCTGCTCTTGGGCTACTACCGCATGACGACCGACTTTGAGCGCATGGGCGACGAAATCCGCAATGCCGCCAAGGGTGTGCGTAAGCTGAGCGAACTCGTCAAGCCTTTGTCTGAGCCCGCTCTGGCCAATGTCTCGACGCTCTTTAGCCTGCATGCGCTCCTGCGCGTAATGGGCGACGACATGATTGCCTGCGTACGTCTGCTTGATCCGGAGCGTGCTCGCGCGCTGGTCGCTCGGCGCACGATTGTGTCCGCAGAAGTCGATGAAGCGCTCAGCGACACGGTGGAGCGCCTGAAGACCGGCGAGCTCAAGCTCGCTGACGGATTGGAATTCATCCGTATTAACCGCTCGCTTGAACGCGTGGCCGCGCATATGCAAAACGTCGGTGAGACTGTTGTTTTCATGACCGAGGGCGTGGACATTCGTCACGCTGGGAAAACTCAGCCTCAGCAAAACTGAAAACGTTTCGAAATGTCCAAAACCTCTGGGCAGGAAGTTCCCGCAATGCAGCGCTCCGATGCGGAAAATGCACGAAGAGCAAGTCGCGGACAGTCACGGAAAGTACAATCTGACGCATCACAAACTCGTCGGAATACTTCACCAGACATGTCCGCACCGCTGCTGCTTATCGTTGAGGACGAGCTCGCTATTCAGGAGCTCATAGTTTTTGTCTGCGAAGCCGAAGGCTTTCGCACGACCCGTGCGGGGAGCATTGCCGAGGCTCGCTCGGCGCTCGCCGCCGAGCGTCCCGATTTGATTCTGCTCGATCGTATGCTTCCGGATCGCCCGGGAGAAGAGTGGCTTCGAGAGCTGCGCTCAGACGCCAAGACGGCCGATGTGCCGGTCATTATTCTCACGGCCCGCGGCAATGAGTCGGATCGTGTGGCGGGTCTGGATGCCGGCGCGGACGATTATGTGGTGAAGCCCTTTTTGCCGCGAGAGCTGACTGCTCGAGTGCGTGCGGTGCTTCGCCGCCGTGGTGCGGCGGTCATTGCCGGCCGCTTGAGTCCGATGCCCTCGGAGGAGACGGCCCGCACGGTCGACGAAGAGCGTGTGATTGTCTGCGGACCGTTAAAACTCAACGAAGCGCGTTTTGAGGCAACAGCAGCCGGCAAACCGCTCAAGCTTTCTGCCAAAGAATTTAAGCTCCTCTCCCTTTTTGCGGCCAAGCCCGGGCGCGTCTTTTCGCGTGCAAATCTGCTCGACGCAGTTTGGCAGAGCGCTTTTGTTGACGAACGCACGGTGGACGTGCACATGCTGCGTTTGAGAAAAGCTTTGGCCGGAAGCGCCGCAGAAGACATGATTGAAACCGTGCGCGGCGTGGGTTACCGATTCCGTGATCCGCAGACGGCACAGAACACTCCTGCCAGCGAATAGCAGGAGGGTTTATTCAATGGCTGAAAAGACTGAAGACGTGCTGGGCGGCATGGCTGCGCCTAAAGCCGAAGAGCCAAAGAGCGCAGGCAAAACCTATGAGACGCCTCTTAAAGAGGCTTATGAAGCGGGCGACCTGCCGACGCCCGAGAGTGCTGTCAGCGGAACTGGGAACGGCTCCGGCGTGCGCCCTGCTGACCCCAATGGGCCCGAGGAACGCATAGCGCGGCTGCGCCGTCAGAGTGCATGGCTTGCTGCGGCGTTTGTCTTCCTCTTTGTCTTCATGATGGTTGTCTGGATGAACGACGTCTCCCGCGCCGTGATCTTCTGGATGTGGGTCGTCGGCACGGTCGGCATATTCATTCTTTCCGTTCGCTTGTGGCTGGCGCTTGTGCGTGAAGATGAAAAGAAGGCCAAGCGTATCCGCGACCGCGACGTTCGTTATCGCAAAACACTGGCCTTGCTGCCCGAAGGGGTTGCTATCCTCGGCGAAGGCTGGCGTATCGACTGGGTGAATGCCCGCGGCGCCGAACACTTCGGTATTGCGCCGGAGATGATCGGCCGGTCGTTTTTCGATGTCGTCACCGATGAACGTTTGCGTCACTGGCTCTTTGAGCGCAATTTTGCCGGACGCTGCAATTACACCTCGAAGGCGGGTCTGGATCTTGAGGTTTCTGTGGTGGCGCCGGACTCTCGCCACATGATGATCGTCACGCATGACGTGACTGAACGTCTGCGCATTGATGAAATGCGCCGCGACTTTGTCGCCAATGTTTCGCATGAACTGCGTACGCCGCTCACCGTCATCAGCGGATTTCTGGATATTGAGTCTCAGGGAAAAGTGCCCGCAAACGTCATGCAAAAGCACCGCGAACTGATGCTTGATCAGGCCAGACGCATGCAGTCGCTTCTGGACGATCTGCTGCTTCTTTCGGGACTTGAAAATCGCGACGAAACCGACAGCGATGATGCCGAAGTCATCAGCATGACGAAGCTTCTCGAAGATGTGGTCAACGAGGGACGGGCGCTTTCACTCGGCCGCCATGTGATCACTTTGGAAGCCTGCCGTGCGTCGCTCGTCGGCGAGCCCTCTGATATTCGCAGCGCCGCGATGAATCTCGTTTCCAATGCCGTTCGTTACACGCCTGAAGGCGGCCGTATTGATGTGCGGTGGTTCCGCACATCGAGCGGTGCCGTGCTCTCCGTGAAGGATACGGGCATCGGCATTGAGGAAAAGCACATTCCGCGGCTTACCGAGCGCTTTTACCGCGTCGATAAAGGGCGCTCGAGAAGCACCGGCGGCACAGGACTGGGGCTTGCCATTGTCAAGCATGTCTGCCGCAGCGCCGGGGGACAGCTCAAAATTGAATCAACGCCCGGCAAAGGTTCGACCTTTTCGATGGTCTTCCCGAAGTCGCGGATTTTTGACGACGAAAGCGTTTGAGAAAGCTGCGGGCGGCAGCGGCATAGGGGCTTGCAGCAGATTTCTGCAAAGAAAAACTTCAGCCGCACGCTCAGACCAAGATCGACTGCGGCAGTGGGCTACAATCCAAAAATTCCAAAGTCCGCTGTGTCCGCTGTTGTGCCCGTGCGCTGAGCGATAAACCCTTCGCTCAGTCGGGCGCCGGCTGCTTTTTTGACCTGCATGAACATTCTCATCTCTAACGACGACGGCTACCGCGCCCCCGGCATTGAAGCCTTGGCGCGCGCGATGCGCCGTTTTGGGCGCGTTACGATCGTGGCGCCCGACCACAATCATTCCGGCGCTTCCAACTCATTGACGCTTAATCGACCGCTTACCGTTGAGCACATGCAGGGAACAGACCTCTATGTGCTTTCCGGGACGCCCTCAGACTGCGTGCATGTGGCGCTCACGGGGCTGCTCGATGAAAAACCGGATTTAGTCGTTTCCGGCATCAACTGCGGCGCCAATATGGGCGACGACACGATGTATTCGGGAACGGTGGCTGCGGCGATTGAAGGCTATCTCTTCGGCGTTCCCTCCATTGCCTTTTCGCAGATTGACAAAGGCTGGGCAGAGCTTGAGAGCGCGGCAAAAGTTGCCTCGGCCGTGGTCGAGCGCTTCATCGAACGCAGGGATGCAGAGATTGAAGCGGGCAAGCCGGCAGACGAACCCGTGCTGCTCAACGTTAATATTCCGAACATGCCTTTTGAATCCCTTCGCGGCATTCTCGGCACTCGCCTCGGCCGACGCTCGAGTGCGGAGCCCGTTATCGCTGAAATGAGTCCGCGCGGATTTCCGATCTATTGGCTCGGCGCTGCCGGCAAACCGATTGACGCCGCAGAAGGGACTGATTTCTGGGCGACGTCGCACGGTTATGTTTCCGTGACGCCGCTGCAGGTTGACCTCACCAGCTTTAAGCAGGTAGAGGCGGCCAGCCGTTGGGTAGGCGGTGCATTTGCTGCACAGGCAGACCTTTGATGTGAGTGCAAGGAGTTTTTTGATGAAGACGTTTCCTCTTCGCGCATGCGGCATGGCCGTCGGTGCTGCCGTACTCCTTGGGGGCTGCTCGTCGCTGCCCCTCGGAGACGTTCCCATCGTTGATCGGTCAGTGCCTACGAGCGGCGAACACACCGCTGCCAGTTCGCAGAACTCGAGCTTTGCGCCGCTCGGCGACGTGCGTGATTCCGGCCGTACGCATACGGTGACGGTCGGCGATACCATCTACAACATTTCCGTGCGTTACGGTGTGACGCCTTCGGCACTGATGCAGCTCAATGCCGTCACGGATCCGACGCAGCTCGCTATCGGCCGTGTGCTTCATATTCCGGAATCAACGGCCGCGCCGCGCGAGGTGACGATGCCTGAAGGCGTGCGCGTCAACCGTATCGAGCATGTCGCTCCGATTGAGGCCGCAGCCGTTGCGCCGGCCGCCGGCAGCAGCTCGTCGGGCGATCAGACGAGTACGAGTACCGGTTCAGTGCCGGCCCCGACTGCTCCGACGTCAGCGGCAGCCGCGCCTGCGGCCGAACCGGCCCCGGCCGCAAAAGCCGCAGAAAAGCCTGCCGCGGCAGTCGTTCCCGGCACCCGTATGATTTGGCCCGTGCGCGGGACAGTACTCTCGGATTTTGCGAAGAACGGCAAGGGGCTCGACATTGGCGCTGCTGCGGGCAGCGTTGTGGTGAGCGCGGGCGCAGGCGAGGTGATCTTCGTGGGATCAGGGGTCAAGGGATATGGTCAGCTGGTGATCGTGCGCCATACGCCGACGCTGGTGACCGCCTATGGACACAATTCGAAGATCGTCGTTCAGACGGGTGACAAAGTGAAGGCTGGACAGAAGATTGCTGAAAGCGGCAATACAGAGGCCGAACGTCCGATGCTGCGCTTTGAAGTGCGCGACAGAGGACAACCCGTCGATCCGATGAAATTCCTGCCGCCGCTGCGCAACTAAGCGCTCCTTTGCGGTAAATTCCTCATCCCGCCGGGAAAGAGCGCTTTGAAAGGGCGCTGCACCAAGACCCGAGGCGCCGTCGGCTCAAGCAAGCTGAACGGCGCCTTTCTTCTTTTTTATTCATCGGGTCAAGGCGGTCGGCCGGCGCAAAGTTCCCGGACCGGTTAATACCAATACAAATCAGACCCCAAACAGTTTTTCTTAGGAGATCATCATGGGCCGCAGAGGACGCTCAAAAGAACGGACGCCCGAATACTTCACTGTCGACGTGGAGCGTCTTGATCAGGAAGGACGCGGCATAGCGCATCTCGACGGCAAGGTGGTCTTTATTCAGGGGGCGCTTCCCGGCGAACGCGTGACCTATGAGCGTCTGCGTTCGAAATCGAGTTTTGATATCGGCCGCACATCGGCGGTGCTCACGCAAAGCTGGGCGCGCGTCGCTCCCCGCTGCCCCAAGTTCGGTTTTGGGCCGGGATCCTGCGGCGGCTGCACGATGCAGCATATTGAACCCAATGCGCAGGTGGCCTTCAAGGAGCGCATTCTGATGGATACGCTCTGGCACATCGGCAAGGTCAAACCGGAAAACGTTCTGCCGCCCATTCGCGGACCTTTTTGGAATTACCGCCATCGTGCACGCCTGACGGTTCGAGATGTTGCCAAAAAGGGCGGCGTTTTGGTGGGGTTCCACGAAAAGGCTTCGAGCTATGTGTGCGATATGCATGCCTGCCCGATTCTGACGCAGAATGTTTCCGACATGATTGATCCGCTTCGTGAGCTGATTTCCGTGCTCGATATGCGCCAGCGGATGCCGCAAATTGAAGTCGCTGTCGGCGGCGACGGCCGCACAGCGCTTGTGTTCCGTCATCTCGATCCGGTGTCGCCCGAGGATATGGAAAAGCTGCTCGCTTTCGGCCGAGCACACGGCGCGGATATTTGGCTGCAGCCCAAAGGACCGGAAACCGCTCATGCGGTTAATCCTGAGGATGAAAAAAAGCTCGGGCTGGAATTGACGGAATTCGGCGTCCGCATCGCTTTTAAGCCCACAGACTTCACGCAGGTCAACCATGCGCTCAACGAAACGATGGTCGGCCGCGCTGTGCGTCTCCTGGGGCTCGAGCCCGATCACAAGGTGGCCGATTTCTTCTGCGGCCTGGGCAACTTTACGCTGCCGCTCGCCCGCTGTTCCCAGCGGGTGATCGGTATTGAGGGATCCGAAGGCTTGGTCGCCCGCGCTCGTCAAGGGGCGGCTGAAAACGGATTGGCTGAGAAAACAACCTTCCGTGCGCGGAATCTTTTTACGTGGAGCGAACAGGACTGGGAAGAGCTCTGGCAGACCATGGGCGGCATCGACCGCGTGCTGATCGATCCGCCGCGCGAAGGCGCCTTGGCGCTCGCCCGCGTGCTGGCGGCGACCGAAAAGCGTCCGGCCCGTGTGGTCTACGTTTCCTGCAATCCGGCGACGCTTGCACGTGACTGCGCGATTTTGCAGCATGAAGGCGGCTGGCATATTCGTGCGGCCGGCATCATGAATATGTTCCCGCATACGGGACACGTTGAGTCGATCGCAGTGCTCGAACCGGGTCCCAAGCCTGAGAAGCTCGATGAAGAAGCCGAACGGATCGAGGCGAGAATCGCCGCTCAGCATGAAGATAATGTCAAGATGACGCTGACCGACGGATCAGAAGGCTAATCCATCGAGAACCATTTCCGCTCGAATGAAAATCGGCAGGCACCTGAACGGGTGTCTGCCGATTTGTTATACGGGTCGTTTCAGCGCTTCTTCGGATCTCGCTGGTAGGAGAGCGGTTCGCTGCGGGAGATCTCGGCGAGCTTTGCAAAAAGACCGTAGGCCAGACCGACGTGCAGAGCCACGGCTGAAACGCGTGCCGGCGCAGCTTCATTGGGCGCTTTGCCGGTCAGTGCAGAAAGAAATGCGCGCGCAAAAGCATCCTTGTCAGGGACGGTGCTTGCCGCTGCGCCAAGACGCATGAAGCGCTGGCGAAGCAATGTGTAGTCACGGATTTCGTCGGGCGACAGGTGGTCAAGGATCGGCGCCTTGAGGAGTGCATCCGTATAGGCTTCCATCTGTGAAGTGATCTTGCGCGAGAGCTTGGGATCCGCTTTCAGTTCGGGAATGACGACCAATGCCGCCCAGAGTCCGATGCCTTGCAGAAGGGCTGCCCAGCGGGCGCGAAAACGCACTTTCTCAGCGCGGCCGAAAAAGGGCAGAGGATTCCAATTGGCACCGGCCGAACGAGCAATTTCCGGTGAAAAAAGGTTTAGCGACTGATCTCGCACACAGCCGCCAAATGCTGTGCCGAGGTTGTCGGCAAAAATCTTGTCGATGGTGAGATTGGCTGCCATGCGTGTCCTTCCTTTTGGTGTTCTTTTGATGTTTTAGTTCTTCTACTTTTTTGGCCAGCTTTTCATGAGCAAGTGTCGAGTCTTTGCACTCAAGCATCGAGCCGCATTCTAAACAAAGACAACTGAACGGCGCCCGTTCGGGTCAAGAATCGTGCAAACTGCTCGAACCGTATTAGGTGCGGCGCATACGCACTAGAGAAAAGAACCAAACAGAACGGGATGGTTATGACGACAGTTGGATTACTCGAGGGTTCGACGGAGGCGCTTTATGACAATGAGGCCGAACTTCGCCGCCTGATCGGCGAGCGGCTGATCCTCCTCGGCGCAGCGGCCGAACCCGGACAGTCAGAGGCGCTCGCGGACATTATTCTCGGACGCATTGCCCGCGAAGCCGGCCGGCTTGTCAAAGCTGTCGAACCGGAGGCTGCGGACTCGGCAAAGACACCGCAGCACAAACCGGTTGTGATTGTGGGCGGCGCGGGCGGCATGGGGCGACAGCTCCATCGAGCATTCGAGCGCTCGGGCTGGCCGGTTCGCATTCTTGAGCAAGGGGATTGGCCTCAGGCAGCGGAGATTCTCAAGGGCGCCGGTACGGTGGTGGTATCGGTGCCGATTGATAAGACCATCAGCGTCATCGAGGCGCTCGCCGGACTTCTTCCGCGAGAGGCGCTGCTTTGCGATGTGACGTCGGTGAAGGCCGGACCGGTTGAGGCGATGATGCGCGTGCACCGCGGACCGGTCGCGGGGCTTCATCCGATGTTCGGCCCCGATGTGGCGAGTTTTGCCGGTCAGGTCTTCGTTTATGCGCCCGGCCGGGAGGCTGCAGCGGCCGAACCGCTTTTAGAGCAGATTCGCCGCTGGGGCGCGAAGGTAGTGACTTGTTCTGCCGAAGAGCATGACCGCTCGATGGGCATTATTCAGGCGCTGCGGCACTTCACGACCTTTGCTTACGGCGTGTTTCTCTCGAAGCTCAATCCGGATCTGTCCGTCATCCTGCAGCTCTCGTCGCCCATCTACCGCTTGGAATTGGAAATGGTGGGACGCCTCTTTGCCCAGGATCCGCGTCTTTATGCCGACATTATTCTTGCCAATCCCCGAAATGCACAGCTCATCCGCGGCTACGTTGAAAGTCTTGCGCCGGAGCTCGCGATGATAGAGGCACGTGACCGCGATGAATTCATTCGGCGGTTTGAGCGCGTACGGCGCTATTTCGGTGATTTGGCCCCTGCCTTTATGAAGGAAAGCGGCAGGATGCTTAACCTCATTCAGGCCGAACGCGCCGAGCGCGCAGATGTGATGAGCCTGAAGGATGCTCCTGAATCGGACGGCAACACATCCTCGCAAGTTTGAGGGGTTAAAGAGCCGAGAGAAATCAAAGCCTCGTGATAAAATTGCGCGCCTGATGAAACAGGCGCCAGCCAATGCATAAACGGGCGTCGTCTCATCCGCGAAGAACCCTTATGGGGTTTCATATATTTTTCCAATACGAAACGATAAGAGCAGAAAATGGCTATTGAGCGCACTCTCTCCATCATCAAGCCGGACGCCGTCGCCAAGAACGTCATCGGCAAGATCTATTCCCGCTTTGAAACGAACGGTCTCAAGATCGTCGCCGCCCAGATGCGCCAGCTGAGCCAGGCTGAAGCCGAAGGCTTCTATGCCGTCCATCGCGAACGTCCCTTCTTTGCCGATTTGGTCAAGTTCATGACCTCCGGCCCCGTTATGATTCAGGTTCTCGAAGGCGAAAACGCCATCCTCAAGAATCGCGAACTCATGGGCGCCACGGACCCGAAGAAGGCCGCCGCCGGCACCATCCGCGCCGATTTCGCTGAAAGCATCGACGCCAATGCTGTTCACGGTTCCGACGCTCCGGAAACGGCTGCCGTTGAAATCGCCTACTTCTTCCCGACGCTTGCGATTCACAGCCGCTAATGTCCGAAACGCTCGTCAACACTGACAAGCGCGAAGAGGCCGCTTCTGCTCCTGCGGAGGCGGCCGCACGCGTCAATCTTCTCGACTTCGATGCTGCCGGTCTGAAGGCTTGGTGCGAATCGATCGGCGAGAAGCCTTTTCGTGCCCGGCAGCTTACGCGCTGGGTGCATCGCCATCTTGTCTGCGACTTTAACGAGATGACCGATCTCGCGAAGACTTTTCGGGCCAAGCTCCTCAAGCTTGCGGAAATCCGTCCGCCCGAAGTCATTCACGAAAAGAAGTCCTCTGACGGTACGCGCAAGTGGCTTTTTGCCGTCGGCAACGGCAATGCTGTAGAAGCCGTCTTCATCCCTGAAGATGACCGCGGAACACTCTGCATTTCCTCGCAGGCCGGGTGCGCCATGGGGTGCCTCTTCTGCTCGACGGGCAAGCAGGGTTTCAACCGCAATCTCACTACAGCGGAAATCGTGGGCCAGCTTTGGACGGCCGAGCGCGAGCTCTGCCGCGACCGCGGCATCACGGATCCGAATGACCGCGTCATCAGCAATGTTGTGCTGATGGGTATGGGTGAACCGCTGCAGAACCTCGATGCGGTTATTCCCGCGATCAAGATTTTTTTGGATGATGACGGTTACGGCCTTTCACGCCGCCGCGTCACCGTTTCTACCTCTGGACTTGTGCGCCAGATCGACAAGCTTGCCGAAGCTGCCCCGGTGGCGCTTGCGGTAAGTCTTCATGCTGCCGATGATGAGCTGCGCGACAAGCTCATGCCCATCAATAAAAAGCATCCGCTCGGCGATCTGATGGCCGCCTGCCGGCGCTATCTGCGCGTCGCTCCGCGCGACTTCATTACGTTTGAATACGTAATGCTCGGCGGCATCAACGATTCACTCGCCGATGCCGATCATCTTGCGGCTTTGGTTCGCCGCGAGAATGTGCCCTGCAAGTTCAATCTGATTCCCTTCAATCCTTTTCCACAGTCAGACCTTGAAAAGCCTGACCGGGAGAAGGTGCTCGCCTTCTGTCGCCGGCTCAACGAGCTCGGCTACGTGACAACGGTGCGCAAGACCCGCGGCGACGACATCGACGCCGCGTGCGGACAGCTCGCCGGTGAAGTGCGCGATCGTACGCGTCGAGCGGAACGTCTCGCACAGCAGAAGGCTGAGGCTGCGGTGATTTTGTATCGCCCGCAGCATTCTTGAAACCGTCGTTTTCATTGAGGCGCATCCATGGCTGAGAGCAATTTCACGACCCCAGAGCAAAAAAATGCTGCAGACCGCTCGAGCGGCTCGGCGTCCGAGAAGCTCGAGCCGAGTCTCAACACGCTTCAGGGCGAAACTGCCCAGACGCAGGACGAACCGACCATTCCCGTACGTGAGGAAGCGCCGGCTGCCCCTAAGGGCTTTGGTGCGGTGCTTCGTGCTGCTCGAGAGGCCGAAGGCATTTCTGTGGGCGATATGGCCGTACAGTGCCGTCTTGCCGTGACGCAAATTCGCGCGCTCGAAGAGGAGCGCCTTGAGAATTTGCCCGAACCCGTCTATGTGCGTGCTTTCATTCGCGGGTATGCGCATGCGCTCAAGATTGATCCGACGCCTTTGGTTGACGACTACATGATGCGCTGCGGGCGCCGCGGCGCTGCCGTGGAAGTGGGGCAGCTCCCGAACCGTTCTCCCTCTACGGAAGCGGTTTTCCATGAGCCGCCGAAAAACCGCACTTTGAAGGCCGTGCTCTTCGTGGTGTTGGCGGCGCTTGTTGGGGGCGGCATCTGGGCGGTCTATACGGACCAGTTTGCCAGTCTGCACACCTCGAGCGAAGCGCAGAAGGTGGAGTCCGGCGCCAACGAGGCTAAAGAGACTAAAACGCCGGCTGCTGAGCCGACAGAGAACGCAGCTCAGCCTTCGGACGCCGCGCCTGAGGCTCAGCCTGCTCAGCCGTCAGCTCCCGCCGCTGCGCCGCAAGCTCAGCCTGCTGCTGCGGCTCCGGCAGCTCAGCCGACACCGTCGGCCGCGCCAGCTCCTGCCGCGCAGACCGCGTCAGCGGCGCCGGCGCAGCCGGCGCCCGCTGCTTCCGCTCAGTCGCCCGCTGCCGCACCGGTGCTCCACAAGGTGGAATTCCGTCTGGGAGCTGGGGCCAGCTGGGTTCAGGTTATCGCGCCCAATGGCCGCAATGTCGTAGCGAGCGAAATGCGCCCGCAGTCTGTGCAGGCCTACGAGATTCCGAAGGGTTCGCGCTTCACGATAGGCAATGCCGGCGTCGTCTCGCTCACGATCGACGGTGAGGTTTATCCGTTGGACGGCGTCGTACGAAACGGCATCGCCCGCTTTACCATCGAATAATCGCCCGGCACCTTCGGGCATGCCGGAGAGTCCAAAAAGGCGCTCGCCGCTCGATACGTCGAGCTAAGGCGCCTTTTCTGATTTCTGCGGTTTCAGTTAAAAAAGAGCAACGAGATGCCAACAGTGAATGCATGCGGTCTCAACCGTCATTGGACCACGCCTGTTGATGTGATTTGGGGGCCGACGACCGTTACGATCGGCGGCGGCCGGCCAGTAGTCGTGCAGTCGATGACCAATACGGCAACGGCCGATGCAGAGGCGACCTATCGACAGACGGCTGAACTCGCCGAGGCGGGCAGCGAACTCGTGCGGCTCACGGTGAATACACCCGATGCGGCGCGGGCGGTCGTGACTGTCCGCGAAAAACTCGATGCGGCGGGTATTCATGTGCCGCTGGTGGGCGACTTCCATTACAACGGTCACAAACTCCTCACGGAAATCCCGGAATGCGCTGACTGCTTATCGAAGTACCGTATCAATCCGGGCAATGTCGGCAAAGGCACCAAGGCCGAAGAGAATTTCGCGATGATGATCGAGGCTGCCAAACGTACGGGCGCAGCAGTGCGCATCGGCGTGAACGGTGGGTCGCTCGATCAGGCGCTCTTAGCTCGGCTGATGGATGAAAATCGTCAGTCCGAACACCCGGAGTCGCCGCAGGCCGTGCTCCGTGAGGCACTGGTTCGTTCGGCAGTGGAATCCGCAGAGGCTGCGCAGTCGCTGGGACTTCCGGCCAATCGCCTCGTCCTTTCCTGCAAGGTTTCGGAGGTTCAGGAACTCATTGCGCTTTACCGGACCCTCTCGCGCCGCACGAAGGCGGCGCTCCATTTAGGCTTGACGGAAGCGGGCATCGGCAGCAAAGGCATTGTGGCCTCTACGGCTGCGCTGGCCGTGCTCCTTGAGGAAGGCATTGGCGACACCATCCGGGTTTCGCTCACGCCTGCTCCCGGCGCATCGCGCACGGAAGAAGTGATCGTCGCACAGGAAATCCTGCAGTCGATGGAGCTGCGCAGTTTTACGCCGCTCGTGACGAGCTGCCCGGGGTGCGGCCGCACCTCGTCGGATCTTTTCCAGCATTTGGCGCAGGAGACGCAGCAGTTTCTGCGGGCACGGGCGCCGGAATGGCGGCGGATTGCGCCGGGTTCGGAAGCGATGAAGGTGGCGGTGATGGGCTGCATCGTCAACGGTCCGGGGGAAAGCCAGCAAGCCGATATCGGCATAAGTCTTCCGGGGTCGGGTGAAAGCCCCGTCGCTCCCGTCTACATACGCGGCGAGAAGGCTGGCGTGCTCAAAGGCGCGGACATTGCCAAGCAGTTTCAGGATATCATTGAAAAATTCGTCCGAGAAAACTACGCGAAGCAGGGGAGCTGAGCGGCGACCTCTGTCTTTTACACAGCATTTTTACAAAGCGGTGCGTCGTTCATCCATAAAATGACGGCGCATCCGGGGCCGGCAGAGCACAGCGGTGCCGCAGCCTCAGACATACCAAGCAGCAACAGAGCAAATGGCTAAAGAAAAATTCACCGGCGTCAAGGGCATGAATGACATGCTTCCGCAGGACGCTCCCATCTGGCAGTACGTGCAGAAGACCTGCGTCGACGTGCTCTCGTCCTACGGTTATCAGGAAATCCGTACGCCGATTCTTGAAAATACGCGCGTTTTTACCCGCGGCGTCGGCGAGGTGACGGACATCGTTGAAAAGGAGATGTACAGCTTCACCGACTCTATGAACGGTGACCAGCTGACGCTTCGTCCGGAATGCACCTCCGCTGTGGTCCGTGCCGTTAATGAACACAATCTCCTTTACGGAACCACGCAGCGCCTTTGGTACTGCGGCCCGATGTTCCGTCATGAACGCCCGCAGCGCGGCCGCTACCGTCAGTTCCATCAGCTCGGCGCTGAAGCGCTCGGCATGGCGGGTCCGGACATTGATGCCGAAATCATTATGATGCTCGCGCGCATGTGGAATGCGCTTGGCGTTGGTCCGGTGAAGCTCGAAATGAATACGCTGGGCGCTCAGGAAGAGCGTCAAAAGCACCGTGAAGCGCTGATCGCCTACTTCGAAGCCCATAAGGATCAGCTCGACGAAGATGCGCTCCGTCGTCTTTATACGAATCCGCTGCGCATTCTCGACACGAAGAATCCCGACATGCAGGGGCTCGTGGACGCTGCGCCCAAGCTGCTCGACTACCTCGGCGAAGAAAGCCGGGCATTCCTCAGCCGCCTCGAAGAGCTGGTGTCCTCTGCCGGCATTGAATACTCGATCAACCCTCGTTTGGTGCGCGGCCTCGACTATTACAACCACACCGTGTTTGAGTGGATTACGGATAAGCTCGGCGCTCAGGGCACGATCTGCGGCGGCGGCCGCTACGATCCGCTCGTTGAAATGCTCGGCGGCCGTCCTGCCCCTGGGGTGGGTTTTGCCATGGGGATGGAGCGCGTTATCGAACTGATGCGTGAAGTGGGACAAGTGCCAAAGGCCTCGCAGACCGACGTCTATGTGCTCCACCACGGCGGCGAGTCACAGGCCAAGGCCATGCTGCTCGCTGAAACCATGCGCGACCGCGGCATTCGTGTAGTGACGCATCCGGGCGAGGCGAGCATCAAGAGCCAGATGAAAAAGGCTGATGCTTCCGGCGCCGAATTTGCCGTTTTCGCCACCGAGGATGAACTCGCTCAGGGCACGGTCGGCATCAAGGCGCTGCGTGCGCACGAGCAGGCGCCCTTTGCCGAACAAACGCTGGTAGCGACGGCGGAAGCTGCCGACAAGGTGGCCGAAGCGCTTGCTGCCCTGCGCCGCTGATGCTGTTCAGTACTGTTTATAAGATTCAAAAAATTTCGACAAAAGGTTTGAGCCATGGCTTACGACTTGGAAGAACAAGAGAGCATTGACCAAATGAAGGCCTGGTGGGACCGCTGGGGCACGCCCGTAACGAGCGTGGTCTGCGTGTGCTGCCTCGCTTTTGCGGGCTGGAACGGCTGGAATTGGTGGCAGCGCAATCAGGCGGCCAAAGCTTCTCAGATCTATGCTGCGCTGCAGAATGCCGTTGCGACGCATGACCTCAAGAACGTTCAGTCGCTCTCGGCTGGTTTGATTTCTGAGTACAGCTCCACGCTCTATGCGCCGCTGGCGGCTTTAGCTTCTGCACAGTCCGCGTCGGATGCGGGCGATCTGGCCGATGCCAAAGCGAAGCTCAATTGGGTGATTGAGAAGTCCGGCCGTCCGGAGTACGACACGGTGGCCCGCGTTCGCTTGGCCGGCGTTCTGTTTGACGAAGGCAAGCTCGACGAGGCGGCTGCGGTGCTCGCTGCCGCCAAGCCTGCCGAGGCGCAGAAGGTTCTGGTGCTCGACCGTCAGGGCGATGTTTGGGCGGCTAAGGGTGACTTAGAGAAAGCTCGCGATGCCTGGACGCAGGCTCAGGCCGCGCTTAATCCGCAGGATCCTCTGAACCGCGTGCTTGAACTGAAGCTTGCGGCGCTGCCCTCGGCGAGCTGAATCCAGGCGTTTCAGGCGCGGCTCGTTATCGGGAGCGGTTCGGCGGGCGGATGATTCCCGCTGCCGCATCCGCGCAGCGCAATGAAAGCGGCCGTCGGGAGAGGTCCCGCGGCTGCGCTTTCTTTTAGAATTCAGGGCGCGCAGCCGACTTCTAAAGCGATGCACCTTTGCTGATGTGTTTTCTCTTTTTTTGTTGGACAACGCAGTCCCCAATCTCAAGGTCCTTGCACACATGACCCATAAGTCTTCCTTCACCGCTCTCGCAGCAGCTCTTGCCGTCCTGCCGCTGGCCGGCTGCGGCATCTTCTCGTCTTCGAGCACGCATGATCCGCACGATTATCCGGACTTCAAGCAGACGAATCTGGCGCGCGTCGTCTGGCGCACGAATGTGGGTGACGCGGCTGAGAGTAATCTCGCGCCGGCCGTGACCGACACGGCGGTCTATGCGGCAGGCTCCAATCGGGTCGTGCGTCTGGATCGTCAAACCGGCAGCATCGTCTGGCGTACGACCACCGACGGCGATGTGACGGCGGGCGTCGGCACTGACGGCAGTCATGTGGCGGTGGGCACGTCTTCGGGCAAAGTGCAGGTGTTCGATGCTGAAGGCAAACTCTCCTGGGAAGCGAAGCTTTCATCGGACATGGAAGTGCCGCCGCTCGTGGGTGCCAATCGAGTCATTGTGAAGACGTCGGACACCCGCATCACGGCTTTTGACCTCATTACAGGCCAGCGCGTCTGGCACTATCAGGGCCAGGCGCCGGCGCTTACGCTTCGTGCCTTTTCGCAGATGGCATGGTCGCCTGCGGGCATTCTCGTCGGTCAGGCCAACGGCCGGCTTATGGCGCTCAACCCAAATGACGGCCGCGTCGTCTTTGATGCCGTCATCGGTCAGGCCAAGGGCATCACGGAAGTGGAGCGTCTGATTGACGTGGTCGGCCGCCCCTGGGTGGATCAGGAACTCATGTGCGCAGCCGCTTTCCAAGGCAATGTCGTTTGTATGAATGCACAGAACGGACGCCTTGTCTGGAATGCCAAGGTTGACGCCGTGACCGGGCCGGTGGCAGACGGCCGTCTGGTGTATGAGGTTGACGATGCGAGCCGCATTCATGCCTTCAACCGTCAGAACGGCCGTGAGGCTTGGGTGAACGAAAGCTTCCTTTACCGTTCCGCTTCGGCGCCGATCCGCGTAGGTACGTCGCTTGCTTTCGGCGACTACGAAGGAAACATTACGTTCCTCGATCCGGCGACCGGCACTCCCGTCGCGCGCACGAAGCTTTCCGGCGCTGTCACCACGCCCGCGGCGCAGTACGGCTACGGCGCTGTCTTTCAGACGGTCGAAGGCGACGTGGCCTATGTGGTCGAAGGAGCCGACTCGGAATAGTCCGAGATTTGCTTCAAAGAGCGGGAGCAGAATCGACTCTCGCCCATGACAATTTATTTTTATCAAGCGCCGCGCAGCTGACTTTCATGATGGTCATGAGTCCGCCGTGCGGCGGTTGAATTTCTAGTTTTCCTAACATGCTTCCAGTCATCGCTCTCGTGGGCCGGCCTAATGTCGGCAAGTCGACGTTTTTCAATCGGCTCACCCGTAGCCGAGATGCCATCGTGGCAGATTTTCCTGGTCTCACCCGAGATCGCCAGTACGGTCAGGGACGCGTCGGTCCCGGTCCCTACATCGTGGTGGATACGGGCGGCTTTGAGCCCGTTCGCACCGAAGGGATTGTGCAGGCCATGGCTGGGCAGGCCGAGCTTGCGATTGAGGAGGCCGACGTTGTTCTTTTCCTGACCGACGCCCGTGCCGGTTTGACGCCGCAGGATATCCGCATCGCGCAGCATCTGCGCCGCGCCGATCGACCGGTCGTGCTGCTTGTCAATAAAGCCGAAGGTCTCACGGAAACCGCCAAGGCGGAGTTCTATGAACTCGGGCTCGGTGAACCGCATCTGGTTTCCGGCGCGCATGGTCAGGGTGTCCGCGATGCGCTCGATCTGGCGTTCTCGTGCCTGCCTGAGGACTTTCCTTTTGACGAACCGGAAGCCGAAGAAGACGATGACGGTCCCCGCCGCATCAAGGTCACGCTTACCGGCCGTCCGAATGCCGGCAAATCCACCCTCATCAATGCATTGGTCGGCGAAGAGCGCGTCATTGCCTTTGATATGCCGGGCACAACGCGCGATGCGATCAAGATCGATTTCGAATATGACGGACGCCCCTACGAGCTGGTGGATACGGCTGGTCTGCGAAAGAAAGGCCGTGTTTTTGAGGCCGTGGAGAAGTTTTCCGTCGTTAAAACGCTGCAGGCCATTGAGGACGCCAACGTTGTCATTCTTGTCGTTGACGCCAAGGAAGGCGTGAGTGAAGGTGATGCCCACATCGCCGGCTACGTGCTCGACGCCGGGCGCGCGCTTGTGGTGGCGGTCAATAAATGGGATCTGCTCGACAGCTATGAACGCGAACGGTTCAATCTGGACCTCGAGCGTAAACTCCACTTCCTGCGCTGGGCCCGCATGATCCGCATCTCGGCACTCAAGCGCAACGGCCTCAACCATTTGATGCGGGCGGTCGATGAAGCTCATGCCGCGGCATATGCCAAACTGCCTACGCCGAAGCTCACGCGTGCGCTGCTCGAAGCGGTCCAGCGCCAGCAGCCGCCGCGAGCCAAAGGCGGTCGTCCGAAGCCTCGCTATGCACACCAGGGCGGCAGCAATCCCCCGGTGATCGTGATTCACGGCAATGCTTTGGAGGATATCGGAGAGTCCTATCGCCGCTATCTCGAGGGCTATTTCCGCGATACCTTCAATCTCGCGGGCACGCCGCTTCGCGTGGAATTCCGCACGAAGGCCAATCCGTACGTGGACGAACAGAAAAAGCGCTGAGCTCGGACGCTCTCGGCGGCAAAGAAAAGACGCTTCACCGGCTAAGCCGGGGAGCGTCTTTTCATTATCAGCGCATTCGCAACGCGTAAATGGGCGTATCAGAGGCCTGGCTGGCGAATCTTGCGAATCAGGGGTTTGCCGAATTCGGTCCAGAGCACAGCGCCCATTTCGACGGGTTTGTCGACGCTGTCGACCTTGAGCGTATAGCCCGCATCGCGCACTGCCGCAAAGCCCCACCACCCCGCCCACGGCGCCGCAAAGGTGAAGATGCCGTTGTCGTCGGTCTTCATGACCTGGGTGGTGTAGTAGGAATTGCGCGGCTGATAAAGGTCGCTTTCATTGAGAAATTCGACCTTCACCGTTGTATTCGGCGCGGATTTGCCGTCAACGAGCACGCGGCCTTGAAAGAGCGTTCCGGCGTAGTTGCCGTACGGACGCGTGAGCGGCACGATTTCAGTCTTCACGCCGACGGGTTTGGACCAGTCATCGTCCTTTGGATCAATGCCGAGGCCAGCACCCAGCGCAGGAACGATGACCTTGGTGTAGTGCAGGTAAAACTTATCTTCGGACTGCTCCCAATAGGGGAGCGGTTCAACGACAAATTGATAGACGCCGGGTTTTTCGAATTTGTATTCGAGCGTCCAGTCATCCCGGCCGAAAAGCTTTCCCGGACGCAGTGCCGGCGTCAAATCGGTTTTGCGGCCGTCTTCGACCACATAGAAGGCCGCGGGCTTGACCATTGTCATCGTGCTCGCTTCCATCGGGCGAATAAAGCTCACATCGAGCTTGAAAGCAGTCTTGGACTGCTCAAGGACCATGGCGGGATCGGGAAGGATGAGGCCGAAATGAGCAGCGGCCGGCAGGCTTGCTGCAAGCATGCCGGCAAACAGAGCGGCGGAGAAGGTGCGGTGAAGCATGGGGTGGCATTCCTCGGAATGTGCGTCTCACGCAGAGGTCGGTCTGCGCATTGTTTGCGGACAATCATAGCCTTCACTGAAGTCCTTGGACAGCGCAAAGTGCAGGCGCCGATCGCTTCAAAGCGAGTGCATCTAAGGAGAAAAGCGTGCTGAACAACGTAATGCCGCAATAGTTCCTTGCAAATGCAGACGCGGCATTGCCTTAAGGAGGCCGAGCCTGCCGGCCGGCAGTGCTAATATTTCAAGCAGTTTTGCGGCGGAGGCCTATGCTCCACCAATCCGACGGTTTATTTCAAACGGCCGACGGAGAGCGGGTTCCCGCAACATATGCCGCACGCAATTTATACGCGCAGAGACGGACGCACACGACTCTCACGGCGCAGCGGAAGAAAACAACAATCAACGCAAGACCTGCATGTGCGAAGCTGCAGCGTCGGAGAAAAAGAAAATCATGCCCAGCAATAAGGTTCAGCTTCTGCAGGATCCGTTCCTCAACATGCTGAGGAAGGAACATATTCCCGTTTCGATCTATCTGGTCAACGGCATCAAGCTTCAGGGACAGATCGAATCTTTCGACCAGTACGTCGTCATTTTGCGCAACACCTTGACGCAGATGGTCTATAAGCACGCCATCAGCACTGTTGTGCCTTCGCGCGCCGTCTCGATGACGGCTCAGCCTGCCGGCGACGCAACGGAGAACTGATCTGTCAAAATTTCAGCTCGATGAAACGCACGCGAAGAAAGCCTCGCGTGCGTTTCTAGTCGTTGTTTCCGTTGGCCGGGCTTTTTATCAGGACTCCGCCGAGGAATTGAGGCTGCTCGTATCCTCGGACGGACTTGAGCCCGTTGGGCTCATGCAGGCCAAGCGGGAAAAGCCGGATCCGGCTACATTTTTAGGTTCCGGAAAGATTGAAGAGCTCGGCATCCTCGCCAAAGAGGCAGAGGTAGATGTTGTCGTTTTCGATATCGCCCTTTCAGCGGCGCAGGAGCGCAACATTGAGCGTCTGATCGGGATTCCCGTATTGGATCGTACGGAACTTATTCTTGACATTTTCCGCCAGCGCGCCAAGAGCCGTGAAGGCCGTCTGCAGGTTGAACTGGCTCGGCTCGAACACTTGTCAACACGTCTTGTCCGCGGGTGGACTCACCTGGAGCGCCAGCGCGGCGGCTTAGGGAAGACGGGCGGTCCGGGTGAAAAGCAAATTGAGCTTGACCGGCGCATGATCGGCACGCGCATGAAGCAGTTGAGAGATCAGCTCAAGCGCTTGGCTCGGCAGCGGGGCACGCAGCGCCGCGCCCGTTCGCGCGGCGATTCGATCACCGTATCGCTCGCGGGCTATACGAATGCCGGCAAGTCGACGCTTTTCAATAAGATCACGCGTGCGGAAACGTACGCTGCCGACCAGCTTTTCGCCACGCTGGATACAACGGCGAGAAAGTTCTGGCTCTCCGATGAGGAAACGGTGGTGGCGACCGACACGGTCGGTTTTATCCGCGGTCTGCCGCATCAGCTGATTGAGGCCTTCAAGTCGACCCTGGATGAAACGGTGCATGCTGATCTCATTTTGCATGTGGTCGATGCATCCTCTCCGGTGCGGGAGGAGCAGATTGCCGAAGTCAATTCGGTTCTCGCCGACATCCATGCCGACGATGTGCCGGTGATCTTGGTCTACAACAAGATTGACGTTACCGGACAGGCGCCGGAGATCGTCCGAGATCAGAACGGCCGGCCTAAGGCAGTGTTCGTGTCGGCACTGACGGGGGCTGGACTCGATGAACTTCGCCAAGCGGTCTCGGAATTCTCCGCGGCCTGGCGGGAAGAGCATCCCAATGAGCCTCGTGAGCTCGAGGATTGGGAGCTTGAGCGGGCGGATGAAGCTCTTCCTCGGCGCAAAACGCCGGCCGAAGAGCTCGCCGAGCTCGAAAGTCTCCTTTAATCGCTTTAGAAAAAACAGCCCGTGACGCGTCGTACGGGCTGTTTTTCTTTATGGGCTTAAGCCGATTCGCTCAAATCGAAGGGCGGTGCTCAGAGCAGGCTGAAGAAGTTGGTGAGCATCTTGACGCGCTCTTCAACCGTGTCCAGACGCAGGTATTCACGCTCTGTATGGAAGCACGCACCGGCCGGACCGCAGCCGTCAATGACCGGAATGCCCGCCTTGGCAATGCGGTTGCCGTCAGAGCCGCCGCCCGCGTCAACAAACTTGGCTTCAAAACCGGTCATCTTCGCGGCTTCCGTGATTTTTGCGGTCAGTGCCTTCGCGTCGTCCGAAAGCGGCATGGCCGGGGTGAAGCCTAAAAGCTCAACCGTCTGCGATACGCCGGGGGCCCAAGAACGTTCAGCGAGCTCAAAGATCTGATTTTCAAGGTCAGAGCCGTCCTTGTCGAAGCAGTAGCGCAGGTCAAAGCGAACCTCACAGCTGTCCGGAATGACATTGGTCGCGGTGCCGCCGGCAATGATGCCGGGGTTGACTGTCGTGCCTTTGGACGGGTCAGCAAGCTCATAGCACGCCAGGCTGAAGCGCATGGCAGCCACATTGGCGTTGGCGCCGTCCTGAGGATTGTTGCCGGCATGAGCAGAGCGGCCGCGAAAGACGACTTTGAGGTCTGCCACGCCCTTGCGCGAACGCACCAATTCGCCGCCCGCCCTTGCGCACTCTACGATGAGCGCGCACTTGGATCTTGCGCCGATGGAGGCGAGCCATTCGTGGGAGCTCGTGGAGCCGATTTCTTCGTCAGGGTTGAAGGCGCAGCAGATGGAAAGCCGCTCCAAGTCCTTCGGACGCGCCGTTTTGCAGGCGTAATAGGCTGCCAGAATGCCGCCCTTGCAGTCCGCGCAGCCCGGGCCATGCGCGAAGTCGCCGTCAATGGAGAAGGGGCGCGCGGCGGCAGTGCCGTCGGCAAAAACCGTGTCGAGATGACCGTTCAGAAGGACGTCGTAGTGGTCGGCATGCGGCTTATTTCTTGCAAGAAGACCCCGACCCGCTTTGGGGCCGAGGTCTATGAGTTCGCATGTAAAGCCGATGGATTCAAAGTAGCCCTTCATGATCTCCGCTGCGCGAGTGACGCCGGCCGTATTGCACGTGCCGCAGTCCAGATTCACGAGTGGGGCGAGGTCTTTGATGTAGTCGTCTAGAAGCGCCATTTTTGAGGTCTGCTCCGCGTAAGTGTGTGAAGAATTCCGTGCGGCGCAGACCAGACTGATTTAGGTCGGCAGTCAGTTGCCGAGCATCAGGATGCGCATCACGAACAGTGAGACGAAGGCGGTCAACACCGGGATCGCCATGATAAGCGGAATCTTACTGCCCTTGATGCCGATGACGCCGAGGCAGCGGCCCAGATATTGAATCTGAGAACCCATCAGGAAGATGGCGGGGCAGACGATAGCGAGCTGAGTGCCGTTGAGCACGCCGTTGTCAAAGAGTGCTACGGCGACGCCCACGCCGCCGCCCATCGACATCCAGCCGCCGAGCAGCACGGTGGCTGCTTCGCCGGGAAGGCCGAAAATACCCATGATCGGCGAAAAGATCTGACCGATGAGCGCGAGAAGCCCTGAATGGTTAAGGATCTTGATGATCACGAAAGCCATCAGGACGTTCGGAATGGTGGAAGTGACGCAGATGTTCCAACCTTGGACGGCGCCCTTCACGAAGACGTCGGTGACCATGGGTTTGGCGGGAGCAGGATGATTCATGGCAGCCTTGGCTGAGGATTGAGAGTGTAGGTGGGTTGCGGCCGGGGGCAGCGGAATCTGCAGGGAACGGCTGCTGAACGAAAAAAAGGTTTTGGCGAATTGTATAGGCCTGCCGGCCCTTCGCAAACCTGAGGAAACCACTGTCTATATAGCTTAGATCAAGGACGGGTGAGACTACGGCTCAGCGCGCTGAAGGATCGCGGGAGAGATCTGTACGGGCATTTGAGATGCAGGAAGTGTGTGGAAAGGCAATATTGATTGACTAAAGACGCGCGATAGCAGTTTTCTTCGTTAAACTTCATAGACCTTTGTCTAAATTGGACGTAGAAGAGGTCAACGGACAGGAGGACGGGCGAAATGATCGGCCCGGCCTAAAAAGGAGATCTCTTCAAGAACGGAGTTATTGATGTCGCTTAATGACCCTCACTGGGGCCGCAGCTCTGACGAAGAGAAGAAGAACGACCGCGGAGACAATGAACAGCGCTCTGACGGCGTCGGAGAAAACGGCGAAGAACAAAACGCCCGGCAGAATCCGAGTGCGCAGGATGATCGGAATTCGGCGGATTCGTCCGCTGACGGTTCGCGCCGCACCAGCCGCGATGCCCGTGAAGACGATGAGCAGCGCGATCGCCGCCCGCAAGGTCTTCTTTCGGACGATGATCTTGAGAATTTGTGGTCGAATTTTCAGCAGGCAGCCAACAAGATTATGGGGCGCCAAGGCCGCTCGAATCAGGAGGATCTCCGTTCGCGGCTCAAGAGCCGCGATGATTTCTCGCGAGACGATGAGCCCAATGATGCTGCGCCTCGGCAAAAGGGCGACGACTATCCCGATGACGGGGGTACGCACGGCGGCCAGAAGCGGCAGGGGCTTTTTGCTGAGTTGGACCGGCTGCGCAATCAATTTGAGGAAGACGATCAGCGTCAGCAGCAGCGCCAAAGCGGTGCCCGCAGCGGCGGCAATGGCCGCGGCGGCAACGGCGGCGGTCTCTTCGGGGGCGGCCGAGGCGCACGCGCCGGCGGCTTTTCAGTTTCCGTGCTCGCGGTCTGTGCCGTTATCGGCTGGAGCGTAAGCGGCTTTTACATCGTCCCCGAAGGTCAGACGGGCGTCGTCACCACATTCGGCGCCTACAGCAAGTCGACCATGCCTGGCATCAACTGGCATCTGCCGGCTCCGATTCAGGATGTCGAGCTCGTTGACGTGAGCAGCGTCCGTACGGCCGAAATCGGCATGCGCGGCACGACAGACCGTCTGCGCGAGGCGCTGATGCTTACTGACGACGAGAACATCGTTGACGTTCAGTTCAACGTCCAATACCGCATCAAGCCTGAAACCGGCGCTAAGGACTATCTCTTCAATACGCGCGCGCCTGACGCCTCCGTTACACAGGCGGCCGAATCGGCCATGCGCGAAGTGGTCGGCCGAAAAGCAATGGACAGCGTTCTCTTCGAGTCCAAGGCTGAAATTGCCGAGGCTGTGCGCAATTCCATGCAGGCTATGCTGGATCGCTACTCCACCGGTATTGAGGTGATGAGCGTCGCCATTCAGAACGCTCAGCCGCCCCAGCAGGTGCAGGCTGCGTTCAACGACGCGGTGAAAGCCGGCCAGGACCGTGAACGTCAGATTAATTTGGGCGAGGCGTACATGAACGCCGTGATCCCGAAGGCGCAGGGTACGGCTTCGCGCCTGAAGGAAGAAGCTGAGGGCTACAAAGCCCGCGTCGTGGAAACCGCGCGAGGCGATGCTGACCGCTTTACTTCCGTCTACACCGAATATGCCAAGGCGCCGCAGGTGACGCGCGACCGCATTTACGTGGATGCCATGCGTGACATTTATCAAAACGTCACCAAGGTTTATGTAGATCAGAAGTCTGGGTCGAACCTCCTCTATCTGCCGCTCGACAAGATCGTTGCGTCCACGCAGGCCGCGGCGAAGTCCGAAGCGGATTCAGCCGTGCCTGCAAGTTCGGCAGCTGCTGCGAGCACTTCGGCGCCCAATACTGCCGGCACCAATTCGGCTGGATCGGCGACCTATTCCACCGATATCGATCCGCGTGAAATGATCCGCAGCCGTCTGCGCTGAGATGACCGACTGAAGAGAAGAACAGATGAAAAGCATTACTTCCATTGCCGTCGGCGTTGTTGTGGCCGCGGGCCTTGCGCAGACGTGCCTTTACACCGTAGGCGAACGCGAATACGCCATGTTGTTCGCACTCGGCGAACTCAAAACCGTCGTGACCGAGCCGGGGCTGCACTTCAAACTGCCTGCGCCGCTCCAGAATGTCGTCTATCTCGATAAGCGCATCCTGACGCTCGACGCGTCCGGTGCCGATCTCGTGCAGACGAGCGAGAAGAAGAACCTGATGATCGACACGTTCGTCAAGTGGCGCATCGGTGACGCTCGCCGCTACTGGGTGTCCTTCCAGGGCAGCGAACGTGCTGCGAGCGATCGTCTGGCGATGCTGCTGCGCGACGTGCTCAATATTGCCGTTAATAAACGCACGGTGAATCAAATCACTTCGAGCGAACGTGAAAAAGCGATGGCGGAGATTTCCGAACTCCTGCAGGCGCGCGTCAAGGCGCTGGGCATCGACATCGTCGACGTACGCATGAAGCGCGTGGACTTTACGCCCGAAATTTCCGAATCGGTCTACAGCCGTATGGAAGCTGAACGTAAGCGCGTGGCCAGTGAAGAGCGCAGCAAAGGTGCTGCTCAGGCCGAGCGCATCCGCGCCGGCGCAGATCGTCAGAGCGAAGTGATTCTCGCTGAGGCTTATCGCGACGCGCAGAAGACCAAGGGCGAAGGCGACGGCGAAGCCGCGCGCATCTATGCCGACGCTTTCGGCAAGGATCCGGAATTCGCTCGCTTCTACCGCTCGCTCGAGGCTTATCGCCGAAGCTTCTCGCAGAAGTCCGACGTCATGGTGGTCGATCCGTCGGCCGACTTCTTCAGCTATCTGAAGAAGGAAGGCGGGGAGCAGAACTAACTCATGGACGGCTGGGAAGTTTTGCTGCTTTCACTCGGCTGGGTGTTTGTATTCGAAGGCATCAGCCCGCTGATCGCGCCTGAACGCTGGCTCGCGATGCTCGCTGAGCTCACGAAGGCCGATCCAAAAGTCATACGTGCGGCGGCCTCCGTGCTGGTGGCGCTCGGCCTTGTCATTATCTGGAGCTTTCTCGGCAAAGTCTCCTAGGCGGCTCGCCCGCGCGCAAGACCGTCTGCATCCTTTGCGCGCGCCTCCCGCTCTCATGTGGGAGGCGTCGGCAGGCGCACGCGGCGTGTGCTATCTTCACGGTTGCGTCCGCACTCGGTTGATGGAAGGTAAACACTGCCTTGAACCGAGCGGCAGATCGCCGGCGCCTGCAATGGTTTCGCGCAAGCCTCCCCGAGAAAGCCTCCTTTAGAAGCTTCCCGGCCGGCCGCAAGCGTGCCGCCTGCGCTCCTCCGAGCTGCAGACCAGCGCTTCCGTAAGGCCCGGAAGATTGAACAGCACGAAGGGAACTTCCTCCAATTTAGGTTTATTAAGGATTTCAAATGGGCAAGAATGTTGTCGTGATCGGCGCTCAGTGGGGCGACGAAGGCAAGGGTAAAATCGTCGATTGGCTGACGGAACAGGCTTCCGGGGTGGTGCGCTTCAACGGCGGCCATAATGCCGGGCATACCCTCGTCATTAACGGCAAGAAGACCATCCTGCGTCTGATCCCCTCGGGCATCATGCATGCTACGAGCACCTGCTATATCGGCAACGGCGTTGTCTTCTCTCCGGAAGCTTTCTTCCGCGAAGTCGACGAACTCAACGCTGTAGGCGTGCCCAATGTTGAAAAGCGTCTGCGTGTTTCGGGCAACTGCCCGCTCATCATGCCGTACCACATTGCGCTCGACCAGGCTCGTGAAGCGGCTCTGGGCGCGAAGAAGATCGGCACGACCGGCCGCGGCATCGGTCCGGCCTATGAAGACAAGGTGGCCCGCCGCACTGTGCGCGTCGCTGACCTCTATCATCCTGAACGTTTTGCCGAACAGGTGCGCGCGGTCATGAAGCTTCATAACTTCATCCTGACGCAATTCCTTGGCGCCGAGGCGCTCGATCCCGAAAAGGTCATCGCCGATACGCTCGTTTATGCCGAACGCTTGAAGCCCATGGTCTGCGACGTTTCCGAAACGCTCCACGAACAGATGGATGAAGGCCGTCAATTCCTCTTTGAAGGTGCTCAGGGCTCGATGCTCGACATCGATCACGGTACGTACCCGTACGTGACGAGCTCCAATACGGTAGCGGGTTCCGCCTGCGCCGGTGCCGGCGTGGGGCCGGAAAAGCTCAATTATGTCCTTGGCATCACCAAGGCCTACTGCACGCGTGTCGGCGAAGGTCCCTTCCCGACGGAACTTCTTGATGAGACGGGCGAGCTGCTGCGCCGCAAGGGCAATGAATTCGGTGCCGTGACGGGGCGTCCCCGCCGCTGCGGCTGGTTCGACGGCGCCGCGCTTCGCCGTGCGGTGCAGATCAACGGCATCACCGGTCTGGCGGTGATGAAGCTCGACGTGCTCGACGGTCTGGATACGATCAAGCTGGGCGTCGGTTACAAGATGGACGGCAAGGAACTCAAGGTTATGCCTTCCGGCGCCGATGCGGTTGCCAAGTGCGAACCGATTTACGAAGAGTTCCCCGGCTGGACAGAAAGCACCTTCGGTCTTACGGAATGGGACGAACTGCCCGAATCCGCCCGTCAGTATCTCTCGCGTCTTTCTGAAGTCGCCGGTGCTCCGATTGCGCTCGTTTCGACGGGACCGGATCGCGAGCAGACAATTCTGCACGTCAATCCCTTTGCGGATTAATGCAGTGCGTCTAAAATAGCGCGCAATTTCTCGACGCAGAAGGCGGCGGGCTCCTTGAGTTCTGCCGCCTTCCGTTTTTCTCACTCTCCCTCTTTTTCGACACCACCCATGTCCGATATCACCTACTCTTGGAACGAGTACATCCGTCTGAACGAAGAGCTCGTCTATAAGGTCGCCAAGAGCGGCTGGCAGTTCGACTGCCTGATCTGCCTCTCTCGCGGCGGCATGCGTCCCGGCGATTTCTTCAGCCGTATCTACGGCAAGCCTCTCGCGGTTCTCGCAACGAGCTCGTACCGCGAAGCCAAGGGCACCGTGCAAAGCAATCTCGACATCGCTGAATGCATGACAGGACTCGCCGAACTCAAGGGGAAAGTGCTGCTCGTCGACGATATGGTCGATTCCGGCAAGACGATTCAGGAAGTGGTGGCGCACCTGAAGAAGCGTTATCCGGCCATCACGGAAATCCGCGTGGCCGTTCTTTGGTGGAAGGCGCACTCCGTGCTTAAGCCCGATTGGCACTGCGTTTATTTTGAAGACAGCCCCTGGATTCATCAGCCGTTCGTATGCTATGACGATCTGGGCGCCGAGGCGTTCATCGAGGCCATTGAATCGGGCAAGACGCTCGGCCGCCTGCAGTAAAACTGCAAGAGCAAGCTGATCTGTACGCGCTTGATCAAAAAGCGGCGGCAGAAGACGGAAAAGTCTTCTTCTGCCGCTTTTTTGCATTTTGAAGTCGAGAGCGCCGCACCGCATCGATTGGAATCATGAACTCTTCATGGCGGCGTCACGGGGCAGACATCACGCGGGCAGATAATGCCGGCGTTTCAATTGCTAAGAGGCCGAACATGCAGCGCCGCGTCTTACTGCAGTCCTCCATGGGACTGCTCATGCTTTCTCCTTGGGGTTTCGTTCGTTCTGGCGAAACGCTTCCGTCTGATGCCGAAGTTATCTCATCGTTCGGCTGGGCGACGGATGTACATCACTGCCGCAAATCCCCCGATTTCTGGGATGAGGAAGGTGTTGCCCACCACGAGTACTTTGATTTGTCGCTCGAGAAGTTCCGCAAAGCCGTTGCGTTCATGAATAAGCGCCGCCCTGACTTTGCGATTGAATTGGGTGACTTCAAAGACTGCACAAAGACGGGCAGTCGGGCGGAGACGGCGGGGCTGCTCGACGAGGTCGAAGCGGAATTCCGGCAGTTTTCCGGCCCGCGCTTCCATGTCGCCGGCAACCATGACTTTGACAAAATTTCGCTTTCGGATTTTCTGGCGCACACTGAAAACTCAGGCGAGACGAAGGGCCTGACGCACTATGCATTTACCCAGGGCGGCATCAAGTACATCGTGCTCGACGCCTGCTACAACACGATGGCCGGAGAACACTATTCGGACGGCAATCTCAAATGGAGCGTCTCAATGGTGCCGGACTTCGAAGTGGAGTGGCTTCGCAAAGTGCTCGCCGAGGGATCAGAACCAGTGATTGTTTTCATTCACCAGCTTTTGAATCACTGGGATTCGAGTCACGGCAAAATCGCGGGCAAGATTCCGGACGGCTATTTCATCCGCAATGCGGCTGAGGTGGTGGATGTGCTGGAGCAAAGCCGTCGGGTGCTTGCAGTCTTCAGCGGGCACTACCATTCAGGATGGTATTCCGAGCGCCGCGGCATCCACTACATTGTGGGCAAAGGGATGGTTGAAAACGATGCCGCACACAATGCGGCGGGTGTGGTCAGGATTGATAAAAATCTCAATATCTTTATTGAAGGACTCGAAGACGAACCGTCTCGAAATCTCACGAAGAGCGCTCTGTCCAGCCTCTGAAGACCGCTGCGGCTGCTCTGCCTCAGGTGCTCGCGGCATCATCGGCCGCCGCGGCTGACTTGGGTGTTCGTCCGCGCCGGGGCTTTTCATTGAGCAGCGGCGAAGGGCCTTGGGGCAGCAGCGAGAGCGACAGATCGAGCTGAGCCCCCAGCACTTCGAGTGCTTTGGAGAGCGCATCGATTTTTGTGGGGTGCGCGAGATCAAAGAGTCTCGCGGCTTCCTGACGCGTAATGCCCAGTGCGCGGGCAACATCGGCGGCTTGAACCTGAAGCGTCCACGCCCGTTCAATAAAACGGGCCTTTGCCTGCGCAAAAAGCGGCAGCACGGCTTCGCCTTCACCCGCATGCGCCCTTTGGCTCACGGGAACGGCTTCAGACCCCTTAAGCAGCAGGCGCGCGAGCGCCATGAGCGCCTTTTCGGGGGCTTCCGTGCGGGCCCGAGCAGGCGAGTCCGCAGTGAAGTTCGCCGAGGCGAGCTCCGGGAACACGACGTTCCAACGTGCCTGACGACGTTCAATGCGGTAGCGGAAGCGAACGGGAATCTGCATGGCCAAGAGAAATACAAAATGACTCGGAGCAGCATGCGGGCAGAGCATCGGAGCTGTTTGCACATGCCGGTCACGCGCCAAGTGTAGTGGATTATCTATACCGTTTTTGGTATTCTCCGGCGCGCCAAGATGCAACACCTAAACGATAACCCTAGTGTTGGGTATTTTGTTCGGTATGTAGCCATAGGCAATAGCCCTGTTTTCAACTTCCTCTCCCGTCTTTATGTCCCAGCTTCAAGACCGCATTGCCGGCGCGCTTGCCGGCATGGTGCTCGGCGACGCGTTCGGCGTCCCGGGCGAGCTCTGGCCGCGCGCCAAGGTGCGCGAACGTTTCGGCCGCATCACCGAATTTCTCGACGGTCCCGCCGACAACATCGTGGCCTGCTACTTCAAGGCCGGACACTACACCGATGATTCTGCGCAGGCCTTCGTGGTGCTCAATGCCATTGAAGCGGCGGGCACGGTGCCGCCGGTGCAAACGCTCGCCAAGGATCTGATTGCCTGGGTTGAGTCCATGAATGGGTTTGAGATCAATTTGCTCGGACCGTCATCCAAGGCTTCGCTCCTTGCGTGGGTCAAGGGGGAAGACGCCCTTCCGGTCACCAAACTGTCGCTCACCAACGGGGCGGCAATGCGCATCGCTCCCGTAGGCTGTCTGATCGAAGCCGGCGAACATGAAAAAATCGCCGAGGCCGCTGCCCGAGTGAGCCGCGTGACGCATTCAACCGACGTGACGATTGCCGGCGCCGCAATGGTGGCGCAGGCCGTGGCGAGCGGCGTGGCGGGGCGCAGCTGGGAGCAGACGCTCGCCGATGTGAAAACCATTTTCCCGATAGCGTCCGCCAAGGGAGAACCGACCTGGGCCGCAAGCATTCTGGCGCGCCTTGAAGTGTTTGAAGAACTCGTTCTCAAGCGCCGCGAGGCTTACGATGACGAGGCGGTTTCACGCTTTATCTACGACGTGATCGGCACCGGCACGATGACGAGCGAGTCCGTGACCGCTGCACTCGCGCTGGCTTTCTGGGCACAGAACCCGAAGAAAGCCGCTGAAATCGCCGCCAATATGGGCGGGGACACCGATACCATCGGCTGCATGGCCGCTGCAATTTGCGGCGCGCATTGCGGCATCAGCGGAATTGCAGCTGAGACGGTCGAATTTCTGGAAAAAACGAACGGCCTCCATTTCGGCGAACTGGCTCAGGGCGTCATGAAGACTCGTGCAGTCTTCACGCTTTAAGGACAAAGGCGACCGCAATGCGCAGCATCATTGAACTCATTGACGCGCTCGACGTCCGCAAACGCATTCTCATCATCGGGAGTGCATTCGTCGACGTGATCGTGCATGTGCCCCGTCTGCCGCTTTCGGGTGAAGATGTCGAAGGTTCAAGCCGGCAGCAAGTGGTTGGCGGCTGCGCCTACAACGCAGCGGATGCCGTTGCCAAACTGGGCATTGATTTTGACGCCCTGATTCCCGTGGGCGAAGGCATGATTGCCGACCGCGTGCGGGAAACTTTTCGTGCACGCGGTTTCACGGTGCGCGAGTTCCGCGGCATTGGCGACAACGGCTGGTGCCTCTCATTTGTGGAGCCCGACGGTGAACGCACCTTCGTATCGATGTCGGGCGTGGAAAAATGCTTTAAGCCCGAGTGGCTTGACGAGATTGACCTTCAGTGCGCAGATCTCATATACCTCTCGGGGTATCAGGCGGATGCCCGCAATGCCGGTTTCATTGAAGCGCTCCTCACAGAGAAGCGCCCCGATGCGCAGATCCTCTTTGACCCGGGCCCTTGCTCGGGGAGCATTCCTGAAGAGATGTTTTCGGCCATTCTTTCGGCCAACACCATTCTGAAGGTGAACGCTCAGGAAGCAAAGACGCTCGCGCCTTCGGCAACGCCCCGCGAGGCGGCGGTGGCTTTGTCGCTTTTGACCGCTCAATCAGTGATTGTCACAGACGGTGCGCGCGGCGCCTATGCGGCGCAGGCGGGCAAAGTTTCGCATTTGCAGGGGTTCCCGGTGCATGTCGTCGACACCATTGGTTCCGGCGATGCGCATGCGGGCGGCGTGCTTGCAGGTTTGGCGAGCGGCTTCACGCTCGCTGAGGCCGTGCTGCTCGGCAATGCGGTGGCGAGCTGGGTAACGGCTCAGGAGGGTGCGGCTACCGCACCGCAAGCCGCCGAACTGCGAGCCCGGCATTTGCTTGATATTTGAACGTCAACCCCCATTCAGAACCTTTTTTTCATCAACCCTCGGACTTCAAAAAAACATGTCTGACGCATCCAAAATCGAAACCAACGGCGTCAATCCGGTGCCCGACAATGAACGCTACGGCCGCCCGTTTGACCTCTTCCCCGTTTGGTTTTCCTGGAATATTTCCATCTTCGGCATTACGCTCGGCATCTACGTTTTTGGCTTAGGCCTTTCGGTCTGGCAGGCGATGCTCGCGGGCGTCATCGGCTACTTCCTCTCCTGCGCCTTGGTGGGCATCCTTGCCGTCGGCAGCGTCCGCACGGGTCTTCCGACCCTTGTGCAGTCGCGCTTGGCGTTCGGTTATCACGGCAATAAACTCCCGACCTTCTTTGGCTACCTCGCCAACATGGGCTGGAAGGTGACGCTGCTCTCGATGGCTACGACGACGCTTGCCGATTTGGTGGCCAACCTCGTCCCCGGCCTCCTCAACGACAAGGGCATGCCGGTGGCCGGATGCACGCTTGGGTGTTTTGCCGTTGTGCTCCTGCTCACGATGAGCGGCGCCATTTACGGCCATCAGCTCATCATCAAGATTGAGAAGGCCATTGCTTGGCTGACGGGCATCTTCACGATTGTCTATCTCTTCTTTTTCATTCCGAACATCAATTTCTCGGCGCTTTCATCCGCGCCGAGCGGCAGCTTCGCGACTTTTGTCGGCGGCATCGTTCTTTCGATGACCATGGTGGGTCTCGGATTCCTGAATTACGGCGGCGACTATGCCCGCTACCTCCCGCGCAAAACCCCTGCGCGCGGCGTCATTTTCTGGACCACCACCGGCATTGCAGTGCCTGTTTCTGTGCTCCTCATCCTCGGCGTGATGCTCGCTGTCGGCAATCCCGCCCTACTTGAAAAGGCTAACCACGAGCCGCTCGCCGCATTGACCGGCATTCTGCCCTTCTGGTTCTATGTGCCTTTCTCGCTTATCGTCATCATCTCGCTGATTTCAGCCGGCATGACGGGCATCTACAGTTCTGGACTTGCTCTGCTCGCCCTCGGCGTGCCGATGACGCGTCTGGCCACTACGATTCTCAACGGCGTGATCATCGCGCTCGGTGCCTACTATCTGCTCTTTATCTCCGACAGCTTCGTGTCGACCTTCCAGTCGTTCCTCGCGCTGATCTCGGTAGTGATGGGTACGTGGGGCGCCATTGAAATGGTCGACCTGCTGCGTCAGAAACGCATCGGCTGGGACTGCAAACTCGCACTTGCGCCGGGTGAGGGCGGTGAATCCGTCCGCTGGACCGCTTTCGGGTCGCTTATTTTCGCGAGTCTGATTGGTCTGGGCACGATTACTTCGTCAGATCCCTACATTGCCCATGCTGTGAGTTTCCTGCTGCCGGCGGGTTCTGAAACGAGCGTCTTTGCGCGTGCCAACATCGGTCTTGTTGCAGCAATGATCATTGGCGCATCGCTTTATGCGGTGCTCACCTTTGTGCTGCAAAAGGGCAGTCATCTGAAGGCTGAATAATATTTTTTCGAGGCAGTCCCTTTGAGCCGGCAAGCACACACTGCGCACCGGTCAAGGAGCTGCAGAGAGATGAACCGGCGCCGAACAGAGCTCAATGTCGGCGCCGTTTCTTTCGTTCCGGTGCGGCAAAAAACAGAAAACCCGCCGAAGTCTTGCGACTTGCAGCGGGTCTCGCAAACGACAGCTGTCGTTGAATTCTGTGGTGCCCGGGAAAGGACTCGAACCTTCACGGCCGTGAAGCCGCCAGCACCTGAAGCTGGTGCGTCTACCAATTTCGCCACCCGGGCACTGAGGAAAGAAATTATGAAGTGATCAGTTTAATTTGTCAAGAGTGCGATCGAAAATAACTTTCCTGTATCTTCGAAGATCGGCTGATCGGTGAGCGGGGCAACAGCGCTTTTGTGCTGCTCTTCGGGCGCGCTCGAGCACAATGATTTAGAGTGAGGTCCAAATAATCATTTCATTCGGATTCAAGAATCCATGTCGAAGAAAAAGAGCAAACAGCTGCCGATCACTGAAGTTGAGCTTACCCCTGAGCAGATTGCCCAAGCCAAGGAAATCCTTGCTGGGCTTCAAAAGGATATTCAATACGCTGCAGCCAAAAAGCACCTCGTTCGCATGATGCCCTGCGCCAAATCCGTGGCGAACGCATTGGTCATGAAGCTCAGTGAAGAGGGATTTGAGGGCGGCGAAGAACATTGGTTTCGTCATCCCGATGCTCCCACGGCGACCGGCGTTGTACAGGGCGCCCGGCGTCCGAGCGACATGAAGGTGACGCCGCAGAGCGTCGATGGGGCAGAGTTCAGTCTGACGGCATCGGCACAGGTCGTGCCTGGCGACGTAGTAGAGCTGCGTCAGACGATCAGCGGCTGGCGGCCTGCGGGATTGGTTTCGCGTCCGCAGCGTCGATGGGTCTGCCGTTGTGTGACTGACGCTGCCGCCAAAGAAATCGAGTGGCTGCTCTTTAAACCCATTTCTGCTTTTGCGCCGATTGAACTGCAGGTCAACGTTCAAGAAGTGCCGCCTGAGGTAGATCTCAAACGTGACGCCGTTGAACTGGAAATCAGCGCCGATGCGCCTTTTTTTGCCAAGCGCCGCGAAGATGCATATTGGGGTTCGGACGAAGAGTGGCAGATTTTCCCGGCGCATTTTGTTCGCAAAGTAGGCGTAATGAATGATCCGCTGGGTGAAATGGCGATTGCTTCTGCTCAATTCGGCGTTCCCATTGATTTTTCACCCGATACGCTCGCTGAGGCGGAAAAACTGCCCGAGAAGGTGGATCGCAGAAGTCTTTTGCACCGAGTGGACCTCACGGATCTCGCTTTCGTGACCATCGACGGTGAAGATGCGCGCGACTTCGATGATGCCGTCTACTGCGAGGAGACTCCGGAAGGCTGGCGGCTCCTGGTGGCTATTGCTGACGTCAGTCACTACGTTCGTCCGGGCACATCGCTCGACCGCGATGCACAAAAGCGGGCCACATCGGTCTATTTCCCGTCTTCGGTTGTGCCGATGCTCCCCGAAAAGCTCTCCAACGGGCTTTGTTCGCTCAACCCCGGCGTTGATCGGCTGACGCTGGTTTGCGATGCATTGGTCAACCGCAAAGGAGAGACTACGGCTTATCAGTTTTATCCGGCGGTCATTCATTCGCACGGTCGCCTGACCTATACCGCTGTATGGTCGGCGCTGCAGGGGGAAGCTTGGGGACTGAACACGGTGGGGCCGCGTTTAGGTGAACTTAAGCGTCTTTATGCGCTTTACGGCGTACTCCGAGCGGCGCGCTCTGAGCGTCATGCACTTGATTTCGAAACCGAGGAAAGCGCAGCAGATTTTGCGGCGGACGGCGAGATCATCGGGTTTCACGTGCGTGACCACAATGATGCCCATCGAATCATTGAGGAATGTATGTTGGTGGCCAATGTCTGCGCCGCGCAGTTTGCGATTGCCAAGAAGCAGACAACGCTCTTTCGCGTTCATGGTGAACCCGAGCAGACAAAGCTCAACGACTTAAAGAGCATTCTGGCGGGGTTTGGCATTTCCTTCAAACTGAAGGGGTCGGAGAATCTCGCCCCCGTATTGGCAAAGCTCATTGAAGATACGAAAGACAAGCCCTATCTGCAGACGGCCATTTTGCGCACGATGCAGCGTGCGTGTTATCAGCCGGAAAATATCGGGCATTTTGGTCTTCAGTATCCGGCCTATGCGCACTTCACGTCGCCGATCCGGCGTTACCCCGATTTGCTTTTGCACCGCACGATCAAGGGGATTCTCTCTAAGCGCTCCTATACGCCGGCCGTTGAATTTGACGATGCGGAGCTGATGACGGGGTATCACGCCCGCAAGCTCGGTTCCAATCCGGAGGCGAAACCTTTGGGGGCGGCAAAACCCTTAAGCCGTCAGGAGGCCAAAAAGGCCGTTTGGACGCGCTTAGGCATCATCTGCTCGGCCGCGGAGCGTCGTGCTGACGATGCGTCGCGCGAGGTGATGAAGTTCCTGAAATGTCAGTATCTGCTGTCAGCGGATCAGAAATCCTTCCAGGCAGCCGTTACCGGTATGTGCCCGGCAGGAATTTTTGTGACGCTCAGCGACATGCCGATTGAAGGATTTGTGCATATCTCACAGCTTGGCTGGGGTTATTTTGTCTACGATCCTGCCAAACAGACGATGACGTCGCATGAAGAGATGACGGAAATTCGTCTGGGGGATCGGCTGACGGTACGGCTTGAAGATGTGGATCTGAAGGAGCGGCGGATAAACTTTACCCTCTTGAGCAATCAGAGCCGCCGTCATCCTGCCAAGGGCGGCGGACGCCGGCGCTTTGATGATGATTTCTGGTACTAATCATTCAAACGCCACATAGAGGATGCCCGGCGCTTACAATGCCGGCCTTTCAAAATGCTTTTGATCGTTCCCTTTTTTGGGGAGCGCTTATTTTCACCGAGGCCTTTTCCGTGAAGCACTACGACGACAATTCTCAGGACGAACACTACGAAGGTTCAGGGCGCGTCCGCCGCAGCCGCGGCCGCGGCGAAGATTTCGGCCGCGAACGATCCGACCGCACGGAACGGAGCCGCCCGGCGAGGGTTCGCACCGAGGCCGGCACCGTTGTGCTGGCGGGCTTTCATGCTGTCGCCGCTCGTCTGAAGCTGGATCCGGAGTCGATTCAGCAGGTTTATGTCGATCCGGAGCGTCGTGACAAGCGCATGCGTGAAATGCGCGAGAAGCTCTTTGCGGCCGGCGTACGCGTCATGAATGCTGATGCTGCGCGCCTTGACGGTCTGTCGCCCGACGTTCCCCATCAGGGCATTGCAGCGATTGCCGCAGAACGCGAGAACACGCTTGATTTTGCTGATCTGCTCGATCAGATCACAGACCGCACGCTGCTGCTTATTCTGGACGGCGTCACGGATCCGCGCAATTTCGGCGCCTGTCTGCGTGCGGCTGATGCTGCCGGCGTGCAGGCCGTGATCGTGCCGCGTGACCGTTCGGCCCGTATGACGCCTGCGGCCGCCAAGGCTGCCGCGGGCGCGGCGGAAACCGTGCCGGTGGTGTCGGTTACCAACCTTGCCTCGGCCATCATGGAACTGCGCGACAACGGTGTCTTTGTTGCCGGCACGGCGGGCGAAACGGATACAACGATCTACGACGTGGCGCAGGCGCGTGCCTTCGCATGGGTGTTGGGGGCTGAAGGCGAGGGACTTCGCCAGCTTACTCGCCGCCGCTGCGACGTCCTCGCGGCCATCCCGATGGTGGGTTCGGTCGAGTCGCTCAATGTCTCCGTTGCCTCCGGCATCTGTCTTTTTGAGTCACTGCGTCAGCGCATTGCCGCCGGCCTCGTGCAGCCGGGTTCGCCCGACGAGCGTCTCTAAGACGAAACGCTTGGGTGCATTGAAAAGAAATTTGGCTTAAACACTTGCAGGGCCGCGGTTGGATCGGTACAATCGCGGCCTTTACTGTCCTTGCCGCACTGGAACGACGCTCTGGGCGGCTTTTTCCGCAAGGAGGCTAAATGCGTCACTACGAAATCTGCATCGTCGTGCATCCTGACCAGAGTGAACAGGTTCCCGCGATGATCGAGCGCTACAAGACCCTCGTCGCCGAACAGGGCGGCAAGATTCACCGCATCGAAGACTGGGGCCGTCGTCCGCTCGCCTATCCGATCGAAAAGCTCGTGAAGGCGCACTATGTGCTCCTCAACATCGAGTGCGGCCATGAGACGATCCTCGAGATCGAAAACGGCTTCCGTTTCAACGACGCCGTTCTTCGCCACCTCACTGTGAAGACGAAGCATGCCGAAACCGCTCCCTCCCCGATGATGAAGGTCATTGAGAAGGAAGAGGCCCGCAAGGTTGCCGCTGAGGCTGCCGCTGCTCAGGAAGAAGCCGCTGAGGCCTAATTCCTGCAAGCTGTCAGACGAAGTTCCATCCCATCCGTGAATTCAATCGATCTTTCCGGAACATTGATAGAGCGGGAAGCGGTGAGGTTTACTCCCGCGGGCATCGAAGTTTTCGAAGCCGTCCTGCATCATCGCTCTGAAGTGGTCGAAGCGGGCAAGGTCCGCAAGCTTGAGTTCGACTTCAACGCGGTGTCCTACGGGGCGCTCGCCAGAAGACTGAACGGAATGGAGATTGGCGCAGAAATCCAGTTCAAGGGGTTTCTGGCTCCCAAGTCGATGAGAACCCGCCGTCTGACGGTACACATCACAGAATTCAAATAGAGGAGTCATCCAAATGGCTTTTGGTGCTAAGGGTAAGGGCAAGCCCCGCCGTTCGAACCAGCAAAATTCGCTTTTCAAGCGCCGCAAGTTCTGCCGCTTCACGGCCGAACACGTTGAGCAGATCGACTACAAGGATGTCGACACGCTGCGCGATTTCATCCAGGAAAACGGCAAGATCATGCCGGCTCGCCTGACCGGTACGAAGGCGCACTATCAGCGTCAGCTCGACACCGCCATCAAGCGTGCCCGCTTCCTGGCCCTCCTGCCCTATACGGACAACCAGTAATCGACGGGAGATAAGAGAAATGCAAGTCATTCTGCTTGAAAAGATCACGCATCTCGGCGATCTGGGCGACATCGTCAAGGTCAAAGACGGCTACGGCCGCAACTTCCTGATCCCCCAGGGTCACGCCAAGCGCGCCACGAAGCAGGCTATCGCCGAATTCGAAGCTCGCCGCGCTGAACTCGAAAAGGCTCAGGCCGCTCGCATCGCTGCCGCCGAAGAACTCGCCGGCAAGCTCAACGGCGCTGAAGTTACGATCGCCAGCAAGTGCGGCGTCGACGGCCGTCTGTTCGGCTCCGTCACCAACGCCGACATCGCTGAAGCGGTGGACAAGCTCGGCTTCCAGATCAAGAAGTCGCAGGTTCGCACGCCGCTCGGCGCCATCAAGGCGACCGGCGAATACGTCATCACCATTGGTCTGATGACGGACATCTCCGCCGATGTGACGGTGAAGGTCGTCGCCGAGGAATAATCGGTTCGACCGCATCTGCCGTCCGCTCTGAGGGCGGCAGACCCGATGAAAGCCCCGAGGAGTCCGCTCAGGATCTTTGGGGCTTTTTTCTGCATGATTATTGCCGCAGCGCAGGGATGCCGCAAAGCCCTTGAGGCAGATAAGGGCGGCGACGGTCATAATCAAAACTTTCCCCCCTTCCTTATACCTCTTTGAGGTCTGTGTCATGGCCGAAGAAATTATCGACGAAGCCGCTCAGGCAGTACGTCGTCCGCCCTCAAGCGTACTGAGCGAGCAGGCGATTCTCGCCGGCCTGATGATCGATAATTCGGCGCTCGACAGCGTGGTCGACATTATTCGCCCAGAGGATTTCTATCGGCGCGACCACCGCATCATTTTTGAAGAAATCGTGCAGTTGCTGCAGGAGGGACATCCTGCGGACTATCTGACGGTTTTTGAAAGTCTGAAGTCAAAGGGGATTGAGAACGATGCGGGCGGGCTGCCTTATCTCACCGAATTGGTGGGGAGCTCTCCCTCGGCCGCGAATATCCGCCGATATGCGGAAATCGTGCATGACAAGTCGGTACTGCGCCAGCTCATTACCGTGGGTGACCGCATCGTTACCAATGCATTGGCGCCGGAAGGCCGCGAGACACGTGAAATTCTGGACGAAGCTGAAAAGGAAGTGCTCGCCATCAATGAGCGCAATGCGCGTACGCAGCGCGGCTTTCAGCCTTTGGTGACGCTCGTGCGAGACGTCTCCGCCCGCGTCATTGAGCTCTACAACACGAAGTCGACTTCCGAGGTAACGGGTGTTTCCTCGGGCTACCCCAACCTCGACCATGTGACGGCAGGTTTGCAGCGCGGCGATCTCATCATCATCGCCGGCCGTCCGTCGATGGGCAAAACGTCGTTTGCACTCAACATCGCCGAAAATGTGGGCGTTGATCAGGAGCTGCCCGTGGCGGTCTTCTCCATGGAAATGGGGGCGGATCAGCTCGCACAGCGCATGATTTCATCGGTCGGCCGTATTGATGCGCAAAAGCTCAGAAAGGGTCAGCTCGACGACGAGGACTGGGACAACTTCACGGCGGCACTGCATCGCCTGGAAGAAAAACCCATTTATATTGACGACACGCCGGGACTCACGATTTCGGAACTCACGAGCCGCACTCGTCGGCTGGTTAATCAGGCCGGACCGCTCGGTCTTGTCGTGATTGACTATATCCAGCTTATGTCCGGACAGCGGCGCAGCAATCAAGACAACCGCGCGCAGGAGCTCTCGGAAATCTCCCGCGGGCTGAAGTCGCTCGCCAAGGAACTCGGCGTTCCGGTGATTGCGCTTTCGCAGCTCAATCGTTCAGTGGACAGCCGTACCGATAAGCGTCCGGTGATGTCGGACCTCCGTGAATCCGGCGCAATCGAACAGGATGCGGACGTCATCATGTTCATCTATCGAGACGTTGTCTATAACAAGGAAACGGTCGATAAAAACTTGGCAGAAATCATTGTGGCCAAGCAGAGAAACGGCCCCATCGGGACGCTTCGCATGACGTTCCTCGGCGGCAATACGCGCTTTGAACCTTCAGCGGACGCGGGCTATTGGGGCGGGATTGAAGAGTAACCTTTCGCCGGACAAAATGGAATTCATTCAAAAGGAAATGCTCGCTCATGGAATGGCTGACAAGTTTGGATTGGTTTGCGCTCTCGTGCTGGTTCGGCGCCATTGTGCTCATTGTGCTTGGGTTTGCCGGTACAATCGTGCCGGCGATTCCGGGCCTGCCGATGATTGCCGCCGGCGGGTGGCTGATTGGCTGGGCTGATCACTATGAAAAAGTGGGGTTCTGGACCATTGCCGTCTTGATTGTGCTGGCAGTCATTGGCGTAGTGGTCGATTCTGTCGCGCAGACGGCCGGTGCGCAGCGGGCAGGCGCCTCAAAGGCCGGCATTGTGGGTTCCATCGTTGGGACCGTGGTCGGAATCCCCATGGGGCTTTTCGGCATCTTTGTGATGCCCTTGGTGGGCGCGGCTGTCGGTGAATTCTGGGCCAAACGCGACTTGATGCATGCCGGACGCGTAGGCGTCGCCACCTGGGTCGGCATGATCGTCGGCACGGCTGTCAAAGTGGCGCTGGCTTTTACAATGACGGGGTACCTGTTCTTCATCTATCTGATGAATTGATTGATCGTCGCAGCCGAATTTGAAAGAACATTTCAGCCGACAAAAGCCAAGTAGCTGCAATCGGTCGATGATTGACGCACTGATGCGTTAATCTTGGTGGATCAAAGGAGCGCTGAAGCCGTCCGCCTTCAGCAGACTTTCCCGTCTGCAGAAGGCATCTTGGAGTGGATGGCTTCAGCGCTCATCTTTTCGAAAAGAACGTTGAATGCGGTCGGAGCCTGCCGTCCATGATCCACACCATCTACTCCAACAGCTATGAAGTGCTGCGCGCAGTGCTTCTCAACAATATTGATGCGCTTCGTCTGCGTCCGGAGGCTGAATCGCTCAGAGCCGACGAATGCTTTGCCGGCGTCTTCGACCGTGTTCCTGTCATTATTCCGAGCAAGGCTGTAGAGACGGATCTGGTGAGAGCCATTGCCAAACAGGAATCCGTCTGCGCGTCCATGCGTTTTATGTTTCTTTCGGAGTGGCTTGGGTTTTTCTCTCGCGAGCCGCTGGCCAATGTGATCGGCAACGAGGCGCGCTGGATGATCTGGCGCGAACTCCGTGCTGCGGGACCGGGAAGCCTGCGAGAAGCGGTTCGCACTCGGACGACCCGCTTGGAGGACAGCCTTAAAAACCGCAGCGACCATGATCTTTTGCTGCTCGCTCAGCGCATTGCCGGCGTTTTTGTGGCCTATTCGAGCTATCGTCTCGACTGGATTCTGGCATGGCTGGGGCTGCATCAGGATCGGCTCCATCCCACGCCGCAGGCTAAGCGAGAAGCGGCGGCTCTGGCCGAGGATGAAGACGCGGTTTGGCAGCGCGAACTTTTTAGGCGGCTTGCCCGCTCCAAACGTTGGCGCGGCCGCGGGTTTCTTGAGCATCTTCCGGAGTCGCTTCAGGCGCTTGCTGATGCGCCCGCCAACGCCCGTACACTCGTCTTAGGAGACGGTCGGGAGGTGGCGCTTCCCAATGCGCTCCATGTGTTTGTGCCTTTTGTCGTGCCGCCGCTGATGCTGCCGGTTTTGAAGGCTTATGCGCATTCAGGACGGGAAGTCTGGCTTTATCTGCTTAATCCCTCGAGCGAATACTGGTTCGATTTGGTGCCGCGCCGGCTCTATGACTGGAAGCATCGGGATGAGACAGCGGGCGAGGCAGAGGTGGGTCACCCCATTCTCGCTGACAACGGACGAAGCACGCGGGCCAACATCGACCGTCTCTGGCGTTTTACGCAGGAGCGCGGCGATCTGACAGAATTCGACGAGGATGATGATGACGCCCGGAAACGCCGGCAGCTGCCCGTTGAAACGCATTCCCGCAAGCTGATCGATGAGCGTGACTTCCTGAGGCAGTACCTGAGTGACCCCAAGGATCTTCGAGCAGATCTGACGCTCGATACACAGAGCATCTACATTGAAGCCAACGAGCCGACGCTTTTGCGCCGCGTACAGGATTCGATCCTCAATCTTAGCCCGGATCTGCTTAGCTTGACCGCCAGACAGCAGGCTGCCGACGCTGATGCGCCAGAGCTCTTTGACGAGGCCGATGATTCACTTCGCTTTGTTGGCGCGCCGTCGGCGGCCCGAGAGCTCGAAGGGCTTGTCGACTGGCTGCAGGCGCAGTTTCAGGCAGATCCGACGCTCACGCCCTCTGACGTTCTGGTGGTGACGCCGGACATTTCGGCGGCCGCGCCGCTCATCGATCAAGTTTTCGGCAGTCTTGCACCAGAGCGGCGAATTGCCTACCGCGTCTGCGGCGCGGTTTCGGCGGACTCAGACGTGCCGCTCGCAGTGCTCATCGGCCTCAAGAACCTGCTGATCGGGGGGTTCACACGGGAGAAATTTGTCGAGTGGCTGTCGCTGCCGATCGTGAGCGAGAAATTCGATCTCGAAAGTGATGACTTGGCGATTCTCAATCGGTGGCTTGCTGCTGCGGGGTTTGAAGTCGGACTCAATCCGGCGCATTTGGACGAGCAGCGAGATGCGCAACCCGCGGATCCCCGTCAGACGCAGGTTTATGCGCCGGCGGCGCTCCATGAGCTGACGCTTGAACGTGCACTGGAGCGTCTCGCTTTCGGCTGGATGCTTCCTCAGGACGAGGATGCTGCGCCCTATGGAGATGTGCTGCCCGTTGTCGGTACAGAGCTCGGCGGCTGGGATGCTACGGGCGAAAAGAGCGGACTGCTCCTCAAGCTCGCCAACCTTTACGCCGTGCTTGAAACGCTCCGGCTCAAGACTGCGGAAGGTGAAAAACTCACTGACGGCACATCCGCCCATTTTTGGACGCTTTGGATCGGCGAAGTGCTGCAGAAGTGCTTTCCGGCGGAAACGCCGCAGCGGGACTGGCTGGCGATTCGACGAGCGGCTGCGGATCTGGCCGATGAGATCGCGCTGGCGCGCGATGAGGCGGAACGCATTCCCGACGTTTCCTTTGAAATTTTCTTGGCGGCGCTAGAGGATCGTCTCAAGCGCGCCGAGACAGGCGCAGGGCGTCCGGGCAATACAGTGGTGTTTTCCGGTATGCGGCAGCTTCGCGGGCTGCCCTACAAGGTGATCGTGCTCTGGGGGCTCAATGAAGATTCAAGCTTCCCGGGGGCCTCCCACGCCGAGGAGTTTGATCTGATGAAGCGCTTTCCTCGGCGCAGCGACCGCGACAGCCGAACCGACAACCGCAACATCTTCCTGGACCTGCTGCTGGCCGCCCGCAGCAAATTCCTCATTTCCTTCACCGAAGGCGCCAATCCGGCGCAATGGAAGGAGCCGTCGGTAGTGGCGCAGGAGCTGCGCGAATGGCTGCTGACGTTTGCTCAAGATCCGGCGGATCGCCTTCGTGCCTCGGCAATCCTCACGCATCACTTGCCGCTGAATGCCTTTTCGCCGAAGAGCTTTTCCGCTGAGGAAAATCAGTGGCAGAGCACGAACCGAAAGATGCTCGAAGCCGTCGACAAAGCTGCCGCTGCCAATTGGAATGGACCGGCGGCGCCCTGGGCAAATGCACTGACTGCCCGTGCCGAAGGCGGCCGCCTTCCGGTGAAGGAGCTCTATCGCTGGATACGCAATCCCGCGGAAGCCTTTCTCAAGCGTCACGGCATCCGGCTCTCCACGGGCGAAGAGATTGATCCGGCCCCCATTCTTCAAAGAGATAAAGATCTTCCCAAGTGGCAGCGCATCCATACGCTCCTTAATGTCATGCTCTCTGCGGGGGCCGAACGCGCCGACCAAGCCGTGGAAACGCTTGGAGCCCGGTGGGCGGTTGACCCTCGGATGGGGGCGCAGGGACTGCGCGACTGGCGCTACAGCGACGATGTGGTTTGCGCACGAACGGCGGCATCGCTTTACTGGAAACTGACGTCGCAGATGACGGCGCTTGCGCCTCAGGAAACGGCGGCCGCGGTGCCCGGGTTCCCCTGGACGCTGACGCACGCTGCCTCAAACCTGTGGCGCGATGCTTCAGGGGCGGTGCATTGGATCAACGTGGTGCCGGGAAAAATCACGGGCTCCGGGGCAATTCAGTCGCTTTTCATCTGGGCGCTTTTGCGGGCAGCCGGAGCGGCGGCAGAGGGTCAGATCATCGTGACCGATGTTGAAAAAAAGGGTTCTCCGCTGATTGGCGCACCGCAGTGGACACCCCAGGAGGCACAGACCTTCCTTAGCTATTTCCTCAAGCTCTATGAAGCATTCCAGCTCGGCAGGCTGCCCTTTGCCGTGCCGCCCTATCAGCCGAAATCTCGAGGCGCTGAAGTCGGGCAGATGCCTGCTGAGAGGGCGCTTCCCAACGCTATCGTCTGGCGAGGCTTAGACCAAGCGCAGGCTGAGGCTTACGCCGAACACTTAAAGAAGGCGCTCGAAGGCCTTTATAAGGTCGGAGACCTTTCTGCGCTCGAGAGCGTTGTTCAAGGAATGCTGACTAATGCGGGATCGCTGTGAGAACGACTATGGCAAAGAAGGATGAAGCGCTCTGCGCAGAGATGCCGGCTGAACACCTGACGGCAGAAACGGACTGGACGCAGCTTTGTGCGGAGGCTGAGAGCGTCTCGGCCGATGAGCAGACGGCAGCGTACTTAGAAGCCGATGAAATGGATTTCGCATCAGACGCGGGTGAGGCGCCTGCGGCAGACTCGTCGGACGATTCGTCCTTTGACATGCTTCGTGCGCCGCTGATGCGCCCGACCTTGCTCGAAGCCTCTGCCGGCACGGGGAAAACTTTTTCGATCAAGCATCTCGTGCTGCGTTTTGTTGCGGAAGAAGATGTTTCGGTGAGCAGAATGCTCATCATGACCTTTACTCGAGCGGCCACAGCAGAACTGAAAGCCCGTATCCAGTCGCACCTTTCTGCTATGCACGGTCTGATGACCGGGACGTTCGCTGACTCTGCGGTTGACGCCGTATTGCTCGAGCAGCGCGCTCTATGGGCAGAGCAGGGTCGCGATCCCGCGGTCATTGTGAGCCGTCTGCGGGAGTCGCTTGCTCAATTCGATAATGCCGGCATCTTCACTATTCACGGGTTCTGTCAAAAGGTACTCGAAGACCGAGCATTCACCTCGGGCAGTTCGATCGGTTTTGAATTGGTTGAAAACGTTGACGATCTCGTGGAAGAGGTAGTCAATGAATTCATCCGTACCTCACTGCTGCAGCTCTGCGAACGCGAAGATCGCGCAGCGATCAGTGATCCGGAAAAATGGATCGAAATACTCAAGCAGCTGATGGCTGCGCCGGACGATTTGGTGCCGAGCACGATTGTTTCGCTGCCGGAGTCGCCCGAGCTTGCCGCTGCTTTTCAAAATTTCGTGAAGGAAGCGCCCAAGCGTTTGGCGCAGAAAAAACGCGAAGCACGGGTAAAGACCTTCGATGATCTTTTGATTGAGCTCTACGAACGCCTGCGGGGAGATCCTGCCGATGCGGAATCCCGGGCGCAGGCGGAACGTTTGGCCGAGAGTATCCGCAGCGCCTTCAGCGTGGTATTGGTGGACGAATTTCAGGATACCGATCCTATTCAGTACGCGGTCATCAAACGCCTCTTTCTGCGTAAGCGCGAACCGCACCCCGTGTGGTTCGTGGGGGATCCTAAACAAGCCATCTACCGCTTTCGCGGTGCCGATTTGGAAACCTACCTGCGGGCACGCCGCGATGTGGAGGCGCTTTATCAGACGGCCGGCAGCGGTCGGTTCCGCGGCGTCTATGCACTGACAACCAACTACCGTTCGAGCCCTGATTTGGTCAGAGCGTTCAACGCGTTTTGGCGTACCGCACCGAATCCCTTCCTGCGCGAAGATCTCGCTTATCTTGAAGTGAAGTCGTCGGCGAAAAATCTGCCGCTCATGCAAAAACGCCTCGACGGGACCATCATGGATGCGGTGCCGTTTGAATGGGTGAGCAGCTGGCAGGAGACGCCAGCACAAACGGCCGAGGAACGCCGGCAGCAGCAGGGCATTGTATTGGCCGATCGGATTACGGCAATGATCGAGGCCGGCCGCCGCGGGGAGCTTCTGGTGCCCTGTGCTGACGAAGAAGCGTCTTTAGCCGTGGCGGAAAAGGATGGCAAACGGCTGCGCGGAGTGCTCCCGGGGGACATTGCAGTCTTGGTGCGTACGCATGACGAGGGACTGACGGCCGCTGAAGTGCTTAAACGCCGCGGCGTGCGAGTGCGGATTCGCTGTGACCAGAATGTCTGCAATACCATCGAAGCTTGTGAAATCGGCATGATTTTGAGCGCTTTTGCTGCTCCCGGCGATTTGAAGCTGCTGCGCGCAGCACGTACGACGCGGCTTATCGGCGACGACCTCGCCTGCCTCGATGATCAAGAGCGTGACGAGACAAGGCGCATTGCACTGCGCGGCGAGTTCGAGTACGGTGCGCGCAATTGGGGGGCAGTCGGTCCCGCGGCAGCGCTTGAGCGGCTGATGACTTTTTGCAGAACTGCAGAGCGGTTGCTGCCGCAAGCCAATGGTGAGCGCACGCTGACAAACTATCGCCATCTGCTCGAGCTGCTTCACGGCGCGGCCCGAATCATTCCTACGCCTGCCGGACTCGCGGCATGGCTCGCGGCAGAGGCTAAGCGTCCCGTCAGTGACTTCAATCGCGAGCGGCTCGAAAGCGATGCCAACCTTGTGCTTGTCGAAACCATTCATTCGAGCAAAGGGCTGCAGTATCCGATTGTGTTTCTGCCGTACACGCAGTCGGGCAGCATTGACACCCATGCGCGCTGCACGTCTCGAACGGATGATCCGCAGCGGTCCGCGCAAAGATGCCTTGAGGTGCGGTTTGAGGCAGAAAAACCTGATCAGCGGGTGAATCAGGCTGAATATGAAGAAAAAGTCCGAATGATGTATGTCGCCATGACGCGAGCTGCGCGCCATCTCTGCATCATCGGCGAACAGCGGATTAAAAGTGCTGTGAATCCGGACCAATGGCACGGCAGTACCGTTCAGGCGCATCTCTTCCGGGCCTTGACGGGGCAACTGACGCCGTCTCGAGCGGACATCCTGTTTGCGGTCGAACGCTTGGCGGGGCTCCAGTCGCCCTCAGGCACGCCGCTCTTTCGCTTTACCGAATTGGGTGCTGCATCTGCCGGCGCACAATCCTCCCTCTTGGCGCAGGGGACCGTCGGAGAGTCTTATACGACAGCTCAGTCACATGCTCGGCGCAGTGAATGGCGAACCTCGAGCTTTACGGGCATTACCCGCATGGCTGAGGACGACGGGCCAGGGTTTTCAACCTGGTACGGACAGGCCGAAAAGCCGCCGCTCGTCGATGACATTCTGTCCTTTCCCAAGGGGGCGCAGGCCGGCACCTGTCTGCATGAAATGATGGAGCGCGCCGACTTTTCGCTGATGGCTTGCGATGATGAGAAAGCCGCCGCTGCCCGCCTGGCCTTGACAGCTCGTGAGGTCGAAAAGCATTTGTCGCTTCCCGAAAAGGAGGCGGCCTCAGCAGCGGCGGGAGCGGCCGCAATGATCCGAGATCTGCTCAATGCGGAGGTGGCGCCCGGCGTGACGCTCAAAGACGTGCCCAAATCGGCAAGGTCGGCGGAACTTGAATTTCTCATTCCGATTTCCGCGTCGCTGACCGCCGAACGGCTCGTCAGGGAACTCAAGGCCATGGATCCCAAATACGATTTTGGGACGCTTCGGCCTGAAGATCTCAAGGGCTTCCTGACGGGATTCATTGACTTGGCCTTCAGTGCAGGCGGGCGCTTTTACGTGCTGGACTGGAAGAGCAACAAAATTTCGCCCGAAGCTTCCGGCTACACCGAAAAAGCCATGTCTGCCGAGATGGATGTGCATCTTTACCGCCTGCAGTATTTGATCTATTGGGTGGCTTTGCGGCGTTTCCTTCAGGTGCGGCTCGGCGCACATTGGCGCGACGAAATGATTGGCGGCGCCATTTATGTGTTTCTTCGAGGCGTACGGGCCGGCACGACGACAGCGGCCAACCCTCAGGGTATTGTTTTCGATCCTGTGCGTCCAGAGGTGATTCGGCGCATGGATGATCTTTTTGCGGGCAGAGCCTAAGGACCCGAAAAATGGATAAAAGCATGATGCCTAATGCCGACAGCACGTATGAGCTCCCGCAGGGCGGCATAGCGGGTTTGGGAGCGGTTCTCCTGCGGGCGGCGGAACGTATCGGGACGGTGACAGAAGCGGCCCGTCAGGCCATGATGGGACTGACGCTTGCTTTTGCCAATGCCGAGCGGCAGGGAAGCGTCTGCGTGCGTGCGATCGACGCGGTCAAAGGGCTGATGCCTGATGCCCCAGAGGCGGCGGAAGGACCTGAAGAGACGGAGAAGCGCCTCGTTCAGGCGTTTGAAGTTCTAAAGACCGGGCTCAATGATCTGCAGGCTCTCGGACTCGCTCAGAATTTCCAGAATTTCATTTCTGCCGCTGGGACGAGACTCGGGAAGACTTCGGATGAGACAGCGCCGACCCATCCCATTGCGCCGCTGATTGTCGATGAGGCGCCGACATTTGCACAAACACGCATTTATTTCGCGCGCTTGGCGTTGGAGGAGCTCCTTCTTGCGCGCACCCTGGCGCGTTTTGCCGCTGCTGATGAGGCGTTTTCTGTCTCTGAAAGCGGCCAGCCGGATGACGCGTTGATTGCGGAGGTAACAGTCCGAGCTCACGCTGATGAGCGGCAGCGGCTTGCTGTTTCAACGGCGCTTAAGCGCAGACTGATGGTGGTCTCGGGCGGTCCCGGCACGGGCAAGACGACAACGGTAGCGCAAATTTTGGAGTGTCTCCTTCGGAAAAATCCAGCACTTCGCATTGCATTGGCTGCGCCGACGGGGAAAGCCACGGGCCGCATGCAGCAGTCGCTCGAGTCAAGCGCGAACAACGCAGCCAAAGGGCTGAGCGCACTGCAGGCAGTTTTGCAGCACGATGCACTTCTGCTCGATGCCGAAAAGCAGATTCGCTCGCGGACGATTCACAAATGGCTGGCATCGCCCACTGCTGCCGGTTCTGCCCCGGGCATCGGGAACCCCATTCCCGCGGATGTGCTGGTGGTGGATGAGGCTTCTATGGTGGATATTCATCTGGCAGTTCGCCTGATGCGGGCGGTTTCACCCGAAGCGCGCGTCATTCTTTTGGGCGACAAGCACCAACTCGCCGCCGTGGGGCCTGGGGCTGTATTCGCGGAGATTTCTGACGGCAAGGGAGCCCTTGCACGCATGGGGGCAGTCGTAGAGCTGGTGAAGAGCTGGCGCTTTGGAAAAGACACTCCCATCGGCCAGCTGGCAGCGGCGATTAATCATCAGGGAGCCAATGCAGGGCTGCCGGAAGCGGAGGTTTTTCAAAACGTGCTGGCCGCTTTTGATTCGGCAGAAACTAATGCCGACAAATCTTTGCAGAGTGCTTCACTTCATACTGCAGGACTAGCGGAATTACAGAAGGGAGTATTCACTTCAAAAGCAAGTGACGAACAAAAGCGTGAGCGCGAAATCTTCAGCCGCACAGGGCTCACCGCACCGGTACGCAGTTGGCTGAACCGTGAGCTCGAGGGCTATGCCAGCGTTTTGTCGGAATGTAGAGCAGCGTATCTGGCGGGCACAACGAAGGAGCAGTGGGAAAGCCTGCGTCAAAAGCTTTGGCTTTGTCTTTCGGGCTTTCGTGCGCTTGCTGCGCAGCGGCATGGTGCAATGAGCGTGCAGGCCGTGAATGATTATGCTGATCAGCGCATACAAAGCGTCTGGCCGCTTTCTGAAGGGGCATTCGGCGGGGGACACTATCCGGGCGAGGTGATCATTGTGCGGCGCAACGATGAAGGGTTAGGCGTTCATAACGGCGACGTCGGCATCGTGCTGCCTAAATTGCTCGAACTCGGTGCCCCGACGGCTGACTTGGACGATTCGTCTGCTGTTGTCGGGGATGAGGATGCGGAAGGAGCACCCGAGCGTCAAGATCGGCCGGATCGTCAGGGGCCGGCAGTGAGTTTCACGGTCTATTTCGGCGATACACATTTGGAACTCCCTGTTGCGCTCCTGCCGCAGTTTGACGTTGCCTGGGCGATGACGATTCATCAATCCCAAGGCTCAGAATTCGAACGCGTGGCAGTGCTTTTGCCGGTGAAGCGCACGTCTGAACTCGCAACCCGAGAGCTCCTTTATACGGCTGTTACCCGCACTAAGCGAACGGTGGATGTTTTTGGGTCCGAAGCGGTTCTTCGCCGCGCCGTCGAAAAACCGACCGTCCGTGACGGGAGTCTCGGAAGACGGCTGGAGCTTTTCTGCGAAATCCATTGAAGGCTCTATAGCAAGACAGCTCTGCAAAAGAATGCAGAGCTGTCAAGGAAGAGTCGAGGGCTAATGCAGAGGTTTAGCGAACCTTAGCTTTCTGCACAAGCTCAGCAAAATGCCGCTTGGCGTTCAGCTGTGAAAGCTGCGCACGAAGGCTGTCCTTTTGCGATTCGTAGGTTGGGAAGTTCTTCTGGCTGCGCTTGGCGTCAAGTTTTACGACATGCCAGCCGAATTGATTTTGGATGGGTGCCTGAGCGACATCGCCAGCCGACAAAATTTTGAAGGCATTGCCAAAATTGGGCTCAACATTGCTCGGCGACAGCCAGCCGATCAGGCCGCCGGCAGGGCCCGACTTCGGATCAAGCGATTCAGATTTTGCCAAGGCATCGAACTTTTCGCCTTTGTTGAGACGCTGAATGATGTTCTTGGCTTCCTGTTCGGTCTTTACCAAAATATGGCGGACCTGATATTCGGTATCGCCGTAAACCTTCTTGGCATTGTCGTAAGCCGCACGGACTTCTTTGTCGCTGACGGGATTTTTCTTCGCGTAATTTGCGACAAGCAGTTCAACCTTGAGCTGCTTGCCCACACGGTCGATGGCGTCTCGATATTCCTTCGTACGATCAATTTTGGCTTTAGCTGCTTCCTGCAGAAGCACCACTTCTTCAGTCACATCGCGCTTTACACGCGCTTCCAGTTCCGGACCAGCTTTGGCACCGGCTTTGACTGCATTGTTGTAGACGGCTTCTAAGCGTGATGCCGGAACCTTTTCACCATTGACGGTCATGTCTGTCAAGGCAGCGGCGGCAGAACCAACGAGACCGACGGAAAGCGCCAGTGCAAGGACAAGTTTGCTCTTAATCATGAATCTCTTTCCCGATGGAATGGCGCAGCTCTCTTGAGACCTGCGCATAAACAGTCAAACAATTATGCGCCAAGGTTTTACTTTGAACGTGTTGAATAAAACATGTTTTCAATTGAGTTCGGTTACTCAGTAAAATCCCTATAGTGCTTCGGCAGCGAATTCGGCAAGCCGTGAACGTTCGCCGCGGGTGAGTGTCAAGGTTGCGGCATGCTGCCATCCTTGAAAGCGTTCCACCACATAGGTAAGACCGGAACTGCCTTCCGTCAGGTAAGGCGTATCGATCTGCGCGATATTACCGAGGCACACGATCTTGGTCCCGGGGCCGGCGCGTGTGATGAGCGTCTTCATCTGTTTGGGCGAGAGGTTCTGGGCCTCATCGATGATGACAAACTTCTGCAGGAATGTGCGGCCGCGCATGAAACTCATGGACTTCACGCGAATGCGGTTCTTAATGAGGTCCATCGTGGCCTGACGTCCCCAGTCGCCGCCTGAACTCGAGCCGTGAAGCACTTCCAGATTGTCTTCGAGCGCTCCCATCCAAGGCGCCATCTTTTCTTCTTCAGTGCCGGGCAGAAAGCCAATGTCTTCGCCCACGCTCACTGTGGCGCGGGTCATGATGATTTCGCTGAAGCGCCGTTCATCAATGGTCTGCGTTAGTGCGGCGGCGAGCGTCATCAGTGTTTTGCCGGTACCTGCCTGACCGAGCAGAGTGACAAAGTCAATGTCAGGGTCCATCAGGAGATTGAGCGCCATGTTCTGCTCGGCGTTGCGCGCCTGAATCCCCCAGACCTTGATATGGGATTTCGAGCGGTAGTCGCGCATCAGACGCAGCGTCACCGTTCGGCCCTGACGTGCTGCAACGATCGCCATGAAATTGGCGTCGCCCTCAACCGTCACACAGGCATTCAGGATGAAGTCTTCCGGGTGCTCTGGTTCAAAGCTGTAGAACGTGGCATTTTGATCCTGCCAGCTCTTCAAGGTGGAGTCGATGCTTTCCCAGAAGTCCGACGCAAGTGCGAGCTTGCCCGAATAAAGCATGTCGGTGTCGTCGAGCACCTTGTCGTTGAAGTAGTCTTCAGCGGGGATGCCGAGCGTTGTCGCCTTGATGCGCATGTTGATGTCTTTGCTCACCAACACAACAGCACGTTTGGGGAATGCCTTGGCAACGCCGCGGACGGTGGCCAGAATCGAATTGTCGCCGCGGAAGCTCGGGAGCTCTGCGGGCAGCTCTTCGGCCAAAGGTTTCGTTTCAAACCAGAGTCGACCGGTAGCTTCGGTATTCCCGAGCAGTGAAAGTTCAACACCCTCTTGAATACGGCCACCGTTGGCTTCAATCAGCTGATCCAATGCACGGCTTACTGAGCGGGCATTGCGGGCAACATCCGTCAGTCCCTTTTTATGGGTATCGAGCTCCTCAAGGACCGTCATCGGCAGGAAAACGTCATGCTCGGCGAAACGGAATAGTGAGAGCGGATCGTGCATGAGCACGTTGGTGTCGAGGACGAAAAGCTTGGGCAGGTTGTCGGGCATCTGCGCACGTCCGCGGCGTCCGGCATTGCCTGAACGGCGGCGGTCTGCAGCGTATTCAGGCTGCGTTTTTGTGCTCGGTGCTGGCGTTTTAATTGCTTTTTGCGGGACAGCTTTTGCTTTCTTGGCAGTGTCAGCCGCTTTGGGGGCAAGCGCAGGTTTAGCCGGTGCGGCGGTCCGCTTCGGCTTTGCCGAGGATTTTGCTGAAACTTCGGCTTTTGCCGGGATTGCGGCAAGTTCAGACTTCTGAGCTGCTTTGAGCTTTTTGCTCACGGACTTTTTGGATAGCGGTTCGGTGAGCGGCGCCTGAGCTGTCTTTGCCGGGTTAGAGGCGGGAGCCCTTGAGAGAGGTTCGGCTGATCGGGCCGCCTTCACGTTCCTGCGCCTGCTTGTCTTGACGGCCGCAGCGGGGTGCGACTCCATCGCATTCACGATTTTGACATCGGGCAGTTTGCGTTCGGATTCGGGAGTTGCGGGAGTGCCGTAGTCTTCAAGGATTTCGGCAGGATGCGCAGGAGCTTTGGGAAGCGGCATATCTAATGAGTATCTGGTAAGGCAGGAACCGGCAGTGCTGCGGCAGGCATATATGGACGGATGTCTGACAAGGCTGGGGTCCTTAAAAAGGGTGCTTCCATTCTAGCTGTCGAGATTTACTGAATGATCGTTCTTGGCGGCTAATAGAGGGACGGAGCAAATCGTATTGACAAGCTGTTGATGACGTCAGGACATCCCAATGAGCTTTTGACTTGAATATACGTATTACATAAATACATGCAAATTGGTTGTGTATTGGTACTGTCTATAGTATGAATATTAATGTCGTATTCTGACGTATGTATGTAAAAATGAGTTTAAGTCCGCAAGGTGTTGCGATTGCTGCTGTTTATTCCCAGATTTAAGTCATGATTACTCTGTTGTCTAACGAATTTTTAGAGTTCCCGGCTAAAACCGTCCAAAGCTCCGATCGCAAGCAATGCCAATTGGGCATCAGTGTTTTGCAGCATGGATGCTTGACTGGAGAAGTACTGAAGTGTTTGCTGGACACAATTTCTTTGCCTCGCAAGAATGAAGTACTCCCTTTTTCCCTGGTGATATTGGCTATTCTTCACGATATCGGTAAGGTCAATCCAGAGTTTCTACGTCGTTTAATCAATAATTTATCGTTGGAATATAAAAATGAGGCGATGCAACGCTGGGGAGATTTGATACGTGTGAATCAGCAGCATACGGAGACTTACCACTCACTGATCAGTTACGCGGTTTTGAAAGATATGGGGGCTTGCGAGGCTGATCAACGAGTAGTAGGTGAACATCATGGGTTTCCTATAAATGAAAGAATTGCACCTGCCGATTGTGAGATTTTTGGTGGTAAGGATTGGGAAATAGCTCGCCGCAGGATTGCTCAGGAAGCGCTCTGTCGCAGTGGTGTAGATCCCGTGTTTCCCAAGCCGGTTAAGGAAAGACCTTTAAAAAAATGGCAGGTTGAACTTTGGATCGGATTGGTGATCGTTTCTGACTGGCTGGCATCCCAAGTTGAGCAGCCTATTCCTGCTGGGACGGAAGCGGCAAAAGCGCGGGAAATTGTTGCCAATGCTGGGTTTCTATCTATACCAGAGCTAGCCGATAAACCATTCCAAACAATCTTTGGGTTTGAGCCGCGTTCACCGCAACAGTTGTTATTTAACGCCTATCAAGGACCTGGTATTTATATTTTGGAGGCGCCAACAGGATGCGGTAAGACAGAAGCTGCCCTCGCTTTAGCGTTCAAAGCTATGGCGCATGGCGATGCGTCAGGTATTTATTTTGCTCTTCCCACTCAATTGACTAGCAATCGGGTACATGAGCGCGTGGAAAAGGCAGTAAAAAATTTTTTAGGGGATGAACTCCCTGTGCGGTTAGTTCATAGTGGTGCTCGGTTCATGCTGACTCGATGGGGTAAGGAGGCTAGTGCTGGTGAAGAATGGGGGCGGCCAACTCGGCGAGCGCTGCTTTCTCCTTTTGGGGTAGGGACTGTAGATCAAGCGCTCCTTAGTCTATTACACGTGAAGTTTCGGCAAGTGAGGCTGGCAGGTTTAGCGGGCAAGGTAGTGATCTTCGATGAGATTCATAGCTACGACGACTACACCAATACTTTGATTGCTCATTTGATTCGTACACTGGAAGCATTTGGCGCAGTGGTAGTTATTCTTAGCGCTACGCTCACATATGAAGGCTTAAAGAAATTAGTTGGGGAAGACATTAAATCGCCTCAAGCGCCGATTGCGCTAACTGTTAAAACGAAGGAAACAACTTATCAAGCCGAATTGACGTCGGTTTCTGATCATTCCGTCGCAGTGAAGCTTTTACAGACATCCCAAGCCGAAGACCTTGCTTTTCAAGAGGCGCTAAAACGAGTCCATCGAGGCGAACAGGTATTGTGGATTGAAAACACTGTAGGTGCGGCGCAAAGTATTTATCAAAAGGCGCTTACAGCAGGGATCGAAACGGGTGTGTTGCATTCTCGTTTCAGACCTTTGGACCGGGAGGATGCTGAGGGTATTTGGACGAACCTGTTTGGGAAGGCTGGGCGCAATGAACGAGGCAAATGCGGTCGATTATTAATCGGAACTCAGGTTGTTGAGCAATCTCTGGATCTGGACAGTGATTTTCTGATCACAAGATTGGCCCCTATTGATTTATTGGTGCAACGGTGGGGGCGCCTTTGGCGGCATGAAGACACTAAGAGACCAAGTGAATGCAAGCGCGCTGAATCTTGGGTCTTGGCAGCTCCTGAAAGCATCGCGCGTGAAAGATCCGATTCACGATTTGGGCAGAGTGCGTTGGTTTATCACCCGTATATTCTTAGCAGAACTTTGGAAGTGCTGAAAAACAACTCAGATCAATCTGGTGATTCGTTGTTAAAACTGCCCTATACGGTTCGTAGGTTGCTAGAAGAAGTATTCTCAATGCGTAACGAGGAGGAAGGATCCGAAAATGCTGCACTGCAGCAAGATTTAATTCGCCAAATTAAAGCCAAACAACTGCAGGCTGAAGGGGCTTTAAGTGTTACGCACTTGGTAGATGAGCAAGCTGCTGAAGCTATGACTCGCCTAATCACAATTCCAACCTATGAAGCACTTATTCTTCTACCTAAGGATATAGAGGTTCTGAGACAAGCAAAGACTTTTTCAGAGCTTTGCGTAGAACTCGAATTTAGAGTGGTCAAGTCTCCGAAACAGATTCAGGAAGAGACTAAAGGATTTGATGGACACCATTCAAAATTGATGCTTTCCGAAGATATGATGAGGAAATTACTCAGAGCTAAGCGTTTCACTCAGGTTGTGGTGCTTTATGGTGATGACCAAGGACATCTATGGTCTTTGCAAAATGAAGTGCCAAAACTAAAAAATGGTAAGAGTATTCATTATAGCTTGAAGGTAGGTCTAGAACTGATCTAACCTTTTGATAAACCTGGTTTGTTTGCATGCGTCGAAAATTGACGCAGTCTCCTGATATTATAGATTATCAAAAGTTTTTCGGGGGTGAGATGAAAAAAGAGTTCAACCTTGCTACAGATAGCTGGATCAAACTAGCAGGCAGACCTCCGGTCAGTTTGCTGGATTTTTTTGCTATTGACGATGCAATAGTCCTAGGAGGAACCGCCATTCAAAAATTGGTTGTATTCCGCTTACTTTTGGCTATTCTTCAGGCCAGTTGTTCTTTGGAAGATGAAGAGGAGTGGAAAGAGTTAACTATTGAAGAAATGAAGGCATTGGCAATTAATTATCTAAAGTTACATATTGCTGAGTTTGGACTTTATGATACAGAGAAACCTTTCTTACAACACCCACAGGTAACAGTAAAAAAAGAAAAACTTCTCCCTATTGGTGCATTTTTGCCGGGTGTTTGTGTAGGCAATGCAACAGTTCTTTACTCATCCAATATTTTACCTGAAACAGTATCTGATCAAGATACTGTTTATGCACTTCTTCAGTTAGTGACATTCGGTATGGGCGGGAAGAAACCTGATCAATCAATTATTTTCGCACCAGGATACGAAAAGAAATCAGCTCCCTCATCACCTGCGCTTGGGAGAGGTTGGTTGCATTCATTTCCATTAGGTGAGAACATCTTCGAAACGCTGAAACTTAATATTTTTTCGAAGGAAAAAATAGAAGAAATTGCTTTTTTGAAGTCAGGTATTGGTGTGCCGCCATGGGAGTCTATGCCGTTGAAAGAAGTGGGTACAGAGGCTGATGCATATACGTCTAGTCTTTTAGGGTGGCTGGTTCCGATATCACGGTTCTGTCGCTTAGAGGATGGTATGGTTCATATGACATCAGGTGTCGAATATCCCAAAATTACTACTGGACTATGTGATCTTTCCGTATCAACAAAAAGTGTTGGGTCAGGAGCTAAAAAGACTATTTCTGCGGTTCAAGCGCAGACGTCATGCTTGCCATGGAGACAGCTTGATGCTGTCATGGCGTACTTAGGTAAAGGCTCAGCATTAGGATGTAAATCGATTCAAATGAGATCTCAAGATGCCATTGGTATTTGGTGTCTGGGGATGCAAGTTTCTGATAATTCCGGAGAACAGTTTTTTTCAGGTTGGGACGATTTTGTAGAAAGCACCTTCACTGCCCAAAAAGGGTGGATTGGGACCGTATTTTTTGAGAATTATCTTCAAGAATTTTGTGAGATAAATAAGCTAAAAGGTATTCTTTATGCTGCTATTATGAACTATTATAAAAGCATGAATGCTGAGGATTTCGGGAGAGAGTTCGCTGATAGAGGGGTGCGTAATTTTTGGTCTTATGCTGAAGGATTGTCACTTAATTTCATTCGTGCTTGTGCGGAGGGGGATCCTTCAAAATTCCGGAGTAAATTTAATGAATTAATTTTGAAAGCTTATAGTGATGTTTGTCCCTCTTTGGGCATCAGACAATTAATGTGTTATGAACAAAATAAACCAAGGTTTAAGAAAGTAAAGGAAGAAAGATAAACAAAGGTGAATGAGATGAAAATTACTGTAAAAGAAAAGGCAACTAATTTTGTTGAGGCTGTGTTTAATGCAAAGGATAGTGACCATGGATTTAGAGCTCGTTGGCGGCGTGCAATGAGCCCTTCACAAGCGCAAAACGTCTGGGGCGATTTGACGCGTTTCATTGATGTACGAAATGCGGAAAAACGGCTGATTTATACGTTGATAGGATCCGCTATTGCCTGGGAGGATGGGTCGGTCGACGGAAGTCAAAAGTTTGGCAAAGTGCTGAGAGAGTGCTATGGCGATAGACTGGCTGAATCTGTCGACTCATCGTCTCCTGCGGTTATGAGGCTGCGCCGCTTAGTAGCGTCCCGTACATCTATAGAAGCTGCTGAGGTACTGCAGCCCATTCTGGCCTTAATAAGAAGTAAGAGGCCGGGAAAGCTACATTATGCACGTCTCATGGTTCAGTTATCGATATTTGATCTCGACCCGAATCAAGTGAAAGCCGAGTGGGTACATGATTTTTATATTCCAGAGGAGAAAAAGGAATGAGCTGGGCAGGAAGACTTTATTTGAGCTTAGAAGCTCAGGCTCAGTTGAGAATAACCGATCGTTATTCTATACATCGTGTTATTCAAGAGCTATTTGAATATCAAAAGAAGGAGACTCAATCAGACTCATCCGGTTTCCAATGGGTAGATAAAGGAACTACAATCTATGGGAGAAGAATAGATTTTTTATCAGATTTACCAATAAATGTTCGTCCTTTAATGGAAGGAGTATCGTTGGAAGTCAAGGAGTTGCCAAGTTTTTTCCTTGATAAAGATAAATACCGATTCCAAATATTGATGAATACTTGCCGTTGTCGTGAAAATGTCAGAATTGCAATAACAAAAGAGAATGACATCATTGAATGGTTTGAAGCGAAGGCAGCGACACGTGGTATGTTAACTCATGTTGCACAAGTGGATCAGCGTGGCGTTGATTACTTTTATAAGGGTAAAAGAAGACTTGTTTTTTCACACGCTCGCTTGTCTGGCTTCCTTAAAGTTGAGGATAGAGAAAAATTTAAGTCGGCGTTTCATACCGGTATTGGTAAGGGGCGTGCATTTGGATTCGGTTTTCTCCAGTTAGCATCTTGTTAAGAGGTATAAAATGAATAAATTTCCAATTATTGAATTTCATATTCTTCAAAATTTTCCTGTTTCATGTTTGAACCGAGATGATACCAATTCGCCAAAAACATGTGTTATTGGAGGAATAGAACGGGCACGTGTCAGTTCTCAATGTTGGAAGCGTTCTGTGAGACTTGCTTTGCGGGATTTTGATATCAAGCTTGGAATACGAACAAAGAAGGTTGCAGAAGGCATCGAAAAATCTTTAAAGGATAAAGGTTGCTCGGAAGAAGCGGCCATTAAATCAGCTCAGGAGGTTTCTAAACTTATTGCTGAAGATTCTTTAACCTTCTTCACGGATAAGGAGTATGAGGCGATTGCAGATTTACTTCTTGATAAGAAGTCTGTGAAAATTGGAGATATAAGCAAAGTTATTAAAAAAGGAAAAATTCAGGTTCTGAATGGCCTTGATATAGCTTTATTTGGAAGAATGGTGGCTAAAGCACCTTCAATGAATGTGGAAGCGGCGGCAAGTTTTAGCCACGCAATATCCACGCATGCTGTTGCTCCAGAGATGGATTTTTTCACTGCAATAGATGATTGTAAAGTTAATAATGAGGATGAATATGGAGCTGCTCATATGGGAGTAAGTGAGTTCTCTTCTGCTACATATTATCGTTATATTTCGTTAAATATTGAACAACTAAAATCGACATTGGGTTTAGAGGATAACGATTTGGATAGTATAAAGTCGGCAATTAAAGCATTTGTAAAAGCTTTGTATGTTGCAATTCCAGGGGCTAGGCAGGCTACGATGAGTGCTGCTTGTCCGTGGAACTATGCGAAAGTTCTCGTTCGAAATGGCCACCGAATGCAATGTGCTTTTGAGAAACCAGTTTTGTCGGCTCGTACTGGGGGTTATTTAGAAGCTAGTATTCAATTATTACAGCAAGAGTTGCATCGTCAAGAAAAATTATCTGGTTCGCTGTATGGCAAGATTGATGAATTTGAATTTGGGCCGAACGAGAATTATTCAATAGATCACCTTATTAAAGATCTTCAATGTGCTGTAGAGGCCTAAAATGGCGAAGGTTTTATATCTTCGTTTGTATGGTCCATTGCAAAGTTGGGGATCAAATTCTATTTTCTGGAGAAGAACGACAGAATTGCATCCAACCAAATCTGGAGTTATTGGTCTTATCTTTTGCGCACTAGGTCTTGAAGGATCACAAACTGAAGCTCTTCATGAATGGTTGAATACATCTCAGGTCGTATATGAAATTGGAGATAATGAAACTGATACCATTGAAGATTTTCACATGGTTGGTAATGGATATTCTGAAGATGATCCATGGGAATTGGGATGTATTCCTAAAACAGCCACTGGAAAGAAAGCTGTTAATGGTGGTGCACGGTTAACTAGGAGAACGTATTTGCAGGATGCAAAATTTGCGGTTTTGCAAGATATTCCTGAAGGCTGGGAAAGCAAAATTATAGAAGGATTTAGAAATCCGAGGTGGGACATTTATTTAGGTAGAAAGTCGTGTGTGCCTTCAATACCTGTGTTTTCGGGTGTATATCCCACGTTCGATGAAGCTGAGAAGCAGTTAAGAAGTGAAATTGAAAGCCATTTCGATGAGAAAAAAATTAAAGGTGTATGGAGAGAAGTTGATTCTTCAGCACTAGGTGCAACATTGATTAATGATGTCCCACTAGAATTCGGATTGCGAAAAAAATATGGAACCCGATACATTAAATATTTCCCAAGTGAAAAATAAATATCAAAATTGTCGCTTAAGGGTTTACGCTAGAACAAGGCTTGCATACTAAATACAGTACAGAAAGGAATCAATAATTCAATATGTTGCGGTTCTCCCCGCGTATGCGGGGATGTTTCCGTGGAAAACCTTACTCAGGCGGTCGCCTGCGAGTTCTCCCCGCGTATGCGGGGATGTTTCCGAAGGATCAGGCGCTTCTGCTTCAACAGCGATGTTCTCCCCGCGTATGCGGGGATGTTTCCAGGGTCGCGGCACCCGAACCCTGTTGGTTCTGGTTCTCCCCGCGTATGCGGGGATGTTTCCAGGCCGCCCCAGTTGAATCCGCCGCCGGCATGGTTCTCCCCGCGTATGCGGGGATGTTTCCACCGCGAAGGACTTCGTGCGATGTCACCGCCGGTTCTCCCCGCGTATGCGGGGATGTTTCTACATCGCCGACCTCGATCTTGCCGTAGGCGGCGTTCTCCCCGCGTATGCGGGGATGTTTCTTGAACCATGACGATCTGGAAACGCTTCCTCCGGTTCTCCCCGCGTATGCGGGGATGTTTCTTGACAACACCGCTTCCGTGACGGTGTTCATGGGTTCTCCCCGCGTATGCGGGGATGTTTCCTGGGTTCGTTGGATGAAGTGCTTTGATGAAAGGTTCTCCCCGCGTATGCGGGGATGTTTCCAGCTTTACAAGTTCCCGACCTTCAACCAGCTGGTTCTCCCCGCGTATGCGGGGATGTTTCCTGAAAGAAGCTCTTTCCGCCGTCACGAAATGTGTTCTCCCCGCGTATGCGGGGATGTTTCCTTGCGGACGACTGCGAAAGCCGCGCGGAGCTGGTTCTCCCCGCGTATGCGGGGATGTTTCTGTGTCTGACGACTACTCGCAGGCACGCGCTCAGTTCTCCCCGCGTATGCGGGGATGTTTCCGGAGTCGACTTCCGGCCATTGACCGGCGCGACGTTCTCCCCGCGTATGCGGGGATGTTTCGGAGACTCATTGATCTGACGAATAACAACGGAGGTTCTCCCCGCGTATGCGGGGATGTTTCTAGCTCCATACTGCCAATGAAGTGGAGATGTAGGTTCTCCCCGCGTATGCGGGGATGTTTCTCCGTCGGTCTTTCGTTGGGCGACGTGACGATAGTTCTCCCCGCGTATGCGGGGATGTTTCTACGAAAACCCCGCCAACATCGCTGTCAGCGGGGGTTCTCCCCGCGTATGCGGGGATGTTTCTCCACAATGCGCGGCCGGCATGCGCATTGCAGCGTTCTCCCCGCGTATGCGGGGATGTTTCTCTGACCAGTCCGCAATCATCACGACTACAGAGGTTCTCCCCGCGTATGCGGGGATGTTTCGGTTGGCTAAGTGATAGATACGATTTTGAAGTTGTTTTCCCCGCGTATGCGGGGATGTTTCTGGGGTCTACTTGCTTTGCCGTGACGCGATCGAGTTCTCCCCGCGTATGCGGGGATGTTTCTACACGCGAGTAACGCCATGCTCGGCGGCTGAAGTTCTCCCCGCGTATGCGGGGATGTTTCTCTGGCTAGCGATAGCGTCCATTGTTTTCATTGGTTCTCCCTGCGTATGCGGGGATGTTTCCTTTTTGAAGAGGTGAAAGGCTAGGGCAGGATAGTTCTCCCCGCGTATGCGGGGATGTTTCCCAGCTTGCGAAGCACGCGAACGAAGGCGGCAAGTTTTCCCCGCGTATGCGGGGTTGTTTCTATTCCTTAAAGCATGGAGACAAAACTATTCAGGTTATTCCCGCGCAAAGGAGATAACTCGACATCATGCCGTTTATAGTGCTTGTAGCTTAGTCATTCTTACTATTGGTACGGTAATGCCGCAGTTTAGATATACCATTCAAATGGTAGTTTATGAGAATAAAATATAGATAATGTTGGATGGTTATTTTGGTCGTATTTCTGATAATTGGGAATGATATTTTGTCGAAATTAATTTTATTTGCTACTTGTATATGTGATAATGCGTTATCGTTGCTTGTATACGACACAGTGTTTGTGCGGGCTGTAAATATCCCCTATTAGTAATTTATGATGATGTAAAGATAAAGAATATCTTTTGTCCTTAGTGTCCATAATAATCTTGATGGAGCTTTGATGAGAAAAATATTTTTTAGAATCACAAAAGATATGTTCCCTCAAATGAAGGACAGATATCCCTATGTGTACTTAGAACATGGACGTCTCGAAATTGATGACAGCAGTGTAAAGTGGATTAGTGCAGAGGGATATGTTGTTCGATTGCCGGTAGCAGTTATAGGTTCTGTAATTTTAGGACCAGGAACATCTGTAACACATGCAGCCATTGAGTCAATATCCTCTAGTGGATGCTCGGTATGTTGGGTAGGTGAGGATTCTTTGACGTTTTATGCATATGGTATGCCGCCCACTGCAGATACACAAAATTTTTATAAACAAGGACGTCTTGCTTTTAACCCCTTGTCTCGACTGAAGGTCGCTAGGCGGATGTTTTCAAAAAGATTTCCAAATGCTGAATTAGTTGATAAATCGCTGCAAGTCATGATGGGGATGGAGGGACAACGTGTTAAAAGGTTATATGCTGAAAAATCTGAAAAATTTAACGTTCCTTGGAATAGCCGTTGTTATATTCCTGGACAACCAGCTAAAAGTGATCCAGTGAATAGATGCTTGACATTTTTAAATGGATTGTTATATGGAATATTGACATCTGTGATTCTGTATGCAGGATATTCGCCACGTATAGGTTTTATACATTCGGGATCGCCAATGCCATTTGTGTATGATGTTGCAGACTTGTATAAAGAATGGTTGACTATTGATTTGGCATTTTCATTGGTGGCTAATGATATAGATGTTTTTGATAAACGATTTTTAATAGACGCATTTTGTAATAGAGTTGTTGAATATGGGTTAATGGGGAAAGTTGTTTTAGATATTGAAGAAGTTATGGATATAGCTGAAGATGATAGTTGTATTTTCTGATCGTATTCCTCCGGCGGTAAGAGGTAAGATGAAGCTTTGGTTCATAGAGCCGAGTCCGAATGTTTTCATTTCAAGTGTATCTGATGCTTTAGCTCAAAGAGTATGTGATAAGTTGTTTGAGTCATGTAAGGATGACTCGTCGCTAATCATAATTAAATCAAAAAATAATCCTCCTGGATATGAAATTATGAAAAAGTCAAACGAGATCTATAAGGAAAGATTGGTTCGGATAAGTGGGTTACAGCTTGTGAGAATTGAAGCAAGTGTAAAAAGTAAACTATAAGGATATATTTGCTCTGCAAACATTAAAAATATATCTGTTTCGTTTGTTGAGTGATAGTTATTAAAACGTGAGCAATTTTTGAGGCTAGTTTCACTTAATTGTGTCTAAGGACAAATACTTTCCCTCTCCATGACAAGTCGCGCCGACTTCTAGGGTACGATCAGATCAATAGTTCAGGACGACGTTAACAATTCTTCGTCGTCTGACATCCCACAACGAATGTCGTTCTCAAGAGTGACGTCATTCTCTTCACGGAGATCTCCCATGCTCTATATCTCGACGCGCGGCGCCGCAGACGGTAAGACCTTCGCTGACATTACCTTTGAAGGCCTTGCCCGAGACGGCGGCCTCTACGTGCCGGAAAACTACCCAAAGTTCACCGCTGATGATCTGGCCCAGCTGCGGGGGCGAGACTTTTCAAGCGTTGCGCTCGAAGTCCTTTCGCGGTTCTGGACGCAGCTGCCGCAGAAAGATCTTTGGCAGCTCTGCCGCGACGCATGGCAGCCATCGATCTTCCCCAACGGGCTGGATATGTTTAAGGCGCATGATGTAGCGCCGATTACATGGCTGCAGGACGGTGTCGGCATCTATGAACTTTCCAACGGCCCGTCGCTTTCGTTAGATGACTTCAGTCTCCAGTTCCTGTCGCAAGTTCACGAAAAGCATTGGGACAAGGGTCCGCGCTCGATCACGCTCTTGGGCGCTACAACGGGCGATATGGGCGCATCGGCAGAAGCTGCTTTCGGCGGTCGCTCAGACGTCAAAGTCGTGATGCTTTCGCCTAAAGACCGCATGTCGAAGTTCCAGTCTGCGCAGCTTTACTCCAATAAAGATAAGAACGTTCTCAATGTTGAGATTGACGGCACCTTCGATGATTGTCAGGCTTTAGTGCGAGAACTCCTCTCGGATGAGGCTTTCTGCAAAGAAGCGCATTTGGGTGCAGTCAACAGCCACCTCTGGGCGCGTATTGCAGTGCAGGTAGCGGCATTTTTCTATGGCTATATTCAAGCAACGAGCTTTAATACGGAGCCCGTCGTCTTTGTGGTGCCGGCCGGAAATTTCGGCAATGCTTTTGCAGGCTGGGTGGCGCGCGCGATGGGGCTTCCCATTTTGCGTATCTTGGTGGCCACTAATGAAAATGACGCTGTTGATGTGTTTTTCCGTACGGGTGTCTATGCCCCGCGTCCAGCCAGTGAAACGGTAGCGACGTCCTCGCCCTCCATGGATATTTCAAGAGCTGCGAGCTTTGAGCGCTTCCTGTTTGAAGTGCTCGGACGCAACGGCGAACGCGTTGCGGAACTGATGATGGAGCTCGAGACCAACGGTCGGTTTGAACTGACCAAAGAGGAATTCAACAAAATTCGTCGTTCTGGACTCGCGTCCGGCACCTCTGATCACCCGAATCGCTTGGAAATGATTGAGTCACTCTGGGTGACGCATCACCGCATGATTGATCCGCATACGGCAGACTGCCTTTACACGGGCACCTATCTTCATCCGGTGGGCGTGAAGACGCTTTGCTGGGAAACGGTGCAGGCGGTGAAGTTCCCCCGTATGACAAAGCAGGCTACCGGGGAAACGGTTCCGCTGCCGGAGCGCTTTAAGGACATCTTTGAGCGCAAGCAGAAGAAAACGCCGCTGCCCGCAGATATTGCGGCCGTGCGTGAGGCAGTTGCCGCGTTTGCAAAAGAATGAGTACTGAAACCAAGAAACCTTTCGTTATGGGCTTCATCGGGCGATCCGGCTCGGGGAAGACCACCCTTGCAGCAGCCGTGCTCCGCATTCTTGCGGCGCGCGGCTGGCGCGTCTGCGCGGTCAAGGATGCGCATCATCACATTGATCTCGATACGCCGGGCAAAGACACCTGGCGCTATCGCGAATCCGGCGCGTCGCGTGTGATACTGCGCACGCCCGAGCGCTGGGCCGTCTTGACAGAGACGCCTGAAGGAGCGCCCGGAATTGATGAACTGCTAAAAGAAACAGGTGACGCAGACATCGTTCTTGTGGAGGGCTTCAAGCACGAAGGATCCTTCCCTAAAATTGAGGTTCGTCGACAAGCCGCTGCCGATCGACCGCCGCTCGTGCAAGAGTTCGGCGGACGGATCAATCTAGCGGCTGCGGCAAGCGACTTTGACGAGCCTGATTTCGCGGGCGTGCCCAAGCTTGACATCAACCGGCCGGAAGAAACGGCAGACTTTATTGAGGGACTTGCCTTGGCGGCAGGTGCAAAGAAGTCTGCGCGCTGAACGCAGCAGTCATTCTGGCCCGACGATCAAGCACGCGCGTCGGGCTCTCCTTTTTTCTTCTGGATCCAATTCATGATCACCTATGCCGAGGCCTTGCGCCTGCTTTTAAGCGAAGCCAAGCCGATTGAAGAAACGGAAACGATTCCGCTGATGTATTCCACCGGCCGGGTGCTGGCCGAAGATATCGCCAGCCCGATTGATGTGCCGGGCTGGGATAATTCGCAGATGGACGGCTATGCATTGCGGGTCGAGGATATTGCTTCGGCTTCGCAGGATGCACCGGTGCGCCTGCCGGTGGCAGAACGCATTGCTGCGGGCAAAATCGGCGGTCCGCTGCAGCCGGGAACGTGTGCGCGCATCTTTACCGGCGCACCGCTCCCGCCGGGAGCGGATACGGTGGTGCCGCAGGAGGACGTGAGTCGTGAGGGTGATGTTGTCGCCTTTTCGCAGACTCCGCAGATCGGCGCCTGGGTGCGCCGACAAGGTTCCGACGTGGCGGCCGGCAGCGTCATTCTTCACGTGGGCGACCGCCTGACGCCGGGAGTCATCGGTATGGCCGCCTCGATCGGCCGAGCATATGTGACGGTGTTCCGGAAGCTTCGCGTCGGGGTCTTCTTTTCCGGCGACGAACTCGTGCAGCCCGGCGAACCGCTTCATCCGGGCGGCATCTACAACTCCAATCGTTTCATGGTGCGAAGCATCCTGCAGCTTCTGGGCTGCGAGGTGACGGACCTTGGCAGCGTGCCGGACAGCCTGGAGGCCACTAAGCGCGCCTTCGAGCACGCTGCGGAAACGTCGGACGTAATTCTCACGACGGGCGGCATGTCGGTGGGCGAAGAAGATCACATTAAGCCCGCCGTTGAGGCGCTCGGCCGCATCGATCTGTGGCGCGTGAAGCTCAAGCCCGGCAAGCCGCTGGCATTCGGCGAAGTAAAGGGCGTTCCTTTCGTAGGGCTTCCGGGCAACCCGGTTTCAGGCTTTGTGGTGCTGCTGATGATGGCGCGCCCCTTCCTTTTGCGTCGTATGGGGCTGAAGGAAGTCGATCTCACGCCGATGAAGATCCGGGCGGATTTTGACTGGCTCAAGGCTGGCGACCGCGAGGAATTCGTTCGCGTGCGGCGCAACGCAGAGGGCGGGCTGGATATCTATCACACGCAGAATTCGCAGGTGCTATCGAGCTGCGCATGGGCAGATGGTTTGGTCGACATTCCGTCGGGGGCGGTCATCCATCGCGGAGATGTGGTGCACTATTACCCCTTTGCGCAGTTCTTTGCTTAAGATTGCGGGAAAACCCTGTCATCCTTATAAGAAGGAAAATTCATGAAGGTCAAGGTCATCTTTTTTGCCAGTCTGCGTGATGCGGTCGGCACCGGTACGGAAACCGTTGAGCTCGCTGGCGATGCGGCCTCTGTTGCTCAAGTGCGCGAAGCCCTGATTGCCAAGGGAGAGGCGTGGGCGCATGCCTTTCGCAATCTCAAACGCATTCGCGCGGCGGTAAATCAGGAGCTCGCCGGTGATGATGCAGTCGTCAAAGAGGGCGATGAAGTCGCCTTCTTCCCGCCGGTGACCGGGGGCTGAGATGGCCATTACCGACATCCGAGTGGGTGAGGCGGATTTTTCGCTCGACGAAGAACTCACCCGCATCATGCGTGAGAGTCCGTCGGCAGGCGGCGTAGCGTCATTTGTGGGCTTGGTGCGCAATAAGAATGACGGTTCAGCGGTGTCGCGCATGACGCTCGAACACTATCCGGGCATGACTGAAAAGTCGCTCGCAAAGATCGCCGCAGCCGCGCGCGAACGCTTTCATTTGGTGGATGTGATTGTTGTGCACCGCGTGGGCGAACTGAAGGTGGGGGACAGAATCGTGCTCTGCCTCACCTCGGCCGAGCACCGCGGCGATGCATTTGCCGGCTGTGAATACATCATGGACTGGCTCAAAACTGAGGCGCCTTTCTGGAAGAAGGAACAGACGCCGGACGGTGAACGCTGGGTCGATGCTCGCGAGAGTGACGATAAGGCGCGAGAGCGGTGGCTGGTGTAGACAGAAAACACGCTCTGCGTCAACTTGAAAGTGAAACCATTCGTTAATGGGCGCCGTTTCCTGGAATCGGCGCCCTTGTTTCTAATCGGTGTTGACCCCATATAGAAGCTATGTTCGGGAGGAACCCCGGCGGAGCCCCCAAAAAAAGGGCTTCGTCAAGGCGGGACCTCTCAAAAGGAGTTTTTATATATGCGTCAAGACAAGTTAACGACGAAGTTTCAGGATGCCATAGGGAGTGCGCAGTCGATTGCGCTGGCTCATGACAATCAGTTCATGGAACCCCTGCACCTGCTCGCCGCTCTGCTCGCCGATACGGAAGGGTCTACGCGCAGTCTGCTCGAGCGCGCCGGCGTGAATGTCGGACGCCTCGAACGTGACGTGAAGGATGCCGTTGACCGTCTGCCCAAAGTGACGGGGCAGGGCGGCGATGTTCAGATTTCGCGCGACTTGATGAACCTCTTGAACCTCACGGAAAAAGAGGCCATGAAGGCGGGCGACGAATACATTTCGACGGAAATGGCGCTGCTTGCCCTTACCGAGGACAAAACGGAAGCCGGACGTCTGGCTAAAGAGGCCGGGCTTACGCGCCGTGCAATGGAAGAGGCCATCAAAGCCGTGCGCGGTACGGACAAAGCCGACAATCCCGACGCGGAAAATCAGCGTGAAGCGCTCAAGAAATACACGATTGACCTCACCGAGCGCGCTCGTCAGGGCAAGCTTGATCCGGTGATCGGCCGCGATGATGAAATTCGCCGCACGATGCAGATTTTGCAGCGCCGCACGAAAAACAACCCCGTGCTGATCGGCGAACCGGGTGTCGGTAAGACCGCCGTCGTGGAAGGCCTTGCTCAGCGAATCGTCAACAATGAAGTGCCCGATACCCTGCGCAACAAGGTGATTCTCTCGCTCGATATGGCGGGTCTGATTGCTGGTGCGAAGTACCGCGGTGAGTTTGAAGAGCGTCTGAAGAAGCTCCTTCAGGAAGTGACGGCTCAGGAAGGGAAAATCATTCTCTTCATCGACGAAATTCATACAGTCGTCGGCGCCGGCAAAACCGAGGGCAGCATGGATGCGGGCAATATGCTTAAACCCGCACTCGCCCGCGGTGAACTTCATGTGATTGGCGCGACGACGCTCGACGAATACCGCAAGTACGTCGAAAAGGATGCTGCGCTTGAACGCCGCTTCCAGAAAGTGTTTGTCGATGAACCTTCGGTTGAAGACACCATCGCTATTCTGCGCGGCCTGCAGGAAAAGTATGAAGCCCATCACGGTGTGGAGATTACCGATCCGGCTATTGTCGCAGCGGCTGAACTTTCGCATCGCTACATTACCGACCGCTACCTGCCCGATAAGGCTATTGACCTGATCGATGAGGCGGCTGCCCGCGTGAAGATGGAAATCGACAGCAAGCCCGAGGCCCTCGATAAGCTCGACCGCCGCTTGATCCAGTTAAAGATCGAGCGCGAAGCGATGAAGAAGGAAACGGACGACGCCTCCAAGAAGCGTCTCGCTGCGATTGAAGCCGAAATTGAAAAACTTTCGCGCGAGTACGCCGACCTTGAAGAGGTCTGGAAGAAGGAAAAGAGCGAAGCGCTTGGTGAAAAGAGCGTGCGCGATGAGATCGACCGCGTCCGCCGTCAGATGGATGAGTACCGTCGTCAGGCTCAGTACGAGAAGCTCGCAGAGCTTCAGTACGCCGTGTTGCCCAAGCTCGAAGAAAAGCTCAAACGTGCGGAAAAGGCCGAGAAGGATACTGAGAAGACTGAAAAAGGCGGTCCGAAGCTGCTGCGCACGAGCGTAGGCGCTGAGGAAATCGCTGAGGTGGTGAGCCGCGCAACCGGTATTCCGGTTTCGAAGATGATGGAAGGCGAACGCCAGAAGCTGCTGCATATGGCCGATGCGCTTGAGAAGCGTGTTATCGGTCAGGATGAAGCGGTCAAGCGCGTCACGGAAACCATTCTGAGAAGCCGCGCAGGTCTCTCGGATCCCAACCGCCCGTACGGCAGCTTCCTCTTCCTTGGCCCGACGGGTGTCGGCAAGACCGAGCTGACGAAAGCACTCGCAGAATTCCTCTTTGATACCGACGAGGCGATGATCCGCATCGATATGTCGGAATTCATGGAAAAGCACAGCGTTGCTCGTTTGATCGGTGCGCCTCCGGGATACGTCGGCTACGAAGAAGGCGGCTACTTGACGGAAGCCGTGCGGCGTAAGCCCTATTCGGTGATCCTGCTCGACGAAGTCGAAAAGGCTCATCCGGATGTCTTCAACGTATTGCTGCAGATGCTCGACGACGGCCGCATGACGGACGGTCAGGGCCGCACGGTGGACTTCAAGAACTGCGTGATCGTCATGACCTCGAACCTTGGCTCGGCTGAGATTCAGGAAATGCAGGGCGAACCGCAGGACAAGATCAAGTCCGCAGTGATGCGGGAGGTGCGTGCGCACTTCCGTCCTGAGTTCGTCAACCGTATTGACGAGATTGTGGTCTTCAACAGCCTTGACGCAGCCAACGTGCGCAAGATTGCTGAGATCCAGCTCGAGCAGCTCCGCAAGCGCATGACCGCTCAGCAGATCGGTCTGGATGTGACGGAAGCCGCGCTCGACGAAATCGCCAAGGTGGGGTTCGATCCGCAGTTCGGCGCTCGTCCGCTGCGCCGCGCGATTCAGGACCGCATCGAGAACGGCATTGCTCGGCTCCTCCTCGAAGGCAAAGCTGCGCCAGGCGACACTGTCAAGGTGGGGACGGCAGGCGAAGACTTCACCTTCGACGTGGAAAAACCGAAGGCAGAGCAGTCTGCTTAACCAGCAGGGTCTCAAAGATGAAGCGGAAAAACCCCTTGAGCGACCCTTGAGGTAAGGCGGCGGTGAGCATGACTCCCGCCGTCATCCGAAGAGGCCGATCAGCGATTCCCCCCAAAGTGGGTCAGAAACGTTGTGAGGTGCTTCGGGCCCGCTTTGTTTGGCCTGAATGAGTGATAGGAGTCACTTGTTCAGGCCTTTTTTATTTTAATGTTTATAAAATATTTTTATATGACAGAAAGCTTTTATAAATGAAAACTGCAGTCAATGGTGAATACTTTTGAATATGCCATAAATGTCATTATCAGTATTTGACAGATGTAGACCGATGAGCAACGAGATGCCAATTAGTGAGGATCGCAGAGATTTAAGGAGCCCTTAGAAGGGTTGAAACATGGCCGGCGGAACAGCTAGTTGTGAGCATCTTCTGTCTGATAGCTGGGCATAGAAATTCAACAGAAGCCAATTAACGTTTACAAATGGTGTTAGGTACATCTTGTTCAAAATATGCAAACGGATGATGTCTTTGTATACGGAAATTGCGTTTATTTCGAATACAAAGAGAGCTTATCCAGCGGCGTAAACTTATCTAATTTGATGAAATATAAATAATTATGTTGTTGCCACAATTTATCGTTTCATGTTAGATGATGTTTGCTGTTGAGTCATTTTGAATTGTGCAACACTGAGTACATGCTAAACTGATAAGACATAACCGACTGTAAACGACGTATTGCGTAAGCATTATCACTAGCATTTACAGGTGTTAGTGAAGCTTCGAGTGAATTGATGGCATATCAATTGATTCAAGGTGCGTCATTGAACAATCGAATGTTTGCATATTCGTTTCCGTACGCACTTGACTGACTTTATGAAGCCTTTGCATTTGCCTAATTCAAGTCATTTGTTTACTCGTCGAACTTTAGTAAGCGCAGCCGTTTCAACACTGTTGCTAAGTGGGTGCTCACAAACGCTGCAACGGCGAGATGACAACATGTCAAATGCTGTTAATCGTCCAGCGGTACTTTTTGCCGGAGTTTCATTTACAGGTGATTACGCTGATAACCGTGTAAATTGCCCACTCAGTTTCGCGGCATTGAAACGGGTTGATCTTGATGGCATGTTCCGTGAACGAATTAAAGGACGATCTTTTAGCAGTTTCGATCTCATTTTGGATTCCCAAGGTCACCGTTCAACGGATGCAGAGGCTGTAGCCTTTACGCTAGCAATTGACTTTGAAACAACATCAGTTAGCGAACTTCCATCAGGGAAATTCAAAGTCATTCTTACCGTTTACGCAAACCTTCTCTTCTTTGATTTCAACGAGAAGAAAGTTATTAATACGGTTCCTATAAATTGCGAATACATCACGCTTGAGCCGACTCGACCAACACAACAGCGGCTTGGAGCATTGATGCAGGGACTGCTCACGGGAGAACTGCCTGAGATAGAAGTGAGTTTTCTTGATGTTGCAGTGCAGCGGTTAGCATCGACGGTGGTTCGTCCTCGTTATGGGATGCGACTGAAGGTGCGGACAGTGGATATAGACCAGCGGGGGGTAAAGAGCTTTAGTGCCTTGGGAGGTACAACCAGTCAGATTTGCTCGTTATATGCACTTTTATTAACGCGTTCATTTGTTGATCGTCTGAATGTTGCGATGTTGCCTTATACCAAGGGGCAGGCGATCGGGGCAAAAATGACTGGACGCTTTGTGGATGGTCGTGCTTATCAGCTCAGTATTCCGGATGGGGATTATGTGATTGATCTTCATCTTTTGGGTCTTAAGACGCTCTCACAGGACAATGAGGATGGGAAAACTTTTAATCAAGCTTTCTTTGTCTTCTTGGGAATTCACATTGAACAACCAGATCTAGGGAAGGTTTATTTTGATCAGCCCATGCGGGGTACAGGAACCGCTCTCCTTCTTAAGGGGCAGAAACCTGGACTTAGTGCTTCTTATCTGGAAACTTCTGCAGCTTTGCTTGACGGTTTTGCAGAATGTCTGCGCGATGAAAATGATGATTGGATCGCACAAAACATTTCGCCAACAAATCGTTCGATTTTTGTAGATCAGGCTAAATCACTTCGCCCTCTTTGGAATAAATTTAAATGACTTTTCTTCAGAAATTTATTGGTGTTATAGCGGTATTTTCAATCACATCTTCTCTGGCCCAGGCTGTGGAAGTGAAAGCGACTATTACGCATCCCTATGAAGGTGGCATTTTCAGCAGTGGACCAACAGATGAAGATAAGGTCAAGGCATTAAGAGAGGCTAAGCTTGCGGCACTTAAAATCTATGGGGCTTCCATGTCTCTCTCTGAGCAGAAGATTTTTGACGAAATCCGCCCAGAGGTGCTTGCTAACCTAGACGAATATGTCCCTTCTTGGGTGATTGTTGCCCAGGATGTTGATAAGGATTTGAAGACTATTAGGTTAGTTGTCCGTGCCGTTGTTGATGACTCTTTGATTGGAGCAGAGATCAATAAACGCATGCCTGCAGGAGCTCAGGCTACTGGGGATGGCAGCCTGATTTCAGCTTTGTTCGTTGGGCGTCAAGTCACCTCGAGCACCGTTTTCGACGAAAAAATATCCAAAGTTCGTGAAGAGAACAATGAGCGTGATGCTTCTGCGAACAACAGTGCCACAGGTGTAAGTGAAGCAGCTTCAAGTCGAAGCTTGACGACAACTGGAGGAAGCACAACTCGAAAGTCTTCACGGGAATCCTATGCTGTTATCGGCACTTCGGATTTCGATTCTGCTTTTAATGAAGTGCTTTCTGCAAGAGGATATGAAACCTCTAATTATGCGGACGTTTATGAAACTTGTAAGGGTGGCGCTGCGATAGAAACTATTCGAAGTGAAGTACTGAAAAATAATGAAATTTCTTCCGGCACTCGCTCAAAAGCCATTCGAGCAGCTCGAGAATGCGAGGTTCGCTATTTCACTATTGGCCGTATGGATGTTTCAGCCCCTATGAAAGATTCGGTAAGCGGCAATCTTAAGGTTGTCGTGTCGGTAACTGGACGCGTTTGGGATATCGCCAAAAAGGTACCCAGAAATGTTGCCTCTGTCGGTCCGATTCAATCCGTTGGTTTTGGCGAGGATGAGGGTACAGCTCGCCGAAATGCACTTTATGACGCAGCAACAGCAGCTGCTAAGGCAGTTGCTGATACGTTGCAGAGTAAGCGCATTCGATAACTCTTATTTTTTATATCAAAGGAAATACGAAAAATGTTTATTCGTAAAGCTGCGGCGCTGCTGATTGCGGCGGCTATTTCGACTTCTGCCGGTGCTTTTGGTCTTGACAGCCTCACAAAAATTGCCAATTCGGCGTCCACACCAAAGGTTTTGATAGATGGTCAAGCCAAGGTTGCTGCGGAGTTTGTTGCCTCATCTCTTCTGGTTGCTGATGCACAAAAGGATATTGCTCAGGCACTGGCTTTGAAAGATCAGGTTGTTGGCCTTGAAAATGTCCAAAAATCTTTGAAATCTGGCAATCTTACAAGTGGAACTGTTGATAAGGTAACGACGACGAGTAAGTCCGTTACTGCAGATATTCAGAAATCACTCAAGGCAACAAAGCAACTAACTGCTGATCAAAAAAAGACGCTTGGCGAAGGGTTGCTTAAATATTCACTTGGTGCGCTTGGAACTGCCAAAATGGGACATGACGTTAAGAAATTGTCTCAAGATTATCAGAGTGAACTGAAAAAGGCAGACGTAGCTGGCAAGGCTGTCATCACGTCAGACCTTGCTCCGACAGCTGCTCTTGCAACGGGTCTGCCGGGTCATGTTAGCAACCTGGTGAAGTCTGGTCAGCAGCTCATCCAGATTGCCACTAAGCAGGGTGTTGATACCTCCGCGGCAAAGAAAAATCTCCAACAGGCGGCAGGCTTCAAGTTCTAATGCTGTTTGATGGAATTTAGAGATTTCTTCAAATAGAAGGGAGAAGCCACCTAGCTTCTCCCTTTTTTCGTAAAGGCAATGAATATGAAAACTTTTCGTCTGGCAACTGTTATTTGTTCGGGGATGATTGTTTTTATGAATCAGTCTGGTGCGGCTGAATATGAAACAAATACACCGAAAAATATTGCTGTGGAATCGGCAGCTGCCACTTCTCAACCTACTACCGACGTTGCTGCTCCAGACGCTACAGCTGCATTTTTCGGGGCGGGCTCGGCAGTTTCAGATCAATATCAAAATTGGCTTAATAATGCTGCTGAGAAAACACTTTCGGGTTGCCGCAAAAAGGGGAAGGATCTATCACTGCCTGAGTGTAATCTAGGTAAAATTGTTGTTTACGGTGATGCTAGTGTACAGGTGCCGAGCACTCATCCTGAGTGGATTCACTATAGAGCGCTGGCCTATTCTGAAGCAGTAGTACAGGCGTTATCTAAATTTGCTGAGCAGCAAGCTTTAACAAATAAAGTAAAGATTGTTCGAGAGTTTACTCGTGACAATACACCTCTCCCAGACGATCCATTTCGGGCAGAAAGTCAGATAAGTTCTATGATTGATAAAGTTATGGCTTTAGGCGGAGGGATGCTCGACAAATTTTTAGAAAAATATGACATTGATCCTAAACAATATGATCAATTGCCTCCGGAAAAACGAAAAGCATTGCTTTCTCAAACTATTACTGTAATTTCTCAGCGTTCTGCACTTGCGGATTGCACGGGACTGATGCCTCTAACCACTATTGAAGCAGACGATGGAAAGGGCGGCACGACGATTCGAGTTGTTTACGTTACATCTGCAGATCGTATTCAGATGGTTAAAACGATGTTCAAACAAGGAGCGCGAATTGAGGCGAATGCAGATAAGCGAGCTGCTCGTTCCGTAAGAGATCGATACGTAAACGTTTCTGAGCAAATATTGTTTAGCATGTTCGGACCGAGATTTGTTTGGGATGAAAATGGTTATCCCGTTTTGATTTCCTATGGTCAAGCCGGTGTGGATAAGGCAGCTGATCGCACAGAACAAAATTTACTTATCGATGACGCTCGAGATTTGGCACACCAGGCCGCAATTAACGAGCTGACAATACTTCTCCACGGTTCAATTCTGACGAAGGTTGAGCAGCAAGAGAAGAGTCGATTTGCTAAAGAAGATGTTCGTCAACGTCAAGCAGATGGGTCCGTGCTTGCATCTCAAGAGTCATCCACTACGCTCGCCAAGAGTACTCAGATTAAGCAAGAACTGTCGGGACGTATATCTAATTTTGCCGGTATTCAAGAAGTTCGTACTTGGCAGTGGGTTGAACCTTCGAGTGGTAAGCCTGTCGTTGGTTCCATTGTGATGTGGTCACCAGAAACGGCATCGCTTGCACATACGCTGAAGAATACAAAGGCTTCTTCTATTTCTCAGCCGCAGACTCAAACGACACCTGCGGCTAAATCGGCAGCCGCCTCGGTTAAGCAGAGCATGGAGACGGATGATTATGAGTTTTAAGCTTCAGATGACGGCTGCAGTGTCTGCATTCATGCTGTTTTGCGGATCAGCTGTTGCTGGAATTGTTACCGTTGAAACAACGGGGGTCGGCGCTGATTATGTTGCAGCTCGCTTGGATGCACTTAAAGAGGCACTCATGCAAGTTAGCGGAGTTTCAATCGACGTTAATAGTCTTCGGCAAATTACCACGCAGTCAGATTCGGAAACGGCAAATGGCCAAACTAATAAACGCCTCAATTTGAGCAAATCACAGCAGCAAAATATTGAAGAACAGGTTCGTGGGTACATTGACTCTTATCAGGAACTCAACCGTCAAGTTAATGCTGATGGAATGCACGAAATCACGCTTTCAGTGAATATCTATAAATATGATGCAGTGGGCATTCAGGATGAGCGTCGTACCATTGCAGTACTTGGAATTCAATCAACAAAAGGAGGGTGCTCAACACCTGCGGCTGTTGCGGAGCTGCTCACTGAAGCCCTGCAGAATGAACTGATAGCCACTCGCAAATTTGCAGTGCTTAAGCGAAGTGATATTGGTGTAGAACGTGAAAAAGCCTATTTATCAGGCGATGACGTGCACCGTCGTGAACGCGCGCGTCTTGGCCAAGGACGCGGGGCTGATTATGTGGTGTCGGGCCGCGTCATTCAGTTTGCCGTTAATGAATCCAAACAAACGATTAAACTGACTGGAGATCAACTTATCCGTCGCAGTGCAAAATTCTCCGGCCAATTCGATTTGATTTTCACCGCAACGAATCAAGTGAAATTCTCTAAAAAAATCAATATGACACTTGATGATTCTCAACTGCGCGGATTGGATTGCACGGCAATTTTAGGTCGTTTATCGCAGGAAGCAGCTCGACGGTTGGTCGAAGCTGCAACACTTGATATTTATCCACCGTTAATTGTGAAGCTCAATGGCGGTAAGAAATTTACCGTGAATTATGGGAACGAGGTTCTCAAAAATGGAGACGCCTATGAAGTTTTCAATCAAGGGGAAAAAATTTATGATCCCTACACTAAAGAATCTCTGGGTCGAGATGAGATACGGGTGGGAAATGCTGTAGTCATAGACGCTAAGCCTAAATACAGTGTATTGGAACTCACTGACGGGGATGTATCACAACTGCAGGAAAAAGGCATTTGCCGGCCTGTAGTGAAAGCGAAGCCAGTCTCTCAGCCAGTAAAGTCAAAGCCTAAAGCTGCACTTCGGCAAAAGATTGAGGATGCGTGGTAAGCCATTCTGATCTCGTTAGGCGAGCTTGAGTTTCTTTCCCCGTACTTTGGTTTGCTGGGATACGAAAGGCTGATGCTTTTTGTACTGAGCATAAACCCGTACCTTAAGAAAGACGCAAGCGCAGAGGTTAAGAATGGCAGGCAATCAATAAAACCATGCCACCCAGGAGACCCATTGTGAAGTTTTTGGTTTCAGCGCTCGCCGCTGCCGGCGCCGCACTCACCCTGCTGCCTTCCGCCCAAGCCGCGGACTCGCAGCTTCTGACGGCTCTTTCGACTTGCCGTGAAACGTATTTTGATGCGATCGCCAAAGATAAGAATATTCCCGAGTCGCTCAAGATCCGCGACGGCAGCCGCGCTTATCTAAAGGTGGAAAAGCAGCCGCTTGACGTCGTGATGTTTGAGAAGCCCTTTAAGGACTCGGGCCTCACGGTGACGGGCTACGTCTTCAATGATGAAATCATCCGCTACGTCGGTGTTCCGGATATGCACACGCATTTCTGGGGGCTGATCGTCAAAGAAGACTGGAAGAGCGTAGTCGATAAGCTCAAGGGCATCGATTGGGAAGCCGTCGACTCCCGCCATATGTCTGCGCACGCGAACCGCATGCTGCGCAAGAACGATGAAAAGGAATGGAAGGCCTATACGCACCCGCAGAACTACGAATATCCGGATCTCGGCGCGTCGGAACGCGCCTTCCATGTGCAGCCTTATGAAAACCAGACGATGGTTTTCTGCGGCATGCTCTCGGCCGGTGCGCCTGAAGAGGCGATCATCGCTGACGTGCGTCCGGATTTGCTCTACGGCGAACAGAAGGTGCCTATCCGTGAAGAGCAGATCGTGAAGGATTCGGAAAAGGCCAAGGCTAAGACGCCGATTGAACCCGGTGCTCAGATGCCTGCCAACCATCCGAAGATCGACATGGAGAATCTCCCTGCTGGTCATCCGAAAATTGACGGCAAGCAGGAACTTCCCGCCGGCCATCCGGATATCTCCGGCGCTCAGAAGCCTGCAGCGAAGTAATTTCAGCTGACGCGAGAAAGAAAACTCGCACGCAGAAATGTTCCCCAGAAGGTGAGATCACTTTCTGGGGAATCTTTTTCGGGTCCTCTTTTTGTCTGTGTCGACGTTTTTACAGCCGTCGAAAGCTTTGGCGGCCTCACGGCTGAGAATGCTTGGGGCTGTACTCACCTTGCCGGCAAAGTGAGTCTTTCAAAGGCCCAGGGATCGGAAACTTCCTGACTCTTGGCATCAAAACGCATGGCTCTGCGAGTATCGAGAGAGAAAGGCGTCCAGGGCGCCGAGCCGGTTTTCGCGAAGGTCAGCCATACGCTGTGCATCGCCTGTGCAAGCGCTTGCGGCGGCCTCTCTCCGATGGTCCGCACCGCTCGCGGAGCGGACAGGTTTTGGAAGACAAACGGAACATCCACGGTGTGGGCAGCGCCGAGTGATGCGCCGGATTTGCCTTTGACCGGACTTTCCCAGGCAAAGTCGTACGTCCAGACTTGAGCGCCGCCTGCGGCGAGTGATTCTGCGAGCTTCACGCAAGGCATACGGAAAATCAGATCACTCTGAATCTGCGCAAAACAATCCCCCCAGGTTTTTCCTCGATTAACTCGTGCATAAGCTTCGAGTACCGTTTCTGGCCGATTGGCGCCGGCGATGAGAGCGGCGGCTGAAGCACGGTTCTTTTTCGCAATCGCACCGTTTGGGACGATGTAGTACCGCCACTCCGAAGACGTGGACCCTACGATGAAGGCCATTTTTCGGGCAGCTCCTTTTCGCAGTGCGTCGACAGGCAGTTCCGGGATGACGTCCTGATCTATCCAGCCTTTGAAAAGCGAGACGTTGCCGTCAGTGAATTTGGCCCATTCTGGATCTGCAGCCAGGCGTCCGGCAATTTTCGGTAAGTCAGATAGTTTTTCGAACGGCACTTTGGCAAGCGAATCACGCGTGGGTTCTGCTCCAAGACCATGAGCAACGAACTCTGCGGCCCGATCGGCCTGTGCGGCGGAGCGCCATTGGGCGACAGCGGAGGGGCTCTGAATGATTGCCCCGCGAAGGAGTCCTTGCGCATAGGGGGATGCGACAACGTCAACCAGGTGCGTGCCGCCGGCAGACTGGCCGAATGCCGTGATGGTCTGAGGATCGCCGCCAAATGCCGCGATATTGTCCTTCACCCAGCGCAGTCCCATGATGATGTCGCGTACGCCCAGATTCGAGTCGCCGCCGCGGATTTTGAGGAACCCGTCAATGTTCACGCGATAGGCGAGCGTAACCAGAATGCAGCCGTGGGCAGCAAAATGCGTTCCGTCAAATCGCTCATCGTTTTGTGCACAGCGAATGGAACCGCCCCCAGGCACCCAAACCATGACGGGAAACCGGCTCCGCGGAGTGGCGTCTCGCGGAACCCAGATATTGAGGCAAAGCGGACCGTCGCCGCCGATCATGGCGCCGTCGGGTCCGGGCTGAAGCGGAAGAGCTCCGTGCTTAACGCAGTCGAGCGTATCGGCGATCCGTTCCATGGGCTGCGGGGCAAGAAAGCGCCGCACAGGCTCATACGGATTTTTCATGAACGGAATGCCAAGATAAACCTGAATGCCGGTAACGGGCTGTCGTACTCCGCGGAAGCGTCCGGCAGGTGCATCTGCGCTGGGACGGTCATCAGAATGAATATTTCGCTCATAGACTGCACAGCCCGGAAGGAGCGCTAGGGACGAAAGAAGCGGCAGACTCGCAAGTGCGGAGTTTTCAAGGAATCGACGGCGTTGCATGGCGTGAAAAGCAAGTTGACTCGATAGCACCGTGCGGTTTGCCGCGGTTAATTTCTCCCGTTGCAGAGCAGAGTGCATTTGGCCAACAATAGAGCTTAGGTTAAAAAAGCTTGGCGATCATTTGTATATCGGTTTCAGAATGCTGTTCCATTATTGGAAACACCTTTACGTGCGTAAGTTGATGCTGCTCACGAAGCGCTTAGTCTTTCTGTCGCTTGTTTTTTCGGCGCTTTTAGGTTTCCCCGACATCGATGCTGCTGCCGCGGATTCAATTCTTTCTGACAGTGTCGACGCCGTTTCCGGCGATCCGACAGCATCGTCCTCTGGGACGAAGGTGCGGTTGGGACTTCTGGATTTTGAATTTGAATCCTCTTATCTCAGCCGTGTGGAGGATATCCAGACCACTGTTCTGAAGCATTTACAGGCTTCAACGCCAGGGATTGTGATTGAACCGCGTTATTACAAAACCAAAGATCTCGCAGAGGCTGTTCGTAAGGGAGAAGTGGAATTTTTTCTCGGAAGTTCGGGCTTCTTTGTTGAAATGCGCCCTTATGGCGTACGAGATATCGGAACGATTGTTTCGTCGAGTTTCCCCGATCCTAATCAGTGTGTTGCTGGTGTGATCTTTGTGAGGAATTCACGCGCGGACCTGCAGACGATTGCAGACCTCGAGCACCGAACGGCTACGGCCACGGATCCTCGAAATTTCATGACATATCAAATTGGCATGGGTGAGATTGCCAAAGCCGGATACGATCCGGATAGTTTTTTCCGTCGGACGATCTTCACCGACAGTGAGCCGCAGAAAGTAGTGGAGAATGTATTGTCCGGCAAGGCGGACGTCGGTTTTCTTCGTGCATGCATGCTCGAAGCAATGGAGCGGCGCAACCCGCAGTGGCTGGGAAAGCTGCGCGTGATTAATGAGCGTACTGGTCCCCGTGCTGAACGTTTAGGGTGCCGTTATTCCACCGACATGTATCCCGGTTGGACCTTTGCGGTGACGCCTCACACGCCGCCCATTCTGACCCGCCACGTAGCGACGGCGCTGCTGTCGCTGGATCCGAAAAGTACGCCGTCGGGTTTTGAGGTTTCCTTTGCCACCGACTATGCGCGCGTCAATGATCTCTTAAAGACACTCAGAATTGGGCCCTATGCCTATTTGCGCGAATGGACGCTCAGCGGCTTTCTTAAAGTCTCCTGGCCGTTTTTGATGCTCGCTGCAGCACTTGCGTTTGCGTGGATCCTGCATTGGCTGAGGCTTGAAACATTGGTTCGTCAGCGTACTGCCGAATTGGAGAAAGCATGGGACCGCGAGCGGATTGCTGAAGCACAGGCGAGGAAGGCTGCCGACAAGCTCGATCGTATGCACTGCGTCTCGGTTGTCGGAGAGCTGTCGTCCATTTTTGCGCATGAGCTTGGACAGCCGCTTTCAGTCATGCGATATCTCACGAGAAGTCTCGGCGTGCTCATGAAGAAACCCGATCCGGATAGAAAACTCGTAGAGGAATGTGTCGGCGGTCTGCAAAAACAAATCACTCATGCCGCAGAGATCCTTGAGCGGGTAAGAAAGTACGCCAAACAGGGGGCAAAACGGGGGCAAAATATAGATCTCACGGCAGTCGTGCGTGATGCTTTGAGTGAACTGGAGGAATCGCGCCGACTCACTCATGCGGCAGTGTTGGATGCCTCGGATCCCGTTATGATCCAGGGCGATCCGGTTGAGCTTCGAATACTCGTTCGCAACCTGCTCAAGAATGCGGACGAGGCGCTTTGCGCAATGCCCAAAGATGAGCGTGAGTCGCTTTTGCTCCGCCTTTCCCGTCTAGGGATCGCCCCAATACGCATCACCGTGAAGCGTATTGCTGCGCAGGAGCGTGCGGAGCTCAGTGTTGAAAATTCCGGTTCAGTTCTTTCTTCGGAGGCGCTTTCGCGGCTAATTGAATCTGGGCGATCCGAAAAGGAAAATGGTCTGGGTTTGGGACTTCTCATCTGCCGTTCAATCGCTGAGAGACACTTGGCAAAGCTGAGCTTTGAGGCCATTGCTGCAGAAGCGGGCGGAGGACTTAAGGCTTGTGTGTCCTTTACCGTCGTGGATATGACACATCATCATTCGGAGAACCAAAAAAATGACGCAGTCGCTCCCTGATGCGGCCGAACAGGCAGCTGCCGCAGAAAAAGAAGCCGCTCTCGTGCGGATCATTGATGATGAACTCGATGTGCGTGAGGCACTTGCTTTAATGCTGCGTATTGAAGGGTGGACGGCAAAAACTTATCCGAACGCACGAGCCTTCCTCATTGAGGATGATGTCAGGTCTCCCGGGTGCCTTGTTCTTGACGTGCGTATGCCTCTGATGACGGGGCTCGAACTCCAGAACGAAATGCTTCGTCGAGGTCTGATGCTGCCCACCATCTTTCTGACGGGACATGCCGATATTGACGTGGCGGTTTCGAGCCTCAAACGGGGAGCGGTCGACTTTCTGATTAAACCCGTGAACGATGACATACTTCTGGAGTCTATCGCTGCAGCTGTTCATTGTGATTTTCTGCGCCGCGCGGGTGTCGCTGGCGGAGAAGGCGTGCGTGAAAGGCTGAGACTTCTTTCGGCTCGCGAGCTCGACGTACTGGGATATTTTCTTAACGGCGAGACCGATGAGCAGGTCGCAGATAAGCTTTCGCTTTCTGAACGTACGGTTGAGGGACATCGAGCCCGGATATACCGCAAATTCGGCATTCACACCGCTAAAGAGCTCGCACTGCTGATGCCTGATATCAAGGCGGTTTGGGAGAGATGAGCACTTCGGCACGGGACACTGACCGACGTCATCTTACGTGCGTAAGGCTGCGGGCAAAAATGCGGACGGATCAAAGATAACAGGCAGGCTTTAGCCTCCAGCGTCATGTTTTTTTGAGAGGACCGCTATGAACGAAAAAACCATCTCCCGCCGCAGTCTCTTGAAGCTTGCTTCTGCTTCCACTGTAACTGCCGCTGCCGTGCTCCCGAGCGCAGTTCGTGCAGCTCAAGCTGATCAGTGGGACGAAACTTATGAAATCATTGTCGTCGGTGCCGGCGGTGCCGGCATGGCCGCCGCTGTCAAGGCTGCACAAAAAGGCGCCAAGCACGTTGTGGTGCTTGAGAAGCTGAATTTCCCTGGCGGCAACACACTCATCTCTCAAGGTTTCATCAACGCGGCCGACCCGGTTCGCCAGCCGAAGCAGGGCATCAAGGACTCCTGGCAGCACCATGCAGAGCAGACGCTTGAAGCCGGTGACTTCCGCGGGCAGAAGGATCGTGTGGACGTGCTTTGCCGCAATGCGTATCCGACGATCGAGTGGCTCGAGAGCCTCGGCATGCAATTTAAGCCCAAGGTGATTCAGATTTTCGGAGCACTCTATCCGCGTTCGCACGTTCCGGCGCTGCCTAAGGGACAAGGCTACGGGACGGTGCTTTCCAAGGCGGCAAAGGAGCTCGGCGTTGAAGTGCGCACCGGCATGGGTGTTGAGGAAATTATTCGCGAGAAACCTTTTGAAGGTGATGTGCTCGGTGTGGTCGCAAAGAACGCGAAGGGAGAAATCAAGCGTATTCGTGCTACCCGCGGTGTTGTTCTCGCTGCCGGCGGTTTCAGCGCCAACAAATACTTGCGCGAACTCCATGATCCGCGCGTTGCAGGTCTTGGTACCGACAATCTGCCCGGAGCGACGGGCGAAGTTGCAATGGCAGCCGTCCGGGTGGGCGGTTATCTCGTAGGCATGGATTTCATCCAATCGACGCCGGGTGCTCCGGCAGGCAAGAAGATGAAGCTGTTGCTCAACTTTAACGTTAACGGTTCCATCTATGTTGACAAGCGCGGTGCCCGTATTGTTAATGAAGGCGCTCGACGCGATGTGATTCGTGACGCTGTGCTCGGCACGCCTGAACGCTACGCCTATACGGTCTGCGACAACGAAAACTTCACCTCCTACGATGAAGTAAACCGTGCGGCAATTATGAAGGGCATCGAAGCTGGCGAGGCTTGGACGGCTCCGACGATCCGCGAACTTGCGCAGAAGATGGGCGTCGATCCGGATGGTCTGGAGAAGACGATCAAGCGCTATAACGACGTCTATGTGAAGAACCAAAAAGACGAGGACTTTGGCAAGACTGCAGTTAATTTGACAAAGCGCATCGATCAAGGCCCCTTCTGGGCTTGTTATACCGGCATGACCGTTCACCACACAATGGGCGGTCTCAACACCAACGTCAAGGCGCAGGTACTTGACTGGACGGGAGCAGTCATTCCAAGACTCTATGCCGCGGGCGAAATTACCGGCGGCATCCATGGGACGAACCGAGTCGGAGGCAATGCCGTGCTCGATTGTTTCGTCTTCGGTCAGATCGCAGGTGAGAACGCTTCCCAAGAGACCATTGCGGCATGAGTTTGACGCATTGAGTCATGCCTATTGAGAGGGAATGGGCGTGAGCCCATTCCTTTCTGCACTGCGTGAAAATTCCGCCGTCAGTTTGCACCTCGCTTTATTTCTGACGTTTGTTGGTCAGAATGGCGCAGGCTGCCGGGCGGGTCATGGCAGTCTTCAGCCCGCTGGGCCGCCTGCTAGGAGCGCTCAAAAAGGTGAAGCACCGGTACGCTTCTCAGTTAAGGAGCATGCTCGGGATGCCGGGTTTGGGCGTTGAGTCCGGCTTAATGAGCGGGCGCTGAAGATTGTGGATGGAGTTATAGAGCCGGTCCATGGAGTCCGGTTCGGCAACGAGGAGCGGGCAGACCTCACCGACCGGGTGGCGGAAGTGAATGCCCTCAAATTCAAACGAAGCGCGCACCAATTTGGCGAGCTCTTCTGCCGACTGTTCCGTCATGGGCGACGGCAGCGGGATCGGCACGCCGTTGATGAGTTCATCCGGGGCGCTGGGGAGCGCAAAAGCAACGCGCAACTCCGAATACCCGCGCACCGGATCGGTGAAGGCGCCGAAACTCACAATCAGATCTTCGGGGTTGACATTGGCGTCAAGCGCCGTACGTGTGAAGGCCACCATGACACGCTTGAGGCCTACGACGTAATCGAGCTGACGAACCGTATCGTTGAGAAGGTAGGGTTCGGTGACGGCATAACGCAGCCCGCGTCCGCAGCGGCGGGAAATGAGGGCAGAAAATTCTGCGCCCCAAGGCGTAGCGAGAATCATGTCGTTTGAGAGCGAGATGTTTTCACCCTTAGGCACCGCAAAGCCGTTAAAGCGGAAAGGCGTCTTCTGCATCGGCTTAGAAGCGTCCTTTTGCTTGACCGTGAAGAGTACGACGCGGAAGCGGGCGGCAATGTCGCTCTCGTCCTCTTCGTCATAGTTGGACGATACGCCAGGGTAGTCGACTGACGGCGCTGTCGGTACGAAATGAGATTTCGCCGTGGCCATCACTTCGAGAAACCGCTGACTTTCATCGGGATTGGCAATGATCAGGTGATTGAGCGGAATGAGATGCTCATAGATGCGAATCTGAGCATTGGATTCGTCAAAATATTCGCGGTAAAGCAGTTCGCGAAGCTTTTCGCCGTCTTCGGGTTCAAGCAGTTCGCTCGCGAGCGGCTGATTTTCCAATCCGTAGGCAAAAAAGCCCGCTGCATAAACGGCGATCGTTGTACCGTCGCTTTTCGTTTCGGCGACCGCCTGATCTTCCAACTCTGAGAGCGCGGCACTGTCAATCAAGTCGGCGCTTTCGTGGGGGTAGATCTTGCGGATTTCCGCAATCGCCGCATCGTAGGCATCCAGGAAGGCGTTCGGCTGTTCGGCGAGCATCCTGCGGAAGCGCTTCATGGCAAGCTCCCGATCGCTGTAGCAGACATTGCGTCCGAGGAACGGGAGAAGCTTGATGAGCTGGGCAACGAGCGGATTGGTGTTGGACATGACGGCGATGGACGCAGCAGACAATGCTGCACAGGTAGAGCAATGAGAAAAAGGAACCCGCCATTCTAGCGCGGAGGTGAGAGCGGTATTTCTCAAGAACGCAGAGATTTCTGAGACTTTGCAAAAGGAAAAGGGACGCTTGCAATGGCAGCAAACGTCCCTCGTAAACCTAATTCACCTTGAGCGGACTAGAACTTATTCCTGCCAATCCGCCTGATAGAAGTCGAAACTTCCGTCGGGGAGCACGGCAAAGTTCTTGAGCGGCTTGACAGAGCCTGCCGTCATCATTTCGAAAACAAGAGGCGCCCAGGGACTGTCAGCATTGACGGTATCCTGAAGTTCCTTATAAAGCGCGGCGCGCTTTTGCGGATTGGGTTCGGCAGCTGCCAGATCGAAGAGTTCGTCGACCTTCGGATTCTTGTAATAGGAATCATTATTCAAGACCGGCGGCGCGCTGCGGCTGTCGAGGAGCGGACGCAGACCCCAGTCGGGTTCCGCGGCAGAGTTGGTCCAGCCGATCAGATAGAGCTGATGCTGACTGTCGGCTGGTGTCTGGGCGCTGTAAATGAGCGAGCGCTGGCCGGCTTCAAGTGCGCGGGTCTCGACGTGGATGCCGACTTGTGCGAGCTGCTGCTGCAGGAACTGCAGCGTTTTGAGCGTCTTGCCGTCGTTGTAGGCCGACCAGAGTGTCGCATGGAAGCCCTCAGGGAAGCCCGCTTCCTTCAGAAGTTCGCGAGCAGCCTTGGGGTCATACGGGAAGGCGCCATAGTTGACGGCGCCCTCAATCTGCGGGGGCAGATAGCCGGTGGAGGGCACCGCCAGCCCGTTATAGGCCACCTTGATGAGTGCATTGCGGTTGATGGCAAGACTGATGGCCTTGCGTACGCGCACGTCGTTAAAGGGCTTCTTCGTCTCGTTCATGGAGATGTAGCGGGTCACTACCGAAGGCGTCTTTTGAATGGTGAGCTTGCCGTCGGCTTCGAGTGCCTTCACTTGTTCGGCCGGAACGGGCCAGATGAATTGCGCTTCACCGGTGCGAAGCATCATGGCGCGGGTGGAGTTTTCAGCAACAGGAACCCAGCGAAGACTGTCGAATTTCGGCAGTCCCGCGACGCGGTAGTTGGGGTTCTTTACCACTTCGAGCACTTCGGTGGGTTCAAAGTGCTTGAGCATATAGGGGCCAGTGCCGCAGGCTTCATAGGCCGTTACTTTCTTGGCGGCTGCGGCATCACCGGCAGCCGCCGCTTTCTTGAGCAGGCTCGGGCAGACCATTGAGGCCGTGCCGTTAGAGAGTCGAGCAATGAAGCCGGCGGTGGGATGCTTGAGCGTAAAGCGGACCGTAAGCGGATCAACGGCTTCTACCTTGTCCACGAAGGAGAAGAAAGTGCGGCGGGAAAGCTTGGAAGCGGGATTCATGCCGCGGTCAAAATTCATCTTGACCGTTTCAGCGGTGAAGTCCGAGCCGTCCTGATACTTGACGTTCGGGCGGAGCTTGAAGGTGTAGACCAAGCCGTCGTCGGACACGGTATAAGACTCGGCGAGCTGCGGCTGAGGCGTGAGGTTGGTGTCGAACCGGTAGAGCCCTTCGTAGATGGAGCCCGAAACAGCACGCGACAAGTTGTCGATCGTGTCCCACGAGTCCAGTGACGAGAAGTTGGAGTTCACAGCCGCCGTTAAATCCCGTGCCTGCACGTTAATCGAACCAGCCGCGGCAATCCCGGCCGCCGCAATGATTGCAAAAACGGACGAAAGGCGGAAGGTGCGGGTGCGCGCGCTGCGTGAGAAGTGTTGAACAGCCATGATTTTTTATCCTAAATATGCTGTTGATATCGTTGAAATGATCGATGCGGAATGAAGGAAACTGCATCGATTGACCTAAGGGTTAAGTAGAAGCATAGTCAGTGCAAAAATTCAAAAACTGCAGACTATCTATTTGTTCTTAAGGGTTCTATCCTAGTTTCCTGCTGCCGGGGTCAAGCTCTGAACGAATAAAAAATGTCAACACTTCTCGAAACGACAAAACCCGACGTTCGCTTGAACGCCGGGCTTTGTGAGGAGGTGGCTGCGTGCGCCGCTGCGCACGCGGGGAAATTTAACGCACGCCTGCGGTCTTCACTTCAGCCTCTACGGCGTCGAAGGTTTCAGCTACTTCGCCGTCAGGTTTGCGGTCGAGCATGCTGCCGAGATAGATCGCAATCGAGGCAAAAAGGAAGCCGGGAATGATTTCATAGAGCCCGAACCAAGCGAAATGGTTCCAAATGAGCACCGTGGCAGCGCCCACCACCATGCCGCAGAGCGCGCCCATGCGGGTCATGCGCTTCCACCAGAGGGAGATGAGAATCACGGGACCAAAGGCTGCGCCAAAGCCAGCCCAGGCGTAAGAGACCAGCGAGAGCACCAGACTCGAGGGGTCGCTTGCCATCCAGACAGAGACCACCGAAATGGCGAGCACCATGGCGCGGCCTACCCAGACGAGTTCGCGCTGAGTGGCCTTGGGGCGAAGGAAGCTGCGGTAGAAGTCCTGCGTCAGGGTGGAGGAGCAGACGAGCAGCTGGCAGGAAAGCGTGGACATAACGGCCGCAAGAATGGCCGACATCAGCAGACCGGCGATCCAGGGGTTAAAGAGGAGCGAGGAGAGAACGATGAAGACGCGTTCGTGATTTTCCTTCACGAGGCCCGCTACATCCGGGTGGAGCGAGAAGTACGCAGCACCGAAGAAGCCCACGCCCACAGCGCCCGCCAAGCAAAAGAGCATCCACAGCGTGGCGACGCGGCGGGCATTCGGAATCACCTTGATGGATTTAGCAGCCATGAAGCGCACGAGAATATGCGGCTGCCCGAAGTAACCGAGTCCCCATGCCAGAAGACTGATGACGCCGATAACCGTCTGACCTTCCATCATGTTGAGCATGCTCGGGTTGATTTCAGCCAGACGTGCTGTCGTCGCAGAAAAGCCGCCTGCGTCGTACATAACGGCAATGGGAGTGACGACGAGTGCAACGCACATGATGGCCGCTTGAATGGTGTCGGTCCAGCTGACCGCGAGGAAGCCGCCGATGAACACGTAAAGAATCGTCGCTGCCGCACCAATGATGAGTGCGGTTTCGTATTCCATGTGGAAGGTGTTTTCAAAGAGGCGGGCCCCAGCGACGACGCCTGATGCGCAGTAGATCGTAAAGAAGATGAGAATGACGGCGGAGGCAATGATGCGAAGGGCGTTGGACTTGTCTTCAAACCGATGCGTCAGATAGTCGGGCAGCGTCAGGGAGTTATGCGCTTTTTCGGTATAGACGCGCAGTCGTGCAGCGGCAAATCGCCAGTTGAGCCATGAACCCAGAATAAGCCCGATAGCGATCCAGCTTTGAGAAACGCCAAAGAGGAAAACGGCGCCGGGAAGTCCCATCAGCAGCCAGCCGCTCATGTCGGAAGCGCCGACGGAAAGCGCGGTCACAAAGCCTCCGAGACTGCGTCCGCCGAGAATAAAGTCGGTGTAGCTGCGGGTGTAGTAATAGGCAAAGACGCCGACGCCGACCATCACGATGAGGTAGCCGATGAAGGTGACGGCTGTAGGATTGGAAAACATAGGACTCGCGCGCTCTCTTGGTAGCTTTTTGTTTGTTTGCGGACGTCTCCCGATCCTGATCGGGTTCAGGAGGACGCGTGTTTTTGAGGGACGGCAGGCGCGAAGAGCCCTCAAAACCGACTCCTCGCCCATGCTGAGCCTGTGAAGTATCTGTCTCTTATACACATCTGACGCTGCCGACGATCTTACGCGTGTAGAT
>OWHU01000014.1_pt1 | contig 96954 bp, 76 predicted proteins | sample 1732671 | NCBI WGS metagenome assembly OWHU01 (sample SAMN05065740, study PRJEB22554) | human gut metagenome | biome: ENVO:2100002; feature: ENVO:00000062; material: ENVO:00002003 | host: Homo sapiens | place: USA
GACGACCGCCGCCAGTGGCGGAAACAGGGAGTCGCTGTTGGGGCCGCGGCCAGCAAGACGCAAGCAAAGCGCTGCGGATGCTGGGTGCCGCAACCCGGGCAGTGGCAGCGCGCCAGCGCTGACGGAGAGGTTACTCTAATCCTTCTGTCTCGTTCATTCCCAGCATCAGATTCATGCACTGGATGGCTGCACCGGAAGAGCCTTTGCCCAGATTGTCGAACAGGGACACCAGCATCATCTGGTCGCCCGCTGCGTTGACGGTCATGTACAGCTCCATCCTGTCGCTGTCGGACAGGGCGTTGGAGTACAGACCATTCTCGGGAAGCGGCTCGTTGAGGGCGCGGACGGAAATGGTCGCGCCCTCCTTGTAATAGTCTGCAATGCCTGCGGCCACCGCCTCGGCACTGGTGCCAGCCAGCTTGAGGTCCAGCGGAACGAGGACCTGCATTCCGCTGTAATAATCGCACACCACCGGCACAAAGGCAGGGGTGTGGGCGAGGCCGCTGATCTTCTGCATCTCAGGCAGATGCTTATGGGCGAGGCCCAGACCGTAGCTCTTGGGCGCATCCAGCTTGCTGTGAGCCGGACGGTCGGCGCTCTCGTACTCGGCTATCATCTTCTTGCCGCCGCCGGAGTAGCCCGAAATGCCGGTGCAGCTGAACGGATAGTCTGCCGGAGCCAGCCCCAGCTCCACCAGAGGCCGCGCGATGCTGATAAAGCCGCTGGCATAGCAGCCGGGGACCGCCACACGATACGAATTTTTGATCTTCTCTTTCTGGCCCTTCAGCTCCGGGAAGCCGTAGTCCCAGGCCGCGTCGGTGCGGAAGGCCGTGGAGGTATCCAGCACCCTGACGTCCGGGCGGAGCAGAGGCATGACCTCTTTGGAGGCCGCATCGGGCAGGCAGAGGAAGACAAGGTCGGCGGAATTGATGACCTTTGCCCGCTCGTTCACATCCTTGCGGCCCTCAGCCGAGATGCTCAGCAGCTCGATGTCAGGCCGGGCGGCCAGACGGTCGGCAATGCGCAGACCGGTGGTGCCGGAAGAACCGTCGATAAAGACTTTTACGCTCATGCGTTTGCCGCCTCCCATGCGCTGAGCTGGGCGCTTGCCAGCTCGATCTGCTTTTTGACGCTGGCCTCGCTGGGACCGCCGTAGCTGGTGCGGCCCTCGCAGCACTTGATGAGGTCGATGGCGTCGTAGATGTCGTTTTCGAACAGAGCGCTGTAGCCCTTGAACTCATCGAGGGTCAGCTCTTCGAGGGTCTTATCCTTGCTGATGCAGTCGGAGACCATGCAGCCGGTGAGCTTGTAGGCGTCGCGGAAAGGCATCCCCTTCTTGGTCAGATAGTCGGCGCAGTCGGTGGCGTTGATGAAGCCCTTGGCAGCGGCCCGGCGCATATTGGCGGGCAGGGTCTTCATGGTGTCCAACATGGGAGTGACCGTTTTCAGGCAGAGTTCCAGCGTATCGACGGCGTCGAAGATGGCCTCTTTGTCCTCCTGCATATCCTTGTTGTAGGCGAGAGGGATGCCCTTCATCATGACCAGCAGGGTGTTCAGATCGCCGTAGACACGGCCCGTCTTGCCGCGGATGAGCTCGGTGACGTCAGGGTTCTTCTTCTGGGGCATGATGGACGAGCCGGTGGTGAAGGCATCATCCAGCTCGATGAACTTGAACTCCCAGCTGCACCAAAGGATGATCTCTTCGGACAGGCGGGACAGATGCATCATGCAGATGGAGATGGCGTTTGCCAGCTCGATGCAGAAGTCACGGTCAGACACACCGTCAAGGCTGTTGGGGCAGGGCGCCGCAAAGCCCAGCTTCTCGGCGGTGAACTGACGATCCAGCGGGTAGGTCGTACCGGCCAGAGCGCCGGAGCCCAGCGGACACTGGGCGTCCATCCGGGCGGTGGCGTCCTCGAAGCGCTGCAGATCGCGCAGCAGCATCCATGCATAGGCCATCAGGGCGTGGCCGAAGGTGATGGGCTGGGCGCGCTGCAGGTGGGTGTAACCGGGCATGACGGCGGTGGTGTTCTCGGCGGCCTTCCTGCAGATGACCTTGACCAGCTCCACGATGTAAGCCTGCAGGGTGTGGCTGTAGTCCCGCAGAGTCAGGCGGATGTCCAGCGCCACCTGGTCGTTCCGGCTGCGGCCGGTGTGCAGGCGTTTGCCGGCGTCGCCGATGCGGGCGGTGAGGGTCTGCTCCACGAAGGTATGGACGTCCTCGGCGTTGGGGTCGATGGTGAGAGCGCCGGAGGCCAGGTCATCCGCGATGGAGGCCAGACCGCTCAGAATATCTTCGCAGTCCTTCTCGGAGATGATGCCCTGCTTTGCCAGCATGGCGGCGTGGACGCCGCTGCCGCGCATATCCTGCGCGATCATCCGCTGGTCGAAGCGGATGGAAGAGTTGAAGTCGTTGACGCGGGAATCGACCGCCTTGGAGAAACGGCCCTTCCAAAGTTGTTCTGCCATAAAAGAAACTCCTCTATAGAAACGGCAAAGCCGCCGCAGGGGAAAAAAGCTCCCGCGGCGGTGCCGCCAGCAATGATGCCGGTAATTTGAGCCTTCAGCGTGAAAGTGTAAAAAACACGCCAAAGGGGATGGTAAGCAGGTTATTCCTTGACCTCGGGCCAGTTCTTGGACAGCTTTGCGCGCTCCTTGATGGACAGGCCGAAGAGGTTGATGAAGCCGGTAGCATCGGACTGGTCATAGTCCTTATCCACGCCGAAGGAGGCAGTCTGCTCGTCGTACAGGGTGTACGGAGAGGTGACGCCGGCGTTGATCATGTTGCCCTTGTAGAGCTTCAGCTTGACGTCGCCGGTGACGGTCTTCTCGAGGCTGTCGGCGAAGGCATCCAGCGCCTCACGCAGCGGGGTGAACCACTGGCCGTTGTAGACGATGTCGGCGTACTTCTGAGCCATCTGAGCCTTGAAGTGTGCGCTCTCCTTATCCAGAGTGATGGTCTCCAGAACATTGATGGCCTTGTACAGGATAGCACCGCCGGGAGTCTCATAGACGCCGCGGCTCTTCATGCCCACCAGACGGTTCTCGACGATGTCCAGCAGGCCGATGCCGTTCTCGCCGCCGACCTTGTTCAGGTACTCGACCAGCTCGACAGCGCCCATCTCCTTGCCGTCAACGGCAGTGGGGATGCCCTTCTCGAAGTGGAGGGTGATGTAGGTCGGGGTGTCGGGTGCCTGCTCGGGGCTGACACCCAGCTCGAGGAAGCCGGGCTTATTGTACTGCGGCTCGTTGGCGGGGTTCTCGAGGTCGAGGCCCTCGTGGCTCAGGTGCCACAGGTTCTTATCCTTGGAGTAGTTGGTCTCACGGTTGATCTTCAGGGGGATGTTGTGTGCCTCGGCGTAGTCGATCTCCTCGTCACGGCTCTCGATGTCCCACTCACGCCAGGGAGCGATGATGGCCATATCGGGGCAGAGGGCCTTCAGGGTCAGCTCGAAACGCACCTGGTCGTTGCCCTTGCCGGTGCAGCCGTGGCAGATGGCGTCTGCGCCTTCCTTGATGGCGATGTCGGCCAGAGCCTTTGCGATGCAGGGACGTGCGAAGCTGGTGCCCAGCAGGTAGTCCTCGTACTTTGCGCCGAACTTCAGGGTGGGGAAGATGTAGTTCTCGACGAAGTCCTTCTTCAGGTCGAGGACGTACAGCTTGGAAGCGCCGGTAGCCTTGGCCTTCTCTTCCAGACCGTCCAGCTCAGTACCCTGACCCACGTCGCCGGAGACAGCGATGACTTCGCAGTTGTTGTAATTCTCTTTCAGCCAGGGAATGATGATGGAGGTATCCAGACCGCCAGAGTAAGCCAGAACAACTTTCTTAATATCTTCCTTTTTCATGATGATCGCTCCTTTGTTTATTACACTTTTTATACTTTCGTTTGCCGCCCGGGCATCCCTCCCGGGGCGCTCGACGTCTTGTCTTTCTGAGTACGCTTTTATTATACGCCAAGCGGTTTTTCCGTCAATGCAGAAAACCGCCAAACCTTGTGCAGATTTGGCGGTCCTTTTCTGTTATTTTGTATGTTTATGCATTATTTTCTAAATATATACAAATTTTATGCATCTTTAGTTTGTATATGCATGGCCGTATACAGTCCGGTTTATCCATTCTGTCCGCTGTCGGCACGGGGTTGACGGCCCAGTTCCGGCACGGCGCGGCGTTCGTGTTTTTATTTATTCTTTTTCAGCCGTCCACCCGGCGCAGAGGGCCTCTTTCTGGGCCTTCGTCAACTTTTTGAGGGCAATCTCCCGCCGGAGGGCGGCGGACTTGTCCGCACACGCTTCCAGGTAGGCAAAGCCCAGTGCGGTATGGGTGCGGGTATACTTTGCGCCTTTGCCGCTCTGATGGGCCTTGAGGCGGGCTTCCGGGTCGTTCGTCCAGCCGGTATAAAGCTGGCCGCCCGCGCAGCGCACCATGTAGACGTAAGCTGTCTTTTCCGGCTTCTCAGATGCGGCCATTGTTCTTCAGCACCTGACGGCAGGCGGCGAGGGCCGTCTCCTTGTCCTTGGCCGTGATAAGGAAGCGGCTGGCGTGGCAGAAGCTGATGCCCTCGATGCCGCTCTTCTGCTCGATGACCTCCTGCGGCTGGCCGGCCCAGCTCTGGGGGAAGGGGAGCTTGGGCTTTTTGGTCTTGTGGTCGGTGACGCACTGGGCGCTCCAGCCGCCCCGCTGGCTGGGGTAGATGACGAAAAGGGCGTCGGTCTTGTACAGCCCGTTCTTCCAGGGCAGATAGCAGGGCAGCACCACGATGCCGTCGCGGGAGTTTTTGTAGGCCTGCTGGACCTTTTCGTCGGCGCGGTTGACGGCGTTGGCGCTCTCGATCTGGTTCTCCAGGATCTGCTTTGCCACGGCCACGGCCTTGAAGAAGCAGGCGTCCTGGTCCTCTTTCGAGTCCCACACGGGGTTGAAGAAGCCGATGGCGTCGCAGAGGCTGTTCTGCTCGCCGGTATTGTCGTTCAGATCGAGGGGCTGGATGAAGTTCTCATCAATGAGCCGGGCCTGACGCTCGCCCACAAGGCCGGGGCCGAGCACCCGCCACAGCAAGCCGAAGGCCGCGTAAGGGATGCCGTTGGGGCGGGTCTCGCGGGGCTCCTGATGGTGGTCGAACATGCCAAAGCCGATGTCGTACACGATGCCGTCGAAGTCATCCGGCACCACGAAGCCGCGGGTTATTTTAATATCCGGGCGGAGGATCTGGAGCAGGGCAGTGGCGAACACGTCGTCGGCATGGAACTTGCCTGCGTGGGTAAAGCCGTTTGCGGGTATTTTCATAGGGGGTTCTCCTCATTCTCTCATGCATTCTGTTGCACACAGTATAGCACATTCCTGGGCGGCGGACAACAAAAAGGAGCCGCCGCATGACGCAGCAGCTCCCATATTCTACAGAAAATTTTCTCAGTGGTTAGCCTGTGCCGCTTCAAACTCTTCCTGCGTCAGGATCTGATAATCCGCAGGGATGTTGAAGAGATTCTGGTCCACAGTGGTGCTCGTGACGCGGTACTCCACGATGGTGCGGCCCTCGGCAGCATCGGTAACGACATACTTGAGGTCATCACCGACCAGGCAGTAGGAAACGGTGGCCGTCTGGCCGTTGGCATCGGTGACAGTGTAGGACAGGGCCTCGCAGTCCTGACCGTTCACATTCACGGTGGTCACGGTGCAGGGGATCTCCTGTGCTTCGCCTTTGTCAGCGGAGACTGCCTCGCTTGTGCTCACAGTGGGTACTTCGCCCTTGACGGCCATCCTGGATGCATCGTCCACCAGATAGCCCTGACCGTCTTTCAGGATATAGACCAGACTGCCGGCGTCGCCCATATCCATCTTGATGTAAGCGTTGCCGTTGCTGCGGGCTGCGATCATGGTCTGGGTGGTGCCATCGGGGGCAGTGGTGACGATCTCCTGATACAGCTCTGCGCCGGTGCGCTGTGCGAGCGCGTTGTTGATGCGGGTCTCAACGGAGTCGCCGGGAGCAGCCATGCACACCGGCATCAGCACGGCAGCCATCACTGCAGCCACCAGCAGAGAAGTAAGTTTCTGATACAGCTTCATAGAAAATTCTCCTGTCTTTCAGCTCATTTTGCAAAGGCGTTTTCCTCTTTTGCATTTGCATTATCTTACAACTTTTTCCGGGGCACTGTCAATCATCACATTTACCCTCCTGTCAAAAAACAGCCGCAGAGGCGTTTCTTTCTCTCTGCGGCTGCGGTTTGTAAAGTTTTTGTGGAAATTACTTCCGGCTCTTGCGGCTGGTCTTGGTAAGGGCACGGGTGGGGGTCTTTGTCACGGCTGTGGTGGGCTTGACCGCCGGGCTGAGGTTGGGCTTCGGGGTCAGAGCCTTGGTGGGCTCGCCCAGAGCCAGCACCTGGGAAAGCGCGGCCTGTGCGGCGGCAGCATCGCCGTCGGTGACGGCCAGAACATCGGAGTAGAACTGCTCCATCTCCTCGCGGGTGGAGAAGGTGGCGACGTACATCTGGTTGCCCATCGCGCCGGAGAGGGCGTCGGGGATGCGGTCCACCATCTTGATGTTCTTCTGGTACTTCTGCATGATCTGCTCATGGCTGTACACGAAGTTCTTGCCGTCGCGGCGGCCGGCGAAGGGGCAGTAGTAGTGCTCGCCCACGGGCATATCGGTGCCGCCGAAGGCGATCATGTCGGCCCAGATCTTATAGACGTTGGTGGAGCGGGCGAAGTTTATCATATCGGGAGTGAAGCCGCCGCAGGGGCGCATATTGACTTCGAGGGCCACGATCTGGCCTTTTTCGCCCATGCTGGCCTGGTCCTCGGTCATCCGGAAGAACTCAAAGTGGACGAAGCGGCTCTTGACGCCGAAGCTCTTGACGGCGGCACGGCCTGCGGCGCGGGTGTCCTCGGGCAGGTCCTTGATGATGTAGTAGATGGAGTTGTCGTTGTCGTTCACGATGTCCATGATGGACATGGGACTGACGTTGCCGGCCTCAAAGATGGGGTTGCCGGAGGCGTCGATGATGGCGTCGTAGCTGTTGACCTCGGCGCGGACGAACTCCTCCATGATGTAGGAGACGTCCGGGTGATCCTTGGCCTTGCAGGCGAGGAAGGTCTTCAGCTCTTCGTCATTGGACAGCTTGTGGGTATCGGAAGCGCCCACGCCGTTGTCGGGCTTGACCACCACAGGGTATCCCACCTGCTTGATGAAAGCCTTGCAGCCGTTGAGATCGTCCACCATGTGGTAGCGGGCGGTGGCGATGCCGGCCTTCCGGTAGTACTCCTTCATCTTGCTCTTGTACTTGATGCGGGGCATATCCTCGGTCTGGAAGCCGGAGGTGATGTGGAAGTCGGTGCGCAGGGCAGCGTCCCGCTCCAGCCAGTATTCATTGTTGGACTCCAGCCAGTCGATGCGGCCGTACTTGAAGATGAAGAAGGCCACAGCGCGGTAGACTTCGTCGTAATTCTCAAGGCTGCCGACCTTGTAGTACTCGTTCAGGCTGTCCTTCAGCTCCGGCTTCAGCTCATCGTAGGGCTGGTCGCCGATGCCCAGCACGTTCATGCCGTCGTTCTTCAGCTCCCGGCAGAACTGCCAGTAGTTCGTCGGGAAGTTGGGGGAGATAAAAATAAAATTCTGCATAATTTCGCGTCTTCTTTCCTTGAATATCCTCTCTTTGCTGCCTCCCGCAAAGAGACACTTCAAAAGCCTCTCCCTTTGGGAGAGGTGTCACCGCAGGTGACGGAGAGGGCAAGCCCGGTAAAACAGCGCCGCCGCACAGCGATAAGCAGGCCCTTTGTCAGAGCGATGCTATCGCAGAGTCCTTTTGTCTCTTTTCAGCGTCCTTGCCCTCTCAGGCGCTCACGCGCCAGCTCTCCCAAGGGGAGAGCCTTTCGTCACCCCAAAATATACGGCATGTAATAAACCGCCTGCTTATACCACCAATCCCAGTCGTGCTTGACGTCGTGGCCCCACAGGTCCACCCAGACAGGGATGTTCTTTGCCTCAAAGATGCGCTTGAGCATCCAGGTGGTGTCAGGCTGCTCCCATGCGCCCTGACCGCAGCAGATGACAGCCTTCTGGTTCCGGTACAGCTCCATATAGGGGTGATCCTCCGGGAAGTTGCGCATATAGTCCACGGGAGAGTTCATATACACCAGCTCATCCATGTAGCCGCCGAAGCCGTAGTGGGCGGTGTAGATGCCGCTGAGGGCCAGACAGCCGCAGAAGATGTCGGGCCGGCGGAGGTAAAGGTTGACCGCATGGGTCGCGCCGAGGCTGCAGCCGAAGGCGATGACGCCGGGCAGGTCATCCCAGCCGTTGCGCTCCTTGGACAGATAGCGCAGCTTGGGGACAGCCTCGTCCACGATATAATGCAGCCACTGCTCATACCGGCGGATGCGCCAGTAAGGGTCGCCATTGGTGTCCGACCAGGTCTCCTTGTCCAGCGTGTCGATGGACATGACCATGAGTTGGCCCGACTCGATCCAGGGTGCAAGGGTGTCAGCCATGTGGAAGTCCTCGAAGTCGAAGAAGCGGCCATCCTGACAGGGGATGTACAGCATGGGCCGTCCCCCGTGTCCGTAGACTTTGCACTCCATCTCCCGGCCCAGCGCCGGGCTGTATTCCTTGAAATACTGCATCTCCATATGCTTTCCTCCTCAGTTTGGTTCAGTCAAGCTCGTACATCAGGGTGTGGAACACAAAGGGCAACTGCTTTTCCCAGCTGGCTTCGCTGTGGTTTCCGCCCGGCACGACGCGGGCCGTCAGGTTGATGCCCCGGGCAAAGATTTTGCTGCACATCTCGCCGAAGCCCTTCCGCATCCCGTCGTGGTTGCCCATCTCCTTGGAGCCGTAATCCATGTAGAGCACGGTACCCGGGGCCAGCTTGCAGCGGCCCACCAGCGCCGTCAGCGCCTCCGGAGCCACCCACAGCGAGGGCGAGAGCGCCGCCGCACGGCCAAACACATCGCTGTACTCCAAAAGAGCGTACAGGCTCATGAGGCCGCCCATGGAGCTGCCGCCGATGAAGGTATGAGCCCGGTCGGGCTGGGTGCGGTAGTTGGCGTCGATGCAGGGCTTGAACTCGCGGACGAACCAGTTCAGGGTGTCCTTGCCTTTGCCGTCGAAGTGGCCGTACTGCTTATCGTCGAAGCGGTAGGGCGAATACTCCACCAGACGCTCATTATTAGCACCGGCGTTGCACTCCACCGCCGCCACGATGAGGGGCGTATCGGTGTAGTCCAGATAATCCGCCATGCCCCAGCTCTTGCCGTAGGTGGCGTCCTCGTCGAAAAACACGTTCTGCCCGTCGAACATATACAGCACCGGATACCGCCGGTCCGGGTCAGCCTCGTACATGGTGGGCAGATAGACATAGGCCCGGCGCTCTTCTTCGCCGCCCACAGCGGGGTAGCGGATGCTCCACTTCTTTATCATCTTTTCATTCCCTCTCGTTTTTCAGGTGTACTTTAAGTGTATCACCCGCGGCAGAGAATTGCAATCCGCACCGGATACAGCAAACGCCGCCGGGCGTACAGCCGGGCGGCGTTCATAAGCCTTTCGGCTCTCAGTACTTCTTCTCCACAGGGACGATCCAGCCCTTGGTATCGGGGATCTTGCCCCACTGCATACCGGTCATGGTGTCATAGAGCTTCTGGGTGACAGGGCCGATGCTGCCGTCGCCGATGTAGGCGTGCTCGCCCTTCCAGACCAGCTCCTTGACGGGGGAGACGACAGCGGCGGTGCCGGTGCCGAAGACCTCTTCCAGCTTGCCGTCGCGGGCCGCCTGCATGATGTCGGCGATGGCCAGCTTGCCCTCGACGACCTCATAGCCCCAGTCCTTCAGCAGCTCGATGCAGCTGCGGCGGGTGACGCCGGGCAGGACGGTGCCGACGGTGGCGGCGGTGTAGACCTTGCCGTCGATCTTGAACATGATGTTCATGCTGCCGACTTCCTCGACGTACTTCTTCTCGACGCCGTCCAGCCACAGCACCTGAGCGTAGCCCTGCTCCTCAGCCAGCTCGCCGGCCTTGATGGAAGCAGCGTAGTTGCCGCCGCACTTGGTGAAGCCGGTCAGACCGGGAGCGGCACGGATGTACTCGTCTTCGACGTAGATGCGCACGGGGTTGATGCCCTCGGCGTAGTAAGCGCCCGACGGAGCGCAGATGATGCAGAAGATGTAGTGCTTGGAAGCGTGGACGCCCAGACCCACATCGTTTGCGAACACGAAGGGACGGATGTACAGGGAAGCGCCGTCAGCGTGAGGCACCCAGTCACGGTCCACATCCACCAGAGCCTCGACGGCCTGGATGTAATCCTCAACAGGGATCTTGGGGATGCACAGACGGTCGGCAGAGTCCTGCATACGCTTTGCGTTGCACTCGGGGCGGAACAGCTGGATGGTGTCATCCGCAGTACGGTAAGCCTTCATGCCCTCGAAGATCTCCTGTGCATAGTGGAACACAACCGTAGCGGGGTCCAGCTGGAAGGGTGCGTAGGGGACGATGCGGGCGTCATGCCAGCCCTCGCCCTCGGTGTAGTCCATAACGAACATATGGTCGGTGAACTTCTTGCCAAAACCCAGCTTAGACTCGTCCTGCGGCTTTTCCTTCGGGCAGGTAGTACGAGTGATCTTGATGTCCAACATGATAAATTTCCCTCTTTTCTGATCTCACACAGCGCCGCGCGGGCTGCACGCCCTGCGCCAAATATGCCGAATGTTGTTTTCTATTATAATGCCGTGAAACGGATTTGCAAGCAACCGAAAAATGTTTCATCTTTGGGGCAGTCAAGTTGCCACAAATTATGACCTTATCGGTGTTCAAAAGCGGAAAAACATGGTACAATAGAGTATGTGTGTGTGTGTGTGGATTTTTCGCCAAAAGGAGCTTGCGTTATGATACAGGGTGTTATTTTTGATATGGACGGGCTGATGTTCGACACCGAGCGCATCTGGAACATCTGCTGGGAGCCGGCACTGGCAAAATTCGGCCTGCCCTGCAAGGACGGCCTCTCGCAGGCTGCCCGCGGCACCACCAAGGCCGGCAGCTGCGACGTGCTGCGGCGCTTCTACGGCGAGGACTGCCCCGCCATGGGCATCGTGGAGGAGCTGTACCGGCTGGCCTATGAAGCCTTCAACAAGCCTGTCCCCAAAATGCCCGGCCTCGACGAGCTTCTGGCCTGGCTGGACGAACATCACATCCCCATGGCGGTGGCGTCTTCCAGCCCCATGACCGTCATCGAGGGACATCTGGAACACTGGGGCCTCGGCCATTACTTCAAGGCCGTCATCTCGGGCGAGCAGCTGACACGCTCCAAGCCCGCGCCGGATATCTTCCTGCTGGCGGCGCAGAAACTCGGCACCGAGCCTGCAAAGACGATGGTGCTCGAGGACAGCTACAACGGCGTCCGGGCCGGCGCGGCAGGGGGCTTTGTCACCGTGATGGTCCCCGACCTCTCGCCCGCCACCGACGAGATGCGCAGGATCTATACCTGCGAGTGTGCTTCGCTCCACGAGGTGCGCAGAAAGCTCGAAGGCGGAGAACTATGAGCCGCGGCAGACCCGCACCACTTGTGAAATTTCAACATATCATCTGACAAATATCAATAACCCCCGTCATAATCCGGCTTGCTCTCTCAGCCGTTCCCAAACTTGAAGCGCTCTCTGAAATACATTATAATAGTGGGGAAACGACTGATTTCCTGCGCTATGAATGGAGTTTCCATCATGAAGAATGATCCTTCCCGGTTCGGGCATATCATCCAGCTTTTCACCGTCCTTCTCACAGCCATCCTGATCAGCCTGTTTTTCGCTGCCCTCGTGCTGGTGGGCAAGATACAGGGTACGGCCCGGGTCGTCAACTACGCCGGCCTCGTGCGCGGCATGACCCAGCGCATCGTCAAGCTCGAAATTTCCGGCACGCCGGAAGATGATCTCCTCGGCGATGTGGCCTCCTACATCGGAGGCCTCCGCTTCGGCAGCAGCGAGCTGGACCTGGTGCGGCTGGACGACGCGGATTTTCAGGCCAAGATGACCGCTCTTTCCAGCGAATTCGACGACCTGAGAAACGAGCTCATCCTTGTCCGTCAGCGCGGCTACACCGAGACAGCCATCATCGCCAAGAGCGAGCATTTCTTCCAGACCTGCGACGAGGCCACCAACCTGGCCGAGGTCTACTCCCAGAAGCGGGCCACGGCCCTCGACTTTCTGGAAAAAGTCGTCCTCGCGGACATCGTGGGGCTGCTGCTTTTGTTCGGTTATCAGATCTTCAAGGCCCTGCGGTACGCGGCCATGAACCGTATTCTGCAGCGCAAAGTCTACCTCGATGAGGCCACCGGCCTGCACAACAAGAACAAGTGCGAAGAGCTCCTGGACGCGCCCGACCCGCCGGACGGGAACACGGCGCTCTGCGTCTTTGACCTCAACAACCTGCGCACCATCAACAATAACCTCGGCCACGACAAGGGCGACGAGTACATCCGCTCCTTTGCCGAACAGCTGCGTCTGGCCGTGCCATCCCAGCACTTCGTGGGCCGCGACGGCGGCGACGAGTTCATCGCTATCCTCTACGGCGTGGACTGGGACGGCGCACAGGATGTGCTGCGCAGCATCCGGGCGCAGACGGCAGAGTATTCCCGCCAGCACCCCGAGATGCCCCTGAGCTATGCGGCAGGCTGCGCCATCGCCAGCGACTTCGAGGGCAGCACCCTGCGGGAGCTGTTCCGCCACGCCGACAAGAATATGTATGTGGACAAAAACCGTGCAAATCGTGAGGAGGCCGAGGCCCGGAAACTGCAGAACCAGCAGCTTCTGCAGTGGGTCAACGCCCATGGGTATCAGTTCTCGAACTGCCTCTACTGCGACGCCCTGCTGGACCAGTACCGCGTCCTGCGCACCTCATCGGGCTTCTTCCTTGCTGACAACGGCAGCTATTCGGGTGCAGTGGAGCAGATCGTGGACGAGTACGCCGCCTCCGCCACCCGCAAGACGATGCGGGAAGCGTTGCAGCTGAGCACGCTGTCTGCCGCCCTCAGTGCTGAGCACCCCAAGCAGGAGCTTGAGCTGGATTTTGAGACCGACGGCGTGACCCAGCGCGGGCGGCTGACCCTCCTGTTCTGCGACGCCGACCTCTATGGGCGGCTGCACCACTTCCTCGTGGGCTTCGAGTATTTCCGGGACAAGAGCACCGCCTTCGACGAGCGCCAGCCCCTGACCCAGTATTACGAGCAGATGAAACACTCCCTGCTGGAAAACGACAACTACGTGGATGCCCTCATCGACGCAAACGACGCCCTGTTCACTGTGGACCTGACCCACGGCCAGCTCGAGCAGATCTTCTACCGGACTACCGCGCTGCGGCAGTTCGATCTGCAGATGACGCTGCCCTGCTCCTACGACGACTACTGCGCCCAGCGCCGTCACTTCGTCACTCCTGAGACGCTGGAAAACTACCGCATCGTGGACACGGCGTCAAGACTGCTGGAGCGCTTCCACTCGGGCTTCAAGTACGTGACGGTGGAGTACCGGGAGCAGACCTCCTGCGGCGAGCCGGTCTGGCTCCAGAAGACCGTCCTCATGGCGCAGGACACCGTCTTTGATTCGGCCTCCGGGCGGGAGATGCCGGTCATCCACGGTATTATCCTCTTCCGGGACACCTCCATCTTCCATGCACAGGAGCAGGCCGAGAATCAGCGCCTGCAGGAAGCTTTTGAAGAAGCCGACTCGGCCAGCAAAGCCAAGACCGCCTTCATGAACCGGATGAGCCACGACATCCGCACCCCCATCAACGGCATTCTCGGTATGCTGGACATCCTCCGCTCCAACCGGGACGATGCCCGGAAGGTGGACAGCTGCCTTGATAAAATAGACCTCTCCGCTCACCATCTTCTGGCACTGGTCAACGACGTGCTGGACATGAGCAAACTGGAAGCCGGGCAGATGGTGATGGAGCAGGAGCCCTTTGACATCGAGGTGCTGATGCACGGCGTCTCGTCTCTGGTGGAGGCACAGATAGAAAAGGACGGCCTGACCCACCGCCGCCACCGGGAGAACGTCCAGCACACCGCCCTCGTGGGCAGCTCCCTCAAGCTGCGGCAGATCATGGTGAACCTGTTCAGCAACGCCATCAAGTACAATAAGCCCGGCGGGTCCATCGACACCTACGCCAGGGAGCTCTCCTGCGACGGCACCACCGTGTGGTACGAGTTCCGCATCACGGACACCGGCATCGGCATGAGCCGGGATTTCGTGGAGAACCAGCTGTTCAAGCCCTTTACCCAGGAGTCCGCCGACGCCCGCACCCAGTACAGAGGTACCGGCCTCGGGATGTCCATCGTCAAGGAGCTGGTCAGCCAGATGGGCGGCAGCATCTCTGCCGAGAGCCAGCTGGGGGAGGGGACTGCCTTCACCTTCCAGCTGCCCTTCCTGCTGGACAAGAACGCCGCCGCAAAGCCCCAGCCCCAACCCACTGACAACGGGCGGCTGGACGGGATGCACATCCTGCTGGTGGAGGACAACGACATCAACATGGAGGTGGCCGAGTTCCAGCTCACCAGTCAGGGCGCAGCGGTGGACAAGGCATGGAACGGCAGGGAAGCCGTGGAGCGCTTTGCTGCCAGTGCGCCGGGCGGGTATCAGGCCATCCTCATGGATGTGATGATGCCGGTGATGGACGGCTTCGAGGCGTCCCGGGCCATCCGCGCCCTCGACCGGCCCGACGCCGCCACCGTTCCCATCCTCGCCATGACGGCACAGTCCTCCGACGAGTGCGCCCAGTCCTGCCATCAGGCCGGTATGAATGGCCGTCTCGTCAAGCCTCTGGACGCCAAAAAGCTGGCAAAGAGCATCCGGGAGGCTGTACAAAACAAGCAGTAAAGGAGACATTCTCATGAAAATCGCAGTCCCATTCGAAGACGGTCAGGTGTTCCAGCACTTTGGCCGCTCCGCACAGTTCAAGTTCTATGAGGCCGAAAACGGCCAGCTCCTGCGCACCGAGGTCATCCCGACGAATGGTCAGGGCCACGGCGCACTGGCGGGCTTTCTCGTACAGCATGGCGCAGACGTCGTGCTCTGCGGCGGCATCGGCACCGGTGCGCAGGTGGCGCTGATGCAGGCCGGCATCCAGCTGTTCGGCGGCCTTTCCGGCGCCGCAGATGCCGCCGTGGCCGACTATCTGGCTGGAAAGCTGGTCTTCGACCCGGACATCCACTGCACCCACCACGACCACGACGAGGGCCACAGCTGCGGCTCCCACTGCGGGGGCGGGTGCCACTGATAGAATAAGCAAAGCCGCCTGTGTGCTTACTCCCGGACAAACTAAAAAACTTCTTCATCCGGCAACGACTTGACGGCAAATGATGCCCACCCACTGTAGCTTTTCCACAGATGGGTGGGCATTCTGCGTTTTCAGGTTCTCCCGGTGCAGGAGATCCCACAGCAGCCCTGCCTGCCGCAGGGGGTGGGGCGAGCCTTGCGGTATTCCCGATACGCCATAAAAAGCACCAACGCCGCACTCCGGATCTACTCGGAGTGCGGCGTTGGTGTTTGAGGAGAAATGCTGTCAGAGTCCCCGTAACAGCGGGAGGTGTGCAGAGATCTGTTCCGTGTTTGCAGAGGCAGCAAAGCGCAGGGTTCTGGTACGCTGCACGGGGCGTTCATGCTCTTTTACAGCTGCGTGAAAGCGTTAAAAAGGAAGAGGTATCTGCGGGGGCTGCTCAGCAGCCCACCATGATATCAATGATCTCGTTGTTGGTCTCCTTCATGCCCTGCTTGCCAAGACGGCCCACATTTTTGAGGGAGTTTTCTACGCCCTTGGCCACAATGCCGTCACCAGCGCGGAACTGATTGCCGCGGATGTACATGTTGTAGCCCAGCAGACCGGCCTCCACCGCAGTTGCGATCTTTGCTGCGCAGGAGGCCTTGGCGCCATCGCAGATGACGCCGGAAACCACTGCCAGTGCATTGACGACCGTATGGATGACGGCATCATAGTCACCGCCGCAGAGATAGGCAATACCGGCACCCGCACCAGCGCCCGCGCTGATAGCGCCGCAGTAGGCAGACAGGCGGCCAATGGGGGTCTTTTCGTGGATGGTGGTCAGGTTGGAGAGGGTCAGCGCCCGCAGAAGCTTTTCGTCGCTTACGCCCAGCTCCTGTGCATAGACAATGACCGGTACAGAGGTTGTAATGCCCTGATTGCCACTGCCGGAGTTGATGACCACCGGCTGCTCACAGCCGTTCATGCGGGCATCGGAACCGGCTGCGGCGTATGCCTTGGCACGGACTCTTACATCATTGCCCTCCATATCCAGCAGCACACTGCCGATGTTGGCACCGTAGTTACCGCGCAGACCCTCCTCGGCAATGGCCATGTTGCACCGGATCTGCGGTTCCAGAATGGAACGGACATCCTCCACGTCCACCGTGTTGGCAAAGTCCCAGATATGCTCCATATCCAGCAGGCTGCGGTCGGTCAGGGTCTCCTCGTTATCTCCGTGTACCGGAATGTCCACCAATACCTCGCCGTCCTTTTCCACATGGACGATATTGGTGTGGAACACCGCAATGCGCACCTGTGCGGAATGCTCACCCTTCCAGACCGTGAGGATGATGTCAAAGGTGACGCCATTCTCAACGTGCCGCACCTTGATATCCGTCTGGTCAAGGTACGCGCGGATGGCTTTGGTCTGCTCCGGGGTCACATCGGCAATGACCTCCAGCTTCTTTTCCTGCTTGCCGGCTACGATGCCCGCAGCAGCGGCGGCTTCCAGACCCTTCATGTTATCCGTGTTGGGTACGATGACCGACTTGACGTTTTTGATCATGCTGCCGCTGGCTTCCACCAGCACTTTGTCCGGCAGCTCGCCCAGCGTATTGCGGGCAGCAGCGGCGGCATAGGCCACGGCGATAGGCTCGGTACAGCCCATAGCCGGGATCAGCTCCTCCCGCAGGATATCAATATAAGCCTGGTATCTCTTATCCGTCTTTTCCATTCTAAAAACCTCAGTTTTCTTTTTTACAGCGTACTTACAGGTAGAACACTGCGCACAGAGCGGTGGTGACGACACCGAAGATGATCAGCATGGGGAAGCCGCACTTGAGGTAGTCCTTCACAGAGTAGCCGCCTGCTTCCCAGACCAGCAGGTTGGGTGCAGTGCCGAAGGGGGTAACAAAGGCACCGGAGGCGCACACAGACACGGACATGGCACCGGCCAGCGGGTTGATGCCTGCGGCCTGGCACAGCATGATGGCGATGGGCAGCACCAGAACGGTGGCAGAGGAGTTCATCAGGAACTGGGTGGTCAGCAGCATCAGGAAGGTGATGGCGCCCAGCAGAACGATGGGAGGCAGGTTGCTCAGCACGGGGCTGATAGCGTTGACCAGAGCCTTGCTCAGGGGGAAGATACCGCCGACGATGAAGATGGTGGAGGTGGGGAAGGCCTTGATGGCTTCCTCCAGGCTGATGCAGCCGGTGACGACGACGAGGATCGCGCCGATGACGCCTGCAATGTGCATGGGGACGATGCTGGTAGCCATGGCAACCAGAACGCCGATGAAGATCAAAGCGACCAGAACCATCTTTTTGGTGTCGTACTCTGCCGTGCGGTCACCACCCTTGATCTCAATGTCCTTATCCGGCAGCAGCTTTGTGCCGCAGAAGCACATGTACAGTATGCCGCACACCAGCAGGGGCAGGCCGATCTTGGTGTACTCGAAGAAGCCGAACTCCCGCAGGCCCATATCCTTCAGGATGCCGTTTGCCACGATGTGGGGGGTGGTGCCCACCAGCGTGATGGTGCCGCCCAGAGAGGCGAAGAAGGCCAGAGCCATCAGCAGCTTGGACTTCTTGACGCCAGCCTTGGAGGCCATGGAGCTGACGATGGGCATCAGACAGGCAGTGGAGCCGGTATCGTTCAGGAATGCGGACAGGCCGCCAGCCACAAGGCCGGTGCCCAGCAGCAGGCCCTTTTCGGTCTTGCCCAGCAGACCGATGATCTTGCCGCCGATAAAGTCGGCCAGACCGGTCTTGAAGAAGGCCTCTCCAACGACCACCAGACCCATGAAGAACACGATGGTGGTGTTGCCGAACTCGGTGTAGGCGCTGCTGGCATTGATAACGCCGGTGGCGGCCAGTGCTGCGGGGATGGCTGCGCCGAGGATGACCAGCGGGACCTTCTGAGAGATCAGCAGGACCATGGTGATCACAAGGATGACGCAGGTAATGATCGCTTGTGTTGTCATAACAGTGATACCTCCAAAATGAATTGTACGATTTGTGCGGTGGTTTTTCAAGACGTTTTATTGTCTATATGTAAAGACAACTTATCAACCTGACGTAAGTATAACCGTGATGTTCTCTGTTGTAAATTGTGAGTAATCCCAATTTATTCGTTGAAAATTCTCTGTTCTGCCAAAAGCAGTCCCTTTTTTGTAAAAACAGGACGGATCTGCCACGCAGCTCCGTCCCAAAGCGTATAGAACCATCTCCACGCAAAAAAGGCTGCCGCACAGCGCACTGTGCAGCAGCCTCCGGGCACTTATTTTGTTTTTTCGGAGAGAAAACGCTCAGAATTCCAGCGTGATGAAGGGACGGTTCTCCTTGGGCATGGAGACCGTGGTGGTGACCGCCAGCACCTGATTCCCGTGATATAAGAAGGTATCCCAGCTGAACAGCTTCTCCGGCGGCGCGTTCAGCAGAGAAAGCTCCATATCCGAGGTAAGGGGCGTGTCCACAAAAATGCGGATGTGGGTCGGCTTTTCATTGAAATAGCGGCAGATATAATCGTGCAGGAAAAAGGTCTTCAGTGCCTCGCAGTCAAACGTGTGATCCTTGCACACCGACAGCGGGACATAGCTGTAATCCACCTCATCCACCTCGCTGCTCACATCCACACAGCGAACGATCTTATAGACATAGGGGTTTTCTGCCGTCAGGCCCAGCTTCTGGCACAAAGCAGCATCCGCCTTGATGACCCCATGCTCCAGCAGGCGGTGCGGCTTGTTGTTGGAGTGTTCAAAGGGTGCGATCTTGATGCCGCCGGAAAATGCCATGGGGCTGGAAAAGGACTGGCCCGGGACAAACCGGACAAAGGTACCCTTACCCTGTACCCGCTCCACAATGCCGCTGTTGGCCAGCTCCTTGACGGCAGTATTCACCGTCAGGCGGCTGACATCAAACTGTCTGGCAAGCTCGGTCTCTGAAGGGATCTTGTCCCCGGCCGCATACTCTCCGGACTCGATCTTTTGCAGGATATAGTTCTGGATCTGAACGTATTTGGGCGCATAGGAGTAGTTCTCGTCCGCCATAATCTTTCCTCTCTTCCCATCTCCTGTCCGCTCTTTCACAGCTTGCAGACAGACAAAACTCTCTATTCATGCAATCGGTCAGCATACAGACAGGAGGAAGTGAAAAAAGAAGATCAATCGTTGGAATGTGCGGCCTCGATAAAGGCGCGCAGCTCCTCATCATAGGTATTGGTGGCCAGCGAGCAGTCCGGTGCCAGCACAAAGGGGATGTCCTTCATCCGCTTCAGGGTATCGCGGGTCAGCGCAGCGATCTCCTCGGCCTTGTGCTGACCGAACAGCCGCTCGTCACAGCCGCCCACCGGAGTAATGGACTTGTCCAGCCACTGGGGTGCGGTGTCCAGCTTGGGGTTGCCGGTAGCGCTCTCGGGCCAGTGCAGGATGTCAATGGGGTAGTGCGCAAAATACTCCGGGTTCACCTCAAGGCCGCAGGCATGGACCATGATCTTGCAGGGCTTCAGCGCCTCCATCATCTGCAGATCATAGGGTTTGACAAACTCTTCCCACTCCTCCTTGGTCATGTAGGTGGAACGGGACAGGCCGGTGGCACCGTAGAACACACCGTACAGACCTGCATCCTCGATGAGGTGCTTAGAATAATCGGCCATCGTATCAGTGATGTTCTGCAGGGTCTTGTGGATCAGCTCCGGCTGCTCGTGCATCAGGGTCATCATCAGGTCGTCACGGCTTGCGGCGCGGTAACGGCCAATGGGGTTGACGGCGCACAGTTTCTGCAGGACGCTGGTGGGGCACATCATAGTCTGGAACATGGGGATGTCCTCGTTCAGACCAGCCTTCATCTTCTGAATGACCTCGATCTGCTCTGCAAACACACCCTGATCGCCCGGCAGCACCGTGATCTTTTCCAGATCCGCCACACCGCTAATGGGACCCTTTACCACCTTGGGCAAAACACCCTCGTAGTCGTTGTAGTCGAACTGACCGCCCCATGCCTCCTCATAGTAGGAAGCACGCGGCTGCAGCTTGACATAGTCCCAGTCGTAGGTATTCTGCCACTTCAGCATCGTTTCTACAAAGAGGTCCGCGCCGCTGTGCTCGTTCTCGGTGAAATGACGCCACGCCGATACCGGCGGACGGTCTGCCAACTCATGGTTCAGAACTGCTTCAAATCTTTCTTTTTTCGTCCACATAGTAAAACTCTCCGTTCGTTTTTTGGTTTCTCAGGTTGATAAGTTGCCAAACAACGAGAAAGAGTTCTGTATGCTATTCATTTGTATCATAGCATACTTTTGCTTTGGGGGCAATGATTATTTCGTGGTTTCGTCACCTGCCTTCTTATTGCTGCGGTTGTTATAAACATAGACCATAACAGAAGCGGCTGCCACCAGTGCGCCGCCGATCACAGAGGTAAATTTTACCGGCTCGCCCAAAATAAAGAAGCCCAGGATCATGCTGAAGATGATGCCGGAATAGTTGTAGATGCTGATTTCTGAGGCCGGAGCAAAGCGATAGGCATAGGTGATAAAGGCCTGTCCCAAGGAGCCGAACACGCCGATGAGCAGCAGCAGTACCGCCTGCTTGAAGCTGGGCACCACAAAATCCTTCAGCATAAAGGGGATAGAAGCAATGGCGCTGAAGGTGGAAAAGTGCATCATGACCGTCAGGCCGTCCACCTTGCCCTTAAAGAAGGAGAGAAAGGTGTAGGCGACACCGGAGGTCACGGCCGACAAAAATGCCACCACCAGCGGGAAGGGGTTGGACTCAAAGCTGGGGCGGAACACAATAAAGGCACCCACCATGGAAAGTGCCAGCGCCGGGATCTGGATCTTGGGCAGCTTTTCTTTCATAAAGATGACGGCCAGAATGGTGACCCAGATAGGGGAAGTTTTGTTCAGGATCGTCACATCGCCCTGCGCCGCATGGCTGGAGGCATAAAACAGGGTGATCAGGCCCAGAAAGCCAAAGAACGACCGCCCGAACAGATAGGGCTGATACTTGGCCGGGCCAAACAGCGAGCCCTTTTTGCGCAGAATGATGATTGCCGAAACGATCAGCACGAACGAATTCCGCATGAAGATCTGCTCCATCGTGGGGATCTCGCGGCTCAGCCGCACCACCACCTGCATGGATGCAAAGCACAATGCAGACAAAATCATATAAAGAGCACCTTTTTGTCTCTGAGTCATTGAATATCTCCTTAACCTGTTTCTATCCAAAGCGGCATTCGAACGCTTTTCGCCGCGATGCCTTGTTGTTTCTATGTTCGATTATATACTTGTCTTGATGTCTTGTCAATATGAAATTCCATCTTTTCCGTCTTGAATCTTCTGGAGATAAGTTTTACTCTTTCCGCAACCGTGCACCCATGGCTTACAAAACAAAAAAGCCATGAAATCTTTCGATTTACAGCTTCCACGGTAGACATTCCTACGCGTTGGAACCCGCGGGCTACTGATTCGTAGGAACCGAATGGTACATTTTGTCCATTTCATCATTTGACGCTAAAACGTCATTTTAATCGAATCACCGTTATTTTGCCGTTATTATTCTATTGCATTCTTTGCATTGCTTGCACGTCTTTGCACCTGTTATCCATCCTTGCGATGTGCAGAAAATGTGCAAAAGTGTGCAGAGCCAAAACCAGCCCGGCAAAACAGGCTGTTTCGTACAGCCCCAAAAGCTGGATTTCAACGGTATTTATTGTGCAAAATCTTCCAGTTTTATCCAAACAACAATCTTACATGACACACCGGTTCTATGACAGGGTTTAGGACATCCGAACAGACACCGTTTGATATAGAAATGAGGTTCGCCATGAATAAACTGCTTTCCTGCCGCTACAACATGGACACCAACCGGGTGGAAGCCCGGTTCGAGGATGGCACTACTCTCGCCATCGACTGTATCGCCATCGAGGACGAGTACGGCAACACTCCGGCACAGCGGGCAGAACTGGACTGGCTTCTCTACAACAAGCCTTTGGAGTATGCCCAGCTTGTGCTGGATGGTGAGATAGAGCATTATCTGTCACTCGGCTGTGACCACGGCAAACTGGAAGATTAAATTTTGGTCTTTAATGCTCCGCTGAGACACAATACATGGAAAACGTACTATGAAAAATCAATGTATTCTCGCCTGTGCGGATTTCCACATCCACAATACAGACACGATGCCCACGGCTGATGACCTTTCCATAAGCAGTTATCTTTCCCTTTGGCGTGTTGGAAACAAAACTGACCGAAGCGTTCTGGGTAACATACTCCCGTCCATCTGAACGGGCTGTTAATCCTGCGCAACAGTCCGCCATTGTAAAAAGAGCGCCACCATGAACAACACCATAAATATTGGTGGACTCTGGCTGAATATCAAGCCATACCTCTGCATGATCTGACTCAACAACTCCGATTTTAATGTGGTTAAATGACATAAACGGATTTTCTCTCATCTTTGAGATATTTTCTTGTTGTTCTTGCATTTTTCTTACCCCATGCCATTTATTATATTGCAGTACACACTTTCATGCAAGCAGCCCCTGTACAAGACTTTCGCTGTACAGGGGCTGCAATTCTGTAATAGGTCTTCCGGACGAGTTTACCAGATGCAGAGTTCTTCTGCTTCTTTTGCAAGCTGCTCCCGGAATGCCGGATGAGCAATCTTAATGAGTGCCTTTGCACGGTCGCCAATGTTCAGACCGCGCAGCCATGCAACGCCATACTCTGTAACGACATAATCCGTGTCATTCCGGCTCGTGGTGACCGCAGAATTCGGATGCAGGCAGGAAACAATCTTGGAATGAAGCACTTCATTGCCGTTTTCATCCTTCGTGGTGTAGGTAGAGTGCATAGCAAGGATTGACTTGCCGCCCTTGGACATCTGTGCACCCTGTACCGTCTCGGACTGTCCGCCAGTACCGGACCAAGGCAGACCCTTTACCGTCTCGGAAGAAGCCTGACCGTAGAGATCGACTTCCAGCGTTGCATTGATGGAAACGAACTTGTTGTTCAGACCGATCGTGTAGGGGTCATTAGTGTAGGTGCAGGATTTGAACAGAACAGCCGGGTTGTTGTTGATATAGTCATACAGCCGCTGACTGCCCATAGTGAACGAACAGACCGAGTAGCCGTTGTTCAGCCCCTTCTGCGAGTTATCCACTGCGCCGCACTCGATCAGATCCACCATGGTCTCCGTAAACATCTCCGTGTGAATGCCGAGGTGCTTTTTCTTCTTCAGTTCATTTGCCACTGCATTCGGAATATTGCCGATGCCAAGCTGGATGGTGGAACCATCCTCAATCAAATCAGCGATGTACCGACCAATGGTAGCATCCGTTTCCGTATACGGAGCAATTTTGGACAGCGGAATGGGATGATTTGCTTCCACGATTGCATCCACCTGAGAAACGTGAACCAGCGTATCACCAAAGGTGCGTGGGAAATTGGGGTTTACCTCCACCAAGACCAATGCGCCGTACCGAATTAAATCCATCTCATAGATTGCGCTTACCGAAAGACTCATATAGCCATGATCGTCCATGGGGGAGACCGTGCAGATCACGACCGGACGCCAGTGCTCGTATTCGCACCGCTGGAGCGTTTTACGTAGAATGGAGGTAGAACTCTGGGGTACAGGACTGACCATGTGCTCCTTGTACGCTTTACGAAGTCCCGCAGACATAAACCACGCATTGTGATCAAGAACGCCTTTCATCTCTGGATCATGGAATACAGGGTAATCCTTCAGGGGAAGGCAGGTATTCAGATGGCACCCCTTTACGCCCGTCTCTTTAAGGTGCTGCAGATGGGACATGATCTCAATCGGTTCGCCTGCGGCCTGTGCAGAGAAGATATAATCACCGTCCTGAATCAGTTCCAGTGCACGGTCAGCAGACATGACTTTGCTCTGATAGATTTCCTGAATGGTTTTCATGAGATTTTCCTTTCTCTATCATCCGATAGACTTCAAAATGTTGATGAGGATGGTGCGAAATACTTCGGGCTGATCCATAAAACTGGCATGACCAGCATCTTCGATAGGAATCAGTTGAGCAGAAGATTCAAAGAAACGAATGCTCTCTTCTCCAACTACATATGGAACGATCATATCCTCTCTGCCATGAATCCATGTCACTGGACACTGAATCTGTGAGATTCTTCCAGTTCCTTCCACCAATGCACGCTCTTTCGTAATATTGAACTGGCAGAGTGCCACACTGATATCAACGAAGCAGCGTTCTTTCAGGATTGCATTCATATATGCATCAAAGTCGCTTTCCGCAGGCGGATACCGATTGAAGATCGTTTTCGCCCAGACCATATGCAGAAACGCCGTGTCTTTTCGTTCAATTGCCCCTGTAATCGGGATCATGGTGACCGGGTCTTTTACGACATCCTCAAGCTTTACAAGATACTCGCCGGGCACCGGGGTCAGGTCTGCATTCCGCCGGGGAAGGCGGAATCCCTGAACACCTACAGATGCCAGTAGCACCAGATGCTGTACCTTTTCGGGATAGCACGCCGCCAGTTCCAGAGCCGTGCCGCCGCCTGCGCTCCAGCCGAGCGCGACTGCTTTCCGGATCTTCTGCGCATCCATGAACTGTGCCACATCGTCTGCCCAGTCCTTCATACAGGTATGCGGGTTTTTATAGCTGGAATCTCCAAAGCCCATCATATCAATTGCATAAATGTGGGCTTCCTTCCTGAACTGCTGCATTAAATGCTCATAGTACAGAGAAGAGCTTTGATTTCCATGGATCAGGAGCAGCACAGGTGCATCAACTGCGGTATTTTCTTCCCGGTATGCCATCACTTCACCGTTTGGAAGCTGCTGCCTTTTCACTTCATACATCATGGATAGCACTCCTTTCCCATCTTTATTTGCTACTCTTTCCTGTCTCCGGCAGGAAAATGCCTCCGACGGTAAAGGACAGGCTCAGAATCACAGCAATCAGAATGCTGGAAGAATAGCTTCCGGTCTTATCGAACAACACGCCAAACAGGAAGAATACGATCGTCTCAATGATATAAGCCATTGCCCAGAAAACACCCATTATGGCGGTCAGGCGGCTGGGGGTCATGTTAGGAAGCTCCTGAGGGATCATAACAAGCGAGGTCATCGGCAGGAACATAAATGTGCCAAGCACCAGTGCCGCAGCGACTGCTACCGCAGGAGTTGTGGTTTTGACCATCAGGAATGCGCTGGCTGTCATGATCAGACCGGAAACAATGATGACAGGTTTTCTCTTCGTGTACTTTTTGGAGAGCGCAATTGCAAGCAGTGTGCCGATAATGCCACCGATACCACTGAGTGCACTCAGAGACGATGCGCTGATAACTGCCTCCTCAGTGCGAGGGAACAGCTGCAACAGGGTCAGGTAAAGGATCAGAACGCCGGAATAGGTTAACGGCAGAAGCCATGTGATCTTTTCCTTCAGCGCATCCACCATGGAGTACTTCGTTTCCTGACTCTGTGCAGTTGCCTTGTTCAGTTCAAAATCTTCGCCGAAGACGAGCCAGAGGACGAACAGGATACCGCTGATAACAGCGAAGAAGCCCATGCTTTTCTGCCATGTCTGGAACATTGCGATAATGGGACCGACGATCAACAGTGCCAGCACGGCACCAAAGTTATATGCACAACTATTCAGCGCATTGACGGTGGGGCGCTGTGCCGGAGTAAAGTAGTGGATGACGACCGGGGCGAAATAGATTACAAAGACTGCACCGCCAAAACCCATCAGGAATCGTCCGATGATGAACATCGGATAAGACTGTGCAAACACTGCGATCAGACTGCCCACAAAAATAAGGGCAGAACCGAGGCCGATAGATTTTTTGGGCAACAGCTTGCTGAGAATATAGGCGGCCATAAAGTTTCCGATGATCTTGGCGATCGTCACCGCATTGGAAACAAAAGACGATGAAGCACCGCTGTCCACACCGAAAAATGCAGCAATTTGTGCGGTCAGCGTACTTCCGGCGATCCAGTTCACTGCAAAAAATGCGTAGGTGAAGAACAAGATTGCTTCGATCATGTAGGCACGAAACGAACTAGGAGATTTGTTCTGATTGTTTTCCATGGTCTACTCCTTTCCATGAAACACGTCCTGTGTTTTGTTCTATTTTCACGGTAATAAGCGCTTATGTTATCTATATTGTAGCCTGTTGAACAAAAACTGTCCAATACACCTTTTTCATTTATTATGAATTTAGTTCATAATAAATGAGGCTGCTCAGATTCATCAGAATCGAACAGCCTCTCAGGATTCAGAGCAGGTCTATGAACTTTTGCATGGAGCGTGTAACGGGGTACTTTTTAGGGCGGATCACGGTCAACGCCCACGGAAATTCCGGTTCCATGAGATGAAGAGACACCACATTCCGCGGTTTATATTTTTCAACAAGGGGCAGGGGAAGAATCGTCACCCCTTGGTCGTCTGCCACCATCTCCAACAGCATATCCCACTGGTTGCTTTCAAAACAGACATCCGGGTCAAAGCCTGCAGTCTGGCAGTACTGCTCAAAAACCTTCCGATATTGAAAATCTCTGGTCACTTGCAGGAAATGCTCTCTTCTCAGGGTGGAAAACTCAACTTTCTCATGCTCTGCCAAAGGATGGCTACTTGGAACAACAAGAACCGCTTCCGTCTGGTATGCCACTTTTTTCTCAAAGCGGTCATCTTCAAACGGTTCGATTACAACACCAAGATCAATCTCCCCATTCAGTAGTAAATCCGGAATATAACGAGAAGTCGCATCGTTAATTTTGAGCCGAACGTCAGGATTTTGCTTTTGAAAGTCGTGGACGAGTGCAAAGAAATAGATACTGCCTGCCGTAGGAGGTAATCCAAGGCTCAGTTTGTTGTCTGTCTTTTCGATTTTGGAAAGAAGGGCCTTCTCCTGACTGTCATAATAGTTCAAAACATCGGTTGCAAAGGCATACAAAAGTTTTCCGGAAGGAGTCAGAGCAAAGTTCCGTTTTCCATGTTCAAACAGACTCGTCTGTAACTCCGTTTCCAAAGATGCCACCGCCTTGCTGATGGTAGACTGGCTGATGTACAGTTTTTCTGCCGCTTTTGTAAAGCTCTTCTGATCTGCAACCTCAATGAAATATCGAAGATGATTGGATATCATATTGGCCTTCTCTCTGTCCTTGCATAATGGACGAACTCCTTATCTTTACAATGCCATTTTAACGCAGTCGACATACTAAAACAAGATGAAGCAGAGAACATCGGAATTTTTGCTTAAAATGACCAACCATTTCATTATCTACTTTTTCGTTATTTTGACAGCGTTTATTGTCGGGAAAGCAGGTTAACTTAACGCAAAAAACAAGTCGACCATCAATTATCTTTATTCACAGTCGTCTTACTAAGTCGTACTATTCCCGCTTTACTGCAATAAAATTTGCAAAACCATCTTGACGTGCCCTGCAATCCATGATACCCTCTATCGCAAATCCCACCGAATTTGTAGAAAAGTACAGAACGGCGAGGATTTATTCCCCATGAAGATTTTTACCGCCCCGCAACACACCCGATCTATTTTGCCGCTTACTTCATCCGACAAAATCATCGCTGCGCTGCGTGGGCGGTATTTTTCTTTTTCACAAATAAAATCTTTCGTAGCGCACGCCGGGCGATTCCCTCAATTTTTGGAAGTTACGTTTCAACGTCATTTCCAAGCGATACATCGCAAATTTTGAACTTCGAGTTTCTGCACCCTTTGTCCGATTTTGCAACGATTTGCACCCTTTGCACGTTTTGAAACCGTGCAAAAACCGTGCAGAAACCGTGCACTTACTCCCGGACAAACTAAAAAACACTTCATCCGACAACGACTTGACGGCATTGGTTCGAGTGACCGCACACCATAAATCAAGTCTTGGAGGATACTATTATGACGAAATTGCTTTCCTGCCGCTACAACATGGACACCAACCGGGTGGAAGCCCGGTTCGCAGATGGCTCTGCTGTTGCCATCGACTGCATCGCCGTTGAGGACGAGTACGGCAACACACCAGCGCAGCGGGCGGAGCTGGACTGGCTGTTATGGAACAAGCCCTTGGAGTACGCCCAGATGGTACTGAGAGGGGAGATGGAGCGTTATCTTTCTCTCGGCTGCGACCACGGCAGGCTGGAGGATTGATCTACGAAATCGCACGGTTGATCGCACGCGTGCATTCGCCGTGCGATCTTTTCAGCACAAATTTCTAAAAACATACGATTTATCACAATTTTATCAGTTGATTTCCCGTGCAATCAATCGCACGGCATGCATTTCAGCATTCTTTCTTCACCTTCAAATAATACTTCCTTGCACAGCCCTGTCCACGGCCTTCGATTATCTCTTCACCGGAAAGCCTCTGAAGAATGCGATACGCTTGCCCCCTCGTAAAGCCGCACAGCTCCTGCACCTTTTGGTTGGTGATCGACTGCTTATGCTTCAGATATTCAAGAATCCGATCCTTTGCCTGAATCTGGCTGACCGTCTTATCCTGCACATAGGCTACATCGGTTTTCACCGTTTCGTAGACCTTGAGGGACAGCATATAGGTCTTGCCGTTGAGTTCCAGAAGCCCCTCGTCCCGGAGACCGTTCAGAACCTTGTGGGCATTGTCATCGGTTTCCTGAATCCTCTTTGCCGCCTGCTTCAGGGTGATTTTCTGGTGCTCCCGCAGATAGTGCAGAATCATCAGCTCCGACAGCGTGAACATCTTGGACCGCTTATCCTGCGTCTCTGCGATAAAACGCACGAAGCTCTGGTTTTCCATCGTGCTGCGAAGGGTCAGCCGGACGGAGTTGGGCGTGCTGGCGTACTCCGGGTAGGGCTTGCCCTCGGTGAGCATACTCTGGAACATAATGTCCACGCCCTGCCCGGAACGCTGCACATACTTCAGGTGCTGAAGGGTCATGGCGATCAGCTTATTCCGGGGAATGGACTGGTGGGTGATGATGTTACTTTCGTTGATATCCCCCGGAAAGCCGCCGGGGTTCTCAATCACGATCTTTGTGGGGTAGTGCTTGACGTAGACCGGTGCCATATCCTCATAGGAGCGGTGCGCCAGCGCATTCAGCAACGCCTCCTGAAAAACCGCTTCAGAGAAATCGTACACCTCCAGCCGGAACAGCCCCACCTGCACATTGGTCAGGCGGTTATAGGTGCGGATGCGCTCGGTCAGCTTATCCAGAATCGAGATCACCGGCTCCTGCATATCCATGCGGTTGTCGTATTCCGTCTGCGTTTCGTCGCTGTAATGGAGGTAGATCACCTCTGCCTGCGGCAGCAGCCGTGCAATAGATGCCGCCTTGCCCACAAACAGCAGCCCTGCCACCGTCACACGCACTTCGTCCTTGTCCATGCGGATCAGGTTCAGGTTGTCCAGAAAGGTGGTATCTGCCAAATCCGGCAGGGCAGAGCCTGCATCCCGAATCCGCAGCTTCTCTTTCAGGCGGTACACTTCCAGCAGGTCAATGTCGCTTTCGGATGCCCCCTCCACGATCTTTGCCGAAAAATCCGGGTTATCGGCAGGGGAGTACACATCGTTTGCCGGGTAGTCGGGCTTTGTCACATTCCCCAGCCGCCTGTAATAGATGCCGCCGGTGGTGGCAACATGAGAGTTGGATTTCTCCACCGATACCACCAGCACCACACCGTCAGAGGTTTCCACCGGCTCGATTTCGGTAAACAGGCTGGGCCGGGTCATATCGTAGATGGCTTCCATCAGTGCCTGCGGGTCGCTCTTGGGGCAGCCTGTAATGGTGCCGTCATCTTCCACACCAAACAGCAGAACGCCACCCTTTGTATTTGCCAGCGCAACCGCACTTTTCACCGCGAGATCTTTCCGCTGCCGGTAGTCCTTGCACTTCACCCACGACTTAAACTCCTGCCGAGTGCTTTCCCCAGCAGCAATCATTTTGCGGAGTGCTTGTTCGGTCATGGTGGGGGCCTCCTTTCTCTAAATCGGTGCTTATTCCACAAGCGTCCCCTTTTTAATATGATAAGCTATTTTTCGTTCTTCACAAAACGCTATAACTTTTCTAGCACAGGTATTATAAAAATCTTGATAGCCTTTATACGCTGTTACCTGTTTATTGTAATGTAACCTTCCAAAAATTATTCGATCGGCAAAAGATACTCGTTCCAAAAGCTGTTCGAGATTTTGCTCATGAATATTGGGGGTTGGATACGGTTCAATGCTAATCCATGTATAGCATCCCTGTTTGCTTAGTGCTTCTAGCGCGCTAATACGATCTTCCATCGGTGCCGCACCCGGCTCCATCTCTTTTCGGAAATCCTCGTCAAGCGTAACAGCTGTTATGCCGTACTCATTTTTTAACGGCATTTTTGCAAGTTCTACTGGCAAAATGCCTTTTGTCAGCACCGAACAATGAACTCCAAAAACGTTTGCTTTCTCAATAATTTGTGTACTCGCATTGCAAATATCGGGATGTCCATACATATATGGGTCAGTCGAAAAGCAAAGATGCAACGTCTTTATTTTATCCTTGTATCTAGGCAGTTCCTTTGATAAAAGCGGAAAAATGTTATCAACCAGTTTCGGTTGAATCCACTCCTCATAGTCCTCCACTTTTTTAAACCGCTTAGCCATCATGTAAGCATAACAAGGATATTTACAGCCGTGTGAGCAACCTGTCACATGGTTCAACGTATAATCGCCGTATTCAACAGCCGTTTTGTATATCAGGCTTTTTCTGATATTTTCATGTACTTTTTTTTCACTCATATAAATGTGTAATTATCCTCTGTAAAATTGGTTTTTCCTGCATCATTATGTTTTCTTACTTTTCCTTCAGCTATCATCGGCTTTAACACGTGCTTTATAATTTGGGAACTTCTAAGCATGGTTTCTACAAGAATTTTTTCTTCAATCTTTAAAAACGGCACAGTCTTCCCCTTGAATGCTTCATATACAATGTTTTGAGCTTCCAACTCATATTCTTGCAGGTTCAGTGCTTTTATATCTTCGGTTGTAAACATCGACAACTGCCCGCTATCGCAATGATTTCGATGGTATTCTTCGCCATCAAACACATCCCAGATGCTATCTTTAAGGGCTTTAAGTCCTTTCAAACTTGGTGTCGCGTAAAGTATCTGGTACAATTCCGCATTTGTTACCGTGCGGAAAGAATACAAATAGACATATTTAATTTTTCCAACTTTTAAAGCCCGAACCACATCATCAACCACTTGCTTTCTATCTTTTGGTTTCAAATCTCCTAGACATCGCTGTATCCGACCTCGATCTTGATTTTTATTGCGATTAAAGTCACTCGTAAAAAAGTTGAAAAGTAATTCACAGTAGTTGTCCTTCAAAATATTATGGAGTTTGGGGATTTGAACAGTACCAAAGCTATATGGATCCACATATATTAGGCTACAGCTTCCATACTTAAACAATTCTCTGTGAAATGGAGTCGCATTTGCAATGTCATCCAGTATGTAATTAACATCTGCATGGGCAGTAAATATCTTTAAGTTTTTGCTTTTCTTAACGGTTCCGTTAATTATACTTGTAAAATTATTTATTCTATCCTCTCGCAAATCATTCAGAAAAACCACAAACTTTTTCGATGCATACCGCGAATCTTGAGCCAATTCGTTAAATATATGAATAACTTCCATTCCCGTACAGAAATCACCATCTTCATATATTCCAGCATTACACATGCAATCAATAAAGTTTATTTGGTTGATGCTTTTTCTTCCCGCTTCAATAATTGCCCATTGTCGAACATATCGCGTAACATATTTTATTTTATAAGTAGTCTGCTCTTTTTTGCTCTGGATTGCAGAACTATCTATGCCGATTTTTTCAAAGTCATCAGGTGAAATATTCATAATTCCTCCGCAATGAATTATTATCCCAGCGTTCTAAATTCGTCGTCTATCATTGTGTGTCCTGTATCTCACCTCCACTCTGCCTCATATACTATTTTACATTAGGCTTCCCGCAAACTCTTATATATTTCTTCTGTAAAAATACCGAGCACCTGCCGTTTGATTTCTTCATTGCTTAGCAGAAGTGAGAAGAAATCCTGATTCTGTTCTAATCCTTCAATCAAGGCATCGTCAATATCATCAAAATAAGAAAATTCAAAGTCTTTGACGGTATTGTTTCGCGCACTGGTTTTCAGTTTATCCGATTTTAAAAGGATGTCCCTGATCTGTAACATAGCCTTAACCGCCACATCATTGTTATAGGCCTTTCCGGTACGGCTATTGATCTCCGCAATGATCTCTGAAAGCCGTTCCTCTTTTGCTTCAGTAAGCCCGAAATTTTCGGCAGTCGGCAATTTCACCACCGGCTGTGCAACAAGGTTTGACGTTATATGTTCCTCGACCTTTTTCTGAACAAAATTGGTTGCCTTAATCTTTCCGTCTAGGTTGTATCCACCGCCCGGATGTTTGATATTAATATAGGCCAGAAGATATGTGATAAAGTTGTATTTCTTGTGCAGATCAGTATCCTCAAAGCAGGATGCCTGCAATAGGAACTCATAGAATCGGACAAAGTGCCGCATCGCAGACACAATCTCCTGCTGTCTAACGAGATCGTATTGCTCAATCATGTTCTTTGTACGCTTGAAGTAAAACGTCAGCTTCTGCTTGTCCTTGGCAGATATATTCTTCTTATACAGCAGCTCGTTGGCTTTTTCGATATCATCCGGGTCAAGCACGGTGTACGCATCGATTTGAGCTTCCAGATCATAAATCGCCGTCGGCGTTACGGAAGTGGAGAGCAGCGTAGTCGTATAGTACGGTGCAAATGCCGCTTTGATATCTTCGTATGTATTTGCAAAGTCCAGCACGAAGGTTTTCTTCTCGAACGGCGGGCAAATACGGTTCAGACGGGAGAGCGTCTGAACGGCAGATACGCCCTTCAGCTTTTTGAGAACATACATAGCGCAGAGTTTCGGCTGGTCAAACCCGGTCTGATACTTATTCGCAACCAGAAGTACCTGATATTCGTCCTTATCAAATTCTTTTGTCAGACGATCCTCCGGGAAACCGTTCATGGAAGCCTCGGAATATTCGGTTTCATCGTCCGGGAGCTTTACTTTGCCAGAAAATGCAACCAAAGCTTTGATATCGGTATAGCCTTTTTTCTTTGTATAATTCTCAAACGCCTGACGGTATTTGACCGCGCCCTGCCGGGAAGCAGTGATGACCATTGCTTTTGCCATGCCGCCAAGTTCCGGCATCACTGTTGTGCGGAAATGTTCAATGATAACCTCTACACGCTGTGCAATGTTCGTCTCGTGCAGTTCCACAAACCGCGCAATTTGCCGCTTTGCATCAGCAGTCTTGCATCGAGGATCTTCTTCAATCTCCTTGTTCAGCTGATAAAAGGTATCATAAGTGGTATAGTTCTGAAGCACATCAAGGATAAAGCCCTCCTCAATGGCCTGTTTCATAGAATAGATATGAAACGCCTCACGCTGCCCTTTGGTGTTCAGTCGACCGAACAATTGAATCGTTGTGGGCTTGGGGGTGGCGGTGAAAGCGAACATGGAAACATTCGCCTGTTTGCCGTTTCTGCGGATTTCATCCGTAATCATATCTTCCACATCGATGCCTTCTTGTTCTCCTGCACCCAGCGACTTTGTGACCGCTGCCATGTCCTTACCTGCCGTGGAGGAATGTGCCTCATCGATAATAACCGCAAAGCGCTTGTTTTTCAGTCCGGCAACACTGTCTACAATATACGGGAATTTCTGAATTGTAGTGGCGATGATTTTCGTATTGCCGTTCAGAGCAATGGCAAGGTCGGCAGAGTTGCACTTATCGTCCATGACACGGATAAGCCCCGCTTTATGCTCCATGCCCATAATCGCTTTCTGCAGCTGACGATCAACCACAACTCGATCAGTGATGATCACAACATTGTCAAAGATGATTTTATTATCCGCATCGTGCAAAGAAGTCAGGCGGTGCGCCAGCCATGCGATAGAGTTCGTTTTGCCGGAGCCTGCGCTGTGCTGGATCAGATAATTCTGCGTTGTGCCATTATCACGGACATCACCCAGCAGTTTGCGGATCACATCAAACTGATGATACCGAGGGAATATGACATTTTCGGTTTTTTTCGTTTTCCCTGTCAGCTCATCCTTGCTTTCCTTAGTTTCGATAAAGATGAACTTACTGATGAGGTCAAGGACGGTATCTTTGGTCAGAATATCCTCCCACATATAGGACACGCTGTATTTGTCTTTGAAGGTCGGGTTTCCCGCACCGGCGTTGACCCCTTCACCGTTGCCCATGTTGAACGGCAGGAAGAAGGTGGCGTTGCCTGCGAGTTTAGTGGTCATATAGACCTGTTCCAGGTCCATAGCGAAGTTCACAAGGCAACCTGCTTTAAACCAGAACAGACGGGTTTTCGGGTCACGGTCAACACGATACTGATAGATGGCATCCTGATAGGATTGACCTGCAGCATTGCATTTCAGTTCAAAGGACATGATAGCAAGACCGTTCAGGAAAATCACCAGATCAACGCGCTCTTTGTCGCTTGCCCAAACCTCCTCCATAACGGAAAAGATATTCTTTTCATACTTTGCCAGCAGTTCCCGGTTAAAGGTAGTAGCGGGTTTGGTATACATGAGTTCCAGCTTCATGTTGGAGATTTCTATGCCATGCTTCAGCACATCCAACAAGCTGCCGCGCGCTTTGGTGACCTCGGCATTGATGAAGCCAACAATCGTATCCTCCAGATCCGTTTTATAGATCTTGCGGAGCGCATCCATCTCATCCGGCTGTGTATCGTTCAAAAATCGAAACAGCAGTTCCCGATCCATAGCAAAAAAGCGGTTATAGCTTGTTGCCTTACGGACAATGTAGCCATTGTCCTGCACAAGCCTGTCCATGATGAAATGCTGATATTCTTTTTCTGAGAGGATATTATTCATGTCTATCAATGCCTCATCTCACGGTTTACGATTCAATTCTCGTTTTGTCTTTTCTGAATAGTTGATGTTAAAATTTTCACCGTCACTGCTTGTGAGAACCGGAATAATTTTGTTATCTGTGATAACATATATCTCACACCACGCAAATTCCCCGGCCAATTTAGTTGCAAGAACAATGGTTCCGTCTTTTTTAATATGTCGGAACGCTTCTTCTAAATCTCTGCTCTTGATCTTATTCCTGCTTTGATTTGTTTGAGTATAGGATCGTACTGCAAATATCAGGTTTTGACGGTCACTCCACCCATCTTTGCTGTTAACTCGCTTATACTCGGCGGCAGAAATATAAAGTTCGGTTCCTCCGCCAATAGGTGATGTTACATATTCAACTTTCATGATGTGGGTACCTCCTTCTTGCCGGTTACATACTCGAATATCAACGATTTCTTATACTCATCGAGTGTTGCAAGCTGTGCTTTTTTATCAGCGATAACAGCATCCGCTTTTGAAAGCACAGAATCAATGTGCTTTACGATGGCATTCTGCTCATCCAGCGGCGGTACAGGATAGGAAAGCTCCGCAAGCTTATTCCACCGAAGGTCACAGGAACGCACACGAATACCGGTCGCCAAAGCAAGAAACACATCACTGTAAGCCATGCTGCGCAGATAATACATGATGTACCGCTTGCACTGATCGGTATCTAGCACATTGAGAACCGGAGAAGCCTTGCCTCTTGAATTGGAGATGCCAATAGAACCTGCGAAACCGTCCATTCCGTGAACGACCAAATCACCGACATCAATACCTTGATAACCGATTTCCTTGTCGGACATTGTAAATCCATCCTCACGACGATTGCTTCTGAGAGTAACCTCGCCATCTCGGAAACAAGTGATTACACCGTCATCTTCACGCACGGGCTTCTGCATATAGCGAAGAATGTACTTGCCGCGGATAACATCCCAGTGAGCTGGCATATTGCCAATCCACTGAATTCCGCTATCCTTCATCTTGGCATCGGGATTCAGCCCTTTGGTGACGGTTTCGGTGATAACAGATCTCTTGTACTGCTCCAGCGTGTCGATCTGGGTTTGGATGTCGGCGGTCAGTGCATCAATTTCAGCACATTTGGCATCAAGAAAATCAGCAATGCGCTGTTGTTCATCTATTGGAGCAACAGGTATAAAAAGACCGCCAAATTTATCCATCGGAATACGCATTCGAATTGTGTTCAATTTTCCATTCCCAGACTCTTTAATAAGAATGCCATTTCCAAGTCCAAACAAACTGCGCTGAAACATTGTTGTCTGAAAAATGTAGTTGTAGCAGCGCACATCCTCCTTCGCATTCCAAGGACGCAACATATAATAGACCGGGCTGACACAACCAAAGTATTCCGACAATCCCACTGAGCCTGACAAGATATTCATGCTGTTCATTACAATATCGCCAGGGTAGGCCAATCTATATGCACTGACATCTTCCTTCGGTTTGTTTCCACCGCCCTCTTTCTGCTCATACGGAATAACGCCCTGTTTTGCCGTCAGTGAAAGAATCTCAGTAGTCCTTATTGGATTATTCTTCTCAATCCGTTCTTGAAGGCAGTATTTGATTTTCTTCAGTTCCCAATTAGCCGGATATTCACCAAGCCACGATATTCTACTATCTTTAGTTTCTCTCATATCATCTCAACCTCACCCGAACAACTTAGCCACACGCTCTGTCACAGATAACTCCAATTCTTTAAATCTATTCTCAAGTTCCTCACTCGGTGTGGAAGGTTGATATTTATAGAAATACCGTGTGAACGGGATCTCTGCACCGGTTTTGATAACAGGCTTCTTGGCGCTAAGGTTCTCCTCGAAGAATGCGGCGGCATCCGGGATGTGCGGCAGGACTTCTCTTGCCATATAGTCCTCGATGTTCTCTTCCCATTTTACCTGTTCGGTATCCTTGGTTTCTTTGTCGTAGATGATGCTGCCCTTGCGATCCCGCTGAATCTCAGCTTTTTTATCCATAACGGAAAGGCCGTCTGCAATCTTTTCCAGCAACTTTTTGTCGGCAGTCACCGCAGACAGTGCTTTGGACAGCACCGGAGTAAACTCTGCCGGGCAATTATAAATCTGCTCCGAAACTGCCGCTTTTAGTGTGGCGACAATGGCATCATAAACCAGCTTATTTGCCTGATATGCCTCCAACTTCTTCTGATCCTTGCCGGTCAGTTCTTCGGCATTTTCCAGTTCGTCCACCTTGGACTGGTCATACAAGGCAGATAGCGATCCCTTGGAAAGCATGGATTCAATGCGTTCCTCCGTAATAGCATAGCTGCGCTGAAGCGGCTGCATCACCGTGTACTCACGGTAAATAAACTCCTCGTTAGGGTAAATCTTGCAATATTCATTCTCTGCAAAATCCGCATACAGCTTTGTAATGGCGCTGCGATCCTCAGGAGAAATTTCATTTTTCTTATCACCCAGTGCTTTCCGCAGTTTTTTGAAGAACGTAGAAGCATCAATCAACTGAATTTTGCCCTTGCGCTCCGGGCGCTTGTTCTTTGAGAGGACCCAGATGTATGTAGCAATGCCGGTGTTATAAAACAGGTCAGTAGGCAGCGCAATAATCGCCTCAATCAGATCGCTTTCCAGCATCCAGCGGCGGATTTGGCTCTCACCGGACGCTACGCCACCGGAGAAAAGAGGACTGCCGTTTTCAATAATGGCAGCGCGGCCAAGGTTATCGTCCATCTTATCAATGGCAGACTGAAGGAACAGCATCTGCATATCACCGGAACCGGGCAGTCCTGCGCCCCAGCGGCCGTCAAAACCTTTCTGATATTCTGCGTTGACGGCATCTTCCACGCCTTCAGCCGCATCTTTACCGCCCCAAGCGGTGCCAAAAGGAGGATTTTCCAGCACAAAGCGCATTTTGGTGGATTTGAAACGGTCGGCTTTCATGGTGTCCTGATAGCAGATATTTTCGGCATTCTGTCCCTTGATGAGCATTTCAGCAAGGCACATAGCGTAAGATTCCGGATTGATTTCCTGCCCGAACAAGCGCACATCAGCCGTGGGATTATAGCGCTTAATAAAATTAAAGCCGGTGGACAGCATACCACCCGTACCACAAGCCTGATCCAATATTGTGATGACCTTACCGTCATCGAAGATATCATCGCACCCTTCAGCAAGAAGAATATTGACCATCAGCTTGATGATATCTCGTCCAGTGTAGTGGTCGCCAGCCTCAGCGTTTTCAGAAAATTTGCGAATCAGATCTTCAAAAATATACCCCATCTTCACATTGTCGATGGTGCGAGGATCAAGGTCAAGTTCAGAAAATGCTTTAACGACAGAGAGCAGCCGGTTGTTTTTGTCCATCTTGTCGATTTCTTCTCCGAAGTTCAAACCGCGCTCCTTGGACATCAAAATTTCCAGCACATTCGCAGAAAATCCCTGCAGATAACTCTTGAAATTGGCGGCAATATGGTCTGCGTCATTTACAAGCTCTGCGAGGTCAAATTCACTGGTGTTGTAGAACTGGAAGCCGGAAATACGGTACATCGCCTTTGCCGGAAAATTCGGATTTGCTTTGAACTGCTCCACGACCTTCTGCTTGGTAGGTGCAAGAGCACACTCAAAGCGGCGGATGATTGTCATCGGAATGATAACATCCTTATATTTGTCGCTGCGATACGGTCCGCGCAGTTTATTTGCAATGGACCAGATAAAATTCACTTCGGCAGATACATCCACCGGACTGTCATCCCACATGACATCAACAACTTTTTTCTCAGGCATATCGACTTCCTCCGTCGGTGTTTTTTATTGTAACGCACTTCTCATCCCAAAAAGCGGACCATATACTAATCTTCCTATGATTCTAGTATAATTCCTTGTCTGAGTATAACACATTTGTGCAGTATTTCCAATTATGATTAGACGTGTGCCCAGATATTTTCCCACGCAGTCAAGACGGAGCCTCTGCATCAGGGCACCCCATTTTCCAGTGCCCTGCCGGGAAGAATCCAAAGAGCGGCGGAACGCTCGTTGGCACACGACTTTGCCTGCAAAGTCTAGTGTGTTACACCTTGGTTCCGGCTGACGCGGAAAAGGGGCTGCGAGAGGCTCCGGCAAGCACCTGTTCTGTGGCAGAAGGATGCGCGGATGGGCATGGCAGCTAATGGTTTCTGCCCACCCAGCGCAGGCTTGCAGAGGAACCAATGGTGTACGTTCCCCTTCCTGCCGCAGCAGCGTTTTTCCCTATCTGGCGCAGAGCAAATGATCAACGTCTGTGCTTTCCCCGGTTTCCCGCAAGTGTCCCCGGTTTCAGCATTGCCGTTTTATAAAGAATCTTCTTTATCAGCTTTCTTTCATCCTCTGTCAGCTTATCGTAGTTGATGCCGATTGCCTTCAATGCCGTTCGGATCTTCTTTTCATCCGCAGACCCTTCAAGTTTCTGTGCATCCTCCAGTTCCTTCATCAAGTTATCGACCATTGCACCATCCGAAGTAGTCTTGTCCTTGCGGTGTTCCGTCTTGATGTTCTTCAGGATATCCACCAGTTCATCATACAAGACCCGGCCAAAGTACTCATCTTCATCGATCTGCCCCAGCTTCAAGGTGCTCATGTACAGATCATTTTCATCTGCTGCATACTTCTTTTTCAGCATTTGCCGGGTCGCTTCCAGACCAGCATTGAGGTTTTGAATGTTTGCGCTGACATATCCATCCACATAGATTTCCAGATCGGTCATGAACCGCTGGAAATTCTCATGCATGATCAGCTCGCACAGCAGCCGATGATTGAATTTTCCATTCCTTAATACGTCCACTGCGCCATCGCTCAGATGCAAGTCCGAAAGGACTGCATCTGGGCGTTTTTTGTTTTCCGTCACGCCCAACAGGTAGTCCGTGGTCACGCCATAGAACTCAGCCAGTGTTGTCACGGCATAAATGCTGAGGTCGGTCACATCGTCGCTCTCGTACTTCGACAGTGCCGATTTGGACAGACCCGTCTGCTCTGCCAGAGCTTCTAGCTTCAGATGCCGCTCCACACGCAGGTCTTTGAGCCGTTCTCCCAGTGTCAGCTTGATGTTCATGGTCGCACCTCCGATGTTTTTTGCACAGTATACCACTTCCGGCGGTCCCTGTCCATAAGCGTGGAATTTTGCAGTTTCTGCACCTGTTTTCCGACATTATGGATATACGGCACAGCGGCCATGGAGGTGCTATCCTATAGACAGAAAGAAAACATATAACTCCCCAGCAGCGAACATATTAAGGGCTTCCCGCGAAAGCCCTCTGAAATATCTTTCATAACAGAACCTTGACAACAGAATGACCGTCCGAACTGCCCAGACCGCCAAGACCTCCCATCGGGGGAGCGAGCGCCCTGCATGGGGCCGACACAGAGTCCAAAAAGATTTCCTGTCGGGAGGCAGAAAGGGAGACCGGCTTTGAACGTGGCAGGGATCAAAACGATCCGTGCCAGAACCTTTGACCAAAGGAGAAATTTTGAGTTTATATCAAAAGATCAAGTCCGCTATCACCGTTCGGCAGGTGGGAGAGATGTACGGCATGGAGCCCGACCGCCATGGCATGGTGTGCTGTCCGTTCCATTCCGACAGCGACCCCAGCATGAAGCTGAACGACACCTATTATTATTGCTTTGGCTGTGGAGCCAACGGAGATGCCATCGACCTCACCGCCAAGCTGTTCGACCTGAACCCCCGGCAAGCCGCCGAGAAGCTCGCAAGTGACTTCGGGCTTGACCCGGACAAACCGCCCGCCAATGCCATCGCCCTGCCGCCGCCCAAGCGTGGCCTGACGGACGAGCAGTGGGCAGACATCGCCTACTGCCTGCGGGTGCTGACCGATTATCTTGACCTGCTGCACGACTGGCAGGAGCGCTACAAGCCCGCCACCCCGGAGGAACCGCATGACCCACGGTTTGAAGAAGCCCTCCACACGACCGAGACCATCGAGCACCTGACGGACTGCGTCGCATTTGGAACACCCCAGCAGAAGGCTGATGCCGCCGCACGGCTGCTGTCCGGGGCGTACCTGCTGATGCTGGAGGAGCGCACCGACCGCCTTGCTCTGGCAAAGTGCGCCTGATAATTTATTCACCTGAAGTGGTGGTTCTCACGGTGAGACCCACCACTTCACTTTTCTAAAGGAGAACCACCACATGAAGAAAAACATTTCCCGCAACCCCTTATGGCCGGACTGGTACAACGGCAAGAAAATTGACGAAGTCCAGTTTGGCCGCGCCTTTCTGGAACAGTGGCCGCTGAAATGCGTCAACGGAACGCTGTACACGCTGGACGGCCCGGTGGAGGACGAGAGCGAGATCAAGCAGCGCATCTTGGAGAACATCGAGGAATATGTCACCTCCGGCCTGTCCAAAAAGGTCACCAACATTCTGGAGACCATCAAGCTGCTGGCCTTTTCCGACCCGTTCCCTATTGAGCAGGACTGCATCCACCTCCACAACGGCGTGTACCATCTGCCGGACGGCACTTTTCAAGAGAGCCGCCTGTTCTGCCAGAACCGCCTGCCGGTGAAGTATGACCCGAAAGCCGCCAACCCTGACCGCTGGCTGACCTTTCTGCACGAGCTGCTGGACGATGCCGACATCCCCACCTTGCAGGAATATCTGGGCTACTGCCTGATCCCCAGCACCAAGGGGCAGAAGATGATGCTCATTGTCGGCAAGGGCGGCGAGGGCAAGTCCCGCATCGGGCTGGTACTGAAACGGCTCATGGGAGATGCCGCCAGCAACGGCAGCGTCCAGAAAGTGGAGAATAACCGCTTTGCCCGTGCCGATCTGGAACGCCGCCTGCTGATGATCGACGATGATATGGATATGAACGCCCTGCCCAAGACGAATTATATTAAGACCATCGTGACCGCCGAAGCCAAGCTGGACTTGGAGCGCAAAGGTGTCCAGAGCTACCAGCGGGACATCTACGCCCGATTCCTCTGTTTCGGCAACGGTGCGCTGACCTCGCTGTACGACCATTCGGACGGCTTCTTCCGCCGTCAGCTCGTCCTGACCACCAAGGACAAGCCTGCTGACCGCACGGATGACCCTTTCCTTGTGGAGAAGATGTGCGCCGAGTTGGAGGGCATCCTGCTCTGGTGTCTGGAAGGGCTGCACCGGCTGGTGCAGAACGATTTCCGCTTCACGGTCAGCGAACGAGCCGCCGCCAACGTGGACACCATCAAGCGCAGTAGCAACAACGTCATCGACTTCATGGAGTCCGAGGGCTATTTCCGCTTCAAGGCGGACTACTCCATCAGCTCCAAGGAGTTCTACGACATTTATAAACAGTGGTGCGAGGACAACGCCTGTCACAGCGTATCGGCCATCCGTTTCAGTGCCGAACTGCGCCAGAACGACCGCCGCTATAACCTTGAAGCCACCAACAACATCTACCTGCCCGGTGGCCGCAGGGTGCGGGGTTTTGTAGGCATCGAGCCGCTTGTCCACCCCTGCCCGTAAAAAGTGCATTTTTTCACGGAAGAAGTTCGTACAACCTGTACGGTCTGTACTTGTACGCACCTGTACGGCGAATCGAAGCAAATTAAAACGCGTCATCGTTTATATTTTGCATTTCTGTACGCCGTACAGATCGTACAGGTTATTTGAAGTCCGTACAGATTTTTTGTACACCCAAAGAAGGAGCGTGGTCTATGAAAGCCCAATACGGCATTTTAAGATTCAAAAAATACAAGGGGCCAGCCATCAGCCCCATCGAAGCCCACAACGAGCGCACCAAGGAGCAGTACGCCAGCAACCCGGACATCGACACGAACCGGAGCCGCTACAACCTCCATTTGGTGCGGCCGCAGGGCAGATACCGGGAAGAAGCCGACCGCATGATAGCCGCCGCCCACTGCCGTGTCCGCAAGGACAGTGTGCGAGTGGTGGAAGCTCTTGTCACCGCCAGCCCGGAGTTTTTCAAGGACAAGACCAACCGGGAGATCAGGGCGTACTTTGCGTACGCCCTGAAATTTTTGGAGGGCAGACAGTGCCCGGATACCTTTCTCTCTGCTGTTGTCCACATGGACGAGAAAACACCCCACCTGCATCTCTGCTTTGTGCCACTGACCGCAGACGGACGGCTGAGTGCCAAGGAGATCATCGGCAACCGCAAGAACCTTGTGAAGTGGCAGGACGAGTTCTGGCAGCACATGGTCAAGCAGTACCCGGAGCTGGAACGGGGTGAAAGTGCCAGCCAGACCGGGCGGGAGCACATCCCGCCCCGCATCTTCAAGGAGATGACCCAACTGACCAAGCAGAAGGAGCAGTTGGACGCCCTGCTGGTGGGTATCAACCCCTTCAACGGTAAGAGCCGTGCGGCGGAGATCAGCAAGGTGCTGGACAGCTATATCCCGGCAGTGTCCAAAATGCGCACCGAACTGAACCGCTATCAGATTGCCTTTACGGAGACCGCCGCCGAGAACAAACAACTGAAAAAGAAAAATAAGACGCTCTCTGCCTCGCTGGACAAAGCGACGGAAGGGAGCGTCTTGAAGCGTCTGGAGGATGCCAAGCTGCGGCAGGACTATGAAGCCGCCCTGAAAACGCTGGACCGCATCCCGCCGGAGGTCATTCGATTCTATGAGAACCGCACGCAGGAATCTGTGGTGCGCCATGAAGTATAAGGAGAAAAGCATATGGATATGAATTTTGAGAAGAACGCATCTGTGAAATTTGAAGATTATACGAAAAACTTCTTGCAGTCGGACTCTGATCCGGCTACAATGGAGGTGGTCACTCGAACCAATGCCGTTAAGTCTCCGACCAACAGCCCTGAGACCACTAAGCTGGTGTACACGGTAAAGGAGGTCGCGCAGATGCTGGCCATCAGCCAGCGTGCCGCCTACAACCTGTGCAACAGCACCACCGAGTTCCGTGTCCTGCGGGCAGGCGGAAGCATCCGCATCCCGAAAGACAGCTTCGATATGTGGCTCCACCGGGCAGCTTGATAAGGAGGCAAATCTATGGCATATATCACGAAACGCGGCAGCTCTTACAGTGTCCGCTACACCTATCAGGATGAGCACGGCAAGAGCTGCGACAAATGGGAAAGCTTTCCCACCAAGGAGGAGGCGGTAAAACGCCAGAAACAGATCGAGCATGAGCTGGCGACCGGCAATTTCCTGATCCCGTCCACAGTGACGGTAGCAGAGTTCCTGATGGACTGGCTGCCCAAGCAGTGCAGCAAGCACAAGTGGGCACCCAAGACCTACCAGTCCAATCTGGCCCTCATCCAGAATCTCATCATCCCTTATATCGGGGAGATGCAGATGCAGAAGCTGCGGCCCTCCCACATCGAAGCCCTGTACGGCACCCTGAGTAAGACCCCCTGCGGGCAGTATGTGGGCGGCAAGCGGCGAGACCTCTCGCCCAAGCAGCAGAAGCGCACCCTCTCCGGCACTACCCTCCATGAAGTCCACCAGCTTCTGCACAATTCCTTTCTGCTGGCTGTGGAGTGGGGCATCCTCATCAAAAGCCCCGTCCCGGTGGAAGCACCCAAAAAGACCACCCAAGAGCGCAGCATCTGGGAGGTGGAGGAGATGCGGGCAGCACTGGACAGCATGGAGGACCCCATCCTGCATCTGGCGGTGCACCTGACGCTGGTGGGTGCGCTGCGTGAAGGGGAGGTGGCAGGTCTGACCCAGGAGGACATCGACTTTGATGCCGCCAACGGCATGGGCACCTTCACCGTCAACCGTTCCATGCAGCGGGTGCAGAAGGACACGCTGGCACAGGTGGACAAGGGCTGCATCCTCCGCATCTTCCCGGACAAACTGGAGGGCAGCAAGACCTCCCTCATTCTGAAGGACACCAAGACCGAAGCCTCCTGCCGCACCATCTTTATGCCCGCTGCCCTGCGGGAGGAACTGAAGCAGTGGCTGGAACGGCTGAAGCGGGAAGAAACCCTCGACCCGGAGCGATACCGCAACAGCGGGATGCTGCTGCGACTGCCCAACGGTCTGGCGGTGGAACCGGTGCTGATCCGCAAGAAGTTCCTCAAATGGCAGGACGCACACCCGGAGTTCCCGCGCATCGTATTCCACGGTCTGCGCCATTCCAGCGCCACCTATCAGTTGATGATCTCCGGCGGCGACATCAAGGCGGTGCAGGGAACTACAGGACACGCCAGTGCGGATATGCTAGTGAACACCTATGCCCATATCCAGCAGTCCTCCCGTGTGGAGCTGGGCAAGAAGTTTGAAAGCGGCTTCTATGCCAAGCCCAACACCCCCAGCCCGCAGGCTGTACCCGCCGCAGGCGAACCCACCATCTCCATGACGGCTCTTTTGGAATTGCTCAAGGATGCCGACCCGGAAATGAAGGCAAAGCTCCGCCTGGCACTGCTCACCTGATGCAAAAAAGGGCACTGATTGCAATGCAATACAGCGCCCTACATAATCGGACATGGAAAACACCGACCGTGCAAAAACCGTGCAGAAACCGTGCAGCCATGGCTTACAAAACAAAAAAGCCATGAAATCTTTCGATTTCACGGCATTTTCTGGTGCGATGGAAGGGACTCGAACCCCCGGCCTACTGATTCGTAGTCAGTCACTCTATCCAGCTGAGCTACCAACGCATACGTTCCGTTCGGAACATGATGTATTTTATCACTGAACCGGGGTTTTGTCAACACTTTTTCGGAAATATTTTTGAAATTTCTAAAAAAGTGCGTCTTTTCATTCACTTTTCTTTTATTTTCTATGCATCAGCCCTGCTCTGCGAGGGTCTGGGCGATACGGACGCCGGTGGGCGTGGCGGCAAGACCGCCCTGACCGGTCTCCCGGAGGTCGGGGGAGAGGAGGCTGCCCACGCGGCCCATGGCGTCGATGACCTCATCACAGGGGATGGCGTAGTCCACCCCGGCAAGGGCCATATTCGCACAGGAGACGGCGTTCACGGCGCCAACGACGTTCCGCTTGACGCAGGGAACTTCCACGAGGCCGGCCACGGGGTCGCAGACGAGGCCCAGCAGGTTGCCCAGAGCCATTGCGGCGGCAGCGGCGCACTGCTCCGGCGCGCCGCCCTTGAGGTGGCAGAGAGCAGCGGCGGCCATCGCGCTGGCCGCGCCCACCTCGGCCTGACAGCCGCCCTCCGCGCCCGCGAGAGTGGCGCGGGCCGCGATGACCTGACCGAACCCGGCGGCGACATAGAGGGCGTCGCAAATGGACTCTTCGTCGGCCTCGCCGCTGCGGGCCAGCGGCAGCAGAACAGCGGGCAGGACGCCGCAGCTGCCCGCCGTGGGGGCAGCGACGATGCGCTTCATGCAGGCGTTGCACTCGGCGGTCTTGAGAGCTTCGGCCGTCACTGCGGCGAGGTAATCGCCGCCAAGGCTCTTTCCTTCTTGATGGGCCTGCTCCACCTTGGCCGCGTCGCCGCCCGAAAGGCCGCTTCGGCTGCGCTGGGCCGGGTCATAGTCCCGGCTGGTGGCCTGCATCACCTGCCAGAGGTGGTGCATCATCTCCCGGCTGTGGGCCTCGGTGAGGCGGCTCTCGGCTAAATCGCTGCGGAGGATGGCCTCCGAAAGGGAAATATTCTGGCTGCGGGCAGCGGCCAGCATCTCTTCACAGGATAAAAACGACACTTCTCAGTCCTCCTCGCATTCTTCCGGCTCGTCGATGTTCAGGCAGGTGACTTTGCGGATGCCCGGCATCACGGCCATCTGCTGTTCCAGCACGTGGGGGATGTGGGAGTCGCATTCCAGCACCATAACGGCGTAGCCGCCCGTCGCGGCGCGGAACACCTGCATGGATGCGATGTTGATGCGGCGCTGGGCCAGCGACATCGTGACCTCGGCGATGCAGCCGGGGGTGTCCTCATTATGGATGATAAGGGTGTTGCTGTCCCCGCCAAAGTCGGCAGGCACACCGTCGATCTCCGTCACGCGGATGCGTCCGCCGCCCACAGAGGCCGCCTTCAGGACGAGGGTCCGGCCCGCCTTACTCTTTAAGGTAAGCACCGCCGTATTCGGGTGGGCGGCACGGAGCTCCACCGGATGGATGGTGAACTTCATGCCGGCCTCCTCGGCCAGCGCGAAGCTGTCGGGCAGGCGGGGGTCGTCCGGGCGGAGACCCAGCAGACCCGCCACCAGCGCACGGTCGGTGCCGTGGCCCCGGCCTGTGGTGGCAAAGCTGCCGTAGAGCCCAATGTCCGCCTCGACGGGGACGTCGCCCAGCAGTTTCTGGGCCGTATATCCAATGCGGGCCGCACCCGCCGTATGGCTGGAGGAGGGGCCGATCATCACCGGCCCGAGAACGTCGAACAGACGCATGAGGTGTACACTTCCTTTCGTTTTGCAGCGCCCGGGATCCCATTCGCTGACAAAAGAACAGATTTTCTTTCTTTTTATTATACCGCTTTTGAGCTTATTGTGCTATAATAACTTCACAATGTTTTGAATCTTGCCCTTTCAGGGGGCAGCACGGAGGGTAGAACCTATGAAACTGGTAAGCGTGGAAACTCCCGAAAAGAGTGTCTGCAAAATGACTTTCAGTGCTTCGGCTGAGGAGCTGGAAGCTGCGTCCAACGCCGTGTACGAGCGCACCCGCGCAACGTACACCATCAAGGGCTTTGCCAAGGGCGAGGCTGACCGCGCCCAGATCGAGGCCGACCGCGGCGAGCACACCTTCTGGTACGACGCCATCAACGATTTGATGGACAAGGACGTCCCGGCCCTGTACAACGCAGCGATGGCAGAACACGGCTTCCACGCTGTGGACGAGCCGGTCTACGACCTGGTCAGCGTGAAGAAGGACGAGGGCTTTGTGGCCACTGCCACCACCGCCCTGCAGCCTGAGCTGAGCCTGACCCAGACCACCGGCTTCAAGACCGAGTGCGTCACCCCGGAAGTCACCGACAAGGAGATCGACGCTGTGCTGGAGCGCCGCCGCGCCATGGCCGCTGAGCTGGTGCCTCACAAGGGTCCGGCCGTCAAGGGCAACATCGTCCACATCGACTACGAGGGTCTGCTGGAAGGCAAGCCCTTCAACGGCGGCACCGCCCAGAACCAGACCCTGCAGCTGGGCAGCGGCCGGATGATCCCCGGCTTCGAGGAAGGTATCCTCGGCCACAAGGGCGGCGAGGAGTTTGACATCTTCGTCACCTTCCCGGCACGCTACCACGTCAAGGACCTGGCCGGCAAGCCCGTGGTCTTCAAAATCAAGCTGCACGACGTCTGCGTCCGCCAGCTGCCCGCTCTGAACAGCGATTTTGCCAAGAAGGCTGCCAATGTGGACACCATGGACGAGTTCCGCGCCCAGATCCGTCAGCAGCTCCACGACAACAAACACGCCGCTGCGCTCAACCGCGCCAAGGACGCCATCCTCACCCAGCTGGCCGCAGCCGCTGAGGGCGAGCTGCCCAGCGTTCTCGTCGAGAGCGCCTATCAGCAGGAGATGGAGCAGATCCAGCAGCAGCTGCAGATGCAGCGCCTGAGCCTCGACCGCTACCTGAGCCAGATCCATCAGACCCGCGAGAGCTTCACTGCCGCCGTCCGCACTGCCGCGGAGAAGAACACCCGCGCCCGGATGGCCCTGCTGCAGATTGCTCAGAACGAGGACCTCGTTCCCACTGAGGCGGACATCGACAAGACCCTGTCCGAGCGCGCTGAGCGCACCAAGAAGACCCTCGAGGAAGTCAAGGCCGCGTCCAACGTGGAGGCCATCCGCCGCAACGAGGGCATCCGCCGCGCTGCCGACTATGTCATCGAGCACTCCACCATCGAAGAGAAATAATTTATCCTGCTTTTGCGCCTGCACCACTGTGCAGGCGTTTTTTATTGTTCATTTTTTCTCTCTTGACTTTTTTTCTCTGCTGCGGTATTTTTAGGGTGAGAAATTCTATCCGAGCCGCAGCTGCGGCCCGGACGGATAAAGTAAAATCTTCTGCGGGACATTCCGCTCATCTATTTTATTGCGACAGGAGGTTTTCCTTATGAAAAAGTTTCTTCTCGCTCTTCTGACAGCTGTCACGGCGGCTGCATTCTTCTGCGGCGCGGCGGCATCTGTGGCCACTTACAGCGCCAGCTATGACGCACCAGCCGGCATCAACATCATCGTGGTGCAGGACAACAGCGCTGCGGTCATTCTGCAGGCCGCCGACATCGACCACATCCGCGCCGATTACACCTACACCTCGAGCTACGCCTTTGAAAGCTCCAAGCTCTACGACTTCACGGTGGCGGGCAGCACCCTCACCGTGACCAAGACCCGGGAGCCCAACGCTTCCCTCATCATCCAGAGCCAGGACACCCGCAGCTGCACCCTGACGCTGCAGGTACCCCGCCAGACGCTGGCAAACATCACCGTCAGCACCACCAACGACAGCATCACGCTGAACGGCGTTTCGGCACAGACCGCCAGCCTCACCACCGACAATGGCCGCATCGAGGTGTCGAACTTCAACGGCTCCACCCTGAGCGGCACCACCCGCAACGGCAAGATCACCATGAGCGGCGTCACCTCCCAGAATGTGGCCGCCACCATCCAGAACAGCGGCACCCTCAAGCTGGAAAACATCTCTGCCAACGTCTGCAACGCTATGGTGCAGAACGGCAGCATCACCGGCTCCGTGATCGGCAGCGGCAGCTCTTACGGCTTGGATCTTGCCGCAGGCGGCGGCAAGATCCGCGTCTCCGACGCCAGCGACAAGAACTTCGTCTTCTTCGGCAAGGATACCCTGCAGCAGAATGCAGATGCCCCCAACAAGCTGAACCTCGCCACCAAGAACGGCGACGTTGATGTCGAGTTCGTCCGTTAAAAGAACATTCAAAATGCCTGTGCGGCATCTGCCGCACAGGCATTTCTTTTTGTCCGGATACGGTCAGCTGAGCCCGTTGAAGCCCATGACCACCACGCCGAGGATAAAACGTTCATGCTTCTCCTTCCAGAATGGCGTCCAGATTCTCATTTATAATGTCCATCGTCTCGAAGAACGCCTTTCGCTGTGCTTCATTGGTGTGTTCCAGCAGACGTACGCCAAATTCCTCCTGCAAGGCCCGGCCCTGCTCGATGATGGGGCAGGCTTTTTCGGCGCAGCGCAGCAGGGTGCGGCGGCGGTCGCCGGAGTCAGCCTCGCGGACGAGGCAGCCCTCCTGCACCAGACGGTCTATGTTCACCGAGACGAGGTTTGCTTTCAGTTTGCGCACCTCCACCACGTCGCTGGCGGTCTGGTAGCCGGGGTTGTTGGCGAGGAACATCAGGATGTCAAAAGCCGTCTGGGGCAGATGGAGCTTCTGGCACAGGGGCTTGCAGAGGGCGGCGTAAGCCGCCGAGATCTTCCGCCCGAATTCGATGCCCGGGGTATTCATGGGGCGCCTCCTTGTGATTCAAAATTGTATCGTTCAAATTTGAAGTAATAGTAGCACAAAAACGCAGCGATTGTCAAGAGAAAAGGAGCGGCCCGCATCTTGCAGGCCGCTCCCTGTTTCCGTTTTCTTTACAGCATCATGATGAGCCGCGTGCCGAAGGCCGCCAGCCATGCTACGATGCACTGATTTGCCACCATGATAAACGCCCACTTGCCGCCCAGCTCCCGCTTGACCGAGGCCACCGCCGCGATGCAGGGCGTATAGAGCAGGCAGAACACCAGCAGAGGTGCAGCCGCCGCCGGGGACAGCGCGGCGGCAAAGGCCGCAGATGAGCCATAGAGGATGGTGAGGGTCGAAACGACGCTCTCCTTGGCCATAAAGCCGGTGATCAGGGCCGTAGACACCCGCCAGTCGGCAAAGCCCAGTGGCGCAAACAGCGGCGCGATACCGCTGGCCAGCCATGCAAGGATGCTCTGCTGCGGGTCAGCGGTGAGGCTGAGCCGCAGGTCGAAGCTCTGCAGGAACCAGATGATGATGGTCGCCACAAAGATGACCGTAAAGGCGCGCTGGAGGAAATCGCGGGCCTTTTCCCAGAGCAGCTGGACCACATTCTTGAGGCCGGGCAGGCGGTAGTTGGGCAGCTCCATCACAAAGGGGACGGCCTCACCCTTAAAGACACTGCTCTTCAGCAGGATGGCCATCAGAATGCCCACCGCAATGCCGAGGAAATAGAGGCTGACCATCACCAGAGCCGCGTGCTCCGGGAAGAAGGCCGCCGCAAACAGGCTGTAGATGGGCAGCTTGGCCGAGCAGCTCATAAAGGGGGTGAGCAGGATGGTCATTTTGCGGTCGCGCTCCGAGGGCAGGGTGCGGCTGGCCATGACGCCGGGGACGGTGCAGCCGAAGCCGATGAGCATTGGCACGATGCTGCGCCCCGAGAGGCCGATGCGGCGGAGAAGCTTATCCATCACGAATGCCACGCGGGCCATGTATCCGGTATCCTCCAGCAGAGAGAGGAAGAAGAACAGGGTCACGATGATGGGCAGGAAGCTCAACACACTGCCCACACCGGTGAAGATGCCGTCGATGACCAGCGAGTGGACGGCTGCGTTGACGTTCCACGCCGTGAGGGTGGAGTCCACCGCGGCGGTCAGGGCATCAATGCCCACTTCCAGCAGGTTCTGGAGCGCCAGACCGATGACGCCGAAGGTAAGGTAGAACACCAGCGCCATGATGCCCACAAAGGCCGGGATGGCGGTATAGCGGCCCGTGAGGAACCGGTCGATCTGGGCCGAGCGGATCTGCTCCTTGCTCTGGCGGGGCTTCACGACGGTCTGCTCCACCAGCTGGTGGATGAAGTGGAACCGCATATCCGCGATGGCGGCGGCGCGGTCCAGACCCCGCTCCTGCTCCATCTGGACGATGATGTGCTCGATCATCTCTTTTTCGTTCTGGTCGAGCTTCAGGGCCGCCTCGATGCGCTGGTCGCCCTCCACGAGCTTTGTGGCCGCAAAGCGCACCGGGATGCCTGCGGCCTTGGCATGATCCTCGATCAGGTGGATGATGCCGTGGATGCAGCGGTGGACTGCGCCGCCGTGATCCTCCTCGCCGCAGAAATCCATCCGGCCCGGCCGCTCCTGATACTTTGCGACATGGAGCGCATGATCCACCAGCTCGTCCACGCCCTCGTTCTTTGCCGCAGAGATCGGCACGACCGGGATGCCCAGCATGGCCTCCATCTTATTGATGCGGACAGTGCCGCCGTTGCCGCGCATCTCGTCCATCATGTTCAGCGCCAGCACCATCGGCGTATCCAGCTCCATGAGCTGCATGGTGAGGTACAGATTCCTCTCGATGTTGGTGGCGTCCACGATATTGATGATGCCCGTGGGCTTCTCGCCGATGATGAACTGCCGGGTCACGATCTCCTCGCTGGTATAGGGCGACATGGAGTAGATGCCGGGCAGGTCTGTGACCTCCGTATTCGGGTTATTCCGGATCGCACCGCTCTTGCGGTCCACCGTCACACCCGGGAAATTGCCGACGTGCTGGTTGGAGCCGGTGAGCTGGTTGAAGAGGGTCGTCTTGCCGCAGTTCTGGTTGCCCGCCAGCGCAAAGGTAAGGGTCGTGCCGTCGGGCAGAGGGTTCTCGCCCTTTTTGGTGTGGTAGCGTCCGCCTTCGCCGAGGCCCGGGTGCTCCACCGGCTTGTCACTTTCTGCCGCTGCCTTTTTCACCGCCGGGGCTTTGGCCAGAGTGACCCCGATGCGGGCGGCATCGTCCAGCCGGAGGGTCAGCTCGTAGCCGTGGATGCTCAGCTCCATCGGGTCGCCCATCGGGGCAAATTTGACCAGCGTGACCTCCTCACCGGGGATCAGCCCCATATCCAGAAAATGCTGCCGCAGAGCGCCTTCGCCGCCCACGGTCCCGACCACGGCAGTCTCGCCGATGTTCAAATCTTTCAACGTCATATGGAATGTTCCTCTCGAGCGCGTTTGTTAGTTTGCGTTAACAACAGTAATATAGGCTAACTTTCCGGCGTTGTCAAGAGAAACAGGGCTGTTTGGAACTGTTCTCTGAAAAAAATCATGCCGCCTTCCTCGAATATCCGAAAAAGTGCAAAAAATAAGAGCCTGTACCCGGGAAGTACCCGCCGTACAGGCTCTTATCATTTTTTTATTCAGTTCGCGGTGTGGTAGCCGTCAGGGTTCTTCTTCTGCCAGTTCCAGCTGTCGGCGCACATTTCCTCGATGCCGTACTCAGCCACCCAGCCAAGTTCGTTCCTGGCCTTGGTGGGGTCAGCATAGCACTCGGCGATGTCGCCGGGGCGGCGGGCATCGATGACGTAGGGGATGGGCTTGCCGCAGGCCTTCTCGAAGGCGTGGATGACATCCAGCACGCTGTAACCCTTGCCGGTGCCAAGGTTGCAGATGAAGAGGCCGCAGTTCGTTTCCAGCTTCTTGATGGCGCAGACATGGCCGCGGGCCAGGTCCACGACATGGATGTAGTCGCGGACGCCGGTGCCGTCGGGAGTGGGGTAGTCATTGCCGAAGACATGGACCTTTTCCAGCTTGCCCACAGCCACCTTGGCGATGTAGGGCATGAGGTTGTTGGGGATGCCGTTGGGGTCCTCGCCGATGAGGCCGGACTTGTGGGCGCCGATGGGGTTGAAGTAGCGCAGCAGAGCCACGTTCAGGGTGGGGTCAGCCTTGCAGACATCGGTGAGGATGCGCTCGGTCATGGCCTTGGTGGTGCCGTAGGGGTTGGTGGTGGCACCCACGGGGAAGTCCTCGGTGATCGGCACACTGGCGGGGTCGCCGTAGACGGTGGCGGAAGAGCTGAACACGAAGTTGTGGCAGTTGTGCTTGCGCATCACATCCAGGATGACCAGCGTGCAGTTGAGGTTATTGTAGTAGTATTCGATGGGCTTGGACACGCTCTCGCCAACGGCCTTATAGGCTGCGAACTGGATGACCGCCGTGATGTCGGGACACTCGGCGAAGATCTTCTCCACATCCTCGTGTTTGGTCATATCGGCCTGATAGAAGCGGAAGTCCTTGCCGGTGATCTGCTTGACGCGGTCGAGGACCACAGGGGATGCATTATAGTAATTGTCCGCCACGACGACGTCATAGCCGGCATTCAGGAGCTCGATGCAGGTGTGGCTGCCGATGTAGCCTGCGCCGCCGGAAACCAAAATAGCCATGTCCAATACCTCTCTTGTTCCAAATGTTGCTTCGCACAGAACCCTTGTGCTCTGCCTGCCTAAAGGATACCGCTTTTTGCATAGAGAATCAAGTACCGGCTTTTTTATTAAAATGTATTTTTGTTGCATCTTTTCAGCCAGTCTGATGAACTGCAAAGATTTTTAGTCCGCAAGGCATGGAGAGGACACGCAAAAAACAGCAAAGGGCAGCTCCCGCAAGAGAGCTGCCCTTTGCTGCGGCTGATATTTGCTTACAAACGGCCGCACTGACGGCCGGTGAAGAAGCGGAGCGTAGTGTTGGCGCGGAAGACTTTGCCTGCCCGCAACACCGTCGTCGGGAACTCCGGGTGAGAGGGGCTGCAGGGGAAGTGCTGGGTCTCAAGGGCAAAGCCGCCGTACTTTTCCAGCGGGACGCCGCCCTTGCCGGGGGAGGGGCAGTTCTGCAGGAAGTTGCCGGTGTAGAGCTGGATGCCCGGCTGGGTGGTGTACATCTTCATGCTGATGCCGGTCTTGTCGCTGGACGCCCATGCGCAGAGGCTCTGGCTGGCACCCCGGGGCCGGTCGAGGACATAGCAGTGGTCGAAGCCGCCGCCCGCCATGGTGGTCTGGTAGAAGCCGGTGTCGAGGTCGCGTCCCAGAGGCTTTCCGGTGCGGAAGTCCATCGGCGTACCGTCCACAGGCAGGATCTTGCCCGTGGGGCAGGTCTCGTTGTTGCCCTCGAGGTAGTTGGAAGCGTAAATGCGGAGCTTCTGGCCCAGCACATTGCCGCCGCCGTCGAGGTTGAAGTAGGTGTGGTTGGTCAGGTTGATGATGGTGTCCTCGTCAGTGGACACACGGTAATCCATCCGCAGGGTGTTGTCCGGCGTGAGGATATACCGCACACTGACCTTCAGATTTCCGGGGAAACCATCCTCGCCCGCCGGGCTTTCGGTCTCCATCAAAAGGGTGTCGCCGAACATCTTCACATCGTAAATTTTGCGGGGGAAGGTGCCGTGCAGGTGATTTTTGCCATTGTTGGCTTCCAGCTTGTAGGTCTTGCCGCTGAGAGAAAATTCCGCATTTTCAATGCGGTTGGCGTACCGGCCCACGAACGCACCGCAGCAGGTGCTGCCGGATGAGTTGAAATCCGCCTCATAGTCGGCGAGGGTGTCGTGCCCGACGACCACATCCACCATACCCGTTTTTGTAGGGACGAAGAGATTTTTGATCACACAGCCATAGTTCAGCACGCTGATCTCAAGTCCACCGGGATTGGAGATGATGTATTCATCCACCTTATCACCGTTTTGGGTCACACCAAAGGGCTTGGAGCGGAACTGTGCCATAAGGCTCGCCTCCTTCTTCATTATTTTCGGTCAGGGCAGCGCAGCCCCGGCCTCATCCATAACTATGATTATAGCACAGTTTTCCAACCTTGTGTGAGAATGATTTTAGATTTATCCTCCAAAAATTCGAGAGTTTTTTTGGACATATTGTAGAATAGGGGGCAGCCGAAGGCTTTGACTGGGGGGTTGTTCTCCGCCAGATGCTCTGCCGGGAAGCGCTTGTCCAGCTCCCGCTATCGGGGATAGCAGGGCACTACTGCTTGCGCAGCTGTACGCTTCCAGCGGGCAGCTCAGTGCTGACCGACACGCCAGTGGCTCCCCCTATGGGGGAGCTGTCACGCCTGCGGCGTGACTGAGAGGGCTAGCCCTCAAAAAGAAACCGCCGCACATCAGACCGTGCAGCGGTTTCGGGGCAGATACTTATTCTATATAGATAGGAGACAGCCTCAGGCCTCCGGCTGGGCGGGCTGAGCCGCGGCGGCGTTCGACTGCGCGATATACTCGGCGGCATCATCGGGGATGTCGTCCATCCCGTCGTCACCCACATCGACCACCAGCGGCGGCTTCTTGAAGAGGATGTCGTAGAGGATGGGGACGATGTACAGGGTCATCAGGGTTGCATAGCTCAGGCCGCAGATGATGACGATGGCCATGCCGCTCATGAGCTGGCTCGCCATATCGTTGCTGAACACCATCTGCAGCATGGCCAGAACGGTGGTCAGGGTGGTCATGAGGATAGGACGCATACGGGTCTTGCCGGTGGCGACAAGGGCCGCACGGCGCTCCAGACCGCCCAGACGCAGCTGGTTGGCGTAGTCCACGAAGACGATGCCGTTGTTGACGACGGTACCCATCAGGACGATGAAGCCCATCAGGGAGATCATGGTCAGCTGCTGGCCGGTGACCAGCATACCCAGCAGGCCGCCGGTGAAGGCCAGCGGCACCGTGAACAGGACGATGAAGGGGGACAGCAGGCTCTGGAACTGAGCCACCATGACCAGATAGACGAAGGGCAGGGCCAGAGCCATCCACTGCACCATCTCGTCGACCATCAGGTTGACGGTGGAGGACTCGCCGCCCAGCGAGAAGGAGCAGCCCTCGGGCATCTCATCGGTGAGGGCAAAGGCGTCCAGCGTCTTCTGCAGCACGCGGGACTGGACCGTGGTGTTGTAGCCGTCCAGCGTGTCTGCCGTCACCGTGATATAGCGGGTCTGGTTCTCGCTGGTGATGGAGTCGGGGGCAGTACCCGTCGTCCAGGAAGCAATATCGCCCAGCGTGCAGGTGCCGGTGGTGGTGGTGCCGGTGGCGTCCATGACGCTGGTGGTGAAGGTCATGTCCATCATGTTTTCCTTGGTCATAGGGTCAAGATTATCGCTGATCTGGACTTTCATGGTGGAGCCGTCTACCGTGACGGGCGTCTCCGCCGTCGTGGTGGTGGTGAGCTTGGCGGCGATCTGCTGGTAGACCTGCGCAACCGTCAGGCCATAGGCGCGGACCTTGTCGCGGTCGATGTCCAGATTGATGGTCGCATCGCCCTGACCGAGGCCGGTGGCGGCATTGGCGAAGCCCTCGGTGTCGTTGACCATCTGGACGACCTTATCGCCCAGTGCGGTAATGGTATCGGCGTCGGGGCCGTAGATCTTGACAGAGAGGCCGCTGCTCAGCTGGCTGGTCAGGTCCTGCATACCGCTGATCTCGACGGTGCCGGTGCAGTTCTCGACGCCGGAAACGGCATCATTCAGGGCCTGCTCCACGGCGGCGATCCGGGTAGAGGACAGTGACTCGTCCAGCATGACGTTGAACTGGTAGCTGCCGTAGCTGTTGGCGGCGCTCAGCAGGTCGGTAATAGCGCTGGGCAGGCCCAGCTGGCCGATGTCGATGCCGGCCACAGTGGTATCGGTGGTGACGCCCACCTCTTCCACGCCGTCCACGGCCATGACGGCCTCGACGACCTGTCCGGCCACACCGTAGGATTCCTCTTTGGTCAGGCCGTCGTCGGTGGAGAGGGCGATGGTGGCCTCATTGCTGGAAATTTCGGGCAGAAGGACGACGCCCATGGAGAAGACCTTCCAGCCGCAGAAGGCCAGCAACACGACAGCGGCCAGCAGCGGCAGAGCGCGGTGCTGCAGGCACCACTCGAGGCTGTGGGCATACTTATCCTGAATCTTTTCGAACCAGACCAGACGCTTCGGCTCAGCCTTTTTCAGGACAGTGGAAGCAGCGGCAGGCACGACGGTGATGGCCACGATGAGAGAAGCCATCAGGCAGTAGCCGATGCACATGGACATGGGCTGCAGCAGGCTGCGCACCGTGCCGGAGGCGAACACCACCGGCAGGAAGACGCAGACCGAAGTAAGGGTGGAGGCCACGACCGACATGCCCACCTGACGAGCGCCCTGCACGGCGGCGCGGGCCGCCGGTACGCCCCGGCCCCGCAGACGGTAGATGTTCTCGATGACGACGACCGAGTTATCCACCAGCATACCGACACCCAGCGACAGGCCCGCCAGCGTCATGATGTTCATGTCGAGGCCGGTGAAGTACATCAGAACGACGGCGAACAGGACGGACAGCGGGATGCTGACGCCGACCACGAGGGTGGGCTTGATGTCCTTCAGGAAGACGGCCAGCACGATGATGGCCAGCGCAGCGCCCACCAGCATACTGCTGATGATGCTGTTGACGATGATGGTGATGTAGTTGCCCTGATTGGACAGGACGACGACGTGAAGGTCAGAATACTGAGCCTGCAGCTCCTTGAAGGCATTCAGGCAGCCGTCCGAGACGCTGCTGGCGCTGGAATTGGTGTTGCGGAAAATTTTCAGCACCACGGCCCGCTCCCCGTTCAGGCGGGTGTAGCTGGCCTCGGCGTTGTCGATGACGGCCACGTCGGCCACATCGGAGAGGCGGACATCGCCGAAGCCATCGACGTGGAGCAGAAGTGCGCCCTCGATGTCCGAAACGCTGTCGTACTCTTCGCCGACCTTCAGCAGCCAGGACTCGCCGCTCTGATCGGCGACGTAGCCGGCAGGCATCGAGAAGTTCTGAGCGTAGATGAGCTGGGCGAGGGTCTTGATGTCCAGCTGCTTGGCCACATCGGCGCTGGCAAGGGCCTTTTCCTTGCTCTCCTCGTAGAGCTGCTTGGCGTCCTCCAGCTGGTTCTCATAGTCCTTGAGCATCTCGCGGGCCTCAGTAAAGCGCATATAGGCGCTGAGCTGCTGGCTGGAATAGCTGCCCAGAGCGACGGAGAACTGGTTCATCAGGCCGGGGACATTGTCCATGGCTTTGATGACCTCGTCCAGAGTCTTATAAATGGTGCTCAGGCTGTTGGAGACTTCCAGCTCGTCGGCAAGGTCGGAGACGGTGCCGTCGCTGGTACCCAGACGGCCCTGCAGCTCCTGCAGAGCGGCGGTGAGCTTATCGGTGATGTCGCGCAGCTCGCCGACGATCTCGATGAGGGAGTCGATGTCCCGCATACCGGTCTGGTTGAACTGGTCCACGACACGCTGCAGGCCGTCGCGGACGTCGATGAGGGCCTGCCGGATCTCCGGCTCATTGACCACGCCGATGAGCTGGTTGACGCTGTTCAGCAAAGCCTGCGCCTGGTCGCGCACGACGGTGACGGCGTCGGCCACCTCCGTACCCATCTCTGCCATGACCGTATCGGAGACGGTGTTGCCGAAGTTTTTCAGCTGTTTTTCATACTCGGCGCGGCCCTCGGCGATTTGCGCCTCAGCGGCGTCGAGCTGGGCGCGGGCGTCGGCCAGCTGGGTGTCGATGAGCTCCAGCAGGCGGCCGTTCACTTCGTCTATCTTATCCTGATTCAGCTGCACCTGCACCATCTTTTCGATGAGGCCGTTGGCCGACACACTGGAAACGCCGCTGGTGCGGCCCACATAAGGCACGAGGGTGTTATCCACGAAATCCGACAGATCGTAGACATCGCTGCCCTCCCGGCTGACAGCCACCGTCATAAAGGCGTTCATGTTCAGGCTGTACTCGATGATGGAGGGGGTCAGACAGGTGCTGGGCAGGCCGGTCGCGGTCTGGTCCACCTTATTGGAGGTCTTGACCATCGCGCTGTTCATGTCGGTACCTTCGGCGAATTTCATAAGCAGAAGGCTGTAGTTTTCTGCCGAGGTCGCCGTGATGCTCTCGACGCCGGACACTGTACCCAGCGCGTTCTCCATCACATCGGAGACTTCTGACTCCACACGCTCCGGGCTGGCACCGGGGTAGACGGTGACCACCATGAGGTATGGCGTGCTGATGTCGGGCAGAAGGTTCGTCTGCATGTTCGCGATGGACACGAAGCCCAGCAGCAGGACCATGATGACCGCAACAAGGATGGTGAACGGCTTTTTGACACTGAATTTTTCCATGATTTCCTATCCATTTCTTTTTTATGCCGCCGCGCGGCAAAAGGTACGCCGCAACCACGGCAGCACCCTCTGAACGCTTCTTATCGTTCCTATTATACACGAGGGAATCTCCCTTGCAATAGTCCTGAAGTTAATATTTAACAAAACTTTCCTTAAGCCACCTTCGTTTAGGAAGTCAATAGGAATATCCCGGCTACTTTCTTGCCATATTTCGTGGAAATACGGGCCGGATTATGCTATACTAGAATGCAGAGCAGAATGGAATTTTATCGCAATTTCAGGCACAGCGCCTATCCAGACTGCATAAGGCCCATGTTCCGGGCTTATATACGTTCGATACGACCCCAAAGAGGAATGCTATGAAGAAAGTTATATCCGTCCGTTTCAAGGACAACGGCAAGACCTATTATTTTGACCCCGCAGACACCCCCATCAAGACCGGCGACTATGTTATCGTCGAGACGGCCCGGGGCGTGGAGTGCGGCGAAGTGGTGCAGGGCGTGAAGGAGATCGCCGACTCCGCTGTCCCCAAGGCCCTCAAGCCCATCACCCGGATGGCCGACAGCGTGGATGTGCGCCGGATGCGCCAGAACCGTGAGGACGAAAAGCGCGCCTACCACACCTGCCAGGAGTGCATCGCCCGCCACGGGCTGGAAATGAAGCTGGTGGAGGCCGAATACACCCTCGACCGCTCCAAGATCATGTTCTATTTCACCGCCGATGGCCGTGTGGACTTCCGTGAGCTGGTCAAGGACCTGGCCGGCATCTTCCACACCCGCATCGAGCTGCGCCAGATCGGCGTGCGCGACGAGAGCAAGATGATCGGCGGTCTGGGCATCTGCGGCCAGCCCTTCTGCTGCAGCCGCTTCCTGAAAGACTTTCAGCCCGTCTCCATCAAGATGGCAAAAGAGCAGGGTCTTTCCCTCAACCCGGCCAAGATCAGTGGTGCCTGCGGCCGCCTGATGTGCTGCCTGGCTTACGAGGAGAGCGCCTACGAGTACCTGAACAGCATCATGCCCATGGTGGGCAGCACCGTCCGCACGCCGGACGGCCTCGGCACTGTGCTCGAGGTCAACCCCATCTCCGGCTATCTGCGGGTGCGCTGCGGCACCGAGGCCTTCGCGCCCCGGTACTATAAGGTGAGCGTCTGCGAGTATATCTCCGGCGGCAAGCGCGCACCCCGCCGCCCCGACCCGGACGACGATTATTCCGGCGTGCGCGACCCCGCCCCGGTGGTGGCTGCGGCCAACGCCGACGGCACCTCGTCCTGCCCCGGCTGCGGCAGAAAAGATAAAAAATAAGAGGCCGGAAATGGCGGGGTCTCCGAATAGTTAGTCTGTTAAAACTAACTTTGCTTCGTGATTTTCGCCAAAAAACCTCCTCAATTTTCTCCAAAAGTTAGCCTGTGCTTTTGTGCAACCCACCAAAAAACAAAAAATTGCTTTTGGGCGGGTACGGTTAGTCTTGCCTTTTTGAAACGGCTTTGTTAGAATGCAGTCAAGGATATGATTTCCGAGGGGTCTGCCAGAGCCGTGCAGGGGCAGATTTCTTCATAAATACTGAGCACGGGGAGATAAAGGAGAGTTCTATTATGGCACACAAGGTTTCTGACGCATGTGTTGGCTGCGGCGCTTGCGAGGGCGCTTGCCCCGTTGGTGCAGTCGCTGTTGAGAATGGCGTTGCAGTCGTGAACGCAGACGCTTGCATCGATTGCGGCGCTTGCGAGGGCGCTTGCCCCACCGGTGCTATCACCGCTGAATAATTTTTAGCAGATAGCGCGCGAATAACGCATCAAAAGCAGCAGACCTGCCAGGCGGGTCTGCTGCTTTTCTTTCCTGCATATTTTTTTCATCTTTCGGGACACAATATTTTGTCGGAGGATTTCGGCCGGGCGTATGGAACATTCTACCGAGATTTTGTATAATAAAACAGAAGTATCCTGCTCCGCCGTCCACCGGTTCGGCTCGGACGCGCTTTTGCTGGCCCGCTTCTGCGAGCCGCGGCGCAGCCAGAAGGCGGCAGACCTGTGCTCCGGCTGCGGCATCGTGAGCCTTGAGTGGCACGACAGGGGCCATCGCGGCCCCTGCGCCGCCGTGGAATTGCAGCCCGAGGCCAGTGCGCTCTTACAGGAGGCTGTGGCCGCGCAGGGCATCGGGCACATCACCCCTTATCTCGCCGACCTGCGCACCTTCCGGGAAGGGGAGGGCCAGTTCGATGTCTGCGCCTGCAACCCGCCCTACTTTACCGCCGGGCCGCAGAGCACCGACGCGGGCCGTGCCACGGCCCGCCACGAGACGGACTGCACCCTCGAGGATGTCTGCGCCTGCGGTTTCCGCCTGCTGAAAGACGGCGGAAAGCTTTCCCTCTGCCATCGGCCCGAGCGCCTGGCCGAGGTGCTGGCTGTGCTGCGGGCGCACCGCCTCGAGCCGAAGCGTCTGGCCTTTGTGAAGAATAAGCCTGACGCCGCGCCGTGGCTTTTTCTTGTGGAAGCCCAGAAAAACCGCCGCACCGGCCTGCGCATCGAACCGGATGTGCTCATTACCGCCGGGGCAGCGATGTACGGAGAAGTAAAATAACAACATCAGGGAGGTCAATCATGGCCGGTATTCTTTATATCGTGGCAACCCCCATCGGCAATCTGGACGATATGCCGCCCCGCGTGGCCGCCACCTTCGGCGCGGCGGACTTCGTGGCCGCCGAGGACACCCGCGTGACCATGCGGCTGCTGAACTATCTGGGCCTGAAAAAGCCGATGGTCAGCTACTACGAGCACGCATTGCAGAAGGGCGAGGGCATCCTGCGCCGGATTGAGGCGGGCGAGAACTGCGCCCTCTGCTCTGACGCCGGAATGCCCTGCGTCTCTGACCCGGGCGAGGTCATCGTGCGGGACGCGCTGGCCCGGGGCATCAAAGTCGTGCCTGTCCCGGCGGCGTCCGCCTGCGTGACGGCGCTGGCCGTCTCGGGCCAGGACACCTCCCGCTGGGTGTTCGAGGGCTTCCTGCCCGTGAACCGGAAGCAGAAAAAAGAGCGTCTTGCTGAGCTTCTGGGTGAAAAGCGGACCGTCATCTTCTACGAAGCACCCCACAAGCTGCGCACGACGCTGGACGACCTCGTGAACGCCTTCGGCCCGGAGCGGAGCATCACCCTCTGCCGTGAGCTGACCAAGCTCCACGAAGAGATTTGGAAGACCACCCTCGGGGAGGCACAGGCCCACTACGCCGCCAACGAGCCGAGAGGCGAGTATGTCCTGGTCATGGCCGGTGCGCCGGCTTCCACAGAGCCGGAAGCAGAGATGACCCTCGAGCAGGCCGCACAGCGCGCCCTCGAGCTGACCGGACAGGGCTTCGGCCCCACTGCCGCCGCCAAGGCCGCAGCCCAGGGGACGCCCTACTCCAAGAGCGAAGTATATAAGGCACTGCTGACCATCCAGCAGCGCGAGCCGGAATAAAATTTGAGGAGGAGCCTTTTCCCGTGACGAAACTTCTGATTTTGAGCGACAGCCACAACAGCCGTCTGACCGTCGAAAACATTCTGGCCGCCGAGGCGGACAGCATCGACGCGCTCATCTTTCTGGGCGACGGCCTGCGCGACCTCGAGCAGGCGCTCACCTTTTACCCCTCTCTGCGGGCCTATGCTGTAGCCGGAAACTGCGATTTCGGTGCGCTGGAGCCGCTGGACGGGCTTGCCGCCTTTGACGGGGTGGTCGTCTTCTACACTCACGGCCATATGTACGGGGTGAAATACGACCTCGACACGCTGGCTGACGCAGCCGCAGCCCGGGGCGCGAACGTCGCCCTCTTCGGTCACACCCACATCCCAGTGGCCGAAGAGCGGGGCGGGGTGTTCCTGTTCAACCCCGGCTCCTGCGGCCGGTGCTACACCGGCCCCAATACCTACGGCATCCTGACCCTTGCCGACGGCAAGGTGGTCAGCCACGAGCACAAAGAGGTACCCAAAGCATGAGCATCAACGAGGTGCGCTGGCTGTCCGAGTGCGGCAGCACCAACGCTTACGCGAAAGAGCATTTTGAAGAGTTCGGCCCGGTGGGCGCGGTATACACCACCAATCAGACCGCAGGCCGGGGCCGTCTTGGTCGCAGCTGGGTGAACGCCGAGGGCCGCGCCCTCTATTATACGGCGGTCATCCGGGAGCCGCTGGCCCAGCCTGCCACCCTGCCGCTGCTGGCAAGCCTTGCCGTCCGCGATCAGCTGGCCCAGCGCTACGGCGTGGACTGCCAGATAAAATGGCCCAATGACCTGCTGCTGAACGGCAAGAAGATCGTGGGCATCCTCTGCGAGAGCGTCAGCTACGGCTACCAGATGCAGGGCCGGGGCATCGTCTGCGGCATCGGCATCAATCTGGCACAGCCCCAGAGCTATTTCGACGCCGCAAACCTGCCCAACGGCACCTCCCTCGAATTGCAGGGCGCGAAAGTGGATCTTGCCGCCGACCCCCAGTGGCTGGCCGAGGCGCTGACGGACTTCGGCTTTGACCGTCCGCTCTACACCTTCGCGCGGGAGGGCTTCGCTCCCTTCCGGGACGAGTACAAGGCGGCCTGCGTCAACCTAGGCCGCCACGTCACCTTCGATTTGCCGGGCGGCGGCACAGGCAGCGGCACAGCCATCGACGTGGACGCCGACGGCCAGCTCATCGTCCGCACCGACAGCGGCGAGGAGAAGGTCTTCACCGGCGAAGTCTCCGTCCACGGCATCTACGGAGCCGTATAATTTTTCCAGCATTCCAGCGCCTCTGCGGGCCGTCCGGCCCCGGGGGCGCTTTTCTTTCCTCCCTGCGAAGTTTGTGGAAAACCCGGGTTTTTCCACGGTTTTCCACACATGGTTTTTGCCGGGCATCGTTTGTGGAAAACTCCTGCGCCAAAAATTCCAGAGGGGAGAGGCGCTTTTGTCCCAAGCGCGAAACGCCGCAGAAAATAAATTTTGGGCCTCGACTTTCTTTTCAAAAAAAGGCTCTGTGACCTCTTTTCTCCCCAGATTTTCCCTCTTTTCCCGTTTTGGAATACATCGTGTATAACCTAAAGCTCAATTTTCTGTGGAAAACTCGGTGGAAAAAGTGGAAAACACTGTGGGAAACCCCACTTCTTTTTCACAAAATCGGTGGAAAACCCCGTGGAAAAAGTTAAAAAATCATTCCAGATGGGATACTCTTCCGATAACGCACCAAAATGGAGTCCCGCACTTCCCACGGATTTTCTTGAATGGGCCGGGCAAACATGATACAATGAAAGACAGAAAATGGCCCCGGACATGGGCCGCAAAAATTTCTTTTCACGGAGGCGTCTGCCTATGAACTGGATCTCCCGCCTTGAGCGGAAATACGGCCGCTTTTGCATCCCAAACCTCATCTCTATCATCGTAGGTGGACAGATTTTAGTCTACGCCATCGAACTGTTCGTCAACCAATTCATCTCAGTCTATCTCGGCCTGAGCCGGAGCCTGCTGCTGATGGGGCAGGTGTGGCGGCTCATCACCTTCGTCTTTATCCCGTTTTCGGGGGGCGGGCCGCTGAGCGTCATCCTCGGCATCTACTTCACATGGTTCATCGGCACGGCGCTGGAAAAGGAGTGGGGCGATTTCCGCTTCAACCTCTACTTCCTGCTGGGGATGATCGGCACCGTGCTGGGCTGTCTCGTCACCGGCATCCCCGCCGACACCTACTGCCTGTCGCTGTCGCTGCTGCTGGCTTTCGCCATGCTCTACCCCGAGGTGCAGGTGCTGCTGTTCTTCGTCATCCCGGTAAGGGTGAAGTATTTCGGTCTCTTCGCCGCTGCCATGTGGCTGTTCAGCTTCCTGACTGCCGGGTGGCTGTATAAGGTGAGCTATCTGCTGAGTATGCTGGGGTTTGTGCTCTTCTTCGGGCCGCAGGCACTGCGCAGCGTCCGGGCGTGGATACGCCGGGAGCAGTGGAAGCGGAAGAACCGGAGGTGAGCCGCACATGATGATAGACCGCCTTGCGGGCAACGCAGCCCTGAAAGACAGCGTCCGCCTGATGCTGGGCAGCCGCCGTCTGACCCACAGCGTGTTATTGGTGGGCGAGACGGGCCTGGGCGCGGGCTACGCGGCCCGGTGCGTGGCGGCAGACTATCTTTACCCGGCAGGCGGCGCACCTGCTGAGGCCCTTCTGCGGGGCGAATGCTGCCGTGCCGTGGGCAAAGCCGGCGACCGCGACAGCGGCCGCATCGAGACCGGCGTGGTGCGGGAGGCCATCTCCGTCACCGGCATGGGCTCGGGCGGGCGGTATCTCGTCAGTCAGGTCAAGGCCATGCGCACCGAAATTTTCAACACCAGCCTCTCCGCCGAGGGCCGCGCCGTCCTGCTCTACCATGTGGAGCGGATGAACGAGGAGTCTGCCAACGCCCTGCTGAAGGTGATGGAGGAGCCGCCGGAAGGCGTGCTCTTCCTGCTGACGGCAGACTCGCTGGCCGGTGTGCTGCCCACCATCCGCAGCCGCTGCATCAGCTTCGCCGTGGCCCCGGTCAGCCCCGAGGAATGCGCCCGGTGGTGCATCGGGCAGGGCGTGGACAAAAAGCAGGCCCGGCTCTACAGTGAGCTGTTCGACGGCCACATCGGCACAGTGCTCGCCGCCGCCCGGGACGACGCCCGCCGGGAACAGGTGGAAAAGGCCCTGACGCTGGCCAAGGCCGCGGCGGCTCACGACAGCTATGCCGCCGCCGTCCTGCTGGCCGGTTACGAGAAGGACAAGGCCGCAGCAGCGGCCCTGCTGGGCGATTTCCGGGCCGTGGCCGCCGCCGGGCTCCGGGGATGTGCCAGCACCCCTCTGACGGGTGACGCCGCCCGCCGCGCCCTCTCGCTGGCCGATGCGGCCATTCAGCGGCTCGCCGCGCAGGTGAACCCCAAGATCACCCTTTCCGTTCTTGCAGCGAAGCTTGGATAAAGCAAAAGCTCCCCTTCCGGGGAGCTTTTACTATCGCTATTTGATCCGATTATCTTCTGCGGGACCGACTCCGCCGCCGCAGGTTCAGCGAACCGCCGCCGGCCACCATCGTCAGGAAGCCCAGCACGATGAGGATGCCGATGAGCGCGGCCATGAGAAGAAGAGTCGTTTTGGTGTCGGAGCGAAAGTCAGACACATATTCTTTGTGGGTCACAAGGTCCACCGTTCCCATCTCGTAGCCGTCGAGGTAGACGGTGGCCGTACCAAGCACAGCGCCCTCCTTGACGGTGGCCGAAGTGCTCTCCGGCACCGAGAACTCGAAGGTCACTTCATCGTCGGCGTGGCCGTAGCCGCTGAGGCCGCTGGCGGCGTAGAGCTCCACGGCTTCCTCCGTGCGGCACTTGGTCAGCGGGATAGTGGTGAGCACCGTCTCCGTGTCCACGAGCTGACGGTCAGAAAAGCTCGAGAAAGCCCAGTCCAAGATCTCCGCACACTCGCGGTAGATGTTGTTCATATCACTGCCCAGCACCACGAGGCCGTAGGTGTGGCCGTCCTGCTGGGCAAAGGTGACGAAGCACCGGCCTGCGAGGGTGGTGAAGCCGGTCTTCATGCCCCGGACATAGTCGCGGTGATAGGCATACTCCGGGTCCAGCATGAGGTTGGTGGACTTGATGGTCCGCTCGTTCTGGTGCAGGTTCGTGGCGGGCAGCGTATAGGTGAGGGTGTTCGCGGCCTGCATATAGGTCTCGTTGGCGTAGCAGGCAGCGGCAATTTTTGCAAGGTCCTCTGCCGTGGAGACGTTGCCGTAGTCGTACAGGCCGTGGACGCAGGAGAAGGTGGTATCCGTGCAGCCCAGCTCTTTGGCGCGGGCGTTCATCTGGGCCACAAAGGCCGTCAGGTCGCCGCCCGAGACGTCGCTGGCGATGACGCTGGCCGCGTCGTTGGCGCTGGCCACCAGCAGACCGTAGAGCAGGTCGATGCGGCGCACCGTCTCGCCGATGCGGAGGTTCATGGTGGAGCCGTTGGCGTTCTGGATGTCCTTGAACTCCTGGGTCAGGCTGGTGGGGATGGTGATCTCAGCGTTCATATCCTTGCCGCTCTCGAGGAAGAGCAGGGCCGTCATCATCTTGGTGAGGCTGGCGATGTAGCGCTGCTGGTCGGAGTTCTGCCTGAGGATGGGCTTGCCGGTATCCAGATTGAAGAGATAGACCGACTCGGTGTCGCTGGCCGTCTGGATGGGCATCTGATAAGCGGCAAACCCGGGCAGGGCGGCGCAGACCATCAGCACCAGCGTGAGCAGCAGCGCCGTGCTCCGGCGCAGGAAGGTGGGTCGATTCATAGGCTTGTCCTCCTTAACATTCAAACATCAGCCAAACACTTTGTGCCAGAATGCACTCAGCCCGTGCTTCTCGGGTTCGGCCTCGGGCTCTGCCGGGGCGGGGTGCAGTTCGGGGCTGGTAAAGGCCCAGTCGAACAGCTCTGCCGCCTCCCGGAAGATATTCTGGGAGTTCGAGCCCAGGATGACCAGCCCGTACGTATGGCCGTCCTGCCGGGCAAAGGTGACGAAGCACCGCCCGGCCTGGGTGGTGAAGCCGGTCTTCATGCCGTGGGCATCGCTGCGGTAATAGCCGCTGCCGGGCTGCAAAAGCTTGTTGGTGGTCGTGACCGTCCGGGCCGGATGCACGTTGGTGGCGGGCAGTTCATAGGACACCGTGTCCGCGATCTGGCGGTAGGTCGGGTTCGCATAGCAGGCCAGCGCGATCTTCGCCATATCGCGGGCCGTGGAGTAGTTGCCGCCGTCGTAGAGGCCGTGGGGGCAGGTGAAATGGGTGGCCTTACAGCCCAGCTGACTGGCCCGGACGTTCATCTGGGCCGCGAAGGCGGCCAGACTGCCGGAGGTATCGACGGCCAGCACGCTGGCCGCGTCGTTGGCGCTGGGCAGGAGCATGGCGTACATCATATCGATGCGGCGCACCGTCTCGCCGGCCTGCAGACCGATGGTGTGGCCACGGTTGGCCCGGATGGACTGAAGTTCCGGCGTGAGGCTGGCCGGGATGGTGATGCCGGCGCTGAGGTCGGTGCCGCTTTCCAGCACGAGAAGGGCCGTCATCATCTTGGTCAGGCTGGCAACGCAGCGGGGAAGGTCGGGGTTCTGCTCCACAAGAGCTTCGCCGGTGTCGGCGTCGAAGAGGTAGATGGATTCCTGCGGGTAGGCGGCCTGAATGGGCATCGCGTAGACAGCGAAACCGGACAGCGCCGCTGTGGTCATGAATGCAGCGGTCAGGGCCAGAGCCAGAAACCGCCGCGCAAAGGGATGAAACTGCATAAATTGATACTCCTTCGGAAGCCTGGGGGCTTCCTTGCTCCGACAATAAGAGCTATAATAAAGAATACCATAAATGAAGCAAAAGAGAAAGGTGGTTTTTCAACAATGATGCTCTCCTTTGGTGGAAAAATGCCCCGGGATGAGGGTGCTGTCTTTGTGGCGGCGAATGCGACGGTGCTGGGCGACGTGACACTGGGCAGGGGCGTGAACATCTGGTACGGAGCTGTACTGCGGGCCGACGAGGGCGCACTGATCCTGGGCGAAAACAGCAATGTGCAGGACAACGCCGTGCTCCACTGCGACCCCGGCGGGCAGGTCGTTCTGGGCAAAAACGTCACGGTAGGCCACAGCGCCCTCGTCCACGGCTGCACGGTGGGGGACAACAGCCTCATCGGGATGCATGCTACCATCCTCAACCACGCCGTCGTGGGCAAAAACTGCATCATCGGGGCCGGGGCGCTGGTGCCTGAGGGAATGGTCATCCCCGACAACTCAGTGGCGGTAGGCGTGCCTGCCCGGGTCATCAAGACCATCCGGGACGACCAGCTGGCCCACAACATCGAGAACGCAAAAGCCTATGTGGAGATGGGCCGTCAGCACGCGGCGCTCGTCAGCCCCTGAAATATACTTCATCAGCTACTTGTTCTTTGCATCGTTCTGCGCTATTATTAGTTTAGAAATCCCTAGTTCCATTCCGCAAATATTTATTGGAGGTAGCTATTATGAGTATTGAGATCTCTCGACGCAATTTTCTGAAAACCGCCGCTGCTTCGCTTATTTTAGCGGGGGGGGTATTGACCGGCTGTGACAGCAGCAGTGACAGCCCGTTTATGCCGTGCAGCCCGGACGACGTCTTTTCTTTTAAATCCTCTCAGGCGATCTCCCGGCTTTCCTGCCGCAGCATTATTTCCCGGGAGACGGTGAATGGTCAGGACATGATGGGCATTGAGCTTTTCCTGTACACGGCCCAAAGCAACTGCGATCTCAACGCCTCCTGCTTTTTCTGCGAGGTACCCTATTCCTCCCAGACAAAGCCCCTCACCTGCAAGCTGCTCAAGCTCCATAACCGTGACTCGGGCTCTATCGACATCGGGGAGCAGGTCAAACTGACTCGAGGGCACATTCACTCTGTTACCGCATATTTCCCCTATACAAGGACCTCCGGCCTTGCCTCTAATATCTACACCTTCACCGATGGGGGACAGGCCATCCAGTTCAGGCTCAGCGGCAGCTCCAAGGCCGAGCCCTTCCTGACGACTGGCGTATATGATGTATCCACCGGGCAGTGACAGCTCCCGCCTCCAAAAATTTCACAGGCCGATTAACAAATCTTTCACAGAAAAGACATGATTTTGGCCGGTAATTCGGGTATACTATAGCTCACAAGGGTGCGGGGCCGCAACCGCCCCTTGCACATGATTCCTCCTCACACCAAAGCAATACCCCAAACAGCAAGGCCCCCTCTGGCGTCGCCGCAAGCGCCAGACGGGGGCCTTGTTGTATCTGGGAAACAGAACGCCCCCGCTCAGCACTGACTGAGCAGGGGCGTTTTTGTGTATTTACATCATGCCGCGGAAGACAGCCTGTGCGATCTGGAAGTAGAGGATCAAGCTGCAGGCATCCACGATGGTGGTGATGAAGGGGGTCGCCATGATGGCCGGGTCGGCGCCCAGCTTCTTGGCGGCCAGCGGCAGCATACCGCCCACCAGCTTTGCGAGGATGACGCTGAAGAACAGCGACACGCTGACGACCACTGCGTAGCCGATGACATTGTCATACTGGCCGGCGTAGAGGTAGGTGTACATCAGGTAGATGCGCAGACCGTTGACGAGGCCCAGCACCGCGCCGACGATGGCGGAGACCCGCAGCTCCTTGCCCAGAACTTTGAGGAAGTCGCTGGGCTCCACCTCGCCCAGAGCGAGGCCGCGGACCATCAGGGTGCTGATCTGGTTGCCGCAGTTACCGGCAGTATCCATCAGCATGGGCATGAAGGAGACCAGCAGGGGCAGGCTGACGAAAGCCTCTTCGTAGTGGGTCGTGACCATGCCGGTGAAGGTAGCAGAGAGCATCAGGATGAGCAGCCAGGGGATACGCTGCTTGGCGTGGGTCCAGACGCTGGTGCCGAAGTAGGTGGTGGCATCGTCGTCGGGCAGAATAGCTGCCATCTTCTGCATATCCTCGGTGCTCTCATCGGTCAGGACGTCGATGGCGTCGTCGATGGTGATGATACCGACGAACATGCCCTCGTTGTCCAGAACAGGCATCGCGGTGAAGTCGTAGCGCTGCATCTCGCGGGCCACATACTCCTGGTCATCCGTGACCTTCACGGTGACGACATTGTCGTCCATGATGTCCACGATGGGGGTAGAGGGGTCAGACAGCAGCAGGCTGCGGGCCGACACGACGCCCAGCAGGCGGTTGCGCTCCACCACATAGCAGGTGTAGACCGTCTCGGCGTTCTCACCCTGCTTACGGATAGCGGCAAAGGCGTCACCGACGGTCATATCCTGCCGCAGACGGACGTATTCGGGGGTCATCAGGCTGCCGGCAGAGCTCTCGGGGTAGTTCAGCAGCTTGTTCAGGCTCTCACGGGTCTGGCGGGACGACTTTTCCAGCACCCGCTTGACCACGCCTGCGGGCATATCTTCCAGCAGGTCGGCGGCGTCGTCAAGGCTCATATCTTCGATGGCGCTCACCAGCTCGACGTCGGAGAACGCATTCACGAGGTCGTCGCGGGCCTCATCGGACATATAGGCGAATGCTTCCGTTGCAACGTCCTTTTTCAGCAGACGGAACACCACGAGGCGGTTGTTCTCGTCCAGCTCTTCCAGCAGCTCGGCCAGGTCGGCGGGCTGCTCTTCCTCAGTCACTTCGCGCAGCTTGACGTACTGCTTTTTGACGAGCAGCTTGAGCAGACGGCTCTTGGTCAGCATCTCGGGGTTGGCCTTGACTTCTTCGTCGTTGGCCTCCTCTTTTTCGGCCTCGCGGACGTCCTGCTTGAGGTCTTCGGTGGCCTGCTCATTCAGGTCTTCGGCCAGCTTCTGGCGCACCTCAGCGGGAATATCCGTGGGCAGCTCCTGCACCGGAAGAGCCTGTTCCTCTTCGCGCTCCGGGGTCTTCTTTTCTTCTTCCATTTGTGTTCCTCCTCTTTTCTGTCTCAGGAGGACACAGCCGCATCAACGCAAAAAGCGCCGCTCCTGCGCCGCAGACCCCGGGCCGCACTGCCCATCTGCACGCACAAAGCTGCGCCTCTTTTGTACGGCAGCCGGACAGCGGATACTCCGCTGTTCAGCGTACAAAAAAGGCGAACGCAGCACCTTTCGCGGTCGTTCCGGCCGCATCATTCCATCGTCTTCGACTATGATCCGGGTCCATTGTCCTGCGTTCACCTCCACAAATTCGTTTTACTAAGTTTCTTAGCCTACAGGTTTATTATATCTCCACTCAAATGCCCGGTCAACCCTGTAAGGCGTCCATTTCCGGAATATTGACGCAGAAAAACGCACAGCGCCCTCTCCGGTGCTTGCGGCTTCACCGGAAAGGGCGCTGTGTTTGGATATTGCTTTGGTGTGAGGAGGAATCATGTACAAGGAATCGGTTGCGGCCCCGAATCCTCATGGCTGTAGTATAGCAGATTCCGCACCGGATTTCATGAAAAACCTATGAAGAAAGTGTAAAAGACACAAAAATACGCCCCGGACACTGTTTCCAGTGAGCGGGGCGCTAAAAACGGGATCCGTTTTTGACTGCGGCAAGATACCTGCAAGCAGGTCTTATACAGCAGGCGGGGCAAGGTATCTGCGAACAGACCTTATGCTCCTGACACACGCGAAGTATGCTTTCAAGGACCCTCGCGGGCGCTTTGGTATTTCAGGCTCTGCCCGCCCCGACGCGTTCGGACGCGGGCAGAGAGTTGAAATCAGTTTGGAGTACAAAGCTCCAGTCTCTGCGTAGAAATAAGCCTGTCATTTCTTCTCTGGCCGGGGCCACAGTTTCGTACTGCTGCGTTGCGCAGTAATCGCCAGCACGGAGCAGCCGCCCTTTCGGGACTAAGGTGCCGCTGCGGCAGTTTCCAGCCAGAGTCAAAAGAACTTTGGTTTACTTGTACAGCTCGACCAGACGGGTCAGATGCTCGTAACGGTCGTTTGCGACCTGCTCGTTGCGAGCGAACAGCTGCTTTGCACGCTCCGGGAATGCACGAGTCAGACGGCTGTAACGAGTCTCGTTTGCCAGCAGTGCCTGATACTTCTCGGCATCCACAGCCTTGGAGGTCAGGGTGAAGGGGTTCTTGCCCTGAGCCTTGTTGGCCGGATTGAAGGTGAACAGGTTCCAGTAACCAGCCTCAACTGCCTTCTTCATCTCGTTCTGGCAGTTGGTCATGCCGCCCTTAACACCGTGCAGCTCGCAGGGAGCGTAGCCGATGATGAGGGAGGGGCCGGGATATGCCTCAGCCTCTGCGATAGCCTTGACAGCCTGGTTCATGTTAGCGCCCAGAGCGATCTGAGCAACATAGATGTAACCGTAGGTCATAGCGATCTCAGACAGGCTCTTCTTGCTGATCTCCTTACCAGCAGCAGCGAACTGGCAGACCTCGCCGATGTTGGAGGCCTTGGATGCCTGTCCGCCGGTGTTGGAGTACATCTCAGTATCGAAGACCATGACGTTGACATCCTCGCCGGAAGCCAGGACGTGGTCCAGACCGCCGAAGCCGATGTCGTATGCCCAGCCGTCACCACCGAAGATCCAGACGGACTTCTTGGCGATGAACTCCTTGCTCTTCAGGATCTCAGCGGACTCGGTGCAGCCAGCGGCAGCAGCCTTCTCCAGCTCAGCGATCAGAGCCTTAGCGGGGGCATCGTTAGCCTTGGTGTTGTTCTTGGTTGCCATGAACTCGTCAAAGGCAGCCTTCAGCTCAGCAGAAGCCTTGTCAGAACCAGCGACCTCAGCGATGCGCTTGATCAGGTTCTCACGGACGGTCTTCTGGCCCAGATACAGGCCCAGGCCGTGCTCTGCGTTATCCTCGAACAGGGAGTTGCACCATGCAGGACCGTGGCCGCTGTCCTTGTTGACAGTGTACGGAGAGATGGAAGCAGTACCGCCCCAGATAGAGGAGCAGCCGGTGGCGTTGGAGATGTACATCTTCTCGCCGAACAGCTGGGTGATCAGACGTGCGTAAGAGGTCTCAGCACAGCCTGCGCAGGAGCCAGAGAACTCCAGCAGCGGCTGGTTGAACTGAGAGCCGATGACGGTGTCGTCTGCGAACTTAGAGGGCTTCTTGGAGATGTTGGCGACGCAGTAGTCGAAGACTGCCTGCTGATCGGCCTGAGACTCCTGAGGAACCATCTGGATAGCCTTGGTGGGGCAGACGGTGACACACTCGCCGCAACCCATGCAGTCCAGAGGAGACACAGCCATAACGAACTTGTACTCGTTAGCGGGCTTGTTGTCGCGGCTCTTGGTCTGTGCGGGAGCTGCTGCCAGCTCGTCAGCGGTCAGCTGGAAGGGACGGATGGTTGCGTGAGAGCACACGAATGCGCACTGGTTGCAGCCAACACACTTGGAAGCATCCCACTCGGGGACGTTCACAGCGGTGCCGCGCTTCTCGTAAGCAGAAGCACCCTGCTCCCACTCGCCGTTTGCGTTAGCAACGAAAGCAGAGACAGGCAGGCTGTCGCCGTCCATACGAGCGATGGGCTCCATGACGTCGCGGATCTGCTTGACCAGCTCGGGACGGCCAGCCAGCTCCTTCGGAGCGGGATCGGCCTCGGGGTTGGACCAGGAAGCGGGGACGTCCACCTTGTGGATGGCGTCAACACCGGCATCGATGGCCTTCCAGTTCATCTCAACGACGTCCTGACCCTTCTTGCCGTAGCTCTTCTGAGCTGCCTGCTTCATGAAGTTGACGGCGTCCTCGATGGGCATAACGTCAGCCAGCTTGAAGAAAGCGGACTGCAGGATGGTATTGGTGCGCTTGCCCATACCGATCTCGATAGCCTTGTCGATAGCGTTGATGGTGTACAGCTGGATGTTGTTGTCAGCGATGTACTTCTTGGCCTCAGCGTTCAGGTGATGGCCCAGCTCCTCATCGTTCCACTGGCAGTTGATCATGAACACGCCGCCGGGCTTGACATCCTGGACCATCTTCATGCCCATGTGGATGTAAGCAGGGTTGTGGCAGGCCACGAAGTCAGCCTGGTTGATGTAGTAGGGGCTGCGGATGGGCTTGTCGCCGAAACGCAGGTGGCTGATGGTCACGCCGCCGGTCTTCTTGGAGTCATACTGGAAGTATGCCTGAACATACTTATCAGTGTGGTCGCCGATGATCTTGACGGAGTTCTTGTTCGCACCGACGGTACCGTCGCCGCCCAGACCCCAGAACTTGCACTCCTTGGTGCCAGCTGCTGCGGTGATGGGAGCGGGCTTGACCTCAGGCAGAGACAGGCCGGTGACATCATCGGTGATGCCGAGGGTGAAGCGCTCCTTCGGCTGATCCTTCTCCAGCTCCTTGAACAGAGCGAAGATGGAGGACGGGGGAGTGTCCTTGCTGCCCAGACCGTAACGGCCGCCGGTCAGGATGACATCATTCTTGCCAGCCTCACGCAGGGTAGCTGCGACATCCAGGTACAGGGGCTCGCCCAGAGAGCCGGGCTCCTTGGTGCGGTCCAGAACTGCGACCTTCTTAGCGGTAGCAGGCAGAACCTTCAGCAGAGCGGAGGACACCCAGGGACGGTACAGGCGGACCTTGATGATACCGACCTTCTCGCCCTTAGCGTTCAGGTAATCGATGACCTCGTCAGCAACGTCGCAGACAGAGCCCATAGCGATCATGACGCGATCGGCATCGGGTGCGCCGTAGTAGTTGAACAGGTCGTAGTTGGTGCCCAGCTTCTCGTTGATCTTGGCCATGTACTTCTCGACGACTGCGGGCAGTGCGTCGTAGACAGAGTTGCAGGCCTCACGATGCTGGAAGAACACGTCGCCGTTCTCGTGGGAACCGCGCATCTTGGGGTGCTCGGGGTTCAGAGCCTTTGCACGGAACTCCTCGACAGCCTTCATGTTGCACATTTCCTTCAGGTCGGCGTAGTCCCACTTCTCGATCTTCTGGTACTCGTGAGAAGTACGGAAGCCGTCGAAGAAGTTCAGGAAGGGAACCTTGCCCTCGATCGCTGCCAGATGGGCAACAGGGGACAGGTCCATGACTTCCTGCACGCTGCTCTCGACCAGCATTGCGAAGCCGGTCTGGCGGCATGCCATAACGTCGCTGTGATCACCGAAGATGTTCAGGGACTGGGTAGCAACGGTACGTGCAGAAACATCGAACACGCAGGGCAGCTGCTCAGCAGCGATCTTGTACATGTTGGGGATCATCAGCAGCAGGCCCTGAGAAGCGGTGAAGGTGGTGGTAACAGCACCTGCACCCAGAGAGCCGTGCACAGCGCCTGCAGCGCCTGCCTCAGACTCCATCTCGACGACCTTGACCTGGTTGCCGAAGATGTTCTTCTGGCCCTGAGCGGACCACTGGTCCACAGAGTCAGCCATCGGAGAAGAGGGGGTAATGGGGTAGATGGCAGCCACGTCCGTGTAGGCATATGCTACATGAGCGGCAGCTGTATTGCCATCCATGGTTTGCTTTGCTCTAGGCATTTTTCTTCCTCCATTCAGAATTTGGTACCTTCTGCGCGGGGCAAACGTCTTTTTGCCGGAGCCGGAGAACTCCTTTGAAAAACGTATTGCTCAACTGATAAGCGCCGCACTTCGCCGGAGCCGGAGAACTCCACAAAAGCACACGCTCATCGAGGGCAATAGCCCTGCCCGGGGCCGGAGAACCCCATGAAGGCACTATTGCTCATCTAATATAATAGCAAATTCCGCCGGTAAAGGCAACGCAAACTGACTGTAAAAACACAACAAAAATTCAAGAAATTTTTTAGCGCTTTTTTACAGATGTGTTCTTTGCTGCATCCATGACGGTGTTATGCTCCAAAATCCAGTATCCATCAGGCTTTTTCTTACAAAATTCTAAATTTATAATTGACATTTGTACAGATTCTGCCGTAAACTTTATCTATAGTATCATGCGCTGCACAGCGCAGGGAAGGACAGGCACAAAACGATGGATGCTGCACATTTTGAAAAGACGCTCTCGAGCGAAGTTCTCTTTGAAGGCCGGGTGGTCACGCTGACCAAAGACGTGGCTCTGCTGGAAAACGGCGAGACTTCTATCCGGGAGGTGGTCCACCACCACGGCGGGGCCTGCATCGTACCGTATTTTGAGGACGGCACCCTCTGCATGGTGCGCCAGTTCCGCTACGCCATGCAGCAGGAGCTGTGGGAGCTGCCCGCCGGCAAGCTGGAAAAGGGCGAAGACCCCTTCGAAGCCGCCAAGCGGGAGCTGGGCGAAGAGTGCGGCCTGACCGCCGACCACTACACCCCGCTGGGCGAGTTCTACCCCACGGTGGGCTATGACACCGAGATCATCTATATGTGGGTGGCCACCGGCCTGCACACCACCCAGATGCATCTGGACGACGACGAGTTCCTGACGCCCGACCGCATCCCGCTGGCAAAAGCCTACGAGATGGTCATGAGCGGCGAGATCAAGGACGGCAAGACCATCGCGGGCGTGCTCAAGCTCAAGGCACTGGTGGACGAGGGCAGGCTGTGATACTCTACGAAGATACAGCCCTCGTGGTTTTGGACAAGCCCGCCGGGCTTTCCAGTGAGGACGGCGTCCCCGCCGCCCTTCGGAAGCTCTGGGGCAGGCCCGACGCCTATGTGGGCGTCATCCACCGGCTGGACACCGGCGTGTCGGGTCTGATGGTCTATGCAAAGACTCCGCAGACAGCCGCCGCCCTCAGTCGGCAGGTGACACAGAGCCAGCAGGTTTATGCCGAACAGGATGGCCGGGCCGAGCCTGCCGCCGGCACACCGGACGCGCCGCCTTTCGTGAAACAATACCGCGCCCTCATCGCGGGCGGGCCGGACGAAAAGCTGCCCGCCGAAGGCGTCCTGCGGGACTACTTATTCAAGGACAGCCGAAAAGGCCGTGTTTTTCCGGTGAGCCGTCCGCGCAAGGGCGTGAAGGAGGCTGTGCTGGAATACCGCATTTCTGCCTCCGCCCCGGACGGCAGCACCAGCCTTGCGGACATCACCCTCCACACCGGGCGCACCCACCAGATACGGGTGCAGTTCGCGTCCCGCCGCCACCCGCTCTGGGGCGACGGCAAATACGGCAGCCGCATCAAGGGAGACATTGCGCTTCAGAGCGCACGGCTCCGCTTCATCCATCCCGACACCGGAAAGGAAATGGACTTCCGCCTCCCGGTCCCCGGGACATGGCCCGCTTGGGGCATCAGACAGGAAAACGACAATGGAACAACAGTATAAAACAGATTCTGAAATATACGCCGTCCTCGAGCGGGAGATCATCGATTTGACCCTCCGGCCCGGCTGTTCGCTGAGCGAAAATCCGCTCTGCACCCGCTTCGGCGCGCCCCGCTCCCTCATCCGGGTGGTGCTGCAGCGGTTGCAGGAGAACGGGCTGGTGAAGATCGTGCCTTACAAAGGCACGACTGTCACCCGGCTGAACCGGGACATCGTGGACGAGCTGATCTATGAGCGCATCGCGGTAGAGGCCCGGGTCCTGCGGGACTTTGCGCCCCACTGCACACCGGAGCACCGCGCCCTCATCCGCCAGCGTGCCGCCGCCTACGACGAGCTGGCCAAGGCCGAAACGCTGGACTTCAACCGTCTTTATGAGGCCGATACCCGGCTCCACGAGACGTGGTTCTCTGCCATGGGCAAGATGTACCTCTGGCGGACGCTGCAGAATGCCCACGCCGACTACAGCCGCTTCCGGATGCTGGACACTCTGACCACCGGCGGGCTCGCCGAGGTGGTGGCCGACCACCACAATCTCATCGACGCCATCGAGCGGTGCGACCTCGCGGCCTTTGAGCCGCTGGTGGAACGCCATCTTTACGGCGGCATCCGCCGTCTGGGCTCCAAGCTCACCGAGGAATACGCCGATTATTTTGAATGATGTTCCATGGGGAACAAAAAAGCGCCTCTGCACAAATGTGCAGGGGCGCTGCTGTTTTTCTCAGCCCATCATGCCGGAAATGAAGATTTCCATACCGATGCCGATGAGGATGACGCCGCCGAGGACGGAGGCTTTGCCGGAGAGCTTGGTGCCGAACTTTTTGCCGATGGCAAGGCCGGCCTCACAGATGAAGAAGGTGACGATCGCCACGATGAGGGAGCAGACCAGCGCCATGAACCAGCCGTACTCCGAGATGGTGAAGCCCACCGACAGCGCGTCGATGCTGGTGGCCACGCCCTGCATGAAGAGTGCGCCCGCGCTCAGCTCAGCGGCTTCCTCGGCCTCTTCGCCCTTGATGCCCTCGATGAGCATCTTGCCGCCAATATAGCCCAGCAGGATGAGGGCGATCCAGGGGATGAACATTTCAAACGAAGAGAACAGCTCCACGATGGTGTGGACGCAGACCCAGCCCGTCATGGGCATGACAGCCTGAAAGATGCCGAAGGTGCCTGCGATCTGGGCGCCCCGGCGGCGGGACATCTGAGGGTCATGCAGACCGTTTGCCATCGAGACGGAAAACGCATCCATGGCAAGGCCTACACCCAGCAGGGCGCTGTTGAAGAAAAACAAAAAACTCCATTCCATAACCATGCCTCCTGATTTGACCGGAATTGGCGGGCAGACAAAAGACCCGGGATCGGCGCGCATTTCGCCAATTCCGGGTCGGATTTTTACAAACTGACTCCATGTGGAATGGGCGTGGTACTCGCACCAAAGCACATGAGTCTCGCAAATGAAAGCAAGCCAGACAGCCGCCCGGGCCGTCATTGTGTTGACTTGCTGCGCTGCCTGCAAAACAGCGCCTGCTACTCCCCCATGAGGATCTTTCTTGTTGTCCGGTTATCGTACCACACAAACAGCGGATTTGTCCAGTATAACCGTGATTTTTTGCAAAAAACCTGCGGGAGAGCACCGCAGAAAGCGTGTACTCCCCCGCAGGGTCAGTTTATGTGTGGAAATGAGGTTTATTCCTCGTCGCCGGTGTCAGCCTCGGGAGCTTCGGCAGCCGATGCCTCATCGGCTGCTTCCATCTCCGCCAGCTGCTCGGCAGTGGGCTCGTCCTCGGTGTCGGCCTCGATGCTCTCGGTCTGTGCCTCGTCGTCGTGGTCGGTGCGGGCCAGCACCATCACCTTATCGTTCTCGCCCAGACGCATGACCCGGACACCGGAGCCGTAGCGGCTCTGGACGGGGATCTCGTTGGCGTGCAGGCGGATGATGATGCCCTCCTGACTGCTCAGCAGCACATCGTCGATGTCGTCCACGATTTTGACGGCTGCCACCTTGTCCTTGGAGGCGTCGTAGTTGCGGATGCCCTTGCCGCCGCGGGCGGTGATGCGGTAGGTGTCGATGTCAGAGCGCCGGCCCTTGCCGTTTTCGGTGACGGTGAGCACCGTGCCGCCCTCGCGGCAGATGCAGACGCCGACGACCTCGTCGCCCTCGGCCAGCTTGATGGCGCGGACGCCGTGGCCGCTGCGGCCCATCGGGCGGGCATCGGCCTCGTTGAAGCGGATGGCCTGACCGTTGCGGGTAGCCACGATGAGCATATCATTGCCGGTGGTCAGGCGGGTCCATGCCAGCGCGTCGCCCTCGTTGAGTGCAATGCCGATGAGGCCCGTCTTGCGGATGTTGGCGTACTGCTCCAGCGGGGTGCGCTTGATGAGGCCCTGCTTGGTGACCATGGTGACGAAGCCGCCCTTGTTGTCCTCGTCCTTGGGGTAGCAGAGCATATTGGTGACCTTTTCGCCCTCGGCCAGCTGCAGCAGGTTGACGATGTTGCTGCCCTTGCTGGTGCGGCTGCCCTCGGCGATGGTGTAGCCCTTGATGCGGAAGAGGCGGCCCTTGTCGGTAACGAACAGGACATAATCATGGGTAGAGCCCACGAACATCTCCTGCACGATGTCCTCTTCCTTCCGGGTCATGCCGGAAATGCCGCGGCCGCCGCGCTTCTGGGCCTGATAGGTGGCCTTGAGCTGGCGCTTGATATAGCCGGCCTCGGTGAGGGTGTAGACGCACTGCTCCTCGGCGATGAGGTCTTCGATGTCCACTTCGCCGGTGACGGACTGGATTTCGGTGCGGCGCTCGTCGCCGAAGCGCTTCTTCATGTCCAGCAGCTCGTTCTTGACGATCTCCAGAACACGGGCGTCGTTGGCGAGGATGTCCTCCCAATCCTTGATTTTTGCCTGCAAGCCGGACAGCTCTTCCTCGATCTTGAGGATCTCGAGACCAGCCAGACGGCCCAGCTGCAATTTCACGATAGCGTCGGCCTGCGGGTCATCGAAGCCGAACTGCTCCATGATCGCGGCCTTTGCCTCGGCCATGCCGCCCTTGCAGGTGCGGATGGTAGCGATGAGCTCATCCACGATGTCGGTGGCCTTTTTCAGACCCTCGAGGATGTGGGCGCGCTCCTTGGCCTTCTTCAAATCATACTGAGTGCGGCGGCGGACGACTTCATCCTGGAACTCGACGTACTTCTGTATCATCTGTTTCAGGGTCATGACCTTCGGCACCTTATGGTCGATGGCCAGCATGATGACGCCCACGGTATCCTGCAGCTGGGTGTACTGGTACAGCTGGTTCAGGATGACCTGTGCGTTGGCGTCCTTGCGGATGTCCACCACGATGCGCATACCCTTGCGGTTGGTCTCATCGTTCAGGCCGGTGATGCCCTCGATGCGCTTGTCCTTGACCAGCTCTGCCATGTTCTCGATGAGACGGGCCTTGTTGACCATATACGGGATCTCCGTAATGATGATCTGGGTGCGCCCATTCTTGGTCTCTTCGATGGTAGCACGGCCCCGCAGAGTAATTTTGCCGCGGCCGGTGGCGTAGGCGGCGCGGATGCCGCTGCGGCCCATGATGATGCCGGCAGTGGGGAAGTCCGGTCCCTTGATGTGCTCCATCAGGCCGGGCAGGTCGATGTCAGGGTTCTCAATATAGGCCACGCAGCCGTCGATGACCTCACTGAGGTTGTGGGGCGGGATGTTGGTGGCCATACCGACAGCGATACCCTGACTGCCGTTGACCAGCAGGTTGGGGAAGCGGCAGGGCAGGACGCTGGGCTCTTTCTTCGTCTCGTCGAAGTTGGGGTCCCAGTTGATGGTGTCCTTGTCGATGTCGGTCAGCATCTCGACCGCCATGCGGCTCATGCGGGCCTCGGTGTAACGGTAAGCAGCCGGGGGGTCGCCATCGACCGAGCCGAAGTTACCCTGACCATCCACCAGCGGGTAGCGCAGGGAGAAATCCTGTGCCAGACGGACCATGGCGTCGTAAACGGAGGCGTCGCCGTGGGGGTGGTAAGAGCCCAGCACCGCACCGACGGTATCTGCCGACTTGCGGTAGGGATGGCTGGGGTCGTTGCCGCGTTCGTGCATGGTGTAGAGGATGCGGCGGTGGACGGGCTTCAGGCCGTCACGCACATCCGGCAGGGCGCGGGCCACGATGACCGACATGGAGTAATCCAGAAACGCCGTTTCGATCTCCTTCTTGACGTCCCGGATGATCATCTTGGTACCGCTGCCCGGTATCATCACATAATCTTCTTCCATTGTTTCCTCCAATTACACGTCGAGCTTTGCGTACTGGGCGTTGGTCTCGATAAAGCGGCGGCGGGGCTCCACCTGATCGCCCATCAGGATGGTGAACGCCTCATCGGCCTTCTCGGCATCCTCGATGGTGATGCGGACGATGACGCGGTTCTCGGGGTTCATGGTGGTCTCCCAGAGCTGCTCCGGGTTCATCTCGCCAAGGCCCTTATAGCGGTTTATCTTCGCGCCGGGCATCTCCTGCGAGAGCAGGGCCATTTCGGCGTCGTTGTAAGCGTATTTGATGGTGCTGCCCTTCTGCACCTTGAACAGCGGGGGCTGTGCCACATAGACATGGCCCTGCTCGATGAGGGGGCGCATATAGCGGAAGAAGAAGGTGAGCATCAGGGTGCAGATGTGAGAACCATCGACATCGGCATCGGCCATGATGAACACTTTGTCATACCGCAGCTTGGAAATATCGAACTCGTCGCCGATGCCGCAGCCCAGTGCCAGCACGACAGGCATCAGCTTGTCGTTGCCGTAGATACGGTCGGCGCGGGCCTTTTCGACGTTGAGCATCTTGCCCCACAGGGGGAGGATGGCCTGAATGGCCGAGTCACGGCCCATCTTGGCCGAGCCGCCTGCAGAATCACCCTCGACGATGAAGATCTCAGTGCGGGTGGGGTCTTTTTCGCGGCAGTCTGCCAGCTTGCCTGGCATCCGGCTGGTCTCGAGGGCGCTCTTGCGGCGCACCAGCTCACGGGCCTTCTTGGCGGCAGCGCGGGCGCGGGCGGCCTGGGTGGCCTTTTCGAAGATGGCCTTGGCCACGCCGGGGTTCTCCTCGAAGAATTCCATCAGCTTGGAGTAGACCATGTTGGAGACGAGGGTGCGAATTTCCGTATTGCCCAGCTTTGCCTTGGTCTGGCCCTCGAACTCGGCCTCCTGCAGCTTGACGGAGATGACACAGATAAGGCCCTCGCGGACGTCAGCGCCGGAAAGGTTTTCGTCCTTGTCCTTCAGCAGACCGTGGCTGCGGCCATAGTCGTTGAAGACGCGGGTGAGGCTGCTGCGGAAGCCCTCTTCGTGGGTGCCGCCGTCGGGGGTGTTGACGTTGTTGGCGAAGCTCAGCAGCAGCTCATTGTAGCTGGAATTATACTGCAAGGCGATCTCTGCCATGCCCCGGTCGGTCTGACCCTTGAGGTAGATGACATTGGGGTGGAGCACCTCGAGGTCGCGCTTCTCGCCCAGATAGGTGACGAAGCTCTTGATGCCGCCCTCGTAGCACATGACCTCGGTGCGGTAGGTGGGCTCGCCCTCCTTGCCATCCTCGAGAACGGGGGTGTAGAGTTCGCGCTCGTCGGTCAAGGTGATCTTGACACCGGCGTTCAGGAAGCTCTCTTCCCGCAGGCGCTTTTCCAGCGTTTCGAAGTTGTAGACGGTGGTGTCCTTGAACATCTCCGGGTCGGGCTTGAAGGTGACGCGGGTGCCGGTGACACTGGGGTCCACGGTGCCGATGCACTTCAGCGGGCCGTCCGGGTCGCCGCGGCGGAAGGTCTGCTCGTACTCGTGGCCGTCGCGGCGGACGTTGACGGTCAGCCACTCCGAGCAGGCGTTGACGACGGACGCGCCGACGCCGTGCAGGCCGCCGGCCACCTTGTAGCCGGAGTTCTCGCCGCCGAACTTGCCGCCGGCGTGGAGGATGGTATAGACGACGGTGACGGCAGGCAGACCGGTATCAGCCTGGATGTCCACAGGGATGCCGCGGCCATTGTCCGTGACCTGAATGATGTCGCCCTTCAGGATCTTGACCTCGATGTGGTCGCAGTAACCGGCCAGAGCCTCGTCGATGGCGTTGTCCACGATCTCGTACACCAGATGGTGCAGGCCGCGCTCGCCGGTGGAGCCGATATACATACCGGGGCGCTTGCGCACTGCCTCCAGACCTTTCAGGACCTGGATCTCGCTGGCGTTGTATTCATGGTCCGTCGCAGTTTCTGCGTTGGTACTGGTAATGATTTCCTCTGCCATTTCCTTTCTCCCTTTTGTTTTGTTTCGTTTTTTCGTTACTATTTGTAAAAGCGATCAATCGCTGGTTGGCTTATTCCAGTTTCATCTCCGTGCGCCGTTTGAGCGCAGCCGGCGACAGCTCCGAGAGATAGATCGTATCCACCGGCGAATCTGCCAGCACATAGCTCTGGGGCAGCTCATCGGACAGGCTCACCACCGCCCCATTTTTCTGGGCGTAGTTCAGAAACTCCCGCCCCCGGGGTGAGATGGTCGTCGTTTCCAGATTGAAGATGCCGATGATGTCCCGGTCGTTCAGGACATAATCGCGGCCAAGGTGTACATACATTGCATCACACTTTCGTCAGCACGCCGCCGTTCATCCGGTAGACCTCGCCGTCCGTTTTGAGGAAAGCGGTGTCGTCGCAGCTGGTCACGAAGGTCTGCTTTTCCCGCATCCGGGTGAGCAGATACTGCTTGCGGCCATCGTCCAGCTCGCTGAGCACGTCGTCCAGCAGCATCACCGGGTGTTCGCCCGTGATGGAGGCAGCTGCGGCGGCTTCGGCCATTTTCAGGCTGAGCACGACGCTCCGCTGCTGTCCCTGACTCGCATACACTTTTGCAGGCTGACCATCCAGAAGAAGGTCCAGATCTTCCCGGTGAGGGCCGCAGAGGCTCTGCCCGGCCCGCAGCTCTTCGGGCATTTTCTGCCGCAGAAGCTGAGCCAGACCGCCCGGCTCAAACTGGGCCGCATACCGCAGACTCAGTGTTTCCGCCCCGCGGGAAAGCTCCTCATAGTTGGCACAGGCCAGCGGGGAGAGGGCGGCGAGATAGGCTCTGCGCCGCTGCTGGATGGCCTCGCCCTGCTGGGCAAGCTCCACATTCAGCACCTCTAACAAGGCCCGCTTTTCGGCATAAGGCCGCTCAATGCCATTGGAAGAGCGCCGAAGCAGCGCGTTTTTCTGCTGCAAAGCCCGGACATAGCGGCGGTAGAGGGTCAGGTAGCCGGGGTAGAGCTGGCAGAGGGCAGCGTCCAGAAATTTCCGCCGCCCTTCCGGCGCGCCTTTTACAAGGCTCAGGTGTCCGGGGTCGAAGACCACCGCCGGAAAGCTGCCCGCAAGGCTGGCCGCCCGCTTGACTGCGCCCCCGTTCACCGAGACTGTCCGGCCCGGGCGGGGAGAGTCCGGCGCCCCCACCGTCAGGCGGACGCGGTTCGGCTCTTCCTTTTCCTGCTCTTCCTGCTGTGCGCGGAGGGTGGACGCTTTGAGCACGGCGAAGGGTTCGCCCCGGCGCACCAGCTCTGCGTCCTTGCCGCCCCGGAAGCTCTTGCCGCCGGTAAGCAGCCAGATGGCTTCCAGGAGGTTCGTCTTGCCCTGGCCGTTGTTGCCGCAGATGACCGTCAGCTCCCGGCCCGGCGTCAGGCTGGCCGAGGCGATGTTCCGGTAATTTTCGACTTCGAGAGAGAGCAGCCGCATCAGCCGCCCATCCCGATCTCGATGGTCTGGCCGTCCAGCTCGACGGTGTCGCCCGGGCGGCACTTCTTGCCGCGCATGGTGCAGACTTCGCCGTTGACCTTCACGGCTCCGCCCTGAACGAGCTCCTTGGCTTCGCCGCCGGTCTCGCACAGGCCCGCATATTTCAGCAGGGCGTCCAGCTTGATAAATTCGGTATGGATGAGGATCTTTTGCATTTTATTACGCCTCTCAGTCGTTTTTGAAGCGGACGGGCAGGACCAGATACAGGAAGTCATTGCCCTCCACCGGCAGCACTTTCACCGGGCTCAGCGGGCCGCTGATCTCCATCCGCACTTTCTCGGTGCGGGCATTGCGCAGCGCGTCCAACAGGTAGCGGTTATTAAAGCCGATCTCCACCTCGTCGCCCTCGCACTCGGCGTTGAACTCATCGACGACGCGGCCCAGATTGGTCTGGCAGCGGACGACGACTTTACCCTCTGTAAAAGTGATGCGGAGGGGATTTTTTAAACGCTCTGTAATAATCAGAGAGGCGCGCTCGATGGTCTCGATGAACTCCTTGGTGTCGATGGTCACCCGGGTGCGGCTGCCAGCCGGAATGACGTTGTGATAGTTGAGGAACTCGCCCTCGATGAGGCGGCTCATGATGGTGTAGCCAGCGGTCATGAACACGACGTAGCGGCGGTTGGCACAGATGTGGACCGGCTCTTCGTCGTCGTTGGGCAGCAGATGAGACACTTCGGTCATGGTCTTGCTGGGGACGATGATTCGGATGTCCTTGACGGCAGTGACGGGCCGCTCCACGATGGCCAGACGGTAGCCGTCCAGGGCAACGATGGTCATTTTATCCGGCTCTATCTCAAAAAGTTCACCGGTATGCGCAGGTTTTTTCTCATCCTGGCTGACGGCGTAGAGGGTGCGGTCGATCATATCGCGGAGCACGCCGGTCTTGATGGTCAGGGTCTCCTCGGCGCCGGTGTTGGGCAGCTCGGGGAAATCGGTGGCCGACATGGACTGGATCTCGAACTGTGCCACGCCGCTCTGGATGGTGGTTTTGCCATTATCGGCAGACTGGATGGTGATCTGGCCTGCCGGCATCCGGCTGATCATGCTGCTGAGCAGCTTGGCGTTCAGCACGATCTCACCGGGTTCTTTGACATTGGCTTCGATGGTGGTCACGATGCCCATTTCGAGGTCGTAGCCGGTGAGGGTCAGCTGGAAGCCTTCTGCCTTCAGTAAAATGCCCTCCAGTACCGGGATGGTAGAGCGCAGAGTGACTGCTTTGGATACGCCGTCAATGGCTGCACTCAGAAGAGTTTTGTCGCAGATGATGTTCAAATCTTCTTCTCTCCTTTTTTGCGTCAGTTTTGCTGTCGTTCCTCATGGGATCCGATGCAAAAACCTGTTTTCTTTATTGAACTTGTTGTAGTAATCGTAGTAGGGGGTGGGGAAGATGTGGAAAACTCTGCAAACCCTTGCCGGGATGCGGGGATTTGGTTTTCCACGGAGATGTTGAGAAACTGTGAATGGAATGTTGAATCGGGGAGAGCGGTGGTTCTTTCCACATCCGCTGTGAAAAACGAAAGTTGAATGTTGAAAACCATGTGGAAAAAGTGGAAAGTTTCGGCCTTTCACCACAATATCTGGGTCTATTTTCCCCTTTTTGTTCCTCTTTCTCCCCATATTTTGGGGTTTGACCCCTGAATGAGTATGACTTTTACACCGGCTCCGGTGTGTTAAGCCTTCACATTCTTGATGATGTCACTCACCGTCTCCCGCAGGTGCTGGTCGTTCTTCATGTCCCGCTCCATGGTCTTGAGGGAGTAGACGATGGTGGAATGGTCACGGCCCGAGAATTCCCGGCCGATCTCCTCCATGCTCATGCCGGTGACCTCGCGCAGGATGTAGATGGCCACACGGCGGGCGGAGGCCACATTGGCGTTCCGCTTGGTGCCGCGGATGTCGGCAGGGGAGACGTTGAAGGTGCGGGATACCTCGCCCACGATCTTCTCGATGGTGACAGGCACGGGCTGAGTCTCGTTGAGGATGTCCTTGATGGCATTCTGTGCCACGCTGATGACCGGCTGGATGCCCTCGAGCATATAGTAGGCGTTGAGCTTTTTGACCGCGCCTTCCAGCTGGCGGATGTTATTTTTCAGATGGTTGGCGATGAACTCGGCCACGTCCTCGGGCAGATCGAGGTGGAGAAGCTCTGCCTTGCGCTTGACAATGGCCACGCGGGTCTCGAAATCCGGCGGCTGGACGTCGGCGGTCAGACCCCACTCGAAGCGGGTGCGCAGACGCTCTTCCAGACTCTTGATCTCTTTGGCCGGGCGGTCGGATGCGATGACGATCTGCTTGTGGGCATCGTGGAGGGAGTTGAAGGTGTGGAAGAACTCTTCCTGGGTGGACTCCTTGCCCGCGATGAACTGGATGTCGTCCACCAGCAGCAGGTCGGCCACGCGGTACTTCATCCGGAAGTCCTCGGTGCTGCCGGCGCGGATGGCCGCAATCAGCTCGTTGGTGAACTGCTCACAGGTGACATACATGATGACGAAGTCGGGGTGGGTGCGCTTGATCTCGGTCTGGATGGCCGTCAGCAGATGGGTCTTGCCGAGGCCCGAGCCGCCGTAGATGAACAACGGGTTGTAGGCACCGGAGGGGTTGGCCGCAACAGCCTGCGCCGCAGCAAACGCAAACTGGTTGGAGGGGCCTTTGATGAAGTTCTCGAAGGTGAATTCATAGTTGCCCTGCGGGGAGGCGGGGTTCGCCTCGTACTGCTGGGCCAGCACCACTTCGTGGGGCGGTGTGCTGGGGACGACGAGGGTGATGTCCACGTCAAAGCCCAGCACTGTTTTGAAGGCCTCTTTGAGCAGGCCGAGATAACGGTCCGTCACGATCTTGCAGATGAAGTCGTTGCGCACCGAGAGGGTGATATGGCTGGAGTCCTCAAAGCTGATAGGCTCCAACCCGTCGATATAGAGATTATACGTCGGCTCCGCCATCTGCGCCTTGCAGTAGCTCTGGGCAGCCTCTAAAACGTCCTTGAAAGAATCCATAGTACATCCACTCCATTGAAGTTTTCAACAATGCTGCTGATACCAGGTTAGTATACCACAAAAATCCCCCTGCGTCTATATTATATAAGGTAATTTATAATACATAAAAAAGACATACCTGCGTCTGGGAAAAGGCCTTGTGTCCAAGGCAGAGAAAAGCCACAAGATATTGTGGATAAAAAGTTTTCCACGGGAAATGGGTGAAAAAGTTGAAAGTTTCTCCACAGAGGTTTTTCAAAAAAGTTTGAAGGAAAGCGAAAAAAATGCTTGACAGAAGGCCATAGTGTGCGATATACTGTTGAATTGCAAGCCTGTCCCCATTTTGGGACCAGAATAGACCCCATACCGGGGACGAGTTTTTACGGAGGAAATACACCATGAAGAGAACTTTTCAGCCCAAGAAGCGTCAGCGCAAGGAAGTTCATGGCTTCCTGACCCGCATGAGCACCAAGAACGGCCGCAAGGTCATCAACGCACGCCGTGCTAAGGGCCGCAAGAGCCTGACCGTCTGATCCTGAGCAGTATGCATCAGGTCCGGCGCAGAATGGAATATGCGCAAAAAGGCCGCTGATATTGGATTGGCGGTCTTATTTTTTTACCCGGCATTCGGGAAAAAAGGCCGGAAAGCTGCGGTGAATAGTCGCATTGCCTAAAAAAACTGTCAAAGATTTGGCAGAGAAAACGCCCGGATGAGCTTTTCATGTCGGCGTTTTTTTGCTATACTGAACACTGAGCATTGCTTTTTTCCGGGCGGTGCTCCCACATCACCTGAAGGGAGGCGCACAGGATGCGCTATCGTCCCATCCGCCGCAACGGCGAGTTTGGCCGTGTGTATGCCCGCGGCAAGTCCTATGTCAACCAGGCGCTGGTACTCTACGTGCTCAAAACGCGGAGCAAGCGCACCCGGGTGGGCCTGACGGCCACCAAAAAGATCGGCCACGCCGTGCAGCGCAACCGCGCCCGCCGCGTCATGAAGGCCGCCATCGACGAGCATCTCGACTACAACATCGGCGGCTACGACCTCGTTTTCGTGGCCCGGGGCATGACCCCCCGGCTCAAGAGCTGGCAGCTCAGCGCCATCGTGGCGAAGCTCTTTGCCCAGGCCGGCCTGCCGGATAAGGCAAAACAGCCGGGCGCAAAGCCCCCAGCCACCCTGCCGCCGGTCCGGAAGCCCGAGGCGTGAGCATCTTTCAGAAAGCCCTCTGCGGGCTCATCCGGCTCTACCAGAAGTTCATCAGCCCGGGGCTGGGGAGGAACTGCCGCTTTTCGCCCTCCTGCAGCCAGTACGGCATCGAGGCCATCCGCACCCACGGCTGCGTCAAAGGGCTGCTGCTGACGGCGTGGCGCATCGCCCGGTGCAATCCGCTGGGCCGCTGGGGCTACGACCCCGTACCGGAAAAGGGCCGCTGGAAAAATCCGGCCCGACATCTCTCGGCCTCGGCTCTGTTTTCCACCAGACACGAAAAATAAGTGGAAAACCTCTTCGCCGATGCTCTTTGGAAGAGCGCTGAAGCGGGGAAGACCTCTCCGTCACGGCTTCGCCGTGCCACCTCCCCTGGCGAGGGGAGGCTGAGAGGAAAAGCTATTATAATTGCTTCTTGTGACGTGCTGAACTGTGGGCGGCGTGTCCTACGATAAAAATAACCGTCCCGCACCACAGGCGGGGCAGAATGGACAGAGACATGAATATTTTGTACATCCTCGGTGTACCTCTCGGCTATGTGATGGAGTGGATCTACAACCTCATTCCGAACTACGGCTGGGACATCATCATCTTCACCATCGTCATCCGCCTGCTCAGCATCCCTCTGCAGCTCAACCAGCAGAAGAGCATGGCCAAGATGTCCGCTTTCCAGCCGATGATCGCCGACATCCAGAAAAAGTACAAGGACAAGCCCGAAAAGCAGCAGGAAGAGCTGCTCAAGCTCCAGCAGGAGTACGGCTATAAGCCCACCGCCGGCTGTATGCCCATGCTGGTCAACTTCCTCGTCATGTTCGGCGTCATCGAGGTCGTGTACCGCCCGCTGCAGCGCATCTTCCACATCGGCGCCGAGGCCATCACCGCCGCAGGCGATGCCATGACCGCTCTGGGCATCAGCTTCACTCAGGTGACCCGCGACACCAATATCATCGCACAGGTGCTGGCCGGTGAGTCCACCGTCACCTCTGTGTTCACCGCAGACCAGTTGAACACCATCACGGAGTTCGGCCAGCACATGGACTTCTTCGGCATCGACCTGACCCGTGTGCCGCAGTACAGCCTGGCAGCAGACAACCTGCCCCTGCTGATCTTCCCCATCCTGGCTGTCGTCACCATGTTCATCTCCACCCACATCAGCATGAAGGCCTCCGGCCAGGAGATGCAGGGCAGCATGAAGCTGACCATGTATATGATGCCTCTGATGTACGTCTTCTTCTGCTTTACCGTTCCCTGCGCATTCTCTCTGTACTACGTCATTTCCAACATCGTGATGACCGTCCAGACCCAGGTCATGCGCAAGATCTATGACCCCGAGAAGATGAAGGAGCAGGTCAAGGCCGAGATCGCTTCCCGCAGGAAGGAAGAGAAGCGCGGCGTGAAGAGCACCACCATCAAGGTCCAGGACGAGAAGACCGGTGAGGTCGTGGAAAAGAACATCTCCGCCAGCGAGATGAACAAGCGCCGCCTCGAGTATGCCCGCCAGCAGGATGCTGAGCGCTACAAGGACGAGCGCACTGTCCCGCTGAGCGAGCTGCAGAACAAAAAGGAGGATTGACGGTTATGATCCGTACGCAGGAAGCGACCGGCAAGACGGTCGATGAAGCACGCACCAACGCCTGCGCTCTGCTGGGCGTGGAAAAGGACGACATCAACGTCAGCTACGAAGTGCTGGAAATGCCCCAGAAGACCGGTTTTCTGGGCCTGAAGCTCACTCCCGCCAAGGTCCGCGTCAGCGTCGAGCTGCCGGACGAGCCTGTGGCAGCTCCTGCTGCCCCTGTTGAGGAGCCCGCTCCCGTTGTGGAGGAGAAGGCTGCTCCTGTGGCGGCTGAGCCTGTCGTCGAAGAGACTGCCCCTGAGGCTCCCGCTGCTGTGGAAGAGCCTGCCGCACCCGCTGAGGAAGCTGCCCCTGCCGAAGAGCAGGCTGCTCCCGCCGCCGAGGGCGAAGAGGTGGAAGTCCCCATCAACATCGAGGAGAACGCCAAGGTCAAGGCCGCTGTGGACTACCTGAAGGATGTCATCGAGAAGATGGGCGTACAGGACGTCAAGTTCAGCGCTGTGCAGAAGGGTGAGGCTACCATCATCCGTCTGGACGGCGAGAAAATGGGCGCCCTCATCGGCCGCCGCGGCGAGACGATGGAGAGCCTGTCCTATCTGGCAAGCCTCGTGGCAAACCGCCTCGAGGGCGACTACATCAAGCTGGGCCTCGACGTGGCCGGCTACCGCGACAAGCGCGAGAGCGACCTGACCGCACTGGCACAGCGCATCGGTGCCAAGGTGCGCCGCACCGGCTGCAGCTTTGCCATGGAGCCCATGAACCCCTACGAGCGCCGCATCATCCACTCTGCCATCGGCAAGATGGAGGGAGTCCGCAGCGAGAGCAAGGGCGAGGGCCGTGACCGCCGTGTGGTCATCTACTCCACCGACCCCAACGCTGTGGCTGAGAGCGCAAATGCACGTCCCCGCGGACCCCGCGGCGGCCGTGACCGCAACGGCAATGGCCACAGCGGCGGCTATCATCGCGGCGGCGAGCGCCGTGGTGACCGGAATGGCCGCGGCCCGCGCAATGGCGGCGGCCGGGGCGGTTACCGCTCCAATGTGCCTGAGCGCACCTACACCCCGCGCGATGCCGAGAATGCTGCCCCTGTGGCACCCAAGCGCACCGAGCGTGTGGATGACTTCGCGGATCTGAGCTTCGGCAAGATCGAGCTGTAAAAGCTGAATGATAAGACCCTCTCCCGCATGGCGGAAGCCGTGCAGGGGAGGGTCTTTTTTTGTACGAGGAACACTATAAATTTACACGTCTTTTGCATGAAGATGGTTTACGATGAAAAGCAAATCTGAAAGAATAATTTCGAAAGAAAAGTCGTTCTTATCGGAAAATTGGAGAATATGCCTAATTCCGAAAGAAATTTTTCTCCTATTTGCACATTGTAAAACAATGTCGGCAAGTCTTATACTAGAGCTACAAATGCTTCGGAGTGTATACCAAGCAAAAAAGAGAGGAATTATTATGGAACAGAATAAGATTTCCCGCCGTAATTTCCTGCGCGTGGCCGGTGCATCGGCTACCGCCGCCGCAATGAGCGGTCTGGTCCCGGCTGCTTCCGCTGCCGGCATCAAAGACCTGTGGAGCATGGACCTGCAGATCCTTGCCACCAGCGATACCCACGGTAAGTTTGACCCCTGGGATTACGCCGCCAACAAGGCCGACGCCTCCGGCAGCGTGGCCCAGCAGGCAACTGCCATCAAGGAGAACCGCACCAAGACCACGCTGGTCGTGGATGCAGGCGACACCATTCAGGCAAACTCCGCTGAGCTGTTCCTGAACGACGATGTCCACCCCATGATCGCTGCTCAGAACGCCATCGGCTACGATGTCTACGTCACCGGCAACCATGAGTACAACTATGGCATGGCCACGCTGGAAAAGGTGCTCTCCCAGCAGAAGGCCAAGGTGCTGACCGGCAACGTCTACAGCCCCGAAGGCAAGCCTCTGGCTGACGGCTACACCATCATCAAAAAGGGCGGCGTCAAGATCGGCGTCATCGGTATGGTCACTCCCAACATCACCCGCTGGGACGCCAAGAACCTCGAGGGCTGGACTGTCACCAACCCGGTGGACGAGAGCCGCAAGATCATTGATAAGATCAAGAACGATGTGGATGTCATCATCGGCGTTATGCATATGGATGTTGACAATGAGTACGGTGTCTATGGCTCCGGCGTCACCGACCTGGCAAATGCCTGCCCCGAGTTCGACGTCATCGTCGCCGCTCACGGCCACAAGAGCATCCCCAACAAGATGATCAACGGCGTGCTGGTGGTCGAGAACAAGAATGCCGGTGCCACCGTCTCCGACATCCACGTCTATCTGGAGCGCGGCCTGAACGGCAAGTGGAAGGTGAAGGACCGCACCTCTGAGAACCTGATCATCAAGGACTACGCTCCCGACCCCGAGCTGACCGCTCTGCTGGCAGAGTACGACCAGCGCGCTAAGGACGACGCCGTGACCCCCATCGGCCAGCTGGTCGGCGGTGATCTGGCCCCCGAAAACGAGATCGACTGCCTGCCGCAGGCCATGGTGCAGGATACCGCTCTGCTGGACTTCATCAACGAGGTACAGATGTACTACACCGACGCTCAGGTGGCCGCAACGGCGCTGACCTCCATGACCTCCCAGATGCGCGAGGGTACCATCCGCAAGTGCGACATGGCAAGCATCTACACCTACCAGAACACCCTGTACAAGCTGCAGATGAACGGCTGGCAGCTGCGTCAGTTCATGGAGTGGTCTGCTGCCTTCTTCAAGACCTGGGAGCCGGGCGATGTGACCATCGCATTCGACTCTTCCGTCCGCTACTATCTGTACGATGCCTTTGCAGGCGTCAAGTATGACCTCGACATCTCCAAGCAGCCCGGCAACCGCATCCAGAACCTGACCTGGATGGATGGCCGTCCGGTGGAGGACGATGACAGCTTCGTGGTGGCTGTCAACAACTACCGTGCCACCACCCAGCTGCTGGCTTATGCCGACATCTTCAAGGAGGGCGACGAGCTGCCCAAGCTGCTGGAGATCGACGTGCGCGGCGATGTGGGCGGCATCCGCGAACTGCTGGGCGAGTACATCCGCACCGTCAAGGGCGGCACCATCGAGCCGCACGTGGACAACAACTGGAAGCTCGTGGGCGACAACTGGAACGCTGCTGACCACGAGAAGGCCGTCAAGCTGCTGCGCGAGGGCAAGCTGGCTCTGTCGGAGAACGCCGACAGCCGCACCCTGCCCGGCAAGGCCATCACTACGGCCGATATTGCCGCATTCTGATTTTTCTTTCACACGCAATGGGGTGTGCAGTCTCTTAGGGGCTGCACACCCTTTTTTGCGCAGCATATTTCTTTTTTTGGCGGTTCGTGGTAGAATATACTGTATTCATCTGCGCATAAGGAGGGGAGAAGATGCAGCATTCGACCATTGCGGCCATTGCTACCGCTCCGGGTGCGGGCGGCATCGCCATCGTGCGGCTGTCCGGCCCGGAAAGCTATGAAGTGGCAGCGAAGGTGTTCCGTCCGGCCAACCCGGCCAAAAAGGTCGCGGACGCCAAAGGCTATACGGCCATGTTCGGTGCGTTCGTGGAGGGGGAAGAGGCTTTCGACGAGGGCGTGGCGCTGTTTTTCCGCGCGCCCCACAGCTACACCGGCGAGGATGTGGTGGAGCTTTCCTGCCACGGCGGCAGTGCAGTCGCCCGGCGGCTGGTGGAAGCCTGCATTGCGGCGGGCGCGTCGCCTGCCGCTCCCGGCGAGTACACCCGCCGCGCTTTCCTGAACGGCAAGCTCAGTCTGACCCAGGCCGAAGCCGTCATGGACATCATCTCCGCCGATGGCCGACAGGGGGCCGCGCTGGCAAACGCCTCCCTGAACGGTGCGCTGGCCCGGAAGATAGCGGCCCAGAAAGATGCTCTGACGGCCTTGCAGGCCCATCTGGCCGCCTGGGTGGATTTCCCTGAGGAAGATGTCCCGGAACTGAGCCAGAGCCATCTCTGCGACGTTTTAGGTGGGGTAGAGCAGGAGCTGGACGCTCTCATCCAGAGCTACGATGCGGGCGCTGTCCTCCGCGAGGGCGTGGACTGTGCCATCGTGGGCAAGCCCAATGCGGGCAAATCCACCCTGCTCAACCTGCTGGCCGGATTCGACCGGGCCATTGTCACGCCGGTGGCCGGAACCACCCGCGACGTGGTGGAGCAGGCTGTTCAGCTGGGCGACGTCCGGCTGAATCTCTTCGATACTGCCGGTCTGCGTCAGACGGAAGACGAGATCGAAGCCGAAGGTATCCGCCGCAGCTGGAAGAAGCTGGACGAGGCGGGGCTTATCCTCGCCGTCTTCGACGGCTCGGAGCGCCAGACCCGGGAGGACATGGAGCTGGCTCAGCGCTGCGCGGGTCGTCCGGCCATCGCGCTGGTCAATAAAGAGGACAAGCCCACCCGGTTTGACGCAGAGCTCATCGCACCCTATTTTGCGATGGTGCTGCCGGTCTGCTGTCAGGAAGAAGGGGCGCGGAAGGTCATCGCGGCGGCGGTAGCCCGCCTGCTGGGGACCAACCAAATCGACCCCCACGCCGCTATCCTCTCGGGACAGCGGCAGCTTTCCGCTGCCACCCGCGCCCGGGATGCCGTAGCTGGAGCGCTGGACGCTGCGCAGGGGCTCGGGTTGGACGCTGTGTCGGTCTGCGTGGACGACGCGCTGGATGCACTTTGCGAGCTGACAGGGGAGAACGCCTCGGAGGCGGTCATCAATGAGGTGTTTGAGAGATTCTGCGTGGGGAAGTAAGGAAAGTATCGTTGCGCGCCTGTGCGCGGGGCAGAGCGCTTTTACGTTAAGTGGAATTGTTCTCTTTTGATGTCAAAAGAGAACCAGAAAACCACCAGCGATTTCGACG
>OWHU01000032.1_pt1 | contig 78457 bp, 64 predicted proteins | sample 1732671 | NCBI WGS metagenome assembly OWHU01 (sample SAMN05065740, study PRJEB22554) | human gut metagenome | biome: ENVO:2100002; feature: ENVO:00000062; material: ENVO:00002003 | host: Homo sapiens | place: USA
GAGATGAGCGCTAGTCTCGTGGGCTCGGAGATGTGTATAAGAGACAGGAATTACAATGAAAATGGCAAAAAAGCTGGCTGCTGTTCTGCTGGCCGGTGTGCTGGCGCTGTCTGCCCTGACGGCCTGTTCTGGTAGTGCGGGGCCGCTGACGAAGGATAATGTCACGGATTATATCATCGACTACTACAAGGCGAATGGCTACCAAGCAGAAGAGGAAAAGTCCATGGAGTCGGCAGCACAGGCTGTACTGGCTTATGTGAACTCTCAGATTGGCAAGAGTGAATATAACGGCATGGCGCTTCGAGAGGCATTCTCGGCTATTATCGAGGGTGCGGACGAAGATACTCGAAAAGGGTGGATGAGCAGCGTCACGCCGAAGGAAGGCTATTTCTACTGTGTCAGCTGTGCATCTGTGAATGAGACGTATCGGACTGACCTTTTCAATCAGGGCAAAACGGCTTTGATTGCAGCGGTATTGGCGAGCGATCAGTGCGGGATTCGCAGCTATATTTGGGAACAGGCTCCGGAAAGATGGCCGAGCGATGCCGGTGTATGCGTCATTGAGGGTGTCATCGGCGGCAAAGAGTGCATGGTGTCGATGCTCCGGATTCCCAGCAGAGTTGTCGCTCATTATCCGAATAAGGGTGACGATAACGCCTCTGGCGACCCCTCTTCTGACGCGACCACAGAATAAACCCCAAAACAACAGCAGAGCCTCGGGCCATCGGCCCGAGGCTCTGCCTTTTTCATTTCACGCTTTCTCCATCCGGAGCAGATAATAGAGCACCTCCACGAGGATGTTCGGCGAGAGGAGGGACGCTGCGTGGCTGCCCTCGATGAGCCGCTGTTCGCGGTTGGAAGCCGTCATCACATAGTCGGCCAGCTGGGCCAGCGGGCCGTGGCTGTCACAGGTGATGAGCAGCACCGGTACATCCCGCCCTTTGGCGGCAGCGGACACCTCTTCCAGCCTGGCGCTCTGCCCGGAGGCCGAGAGCACGATGAGGATGTCTTTGGGGGTCAGCGTCTGGGCAAAGGCAAGGTTCTTCTCGTGGACTGCGCTGGAAACGCACCGCTTGCCCAGGTGGCTGAACCGGATGGAGGCATCGAAGGCCACCGGCAGGCCGCCGCCCTCGGAGACCACCTCCATGACCTCGCAGCTGCGCAGCAGAGAAAGGATCTGCCGCAGCTGGCGGGTGTCAATGGCCTGAATGGTGGCCCGCAGCTCCTCTTCGCGGTTTGCCAGAATGTTCAGAAGTGCCTGATGCAGCTCGTCCTGCCCTTCGTCCCGCATACGCTGGGCTTCCTGCTGCTCCATGGCGTCCCGTGCCAGCGCCAGCTGGAATTTGCGGTAGTTCTCGAACCCCAGTTTGTGGCACAGCCGGGTGATGGTGGCCTCGGACGAACAGCTCAGCCGGGCCAGTTCTGCTGACGTACACATCGACGCCCGCTTTACATCTGCAAGGATGCAGTCCGCAATGCGCCTCTCGGCGCTGTAAAGCTGGATGCCGGAACATAGCAGCGTTACTACGCTTCCGGGGGCTTCGCACATAAGTGATCCCTCCTCGCATTATGCGCAAGACGCAATTTCTTCTTGAGTTCTACTTGAGATTGTAGCAGTTTGAACGAAGAAAATCAATTCAAATTCCCATAAATTTTCAGGGTTGACGGAAATTGACTTTTTCTGCCGATTTTTGTATCCTGCACGGTTTTGCCGCAGGAAGCGCAAAAAATGCCCCTCCGCGGAGTGCGGAGAGGCATCGGGAACCAAATATTCAGCGCAGCTTAGTGCAGAAAGGCGTTTCAGCAGCCTTCCTTCTCAGCCAGCTTGCGGCCCATCAGCACGCCCATGACGGAGGCCATCATCAGGCCGCGGGTCCAGCCGGAAGAGTCGCCGAGGCAGTGCAGGCCCTTGATGTTGGTGTCGAGGTTCGGGTCCATCTTGACCTTGTTGGAGTAGAACTTCAGCTCAGGGCTGTACAGCAGGGTCTCGTTGGCGGCAAAGCCGGGGACGACCATGTCCAGCATCTTGATGAACTCGATGATGTTGGTCATGGCGCGGTAGGGCATGGCGGCGGTGATGTCGCCGGCCACGGCGTCCTTCAGGGTGGGCTTGACGTTAGACTGGGCCAGCTCCTTCGCCCAGGTGCGCTTGCCGTCGAGGATGTCGCCGTAGCGCTGCACCATGATGTGGCCTGCGCCCAGCATATTGGTCAGCTCGCCCACCTTCTGGGCGTAGGCGATGGGCTGGTTGAAAGGCTCGGTGAAGTTGTGGGAGACGAGGATGGCGAGGTTGGTGTTCTCGCTCTTCTTCTCCTTGAAGCTGTGGCCATTGACCACGGCCAGGTCGTTGTCATAGTTCTCCTGTGCCACGAAGCCGCCGGGGTTCTGGCAGAAGGTGCGGACCTTGTTCTTCCAGGGCTTCGGGTAGCCGATGAGCTTGGACTCATACAGCACCTTGTTCACCTTTTCCATGACCTCGTTGCGGCACTCGACGCGGACACCGATGTCCACGGTGCCGGGCTTGTGGGCGATATGGTGCTCTGCACAAATTTTCTCAAGCCAGTCTGCGCCGCGGCGGCCGGTGCCGATGACCACGGTGTCGCCGTAGACGGCGCGGGGCTCCCCGTTGCCCTGACGCAGCAGCACGCCCTTGCACTCCTCGTCTTCGAGGATGATGTTCTCGCACTCGGTGGAGAAGAGCATCTCCACGCCGTTGTCAGCCAGATAGTTCTGGATGGCGAGATAGAGCTGCTGTGCCTTCTCGGTGCCGAGGTGGCGGATGGGGCAGTCCACCAGCTTCAGACCGGCGTGGATGGCGTTCTTGCGGATCTCCTTGATGTCCTCGCCGGTATAGATGCCCTCCACATGGGGGTCGGCGCCGAACTCGAGATAGATCTTGTCGGTGTAGTCGATGAGCTCCTGTGCAAACTCTTCGCCGATGAGGCTGGGCAGGTCGCCGCCGACCTCATAGGAGAGGCTCAGCTTGCCGTCGGAGAAGGCGCCTGCACCGGAGAAGCCGGTGGTGATGGCGCAGGTGGGGCGGCAGTTGACGCAATGGCCGATCTCGGCCTTGGGGCAGTGGCGCTTTTCCACCGGCTTGCCTTTTTCCACCAGCAGGATGTGCTTCTTGCTGCCGCGGCGCAGCAGCTCCACAGCGGTGAAGATGCCGGCAGGGCCGGCACCAACGATGATGAGATCGTACTTTTCCATAACTCTTTTTATCCTTTATATTGAATTGATTTTGGGTTTCGTTTTTCAGCAGAGGGTTAGTCTGCGGTCAGCGTCCTTGCCCTCTCAGTCGCCTACCGGGAAGCTTCTGCCTCTCCCTTTGGGAGAGGTGGATGCGACCAGCGGGAGCAGACGGAGAGGGCAGGCCCGCTAACGTTATTTGTTCTCCTGCTCCACCTCGGCGCTCTCATCCACATAGTCGAGCTCCACAGCGGTGGACTCCACATCTGCGTGGGAGACATCCGGGGCGATGACGCCGTCGCCGTTCAGATCCTGGCCGGTAATGGCTTCCAGCATGGACTGGGTCTCCGGATGCAGCTTTATAAAGCGCCGGACGGCCAGCATGGTGTACAGGGCGCTCAGCAGGTTCAGTGCGCCTTCCAGGATGAGGATGAGGCCGATGGCCATCACCAGCGTCTCCATGGTGCCGAAGGGGTCCACCACCATTACGATGCCCAGCACGACGCTGAGCACGGCCAGCAGCAGAAAGATCTTCCAGCTCGGATACTCGCACCGGCGCAGCTCGAGAGCGTTCTGGATGCGGCCCAGACTGTCGAAGATGACGAACAGGCCGAACACGATGGGCAGCACCCGCACCACCACATCGCTGCGGATGATGAGGAATGCGCCCAGCGCCAGACAGACCAGCCCCGAGATGAGGGTGAGCTGGCTCTGGAACACGCCGCGCTCTACGACAAAATACCGCACCAGCTGCACTGCCGCGCAGGCCAGCACCACGCCGCCCAGCGCGTAGCAGACCACGTTGAGGGCCGTGCCAGGCACCATCAGCAGGAAGATGCCCAGCGCCAGATAGAGCAGGCTCATGAGGATAAGGTTCCACTTCAGCTTTTTTGCCATAGAGTTCACGTTCCTTTCAGGTTATACGGCCGCGTCCTGCTTTTCGGAGAGCGGGACGATGACGGTACGGTTGATGCGGGCCATGAAAACGAGGCTCAGCGCAAGGCTGACCACTTCCGCGATGATGAAGGCCCACCAGACCATGTTCACCTCGCCGGTGCGGCTCAGCAGCCATGCAGCGGGGATGAGCAACACCAGCTGACGGCAGATGGAGACGGTCAGGCTGAACACGCCGTTGCCCAGCGCCTGGAACACCGAGCTCAGCACGATGCCGGCACCCGCCAGCAGGAAGTGGGGGCAGATGATGCGCAGCGCCGGGACGCCGATGGCCAGCATGGCGTCGCTGGCGGCGAAGAGGCCCAGCAGCTTATCCGGCAGGAACTGGAAGATGCAGAAGCCCACCAGCATGATGCACTCGGCGTAGAAGACTGCGAGGCGGATGGTCTTTTTGACCCGCTCCGGCTTCCGTGCGCCGTAGTTGTAGCTGATGATGGGGACCATGCCGTTGTTCATGCCGAAGATGGGCATGAACACGAAGCTCTGCAGCTTGAAGTAGACGCCGAAGACGGCGACAGCCGTGGCCGAGAAGGCCATCAGGATCTGGTTCATGAAGAAGGTCATCACGCTGCCCACGCACTGCATGGCGATGCTGGGCAGGCCGACGGTGTAGATGCGGCCGATGGCCTTGGCGCTGGGCCGGAAGCCCCGGAAGCTGATCTGGATGTCGGGGTTCTTATTGAGGTTGAAGTACAGCGTCATGCCCGCGCCGCAGAACTGGCCGATGACGGTGGCCGCGGCAGCGCCGGTGGTGCCGGACAGGGCCTCGCCGCAGTAGCCGAAGATGAAAATGGGGTCGAGAACGATGTTCACGACAGCGCCCACCAGCTGGCTTATCATGCTCAGATGGGTGCGGCCGGTGGCGGCCAGCAGCTTCTCGCCCATGGTCTGGGTAAAGAGGCCGAGGCTGAGCACGCAGCAGAGCTGCAGATACTGGATGCCCTGCCGGGCGATGTCCATGTCCGAAGTCTGTGCGTAGAAGTAGGGTTTCATACAGGTGAGGCCGATGACGAGGAAGACGGCGTAGCTGCACAGGGACAGGAAGATGCCGTTCTCGGCGGTCTGATTGGCCCGTTCCTGGTTCTTTTCGCCGAGGCTCTTGGACAGCAGGGCGTTGACGCCCACGCCGGTGCCGACGCCCACGGCGATCATGACGTTCTGCAAAGAGAACGCCAGCGAAACGGCGGTCAGGGCGCTCTCGCTGACGTGGGACACGAAAATCGAGTCCACCACGTTGTAGAGGGCCTGCACCAGCATGGATACCATCATCGGCACGCTGAGCTTGATGAGCAGAGGGTTGATGTCCATGGTACCCATGATGTTTTCCCGCTCACCGGCGGGAGAGGATAAGGGCTGCTTGTTTTCCACGATTTCTCCTTTTGATGTTGATAACTTGAGGATGCAGAGTTCTTCTATGCCGCAAACGTGGGCAGAGCGCAAAAGCACCCCACCCACGCAGCATCATTATTTATGTTTCCCCCTCCGGGGCGGCGGGCATCAGCCCTCCATGGCCTTCTCCTTGGCCTCTGCGGCGGCAAGGATCATGTTCACGCAGGCGTCATGGCCCAGTGCGGCGTTGATGGCGAGGTCATAGTTGTGGGCATCGCCCCAGCGGTTCTGGGTGTAGTAGTTGTAGTAGGCGGCACGGTTGCGGTCGGTCTTGTCGATCTCGTCCTTGATGCCCTTTTCGTCTTTGGCCTGCAGCATGTTGTTCTCCTTGCCGTAAGCCAGACGCCACTCCTTGGGGGCGTAGACGAAGATGCGCAGCACGTCCTTGCGGTCGCGCAGGACATAGTCGCCGCAGCGGCCCACGATGACGCAGGGGCCTTCGTCGGCCAGCTGCTTGATGATGCGGCTCTGCAGGATGAAGACCTGATCGCCCAGCGGAAGGTCATTGCCCATCGTATACAGGCTGTACAGCAGGCTGTGGGTGTGCCGCTTCTCGCTGGCGGCCACGGCCTCCTCGGACAGTCCGGAATTCTTGGCGGCCATCGTGATCAGTTCCTTGTCGTAGAGCTTGATGCCCAGTGCGCGTGCCACGTCCTTGGCGATGTAGCGTCCGCCGGTGCAGTACTCACGGCCCAAAGTGATGATCGTCTTTGCCATAATATGTTCCTCCCATGTTGATGATTTATCCCAAAAAGCTCTTGGCTGTGCTGCCTCTCAGGAGACAGAAGGCGCGGTGCTTTGGTTTGCTTCCAATAGCGGCAGCGCGGGCGGCGGAGGCGCAGGCAGGCGCACCTCTGCAAATTGCATGGTGCCGGTATGGTCCACGATGTAAACGCTGCACCGCCCGCCTGCGGCGGTCTGCTCGGGCGGGAAACGGAAGCCGCCGGTCCGTGTCCGCTCCATCCGCCGGAAGGTGCGGTGGGCTGTGGTGGCGTGGGCTACTCCGTCGTGGGGGCTGCAGGCCGCCCAGCCGGAAAATTCGGCCGGGAGCAGCTGCCGCTGGCCTTTCTGAGCCAGATACCAGCAGTCATCCTCGGCACTGTACACAAAGTCGCAGGAGACCCGCCGGGGGCGGTTGGCCTCGGTGTCCCGGGGCTTGGGGCGGAGGGCGATGGCCCGCCCGGTGAAGTAGCGGGCAAAATCCGTCACCGCCATCGTGCAGTTCACGGCCCCGTCGCTGTCGGCGGTGGGGTCGTTGAGCAGGACATAATCGGCGAGGACCGCGTCGTCGTGGCCGAAGCCCCGCAGACCCATCCAGACCCCGATGGGGTCCCGCTGGCCCCGGATGCGGCGCTCGATGCGCACGGCTACGGAACAGCCGTCGTGTATCTGCTCCCGCAGGTCCTGCAGGTCCATCCACGCCTGCCAGCAGGGAAAACCGCAGCAGCCCGCTGCCGCGGCGGCGAAAGCACCGTTGCTGGTGCTGCCGGTGGCCTTGTCCTCCATGACGTAGGCCACCTCTTCGGGCAGGATGTCCTCGCCCCAGCGGTTCATCAGGGCCGCCATCACCAGCGGCAGGTCCATGTCCCGGCCAAAGCTGGGGTCATGGGCCGAGAGGCAGTATTCCGGTAAGTACAGGCGGCGGTTGATGGGGTGGCCGCCCTGCTTATCCCACGCAAGGGGGCGGACCGCCGCCGCCAGCAGCCGGAGCGCCGGGGTGACTTTGTCGTCGTTGGTCGAAAGATTGACCTGAAGCTGGACGCCGGTGCCGCCGCCGGGCAGCGCCACCGTCACGGTGTCGCCCATCAGGAAGATGAGGCCGTCGTCGCTGTGGGTGCTGATGCTGGCCCGGGGGTAATCCGGCGCCCACTTGCCAAAGCTCATCCAGCCCGTCCAGCTGCCGCCTGCGTAGACGCGGCAGCGCACCTCCACCATCGTGTTCTGGGGCGCGTGGGCGTTCCAGCTGACGTTCAGGTTGCAGAAGGCCGGCATGGCGAACTCGGGCGTCGTGTAGCTGCCGTATTGCAGGTACCGCCCGGCCACGCTGTCCAGCACGACGCTGCCGTTGTCCAGCGCCACATTATCGAGCTGTCCGCGGGAAAATGTCTCCGTGCCCTGCAGCACCAGATTGTTCCGCTGTTCCATTGCACGCATCCCCTTTTCGCGTCGGTGTGTCGTTTATTCCTCGTCGTCGCTGCGCTCCTCGGCCATCTCGGCTTCATACTCGGCGTCGTGGAGCCTGCGGATGTTCTCTTCGATGTGGAACACCCGGTCGAGGTCGCCGTAGACGATCTGGCTGGTGATTTCCACCTGGAACCAGAAGCCGAACACCAGCATGAGCAGCAGGCCCAGCGGCATACAGAGGATGACGAGGCCCCAGAACAGTACCGTCACGAGGGACGCAGCCAGTGCGTGGGGCAGGAAAGCGATCATGCAGTTGACGCTGTTCTTGAGCGTCTGGCCGAAAGGCTGGTCCAGCAGGACCACCTGGGGCCACATGTAGGAGAACAGCATGTGGAAGATGACGAGGTTGAGCACCGTGGCCACCCACATGCCTACGCCGACGTTGGTGCCGTGGTAGAGCAGGTTGAAGCAGAAGTACACGAGGAAGACCTGCACCGTGACCACGACGCAGTAGAGCACGCCCGGCAGGATGCTGGCTTTGAAGTTCTGCTTGAAAGCCTTGCGGTAGGTGGTCCACCAGTAACCGGCCTCATCGCGCAGAGCGCGCAGGACGGTGTCGTACATGCCTGCCAGCACCGGCCCGGCCAGGATGCCGCCCACGGCGGCGCTGAGCACCATGACGGGCAGGCTGTTCATCAGGAAGCCGATGTACACCAGACAGATGACGGGCAGAAAGCCCAGACAGGTGAGCAGGTTTGCAAGGAACATCCCGCTCATATCCCGGCCCACCAGCTCGAAGAAGCGGCCTACGCCGGTCTTGCGGGGGGCGTCCTTTTCGACGCCCGGCCCGGACTTGAAATCGTTTGCAGAAGGGAACAGACTCATGTTGTGTGAATATCCTCTCTCGCTGTCCCGAAAGACGGCTTACATTGCACAGCACGGTTTTGGCAGGAAACGCCATTGTGCTGGCTTTCTGATTATAAATATACCCGGATTTTGTGGATTTTGCAAGCCGCAAAGCCCTCCAAATGTAAAAAAAGTATTTCCTCTCCCTTTTTGGGGCGGAGTGTGATACAATAGAAACGGCTTTTTGAGCCAGAAGGAGGTATCGCTCTGTGAGCATTTTCCGCACCATTGCGTTATTCGTTTATCTGTTCGGGTACATGATCGTCCATTACAGTGTGCTGTGCAAAGCCGAGCGTGCGCTGGCCGCAGGCGACACCGAGACGGTGCGCCAGCTGGTAAAAAAGCACATCCCCCATTGGAGCAAAGGCATCCTGAACGTCACCGGCGTCCGGCTCAGCGTCGAGGGACTGGACAACATCCCGAAGGATGGCCCCTGCGTCTTTGTGGCGAACCACCGCAGCTACTATGACATCCCGCTGCTGCTGGCCGGCCTCGATGAGCCCTACGGCATCCTCGCCAAGGAAGAGCTGGGAAAAATTCCTCTGCTCAACCGCTGGATGAAGCTGCTGGGCTGCGTTTTCGTCCAGCGCGACGATGTCCGCGCCTCGGTGCGCGCGTTGAACGACGCCACCGCCATCGTGGAGAGCGGCCGGAGCTTCATCATCTTCCCGGAAGGCACCCGCTACAAGGGCGAAGAGGGCGGCGCCGGTGAGTTCAAGGCCGGTGCCTTCCGCATCGCGGTCAAGACCGGCGCACCGGTGGTGCCGGTGGCCATCTCCGGCGCACGGGGCCTGTTCGAGGCCCGCGGCAACCGGGCCACCCCCGGCACGGTATACGTCCGGGTGCTGCCGCCCATCCAGACGGCAGGCATGAGCCGGGCCGAGCAGAAGCAGCTGCCCGACGCCGTCCGCCAGACCATTCTGGCAGAGCTTTAAGACTTTGGAGGACACTGCCTCATGGCAAGCTACCGTTACGAGCGCGACATCGACCCGAAAGACATTGCCCCCCGCAAGGAAAGACAGTACACCCGCAAGGAGCGCTGGGCCAACTGGTGGGACTATAACCTGAAATGGGTCATCATCATCGGCATCGCCACGGCCTTTGCGGCCTACAACTTCATCGGACAGTATTTCTTCGTCACCAAGCCCGATTATAACGTGGCCGTGGTGGCTCCCTACTATCTGCCCGAGGACACCGTGAACGCTTTGCAGGATGCACTGGCCGCCTACGGCGAAGACCGCAACGGCGACGGCAAGGTGGTCGTGACCCTCAACGTCTACACCCTCGACTACTCCGACACTGAGACCCAGACCGAGAGTGCCGCCTATCTGACCATGGCTGGAACTACCAAGCTGGCCACCGACGTACAGGGCGGCCTCAGCTCTGTTTTCCTGCTCTGGGACCCGGCGGGCTTTGAGGAGAGCACCGGCTCGCTGCGGTATCTCGACGGCACTCTGCCCGCCGCCGACAGCGACGAGGACTGGTGGAACATGGTCTACAAGTGGGACGACTGCCCGGTCCTGGCTGGCCTCGACCTCGGTGACTACGGTCCCGACACCACCCAGAGCAGGAGTGGTTCCAGTCAGGAGTATATGTCCCAGTTCTATGTGGGAATGCGGGGCGCGTGGAACAGCGGAACTGCGGATAACCTCGCAGGAGGCGAAGAATTCTGGCAGAAGCTGACCGAAGGCGCTGCCTCCACGGCAGCCCCGGAGGACTGAGCCATGCGGTACCGTGTTCTCTCCAAGGGGAAGGCAAAGCATCTCAGCATCCCTGAAAAGCCTGCCGAAAAAACTGCATCTCTGAAGGCTGCCGACCTCGACAACCCCTATGGCCGGGTGTTCGGCACCCCCCGCAGCAGGGAAGACCTGCGCAAATAAGCAAGAACGCCCTCTCCGGCAATGCCGGAGGGGGCGTTTTGGTTGCAATCTCTTCGCGTTGACGGCCCCGGATTTGAAATATTATCTACTCTCAAAGAGAGCCGGGCTTGTTGTTTCCTCATCCGGGTTATGGTATACTTACTAGGTATCATCGCTGTAAGAACTGAAATTTTACCCAAAGGATGTGGAAAGATGGACACACTGGAACAAGCCCGCGCCGAGATCGACGCGGTGGACGGGCAGCTGGCCGCCCTGTTTGAGCGGCGGATGGCCGCGGTGCTCAGCGTCGCCCAATACAAACAGGCCCACGGCCTGCCGATTTTTGACGCCGCGCGGGAGGCGGTGGTGCTGGAAAAGGCTGCGGCCCGCATCCAGAACGCTGCCCTCCGGCCTTACTATAAAGACCATGTCCAGAACATGATGGATGTCGCCAAGCAGTACGAAGCTGAGGTGCTGGGCCGGAACCGCGCCGCCTATCAGGGCGTGGAAGGCGCTTTCGCCCACATCGCGCTGCGGGCGCTCTTCCCCCACGCGGAGGCCGTCAGCTGCCCGACGTGGGACGAGGTGTTCGATGCCGTCAGCCGGGGCGACACCGCCCACGGCGTTGTGCCGTTTGAGAACAGCCACGCAGGCGACGTCTCCGCTGTCCTCGACTTGTGCTACAACCACCCCGAGCTGTGGGTGGTGGACGTCTACGACCTGCCCATCTCCCAGAACCTGCTCGTCCTGCCCGGCACCCAGCTGGCCCAGCTCAGGCACGTCTACAGCCATCAGCAGGCCATCGCCCAGAGTGAGACGTTCTTAAAGCAGTTCCATCTGCCCGCCACGGCCATGCCCAACACGGCCATGGCCGCAAAGTTCGTGGCCGAGTCGGGCGACCCGTCCAAAGCCGCCATCGCCAGCGCCGAGACAGCCGCCCTCTACGGGCTGGAAGTCCTCGTCCCCAGCATCAACACCGACGGCGACAACACCACCCGCTTCATCGTCCTCAGCCGCGAAAAGCCCACCGTGGGCAACCGCTTCTCGCTGCTGTTCACACTGGACAACAAACCCGGCAAGCTGGCCGAGGTCATCCAGGTCATCGGCCGCTTCGGCTACGACATGGAGTCCATCAAGAGCCGTCCGCTGCCCCATGTCCCCTTTGATTATTATTTTTACGTCGAGCTGGTGGGTGACCCCTCCGCCGACGAGACCGCCGCGCTGCTGCGTGAGCTGGACCATACCTGCCGCACGGTGCGGCTGTTAGGAGTGTATACAAAATGAGTGGATTTATCGGCACCAAGCTCACCATGAATCTGGGTGAGCGCAGCTATGACATCATCCTGAAAAACGGCGCACTGGAAAATCTGTACCAGTTTGCCCGCCTCGACCGCCGGGTGGCGGTGGTGACGGACGCAGGCGTTCCCGCCGAGTACGCACAGCGCGTGGCCGACCAGTGCCGCGACGCAAAAATTATTACTGTCCCGCAGGGCGAGGCCAGCAAGAGCATGAAAATTCTGGAAAGCGTCCTGCGCCAGATGCTGGAGTTCAACATGGGCCGCGGCGACCTCGTCATCGCCGTGGGCGGCGGCGTCGTGGGCGATCTGGCGGGTTTTGCCGCTTCCATCTATATGCGCGGCATCGACTTCATCAACTGCCCCACCACCACCCTCTCGATGATCGATTCCTCCATCGGCGGCAAGACCGCTGTGGATCTGGGGGAGACGAAGAACATCGTCGGCTCCTTCTGGCAGCCCAAGCTGGTCATCGTAGACCCCAGCACCCTCGCCACCCTGCCCCGCCGCCAGTACATCAACGGTCTGGCCGAGTCGGTGAAGGCCAGCCTGCTGGCCGACCCGGAACTGTTCGCCATCTTTGAAAAGGGCGACATCGACGAGCAGATCGGCGAGATCATCTACCGCAGCCTCCGTTTCAAAAAGAGCATCGTCGAGCAGGACGAGACGGAGCATGGGGTGCGCAAGGCCCTCAATTTCGGCCACACCATCGGCCACGGCATCGAGGCCGTCAAGGGCGTCAAGGGACGCCGCACCGTGGGCCTCTACCACGGCGAGTGCGTGGCTCTGGGGATGCTGCCGATGATCGAGTCCAAGGCACTGCAGAAGCGCGTCCGTGCGGTCTACCGCCGTCTGGGCCTGCCCCTGCGTACCGCTTACAACAAGGATAAGGTCTACGCCGAGATGCTCCACGACAAAAAGGCACAGGGCGGCCGGATCACCGTCATCAAGGTGCCGGGCCTGGGCTGCTGGCGCGCGGAGACCATCCCGGTGGAGGGTCTGCGCCCCCTGCTGGGCATGGAGGACTAAAGCCATGAAAAACACCTTTGGCAGCGCATTGGCGCTGACCATCTTCGGCGAGAGCCACGGCAGGGCCATCGGCGGTGTGCTGGACGGCATGGCCGCTGGTGTGCCGGTGGACGAGGAATTCATTGCCGCCTGCATGGATAAGCGCCGCGCCCGTGGCGACGGGCTTTCGACGCCCCGCGTGGAGGCCGATAACGTACAGCTGCTCTCCGGCGTCGTGAACGGTCACACCACCGGCACGGCCATCGCGCTGATGATCGAGAACCAGAACACCCGCAGCGGCGACTACGCCAAGACGGCTGACCTTCTCCGCCCCGGCCACGCGGACTATACCGCCTACGCCAAATACCACGGCTTTCAGGACGCCCGGGGCGGTGGACACTTTTCGGGCCGCATCACTGCCGCGCTGGTGGCAGGCGGTGCCATCGTGCTGGGTGCTCTGAACCGCGCCGGCATCGACATCACCACCCACATCGCCCGCTGTGCCGGCATTTCCGATACGCCCTTTGCGCTGGACGATGCCGCCGCACTGGCCGCTCAGGTGAGCGTGCTGGAAAGCAGGGACGAGGGCTTCGCCCTGCTGGATGCTTCCGTCGAAGAGCCGATGAAAACGGCCATCCGTGCCGCCGGTTCGGAGGGCGACAGCGTGGGCGGCATCCTTGAAACAGCCATTCTCGGCCTGCCCGCCGGTGTGGGCGAGCCGTATTTTGACAGCGTGGAGAGCCTTATTTCCCACATGGCGTTTTCGGTGCCTGCCGTGAAGGGCATTGAGTTCGGCACCGGCTTCGGCTTCGCCGACCTGAAAGGCTCTGAGGCCAACGATGCCTTCCGCATGAAGGGCGATTCGGTGGTCACGGCCACCAACCACAACGCGGGCATCAACGGCGGCATCACCAACGGAATGCCTGTCGTCTTCCGCACCACTGTCAAGCCGACGCCCAGCATCTACAAAGAGCAGGAGACGGTGGATTACATTGCAAAGCAGGATGCGCTCCTCTCCATTCAGGGCCGTCATGACCCCTGCATCGTGCCTCGCGCCGCCATCGTCCAGACCTGCGCCGCCGCGCTGGCTGTGGGCGATTTGATGACCGCCCGCTATGGCACCGCATGGATGGAGCGGCCCACCAGCTACCGCAGGGAGGGACTGTGATGGAATACGGACTCATCGGCTCGAAACTGGGCCATTCCTACTCGAAGATCATCCATGAGATGCTCTGCGGCTACCACTACGACCTCTGCCCGCTTCCCACCGAAGAGGAGGCCCGGGCTTTCCTCACCAGGCGGCAGTTCAAGGCCATCAATGTCACCATCCCCTATAAGCGGCTGGTGATGGAATACTGCACCTACATCGACCCCCGGGCCAAGGCCATCGGCGCGGTGAACACCGTGGTCAACAAGAACGGCCTGCTCTACGGCTACAACACCGATTATCTCGGCTTTGCCCACCTGTGCGACGCCCACGGCGTCGATTTTGCGGGCAGGACCGTCCTCATCCTCGGCACCGGCGGCACCCACAACACCACCAGCGCCGTCGCCCGCGACAAGGGCGCGGCCAGGGTGCTCACCGTCAGCCGGACGCCCGACGCCGCCAAAGGCCAGCTCTCCTATGAAGAAGCCGTTGCCAGCGGCGCACAGATCGTCATCAACACCACCCCCGCCGGAATGTACCCCAACGTGGGCGTGTGCAGTCTGGACGTGGCAAAAATGCCCGGGCTGGAAGCTGTGCTGGACGTGGTGTACAACCCCGATAAGACGGAGCTCATCCTCCGGGCCGAAGAGGCCGGGGTCCCGGTGGCTGTGGGCGGCCTCGAGATGCTGGTGGCGCAGGCCGTGTATGCCGCCGAATACTTCCTCAGCCGGAAGTTCGACGACGCGGCAGGGGAGATCGGCCGCATCACTGCCGCACTCCGCCGCGATATGCTCAACGTGGCCCTCATCGGAATGCCCTCCAGTGGAAAATCCACCGTGGGCCGTGCATTGGCCGAGAGGCTGGGCAAAAAGTTCATCGACCTCGACGAGGAGATCGTCAAGGCCGACGGCCGCAGCATCCCCGACATCTTCGCCGCCGAGGGCGAGGACGGCTTCCGTGCGAAGGAATCCGCCCAGACCGCCCGCTTTGCCAAAGAGGGACGACAGCTGCTCTCCTGCGGCGGCGGCATCATCAAGCGGGGCGAGAATCTGCGGGCGCTGCATCAGAACGGCGTCGTGCTCTTCCTCGACCGGCCCCTGGATGCACTGACGGTGGGCGGCGGACGTCCGCTCTCGTCCAGCACCGAGGCGCTGAAAAAGATGGAGGCGGAGCGCCGCCCCCTGTATCTCGCGGCGGCAGACGCCGTTATCCCGAACAGCGGCACGGTGGAGGACGCCGTGACCGCCGCAATGGAGGCACTGGATGAAATTTTTAGTCATTAACGGCCCCAACCTCAACATGATGCACTTCACCGAGCCGGGCGTGGCCGGTCAGCTGGATTACAACGGCCTGCTGGATTACCTCGAGCTGTGCTGCACCCAGATGGGCATGGAAGTGGAATTTTTTCAGTCCAACCACGAGGGCGACCTCATCGACGAGATCCAGTCTGCCGCAGGCCGGGCCGACGGCATCATCCTGAACCCCGGCGGCTACGCCCACTACAGCGTCGCCATCCTCGACGCGCTGCGCCTCTGCGGCGTGCCTGCCGTGGAAGTGCTGCTCAGCGAGCCCGACGAGCACGAGCCATTCCGCAAGACGGACATCGTCTCGTTCGGCTGTCAGGGCCACTTCATCGGCGAGGGCATCAGCGGCTATCTCCACGCTGCCGCCTATCTGGCCCAGCTGCTGCGGCTGGACGGCAGTGCGCACACCCATTTAGTGATGTAAAAATCGACTCTCTTCCGCTGGAAAGCGGAGCAAAGAGGGCGTGGAAAAGAAGGATAGAAAGGAAAAATCTTATGATCATCTCCACCAAAAAGGGTGCCCCGAAGGAAGAGCTCGAGAAAATCGTTGACCGCTTCGAAAAGCAGGGCCTCGACGTCACCCTCATCACCGGCAAGGACTACAATGTCTTCGGCCTCGTGGGCGATACCACCAAGATCGACGAGCGCGATGTCCTCGCCAACCCATGGATCGACAACGTGACCCGTGTTTCTGCTCCCTATAAGCGTGCCAACCGCCTCTTCCACCCGGCAGATTCCGTCATCGACTGCGGCGGTGTGAAGATCGGCGGCAAGGAGAAGATCGCTGTCATGGCCGGCCCCTGCAGCATCGAGAGCGAAGAGCAGGCCCTCCGCATCGCACAGGGGGTCAAGGCCGGCGGCGCGACCCTCTTCCGCGGCGGCGCTTACAAGCCCCGCACCTCTCCCTACTCCTTCCAGGGCCTCGAGACTGAGGGCATCCTTGACATGGTGAAAGCCCGCGAGGCCACCGGTATGCCCATCGTCTCCGAGCTGATGAGCGAGGACCGCATCCCCGAGTTCGAGGAGTATGTGGACGTGGTGCAGATCGGCGCCCGCAATATGCAGAACTTCCAGCTGCTCAAGGCTGTGGGCAAGATGCACAAGCCCGTTCTGCTCAAGCGCGGCCTCTGCAACACCATCGAAGAGTGGATCATGAGCGCCGAGTACATCATGGCCGGCGGCAACGAGCAGGTCATCCTCTGTGAGCGCGGCATCCGCACCTTCGAGAAGTACACCCGCAACACCCTCGACCTCTCCGCTGTGCCTATCGTCCATGAGAAGACCCATCTGCCCGTCATCGTGGACCCCAGCCACGCCACCGGCAAGGCAAACCTCGTGGAGCCCATGATGATCGCCGCTGTCGCCGCCGGTGCCGACGGCCTTGAGGTGGAAGTCCACTACGACCCCCGCCACGCATGGAGCGACGGCGCACAGTGCCTGACCCCCGACGCCTTTGCACAGGCTATGGCAAAGTGCCGTCAGGTCGCATGGGCTATTGGCCGGGATATGTGATATGAATGCTACGATAAAACGCGCCCCCGGCGGCATCGGCGGCACCATCACCGCGCCGCCCAGCAAGAGCATGGCGCACCGTGCGGTGCTCTGCTCGGCGCTGGCCGAGGGTGCTTCCCACATCGAAAACCTTGAATTCAGCAAGGATATTTCTGCCACCCTCTCCGCCGCCGGGCAGCTCTGCGCCAAAGTGCGCACCGGTGCGGATCGTGCCGTCGTGGAGGGTCTGGGGAGCTTTCTGCCCGTCAGCGCTCCGGTGGACTGCTGTGAGAGTGGAAGCACCCTGCGCTTTCTCATCCCCATTGCCAGCCTCACCGGGCAGAAAGTGACCTTTGTTGGCCGCGGACGGCTGATGGAACGCCCTCAGACAGTATACGAGAAGTTGTATCAAGAGCAGTCTCTCCGATTTGAACAGTCTCCGGCGGGCCTGACCGTCGAAGGAACTCTGAAAAGCAGCGAATACGAGCTGGCGGGCAACGTGTCCAGCCAGTTCATCAGCGGGCTGCTGTTTGCCCTGCCGCTGCTGGCAGGCGACAGCACCCTCCACCTTATCCCGCCGGTAGAGAGCCGCAGTTATATCGAGATGACCCGGGCGGCCCAGCGCCGTTCCGGCGTCGAGAGTCGCTGGCAGGACGAAAACACCCTTTTCATCCCGGGCGGGCAGAAATACCGGCCCTGCGATTACACGGTGGAGGGCGATTACAGCCAGGCGGCATTCCCGGCGGTGCTGGGAGCGGTGCAGGGCGGCGTGACCCTCAAAGGATTATCCGCCGACACCCTGCAGGGCGATGCCGCGATCCTCGACATTCTGCGCCGCTGTGGTGCAAGCTTCCGCACCACCGATGCAGGCATCGTGTTCGAGAAAGCACCTCTCCACGGTGTGGACATTGACCTTGCCGACTGCCCCGACCTCGGCCCCGTATTGATGGTCCTGGGCCTGCTTTGCGAGGGGACCACCACCATCCGCAACGCGGAACGTCTCCGTATCAAGGAGAGCGACCGCATTGCAGCCATGGAAGCCGAGCTTCGGGCCTGCGGCGGCGTCCTCGAGAGCGAGGGCGGCACCATCACCATCCACGGCTGTGCAGACAGGCTCCACGCCCCCGCCGCGCCGCTCCACGGCCACAACGACCACCGTGTGGTGATGAGCCTTGCGGTGCTGGCGCTGGCCGCCGGGCTGGAACTCTCCATCGACGACGCCGAGGCCGTGCAGAAGAGCTGGCCCCATTTCTTTGAAGCCATCAAGCCGTTAGGCGCGGAGGTAGAATATGCTGGATAAAACAAAGCGTTATCTTATCGTGGGCCTCGGACTGCTGGGCGGCAAATACGCCCTCGAGCTTTCCAAAGCCGGATTCCATGTGGACGGCATCAACCGCAGCGAGGGCCACTTACAGTACGCTCTCGACCACGGCTATATCGCCAGCGGAAAGACCCACGATTTCGAGGACCTCGTCTCACAGGCCGACCACATCATCTTCGGCCTGTATCCCACGGCCCTCATCGACTGGTTCAAGACCTACGGCCATCTCATCAAGTCCGGCTGCATCTTTACCGACGTCTCCGGCGTCAAGACCGGCCTTGTGGAGCCGGTGCAGGCCATGTGTCCGGAGGGCGTGGAGTTCATCGCCAGCCACCCGATGGCAGGCCGTGAGACCTCCAGCGTCGAGCACGCCGCCGAGGTCAGCTTTGCCCCGGCCAACTTCATCATCACCCCCACCGAGAAGAACACCCCCGAGGCCGTCCAGTGGGCAAAAGAGCTGGCCGAGGTGCTGGGCTTCCGCCACATCTGCACCCTGACGGTGCAGGAGCACGACAAGATGATCGGCTACGTCAGCCAGCTCTGCCACGCCATCGCCGTCAGCCTCATGTGTGCAAACGACAACTCTTCTCTCTGCGAGTACACGGGCGACTCCTTCCGCGATCTGACCCGCATCGCCCGCATCAACGAGAAAATGTGGGCGGAGCTGTTCCTCTGGAACAAGGAGAACCTCATCGCCGAGATCGACCAGTTCGATTCCGCTCTGGACCAGCTGCGGGACGCCCTCGTGGCCGATGACCGGGACAAGCTGGAAGAGATGTTCCGTCTGTCCACCCAGCGCCGCGCCGCATTCGACAAAAAGGACTCGTGACCGTAAAGGAGGCCGCCCATGCCCAAGCAGGAGGGACAAAAATCCAAACTGTTGGCGCTGCTGCATATCTTTGAGCAGCAGACCGACGAGGAGCATCTGCTGAATGTGCCTCAGCTGGTGGAGCTGCTGGCCCGGCAGGGCATCCTCTGCGAGCGAAAGAGCGTCTACAGCGACATCGACGCGCTGAACGCGCTGGGCTATGACATCCGGCTGCGCCGGGGCCGCAGCGGCGGCTATTGGATGGCGACGCGGCCTTTCGAGCTGGCGGAGCTGAAGCTTCTGGTGGACGCTGTCCAGTCCAGCCGGGTCATCTCGAAAGCGTCCAGTGATAAGCTCATCCATAAGCTGGAAGGGCTGGCCTCCCAGTATGAGGGCAGTCAGCTCCAGCGTCAGGTCTATGTCGATGGCCGCCCCAAGAGCGCCAACAAAGACCTGCCCTACAGCGTGGACGCCCTCTTTACGGCCATCAACACCGGCAGGATGGTGCGCTTCCGCTACAAAAAGGCGGGACGCCCCGCGCCTTACACCATCAGCCCCTGGCAGATGGCGTGGGAGAACGGCTGCTACTACCTCATCGCCTATCAGGACGAGAAGGAGCCGGTGGGCATCCGCCATTACCGGGTGGATAAAATGGCCGGCGTCACGGTGCTGGACGAGCCCCGCCGCGGCAAAGAGCAGTTCGCGGATCTCGACCTGCCCGCCTACCTGAAAAAGCACTTCCAGATGTTCGGCGGGCCGGAGCATAGAGTCACCCTGCGGTGTACTTCCGACCTTGAATCAGCCATGCGGGAGCGCTTCGGCGCTTCGCCCATCTTCGTGCCGGAAGGGAAGGAGCACTTCCATTTCGATGTCCCCGTCTGTGTCAGCGACCAGTTCTACGGCTGGGTCTGCGGCTTCGGCGGCAAGATAGAAGTCGTCTCGCCCGCCGAGGTGCGGGACGGTCTGCGGGCGCTGAACGAGCGGCTGGTAAAAATGCATCAATAACGAAACAAAAGGCCCTGAATCGTCAGATTCAGGGCCTTTTGTTGTATAAATATTATTTGAAATTACTTTGCGTTGAACACATACCTGTCCATCCGGTGGAACGCCTCTTCAATGCGGGCGCGGGGCGAGGCCAGATTGATGCGCAGATGGCAGGGGCCGTGGAACATCACGCCGTCCTGCACGGCAGCACCGACGGCCCAGCAGGCTTTCTCCACGTCCTGAATGGTCTTGCCGTGGGCGGCGCACCAGGCGGTGCAGTCCACAAAGAGCATATAGGTGCCTTCGGGCTTTGTCACATGGACACCCTCGAAGTGCTTTGCGATGTAGTCACAGGCGAAATCCACATTGCCGGTCAGCGTCTCACAGAGCTCGTCGGCCCACTCATAGCCCTCGGGGCGGTAGGCACCGATGAGGGCGTGCATCGAGAGGACGTTCATGGAGTTGTAGTGGCAGAGGGAGGATTCCTTCTTGATGCGGTCACGCCACCACGGGTCATAAACGATGTGATAGCTGCCGATGAGACCGGCGAGGTTGAAGGTCTTGGAGGGGGCGTAGAGGGCGGCAGTGCGCATCCGGGCGTCCTCGCTGATGGACTGGGTGGGGATGTGCTTGTGGCCGGAGAGGATGATGTCCGACCAGATCTCGTCGGATACGACGTAGACATTATACTTTTTGTACAACTCCATGGCCTTTTCCAGCTCCCACCGCTCCCAGACGCGGCCGCAGGGGTTGTGGGGGCTGCACAGGATGGCGGCGTGGATGTGCTCTTCGGCGAGGTGCTTTTCCATGTCGGCGTAATCCATCCGCCAGATGCCATTCTCGTCCTGCACCAGCGGGGAGTGGACGATGTCATAGCCGTTGTCGGTCAGGCAGCGGGTGAAGCCGATGTAGGTGGGGCTGTGGACCAGCACCTTGTCGCCCCGGGAGCAGACGCAGTTCAGTGCGCTGATGACGCCGCCCAGCACACCGTTCTCGTAACCGATGGCCTCGGCAGTCAGACCCGTGACGTCGTTGCGAGTCTCCTGCCAGCGGATGATGGAGCCGTAGTATTCGGGCGTCGGGTCAAAATAACCGAAAGCCGGGTGCTGGACCCGCTCGATGACGGCCTGCTGGATGGTGGGCAGGCAGACGAAGTTCATGTCTGCCACCCACATGGGGATGGCATCGAAGCCGGGCTGCGGTGCGTCGGGCGCAAAGCCTTTGCCCAGCCCGTCCACGGCGATGGAGTCCCGGCCATGGCGGTCGGGCAGGGTGGTGAAATCGTACTTCATGGAAGTTCCTCCTGTAGATGCAAAAAAGGCTTTCCCAAAAAGGAAAGCCATAGGTGCAGAAGATCAGCCCTCGATGAGCTCGACGGTCTTCATCTTGACGGGGGTCTTGGGCTTGTCGTTCCAGTCGGTGGGGACGGATGCGATCTTGTCCACGACGTCCATGCCGGCGACGACCTTGCCGAAAGCGGCGTACTGGCCGTCCAGATGGGGTGCGTCCTTATGCATGATGAAGAACTGGCTGCCGGCGCTGTTGGGGTTCATGCTGCGGGCCATGCTGATGACGCCGCGGACGTGCTTGATGGGGTTGTTGACGCCGTTGGCGGCAAACTCGCCCTTGATGTTCCAGCCGGGGCCGCCGGTGCCGTTGCCCAGCGGGCAGCCGCCCTGGATCATGAAGTTGGGGATGACACGGTGAAAGGTCAGGCCGTTGTAGAAGCCCTGACCGACCAGCTTCTTGAAATTCTCACAGGTGATGGGGGCAGCTTCCTCGTTCAGCTCGATGTCGATGATGCCGCCGTCTTCCATAGTAATGCGAACCATAGTTTTAACAATGCTCCTTTTATCATAGCCCGTTTCGGGGTGGGTGCGGCAGATGCTCTGCCGAAGCTCCCCTTTAGTATACCATACCTTTTGCAGAGCGCAACGGCGCAGATGCAACCTTTTTGTAAAGAATCACCGCATTTCTACCATATCCTGCCAGAAACGCTTGGGACAGTGGGTCATCCGGCCCTTTTCGTTGTGGCGGGCCTTGATCTCCAGCGTGTCGTAGAACTGCTTCCAGAGAGCCTGAAACTCCTGTTCCCGGGCGCTGGGCGGGGGCAGCTCCAGCGGCGCAGCCAGCTCCAGAAGCTGAGCCTTGTGCTCATGATAAAGCAATACCGCCTGATGGACCGCGTCGTATATCATGAAGTTCTCTTCCGGAAAGCGGGAGCAGAAATGCCCCCGCAGCAGAGGCAGGATATAGTTTTTGGGGTGGATGACCGCACCCAGCATCCCGTCGTGCTCCTCGAAGCGGACGAAGCCCTGAAACTTGTCCACCTCCCAGTCGAGACTCTTTTTCATCTCGTAGAGTGGGGCCACATCCGGGTGGCCCATCCGCTTGACCGTGCCGGGGCCGAGGGCGAAGGCCAGATGCAGGAAGCGGATGAGCAGCAATTCCTTATCTTCCTGCCCGGAGAGGAAATCCCGGCTGACGAGATATTCCGTCTCCCGGCCCAGTTTCCGGCCAAGGGCCGAAAAGACCCGCTGCGCTCTGGCAGAGTCCGTCTCGATGTCCCGGACGGGGTAAAGGGTGGCCGTCTCCCGCTGGGGCGTCCAGACGGCGAAGGGGATCTCATGCTGGGCGAAACTCTCGAATACACAGCACAGAAAGCCCTCAAAGCTGCCATCGTAGAGGTAGACCACATCGGCGTCGTGGAGCTTCCGGGGTGGCATCACAGTGCTCTCGCCAGACATTGCACCGCCTCCTCCCGCACCATCCGCTGGGCCGCCCGGGGCGGCACGCCCTGCTCCACCAGCCGGTCAACGGCGGGCGGTGCGAACATACTCAGCTGCTCGGCCCCGGCGCTGAAGACGTTGGGGTCGATGAGCGCCCGGGTGATGCGCTCCCGTCCGGCGCTGCCCCGGCCCGGGTGCGCCCCGGAAAAGCCCCGGCAGGTGATGAAATACTGCGCCCGCTTGAGCACGACGCCCATCCGCTTGAGCTCGTCGAGGCCGAGGGCCGACAGCCGCCGGGCGTCCCGGATGCGGCGGGCGCTCTTGGGGCCGATGCCCGGCACCCGCAGCAGCATCTCGAAGGGGGCGCGGTTCACGTCCACCGGGAACAGCCCGTAGTGCTGGACGGCCCAGTTGCATTTCGGGTCGAGATAGGGGTTGAAGCTCTGGTTGTCCTGATCCAGTATCTCGTCGGCCTTGAACTGGTAGAACCGCAGCAGCCAGTCGGCCTGATAGAGCCGGTGTTCCCGCAGGAGCGGCGGCTTCGTGTCCAGCGCGGGCAGGCGGGTGTCGTCCGATACCGGGATATAGGCCGAGTAGAACACCCGCTTGAGGCCGTATTTCTGGTACATCCCCTCGGACAGCTGCAAAATGTGGTAGTCCGTCTCGGGCGACGCACCGACGATCATCTGGGTGCTCTGGCCGGCGGGAGCGAACTTGGGCGCGTGGCGGTAGAGAGTCAGCTCCTGACGGCTCTCTTCACCTGCCACCGAGATCTGCTTCATGGGCCGGAAGATGGAGTGGCGGCCCTTGTCGGGGGCGAGAAGATGGAGGCTCTGCTCGCTGGGCAGCTCGACATTGACGCTGAGGCGGTCGGCGAGGTAGCCCATCTGCTGGATGAGCTCGGGGCTGGTGCCGGGGATGGTCTTGGCATGGATGTAGCCGCCGAAGTGATATTCGTTCCGCAGCAGCCGCAGAACGGTGAGCATCCGCTCGGTGGTGTAGTCGGGGGTCCCCAGCACGGCGCTGGAGAGGAAAAGCCCCTCGATGTAGTTGCGGCGGTAGAACTCGATGGTCAGTTCTGCCAGCTCCCGGGGCGAAAAAGTGGCCCGGGGAACGTCGTTGGACTTCCGATTGACGCAGTAGCTGCAGTCGAAGGCGCAGCAGTTGCTCATCAGGACTTTCAGCAGGCTGACGCAGCGGCCATCAGCGGTAAAGGCGTGGCAGCAGCCCGGCGCATAGCAGCTGCCGATGGTGCCGCGCTTCGCCGGATGGGACGCGCCGCTGGATGTGCAGGCTACGTCATATTTTGCGCTGTCGGCCAAGATGGTGAGCTTGTCCGTCAGGGACTGTTCCATAGAAAGATACCTCCCAGAAGGGTATATCCCCCCTTACCCCCACAGCTGCTGATCAGAAGCGCCGTGGAGCAGGGGAGAGACTCACCACTTGGCCTTCGTCTCGACCACGCGGCCCGCGATGTGCAGGCGGTTCAGGTCCTCACCCTTGATGACCAGCTCGTTGTAAGCGGGGTTGAAGGGCTGCAGAACGACGCAGTTGCCCCGCTGGATATACCGCTTGAGGGTGCCTTCGCCCTCGTCGCCGTAGACCAGCACGCCCAGGTCGCCGTTTTCCAGCGTGTCCTGCTTGTGGACAAGGGCGAGGTCACCGTCCTGGATGCGGGGCTCCATGCTGTCGCCGCGCACGACGAGGTAGAAGTAGTTGGAGGGGTCCTTGACGCGGGCATACTCCTGCCCATAATCCTCCTCAAAGGCCAGTGCGCCGTACCCGGCCTTCACGGTGCCGATGACCGGGATGAGGCTCTCGGCGTAGTTGCCGAAGAAACGCTCCTCGGGGGTGGTCACGTTGGACACCGGACGGTAGAGCCCCAGCAGGAAATCGGCTGTGGTGCTCAGGATCTCAGCGATGCGGGCCACCGTGGCGGGGTCGGGGGAGGATTTGCCGCTTTCCCACTTGCCGACGGCCTGCTGGGTCACCCCCAGTTTGGATGCCAGCTCAGCCTGACTGATCCCCTTCTGCTTGCGGCACTGCTTCAAAAGCTCTGAAAACGACATGGTCGTACACTCCTTTACTCCGAGGTCAATATTTTATGCTTTTATTGTACAACAAAAAGATGTTTTTGTAAAGAGAAAAGTGAGCGGCCAGCCAAAAAAAGGTTGTCGCGTGAGAGGGATTTGCGGGGCTGGACGAAAAAGTTTCAATTTGGGCTTGACAGAAGGCCGGAAATCTGGTAAATTAAATAGGCATTCGGTACGGCGTGTGCGAGTGTCCACGAGGAGAGATGTCCGAGTGGTTTAAGGAAGCAGTCTTGAAAACTGCCGTACGGCAACGTACCGTGGGTTCGAATCCCACTCTCTCCGCCATTTTTTTGAATAAGTGTAACGCACTTTGCTCTGGAGTAGTACTCAAGAGGCCGAAGAGGCGCCCCTGCTAAGGGCGTAGGTCGTCTAAACAACGGCGCGAGGGTTCAAATCCCTCCTACTCCGCCAAGAAAAAGCTCGATGGTTCGTTGAAACCACCGGGCTTTTTCCATTATTGCACGCTTTTGTGAATTTTCGGGGGCGGATGATTTACTTTTGCACCCGGATTTCTTATAATGGGATAAAACGGAAATGCCGGAACAGGAGGAAACGAGCAATGGCACTCAAAAAATTTGCCCGCAGGGACGTCATCCTGCCCGCAGTGGCCTTCCTGCTCACATTTGCGGCGGCCCTGTTTTCGCTCCAGCTTCTCTCGCTCAATCAGGAAAAAGACGAGCGGCTGCGGGCTGTCTATGCGGCCGAGTCCACCATCAGCCGTGTGTCTTCCCAGCTGAACCGCTATCTGGCAGAATCGGACTTCATCAAAAAATATATCGAGTCGGGCCATGTGCTCCGTGAAGAGGAGTTTGCAGTTATATCCAGCAATATGCAGGATGGCAGCAGCGTCATCAAGACCCACGAGCTGGCGAAAGACGGCGTCGTCTCCCAGGTGTACCCGGTAGCGGGCAATGAGGCGGCCATCGGGCTCGATGTGCTGCATAACCCCGCCCGCAAAAAGGAAGCAAACCTTGCCAGGAACAGCGGGATGTACACCATCGCTGGTCCCTTCGAGCTGGTGCAGGGCGGAACGGGCGCGCTGCTGTTTGACCCCATCTATACCTATAGTAAAAAGGGGGAGCGCTCGTTCTGGGGCTTCTCCATCCTTGTTTTACAGTGGGACAACTTCATGGAGGAGGTCGAGCTGGACAAGATGGAGGAGGCGGGCTACCGGTATCAAATCTGGAAAAAAGACCCCTATACCGGCGAAAAAATCGTTATCGCGGAGAGCGAAGAGGATTTCCCCGGCAACGCGCTGGAAGTTGCGTGCAGCGTCCCCAACGATACATGGTATTTTGAAATCATCCCGAAGGCCGGGTGGTTCTCGGACCGGCAGCTCTCGCTGGGCATCGTCATCGCCACCATCATCGGCATGATGGCGGCCTATGCCTGCTGGGAGCTCATGAACCGGCACCAGAAGGACCTGCAGCACGAAGCGGCTCTTGAAAAGTCTGCGCAGGAGGCCCGGGCAGCCAACGAGGCAAAGACCCGCTTCCTGTTCAATATGAGCCATGACATCCGCACCCCGATGAACGCCATCATCGGCTTTTCGGAGCTTCTGGAAAAGCACATCGACGAGAAGGACAAGGTGCTGGATTACACCGAGAAGATACGCTCGTCCAGTGCTTTCCTGCTCTCGCTCATCAACTATGTGCTGGAAATGGCCCGCATCGAGAGCGGCAAGGCTGTGCTGAAAGAAGAAACCGGCGACCTGTGCGTGCTGATGCAGACGCTCTCGGACGTCTTCGAGCCTTCTGTCCAGCAGAAAAAGCTGACCTGCACCTACCATACGGATGTCGAACATCCCTATATTGTGAGCGACCGCACCAAAGTGCGGGAAATCTTGCTGAATGTCATCAGCAACGCCATCAAGTATACGCCCGAGGGCGGACATATTGCGGTGTCGGTGAAAGAACTGCCGGCTGAGAAGCCGAAGACGGGCCGCTATACCTTTACTGTTCAGGACGACGGCATCGGTATGAGCGAGGAGTATCTGCCCCATATCTTCGAGGAGTTCACCCGTGAGCATACCAGCACCGAGAGCAAAGTCATCGGCACCGGCCTCGGCCTGCCCATCGTGAAGGCTCTCGTGGAGTGGATGCACGGCAGCATCGACGTGCAGAGCAAGCTGGGCGCAGGAACCACTGTGACCATCACCCTTGGGTTCCCACTGACGGATGAGGCCCAGAAGAGCGTAGAGGAGCAGGACGCAGAGGGCGACGCGGCCCAGCTCAAGGGCTGCCGCATCCTGCTGGCCGAGGACAACGACCTCAACGCAGAGATCGTCGTGACCATTCTGGAAGAGAGCGGCCTTACCGTGGAGCGCACTGCCGACGGTGAACTCTGCATCGAGGCACTCAAAGCCCACCCGGCGGGCTATTATGATGCCATCCTCATGGACATCCAGATGCCCAACATGGACGGCTATCAGGCAGCGAAGATCATCCGCAATCTGTCGGGCAATTACCGCACCATCCCCATCATCGCCATGACGGCCAACGCCTTCGACGAGGACCGCCAGAAAGCCCTCTCCGTCGGCATGGACGCCCATCTGGCAAAGCCTGTTGATGTGAAGCGGCTGTTTGGGACGCTGCGGAAAGTGATAAGATGAGCCTATCATTTCATCTGTCAAAATCTCTGAAAATGAGGGCAATGGCGGAGTGCTCGGAAAGGAGCGTTATGGATGCAGTATCTTCTTCTGAACAAAGACACGGTCTGGCTGGAGTTTCATTGCGAGCAGAATGAATATCTTGAGACCAGCGCGCGGGAAGATAACTGGCATACCGGCCTGCGTCCTTTCGGGTACACCAATTTAACGGATTTTCTGGAACGGCGCAAAGCTCCGAAGCACCGGGCTTACATTGCACAGCTGCTCCGGGAATATGGCTGCGACACGCTGGAAGGCTATCTGGATGTAGCCCACGCACTTTCCCTCAATGATACGTTCTGGGTCAAGAAAGCCGATTCTGCGCTGTGCTGGAAAGACGTTTCCCTTTATCGCAACCCCTTCAATGAGGTCATTTCCGAAGCGGCTTTTGACGGCTCTTTCTCAAGTTCCAATTTTTCCTCTACCTCCCCGGAGTTCAGCACTGACGGCCAGTATGCAAAGTGCTGGGTGCGGGAGGGCGCAGAGATACAGCTCTACAAAACTGGCGGCGTGTTCGGGTTGGAACCGGTCTCGGAGTATCTGGCCGCACAGCTGGCTGCCGAGCTCTGCCCGGAAAGTGTTCCTTATGACCTCGGTTTTTACCATGGCGAACTTATCTCAAAGTGTCCGCTTTTCACCAGCGAGAAGTACGGCCTCGCAAAAGCCGCTGTGCTGACCAAAGACCGCACGATTTCTGGTTTTCTGCGGTATTTTGAGAGCATCGGAAGCGGGAACGCTTTCCGGCGGATGTGCATTCTGGATGCGCTCATCCTGAACACCGACCGCCACAGCGGGAATTTCGGCGTCCTGTACGACAATGACACGATGCAGGTGCAGAGAATGGCTCCGGTCTTCGACAATAACCGCAGTCTCTTGTTCGATTTGGACAGTGAGCAGCTGAGACAGACGGAATGGTGCATCCACCATTGCGCGCCCCGGCTCGGTTCGGATTTCATCGCCACGGCCAGGGGGCTTCTGACAGATGCGATTCGTTCGGATCTGAAAAACCTGAAGGGGTTCCGATTGGAAGCTCATCCGAGCATCTTGCTCGAAGCTGAGAGGCTCGACCGGTTGAACACCATCGTTCAGTTCCAGCTCGACAAAATTCTTGCGTGATAAAAAGAGTGCAGCAGAAGGTACTCCGGAAACGGCAGCTTTCTTGGTAGACGTTCCTGGCCGTTGGGACCCGCGCACTAACCGACAGCCCACTGGGCTGTCGGTTGCCGCCTGCGGGCGGCCGTGCTTCTTCAAGTCCGCTGGCCCAAAATAACAAAAAGAACCCCAGCCTAAGCCGGGGTTCTTTTTGTTATGGGCCAGGCAGGACTTGAACCCGCGACCAAGCGGTTATGAGCCGCCAGCTCTGACCAACTGAGCTACTGGCCCACGAAGACGGCGGTCTGCCGCACATGGACTAACTATAAGTATACCAAAAAATCAGAAAAAAGCAAAGCCTTTTGCCGGAATTATTTTGTGCGGCGGGCGTCGAACTTGCGCATCATGAACTCGTCCAGCATTGCGGGCTGAAACAGCGGCTCTTTGTAGCCAAAAGCTTCCCGGATGAAGATGAGGGTCACGATGGTCTGGCGGCCCGGGTCGAACCGGAGGGTGTAGAGGGTGTCCAGCGGCTGCTGGGTGGGCTGATGGAGCGTCAGGTGGAGGGTGAAGCCGCCGTCGTTCTCCCGGCGGCACTCGTAGGCGAAGACATCGTCCGGGCTGTGCTGGTCCAGCTGGTCGAAGCAGTCGTCCAGCGGCAGGTCGGTGCGGAACTCGGACAGGCCGCTGGGGCCGTACTGGCTGCGGCGGCTCTGGTCTTTCCTAGACAGCAGAAATACGATAAAGCCCAGAATGGCCGCGAGAAGAAGGATGGAAAAAACAGCGTTCATGTGCGCCTCCCGATGGAATTTGTGTCGAGTTTTCCTTATTGTAACACAACACGCCCCGAAATGTGTTATAATATTTGAAAAATTCCAAAAACTGATGGGGAGCCTGCGCCCTTTCTGCGGGCGGGAGGGACGATATGAAACTCAAATTCACGCGAAAGACCTGGTATTTCCTGCTGCTGGCTTCCGCAGCGGCCTCCATGCTCAACGGCTTTGCCGTCCTGAGCGGCACCAGCTTCGGCCTCATCGAGCAGATCGCATTCGCCGCGGCGGGCATCGCGGCCCTTTTCCTCGCGGCGGAAAAAGGCTCGGCAAGCTGGGAAAAACGCAACTTCACCGGCGTGTTCGTGCTGCTGATGGTGAGCTACATGGTCAACGGCTGGGCGGGCTACCTCTGCTCTGCGCTGGCCTGGCCGCTGCTGCTCAGCACCGAGTATAAGCGCGGCATGGCCGTCCAGCGCCAGCTGCAGCTGGTGGGTGCTGCCGAAGCGCTCCACCTGTTCTTCCTGCTGATGGCGAAATACGGCGGCATGGCCGCGCTGGGCTTCTGGACGAACCTGCTCTGGGTGCTGCTGGCCTGCGCCCGGGGCTGGGCGGCACTGAGCCTCTATAAGATGCAGGAGGACGCATGACCCAGCGGCGGAGAAGACGCCGCGCCCGGCGAGGCCGGTTCGGGCGGCGGGCGTTCCTGGCCGGGGCAGGCTGCGCTGCTCTGGCCGGGGCAGCGGTGCTGCTGGGCCGGGGCCAGACGGCCTCGGCGTCGTCGGTGCCGCCGACGGACGAAGCAGAGCCAAACGCCGCCCTGCCCTCGGATGAATGGCGGGCCGTCTGGGTGAGCTATCTGGAATGGGCCGGGATGGATTTTTCGTCCGAAGAAGCCTTCCGTGCCGGTGCGGCGGAGCTGATGGACAACTGTCTGTCCATCGGGCTGAACATCGTCATCGCGCAGGTGCGGCCTTTCGGGGATGCGCTTTACAGGAGCACCCTCTTCCCGTGGAGCCATCTCTGCACCGGCGAGCAGGGGCAGGACCCCGGCTTCGACCCGCTGGACGTCCTCATCACCGAAGCACACAGCCGGGGCCTCTCGCTGGAAGCGTGGGTGAACCCCTACCGCCTCCGCTCCTCGGCGAAGATGCCGCCCGCGCTGGCGGAAAATAACCCTACCAATGTACATCCCGAGTGGGTCTGCGCCGTGGGTGAGGGGCTGTACCTGAACCCGGCTATCCCGGAAGCCGCAGACTATGTGGTGCAGGGCGTGGCCGAGCTGGTGCAGAACTACGCTGTGGACGGCATCCACTTCGACGACTATTTTTACCCCACGACAGACGCCGCGCTGGACGCGGCCCAGTTCGCCGCCAGCGGCGCGGGGGATCTGGCCGCATGGCGGCGGCAGAACGTCACCGCGCTGGTGAAAGCGGCCCACGACGCCGTCAAAGCCGCCGACGCTACCCTCCGCTTCGGCGTCAGCCCGCAGGGCAACCCCGACAACGACCTCGGCCAGCAGTACAGCGACGTGAAAGCATGGCTGGCCGCCGAGGGCGAAAACGCCGTGGTGGACTACCTCTGCCCGCAGATATACTGGGGCTGCGGCTATACCCTTCAGTCGGGCAGCACCCGCTTCGCCTTCGAGAACATCGTGCCGGAGTGGCTGGCCATGCCCCGGGCGGCATCCACGGCCCTCTACTTCGGGCTGGGGGCCTATCGCATCGGCGAGGGGGACGGCGGTGCCAACGAGGACAGCCGGAGCCAGTGGTGTACGGGCAGCGCTCTTGCCCGACAGGTGGAACGTCTGCACAGCCTCGGCGCGGGCGGCTGGGCGCTCTACCGGTACGATTCGCTGTTCCGGTCGGCCCGGCCGGAGCTTGCCGACGCCGAACGTGCGGCGCTGGCCGCTCTGACTACAGCCTGAACTCTTGTATGGGAGCATAAAATGCGGTATACTATATAAATCGTGTAAAACCTCGTGTTAAAACAAAATTTGAGGATAAAAGATCATGAAAAAGATAAAGCGAATCGCCCTGCTCGTCGTGGCGGTGCTGATGCTGCTTGTGGCTGCGTCCGGCGTCAAGACTGTGCTGGACATGAAGAACAGCGCGGACAATGAGGTGCAGGAAGAGGACAGCACCCGCTGGGCCGAACCGACCAGCGACCCGCTGAACATCGAGGGCATTGCTGACGCCTCGGCCAAGTATGCCTCGGCGGCGGTGAACGGGAGCCTGAACCTCGTGTTCAACGGCATCTGGAGCCGCCAGACCGATTACTTCACCGTCCCGGGCGGCAGCCTGACCATCACCGGCTACGGCACCGCCGAGGGTACCCAGCGGTACAAGGTGTCCGTCTGGCAGAAGGTGGCCGGCGGCGCACAGTACGTCAACGGAAGCACCTATTATATCAAGACCGATGGTCAGAACTACCGCTGCGTCATCTCCGGGCTGGACCCGGCGGCCAGCTACCGCCTGACCATCTCCTACGATTCCAGCCGCTACTACCTTTACGGCGGACTCAAGGTGGAGGGCATCGCAGGATGAAGACACAGACCAAACATTCGCTCATGCTGATGCTCTGCGCCTTTATCTGGGGTACGGCTTTCGTGGCCCAGAGCGCAGGCTCCGGCATGGGGGCCTATTCCTTCCTCGCAGGGCGGAGCTGGCTGGCTGTCCTCGTGCTGATCCCCACCGTGTTCGCTTTCGACGCCGTGCGCAAAAAACAGGGCCAGCCCTACGGCTGGCCGAAGGAGAAGCCGGAGCGCAAGACCCTGCTGGGGGCGGGCCTCGTCTGCGGCACCTTCCTGTTCGCGGCCTCAGCGGCTCAGCAGATCGGCATCACCATCAACCCGTCCACGGCCAAGGCCGCGTTCCTGACGGCCATGTACGTTGTGCTGGTGCCGGTGTTCGGCCTCTTTCTGGGCCGGAAGGGCAGCGCTCAGCTCTGGGTCAGCATGGTCATCGCCGTGGCGGGCCTGTATATGCTCTGCATGAAGAACGGCTTCGGCGGCATTGAGACCAGCGACTGGATACTTCTCAGCTGCGCCGTGCTGTTCAGCTTCCAGATCATGTCCATCGACCACTTTTCGCCGCTTGTGGACGGTGTGCGGCTGAGCCTCATCCAGTTCATCGTGGTGGCTGTGGAAAGCTCTGCGGCGGCGCTGATCTTCGAGACGCCCACGCTGGCAGAGTATGGCGCAAATCTTCTGCCCGTGGTCTACTGCGGCGTCATGTCCAGCGGCGCGGGCTATACGCTTCAGATCCTGGGCCAGAAAGATCTGAACCCCGCCATCGCCAGCCTTATCATGTGCCTGGAAAGCGTATTCAGCGCGCTGGGCGGCTGGCTGCTGCTGGGCCAGAACCTTTCGATGCGGGAGAGCGCAGGCTGCGCCCTCATCTTCGCCGCCGTCGTGCTGTCTCAGCTGCCCTTTGCGGAGCTGCGCAGATGCAAAAAGAGCGCGTGATGCTGCGGGCGGCCGGGGGCATCCCCTATGAGCTGACGCGGGGGCGGGTCAAGCGGCTCAACCTCCACGTCCGGCGGGACGGCACCGTGGCCCTCAGCATCCCCCTGCGCACGACGCTGGAAGCCGCCGACGCCTACGTCATCGCCGAGGCGGAATGGATACGGGCTGCACAGGCCCGGCAGGTTGCCCGCGAAAAGCGGCAGGAGGAGCTGCCCGACAAGGCGGCCGCCCTGGCCCACTTCACGGCCATGAGCGACAAGGTCTACCCGGCCTTTGCCGGGGTGCTGGGCGGGCAGAAGCCCACCATCAAAGTGCGCAGCATGACCAGCCGCTGGGGCGTCTGCCACATGGCGAAGCGCCAGATCACCTTCGCGCTCCAGCTCTACAATATGCCCGAGGCGGCACAGATCTATGTGGTAGTGCATGAGTACTGCCACTTTTTGCAGCCCAACCACAGCCCGGCTTTCTGGGCCGAAGTGGCGAAGCTGATGCCGGACTGGAAAGCCCGGCGGGATTTATTAAAATAGGAGAGAAAATCTTTTGGAAAGCGAAAAGACCTCCGGCGGCGATAAATATTCGAAGCTCGCCGGCAATACCATCATCTTTGCCATCAGCAGCTTTTCGTCCAAGCTGCTGACGCTCATCGTCCAGCCGTTCCTGACCTACGCGATGGCCGAAATTTCCGACCTCGGCCTGTCGAAGATTTTGAGCCAGTACGCCAACCTGCTCATCCCCTTTGTGTCGATGGGCATGTCCAACGCCATCATCCGCTTCGGCCTCGACAAGGGCAACAGCGAAAAGCAGGTGTTCACCAACGGCCTGCTCACCATCCTCGGCGGCTTCGGCATCCTCGTGCTCTGCTGGCCGGTGGCGCAGTTTTTGCCCGATATGGCCCAGTACGGCCTGCTCATTTATATTTACGTCCTGATGAGCTGCCTGCGCACCCTCTGCACCCAGTTCGTGCGCAGCCGCCAGTGGAACAAGCTGGTGGCTGTGGACGGCGTGCTCTGCACCGTGGCGACCATGGCGTTTTATGTGCTCTATCTGGTGGGCTTCAAGTGGGGGGCCAACGGCTATCTGCTGGCCATCATCAGCGGCGACCTCGTGAGCGTGCTCTTCCTGATGTTCACCGGCAGGCTCTGGGATTTCATCGAGCTGAAGGGCATCAACAAGACCCTCTGGAAGCAGATGCTCCACTTCTCGCTGCCCATGATACCGGCCCAGATAAGCTTCTGGATCATCAACGCCTCCGATTTGTTCTTTGTGCGTGAGATGTGCGACGGCCTCGACGGCCACAGCGGCGACGCATGGAGCGGCCTGCTCTCCACCGGCTACTTCCTGCCCACCATCCTCACGACGCTGGGCCTTATCTTCTACGACGCATGGCAGCTGTCGGCTGTCACCGAGGAAGAGGGGAGAGCCAAGTTCTTTACCCAGATCTTCCGCACCTATTCCAGCGTGCTGTTCTGCTGTGCAGCGGGCATCATCTGGCTCTGCCGCCCGGTCATGCACGTCATGAAGTCCAACTACTATTACGCATGGCACTTCGTGCCGTTCCTCGTGCTGGCGTCTACCTGCAGCTGCTTCAACCAGTTCATGAACAGCGTCTATGTCGTGAATAAGAAGTCCCAGCGCAGCATGGTCACCATGATGGCCGGCGCCATCAGCAACTGCCTCATGAACTACTTCTTTATCAAGTGGTGGGGTCCTGTGGGTGCGACCTATGCGTCCTTCCTCGGCCTCGGTCTAGTGTTCACTCTCCGCGCCATCGACGCCCACGGCATGATCGGGATGCATGTCCACCCGGGCCGTGTCCTCGTCAACGCCGCCGCGCTGGTGTTCGAGGCTTTCGTACTGCTGGCCGATACGCCGCTGTACGGCCTCTGGACAGGCATCATCACCGCCCTCATCATCCTGTATAACTTCTCCGGTGTCTGGGCCATGGCCCGCATCCTGCTGCCTAAAATTCTGGGCCGCCGGGGCAAGGCCCTTGTGGCTGTCGTGGACGGCTGGGCAGCCAAGAAGTAAAGAAGAAAAACAAAAAAACGGGGCTGTTGCACAACAGCCCCGTTATGTTTATCAGATCTGTTTGTTCAGCCAGCCGGCGATGTCTGCAAACACTTCGGCTTTGTTCGTCTCCACCAGCAGCTCGTGGCGGGCGCCGGGGTAGAATTTCGACTCGATGTTCCCGACACCGGCGTCCCGGAGGCTCTGGATGGCCCGCCGGACTCCGGCGGTGCGCTCGCCCACAGGGTCGGCGTCACCGGCGAGGAAGAGAAGGGGCAGGTCCTTCGGCACCCCGGCCAGAACGGCGGGGTCGTACAGCCGCAGGATGCCTGTGAACATGCTGTAGTAGGCGTTCAGGGTGAAGGTGAACATGCAGCGCTCGTCGGCGCGGTACTTGTCCACTTCGGCCTGGTCACGGTTGAGCCAGTCCTGAGGCGTGCGGCCCTCGAGGCCCCTGTTGTAGCCGAGGAAGGAGAGGTCTGCCACCAGCTTGCTGCGGTGCTCCCAGCCGAAAAAGACGGCCAGCACCCGGCAGAGCGCCCGGGCCGTGGCGACCAGAGCTTTGGGCTGGAAGCCGGTACCCATGATGATGGCTCCGCCAAGCTCATCGCCCCACTCGCAAAGGTACTGCCGGGCGTAGAACGAGCCCATGCTGTGGCCCAGCAGAAAATAGGGGACGCCGGGATAGAGCTGCTTCGTCAGCGCAGTGACAGCGTGGAGGTCGTCGAGGACGGCGCGGTTGCCGTCGGGCTGGGCGAAATAGCCGTAATCCGCCCTGGTGCGGATGGAGCCGCCGTGGCCCAGATGGTCGTGGCCGGTGACGAGGATGCCCCGGGCGGCCAGATACTCGGCCAGAGGCTTATACCGGTCGATGAACTCCACCATGCCGTGGGAGAGCTGCAGGATGGCCCGCACCTCACCCTCCGGCACACAGCGGAATGCATGGAGCGTCCGGCCCGGTACGCAGGAGGGCAGGGTGAAGTCGATCATCTGACTCATGTGATTCTCCTTTTCCGTTTACAGGGCAGCGATCTTGGCCCGGCAGGCGGGGCAGATGCAGTAACCCTCATACTGGGCCATGTCGGCCGCCAGCTCACCGCAGAAATCGCAGCTGCCGGCGGGACGGTGCTTTTTGAGGATGATCTGATCGCCCTCCACGAAGATCTCGAGCTTCGAGTCCTTGTCGATGTGCATATTGGTGCGCAGCTCCTTGGGGAGGACGATGCGGCCCAGAGAATCGATGCCCCGAACGATGCCAGTTGTTTTCATATTCATTTCTCCTTTTCAGTGTGTCCGGAAAGATGGCAGAATGAGCGTCTTTTACGCCGACACAACGCAAAAAATGTTCCCGTGCAGGAAAAACAGGAAAATTCTGTCAACTTCGTGCCTGTTCAGTATACAAAAAGTTGAGCCATTCGTCAATCTAAACGGGCAGATTCGACAAAAACTTCTCAAAGAAGCAAAGAGTGGCGGCCAAGACTGCTCCTCTTTGCTGTCTCCGTTGACAAACAGGGCCGGAGAGGGTAAACTTAGGCAGAGATATTTGCAATTCATTTGCCTATGATAGATTAAAACCTATGATAGATTAAAAGGAGAAATCATTATGCCGAACAATAATATCCGCACCCGTTTTGCTCCCTCGCCTACGGGTTATATGCACGTTGGCAACCTGCGCACGGCCCTGTACACCTACCTGATGGCCAAGCACGATGACGGCACCTTCATCCTCCGCATCGAGGACACCGACCAGGGCCGCTACGTGGAGGGCGCTGTGGATGTCATCTACAACACCCTGCGGGAGACCGGCCTGCTGTGGGACGAAGGCCCGGACATCGGCGGCCCCGTCGGCCCCTACGTCCAGAGCGAGCGCATGGGCATGTTCAAGCAGTATGCCGAGCAGCTGGTGGCTGAGGGCAAGGCCTATTACTGCTTCTGCACCGAGGAGCGTCTGGAAGCCCTCCACGCCGAGCAGCGCGCCCACGGTGAGATGACCCACTACGATGGCTGCTGCCGCGACCTGCCCAAGGAAGAGGTGGAAAAGCGCCTCGCCGCCGGTGAGCCTTACGTCATCCGCCAGAAGATCCCCCGCGAGGGCGTGACCGGCTTCGACGATATGGTCTACGGCCACATCGAGGTCAACAACAGCGAGATGGACGACCAGATCCTCATCAAGACCGACGGTATGCCCACCTACAACTTCGCAAATGTCGTGGACGACCACCTCATGGGCATCACCCACGTCATCCGCGGCAGCGAGTATCTGTCCTCCACCCCGAAGTATAACCTGCTGTACCAGGCTTTCGGCTGGAACATCCCCAACTACATCCACTGCCCGCCGGTCATGAAGGACGCTCAGAACAAGCTGTCCAAGCGCAACGGCGACGCCAGCTATCAGGATCTCGTTGCAAAGGGCTACCTGACCGAGGCGATCCTGAACTACATCTGCCTGCTGGGCTGGAGCCCCAAGGGCGAGTACGCCGAGCAGGAGATCTTCTCTCTGGCTGATCTGGTCAAGATCTGGACGCCGGACGGCATCTCCAAGTCTCCCGCCATCTTCGACCCTCTCAAGCTGCGGGCCATCAACGCCGAGTATATCCGCCGCCTGTCCCCCGAGGAGTTCCTCGCCAAGGCCGAGCCCTGGATCGACAGCGCCGTCCATACCCCCATCAACAAGAAGCTTCTCTGTGCAAACCTGCAGCCCCGCTGCGAGGTCCTGAGTGAGATCCCCGAGCAGCTGGACTTCTTCGACGCCATGCCTGAGTATGACGTGAGCCTCTACGCCAACAAGAAGCAGAAGACCACCCCTGAGTCCGCAAAGGAGGCGCTGGAAGCCCTGCTGCCCGTGCTGAGCGACGAGGCACTGGACTTCAATGACCGTGACACCGTCTTCGACGCCTGCAAGGCCAAGGCCGAGGAGCTGGGCAAGAAGAATGGCTGGCTGCTCTACCCGCTGGGCATCGCCCTCTCCGGCAAGCAGCGCACCCCCGGCGGCGGCACCGACCTCGCCTGCATGATGGGCCGCGAAACGACCCTCGAGCGTGTGAAGGCCGCTATCGAGAAGCTGAATGGCTGAGCCGCTTTTTGGCGAAGCGCACTACTTCTGCTGAGATTTTATCCCATCCCATCACCCCGCCAAAAACTGCGCGCGCCCTGCGCTACAGTATACGCAGAAGGCGCGGGAAACAGAACAGCACAGCGTGATATTGCAAAAGATCCCCGCCGGAAAGCGGGGATTTTTTCATGCAGGTGTCTTTTCGGACGATACAGCTCACGGATGGGAAAAAGCGGGTGAACGGTGCGCTCCGGGCGCGGGCGGCGGTGCGGCCCGCCCTGCGGCAGGGGAGCGCGTTCCTGCTGGGGCTGGCCGGAGGCTGGGCCGTGCTGTACGGTGCGCTGATGCCTTTCGGGCTGGGGCTGACGCTGGGCTTCGCGGAGGACTGCTTCGCTGTGGGAGCCGCCGGGGCCGCACTGGGGGTGCTGGCCCGGAGTTTCGGCACGCTGACCGTGGAGAGCGTCTGCCTGCTCTGCGCACTGGGTGCGGCGGTAGCGGCACGATGGCTCTGGCCCGGCCGATTCGTCCCGGCGGTGGCGGCTGGCTGCGGCACACTGGTGGGAAGCGCAGTCTGCTTCGCGGCGGGGGAGGAAAACGGCGTTCAGACCATCCTGTTCTGCGGCGGCGACGCCCTGCTGGCAGCAGCGGCGGGATACGGCCTGCGGCGCTTCCCGCCCGAAAAACCGGGCATGGGCAGCCTGATCTTGTCTGCCGCTGTGGCCGCCGCACTGGGCGGGATGAGCTTTGGCCTCTTCCTGCCCGGGGTGATGGCCTGTGCGGCGGCAGAGCTGGCCCTCTGCTGCAAGGGCCTGCCGCTGGAGGCATTGGCTTTCAGCGGGGTGACGGGTGCGGCTCTGGCCGCGTCAGACCCGGCCCTTGCGCCTGCCGCCGCCGGGCTTGCCTGTGGGTGTGCCGCTGCGGCGGTGCTTGCCCCGGCGCGACGGGTGGAGGGGCTTGCGGCCTATGCGGGCGGCTGTGTGGCGGGGGTGCTCTGCATCCAGCCGCTGGCGGGGGCGTTCAGCTTTCTGCTCAGCGCCGGGGCGGGTGCGGGGCTCTGCGCCCTGCTGCCTGCGGGCTGGCTGATGCCCGCCCTCAAAGAGGACGACCCGCCCGGCGACGAGCGGCCGCGCCTCTCTGCCGCCGCGACCCGGCTGGAAGCGGTGGCCGAAAGCCTCTCCTCGCTGGCGGAGACGGTGAACGAGGTGTACGACGCTTTTCCACGCCGGTGCGAGGGTTTCCACTGGGTCATCGACAACATCCACGACGGCCTCTGCGCCAACTGCGGGCGGCGGGAAGTCTGCTGGAAGCAGGAGCACGCCTCCACGCTGGAAGGAATGGAGGCCCTGCGCCCCATTCTGGAAGAAAAAGGCCATCTGGAAGCGGCGCTTCTGCCCGGTCAGCTGGCGCGGTGCATCCACCCGGCGGCGCTCTGCGCGGCGGGGGACAAGGCGTTTGCACTCTACCGCAGCCGCCGGGAGGCCCGCGTCCACTCCGAGGCCATGCGGACGGCCCTCACGGAGCAGTACAGCGCCGTGGCCGATGCACTGGGCGTCCTCAGCGAACAGCTGGGGCGTCCCGGAAGCCCGGAGCCCTACAAGTCTGGCCGGGTGTCGGCGCTGTTCGCTCAGCTGGGGACGCCGCCGCTGGAATGTGCTGTGACGCTGGACGATTTGGGCCGCACCCGGGCGGCAGTGACGCTGCCCCGCACCCGCTTCAATGAAAAAGAGCTGGCCGCTCTGGCCGGGGAGGTGGGGCGCATCTGCCGCCGCAGCCTCGAGCCGCCGCAGGTGCTCTCCTGCAAGGGGATGACCACCCTGCTCTTTGCCGAAAAGCCCCTGCTCCGGGCCGTATTCGGGGTGGCGGGCGCGGCGGCGCGGGGCGAGATCTCCGGCGACGCGGTCCAGCAGTTCTGCAGTGCGGCGGCGGCCCAGATGATACTCTGCGACGGCATGGGGACCGGACGTCCGGCGGCAGTAGACGGCAGCCTTGCCGCAGAGCTGACGGCACGCCTGCTCAAAGCGGGCTTTACCGCAGAGCTTGCGGCCCGGCTCGTGAACGTGGCGCTGGCCCTCAAGAGCGACGAGGAGAGCGGCGCGACCCTCGACCTCGTGAGCGTAGACCTCTATACCGGCACAGCCCGGCTCTTCAAGGCCGGTGCGGCCCCGGGCTTCCTCGTGCATGGGGGCAAGGCCCGGGCTGTGGGCGAAGCCAGCCTGCCGATGGGCATCCTCGGCGGCGTCAGCGGACAGAGCCGGGTGGTGCATCTGGCGGCGGGGGACTATGTGGTGCTGGTGTCGGACGGCCTCTTAGTGGACGGCCCCGGCTGGGTGATGCAGCAGCTGGAACTCTCCGCTGCCAAGGCAGAACAGCCCGAGGTTCTGGCGAAAAAGCTGGTGGAAGCCGCCCGCGCCCGGGCCGTCCAGCGGGGCCGTCCCGACGACATTACCGCCGCTGTCCTCCGGCTCGAAAACAGCTGAGTTGCTTTTTGGGCGGCGAGAGGGTATACTTGTCAGTATCTGGAACGATCATAGGAGAGACATATATGCTGACAGTTACAGTTGCACAGGACGGCAGCGGCGACTTCGCGTCCATCGCGGAGGCGGTGCTGGCCGTACCCTATGAGGAGGAAGCACTGGTGCAGGTCGGCCCCGGCATTTACCGGGAAAAGCTGGTCTGCGAAAAGCGCTGCATCACCCTGCGGGGGGCGGGTGCAGATAAAACAAAACTCGTGTGGGGCGACGGCGGCAGGCTGCCCCACAAGGACGGGCGGCCCACCCATACCTTCCGCAGCTACACCGCCTTTTTCAGCGGCGAAACGCTCTGCGTGGAGGACATGACAATTGAAAACGACGCTGGTCCGGGCGCGAAAGCCGGGCAGGCCGTCGCGGCCTATGTGGACAGCACCCGGGCGGTGTTCCGCCGGGTCAAGCTGCTGGGCAGTCAGGACACGCTCTTCTGCGCCCCGCTGCCCGAAAAGGAGCGGGAGAAGGACGGCTTTCTCGGCCCGCGCGGTCTTGCGCCCCGCAAACCGACCGCCCAGTACTACACCGACTGTGAGATCGCGGGCGACATTGATTTCATCTTCGGCGGCGGCGACGCCCTCTTCGAAAACTGTGTCATCCGCACGGTGGACAACCACATCCCTCACAGCTATGTCACAGCTCCTTCGGGCAAAGCTGATGGACTGGGGTTTGTGTTCTGGAACTGCGATCTCGTGTCGGACTGCCCGGCAGGCAGTGTCTATCTGGGCCGTCCGTGGCGTCCCGAGGGCAAGACGGCGGTGCTGGACTGCCGTCTCGGCGCCCACATCGCGCCGGAAGGTTTTATCGCATGGAATGACCGCACCGATACCGGCCTTGCCAGCTTTGCGGAAGCTGACAGCACCGGCCCGGGCGCAGCAGAGCGCCCGGCGTGGGTGAAACAGCTTTCCGGGCCGGAGGCGGCGGAACTGCTGGCCCGCGCCCGCACCCTCTGCCGACCGAAAACCAACTGAGGATGTAACAAATGAAAAAACTGCCGAATTTTGTAAAGTGGCTCATCATTGCCGTGGTGCTGGCCGCAATGGCCGCGATGATGGTGGCCGTGAACGACCGTGCCTCCCGGGTGGAGATGCCAATGCCGGACAACAGCCTGGGCATCTATCGCCAGACGCCTGCCACTGGAAAGTGAATCAGAAAAACGAGACGGGACTGCTGGAAAGCGGTCCCGTTTTTGCATGATGCCGCCGCCTCCCGCATATGCTGTACGGACAAATCTGAATGGGTGGGAGGCAAGGGTATGTTTGTGGTCACACTGAGTAAGGCAAGCGTCAAGAAGCTGGGCGTGGGGGCGATGTGCTGTGCGCTGGTGGTGTTCAGTGCCATGCTGGGGCGGTACATCAGCACCCGCTCGGTGGCTGTCGCGGCGGCAAGTAATAAAATCGAGAGTGCGCAGGACATCCAGACCTGGTTCACGGGCTACGGGCTGGACGTGGACGGCGCGTCCATCACCGCCGATAAGGTGAAGATCCCCCGCAAGTGGGACGACAGCTTTTCGGCCTTTAACGGGGTGGTGCAGCAGAGCGGCATGGACCTGGCTCGCTACAAGGGCAAGACCGTGGAGAAGTGGACGGCGCTCATCCCGGCGGCCAGCCGGGGCGATGTGAGCAGCTACGGCGTGCTGCTGGTCTACAAGAAAAAGGCCGTGGGTGCGTATCTGTTGGAAAAGCCCTCCGGCACGGTCACCGGGCTGAAAGACGCCCAGACCGCGATGGCCCTGCAGGAGGCCGAACAGGTGTCCGGCGAGGACTTCAGCGGGGACTGGGGCGAACGGCACGAGGATGAACTGACCGACGGGCAGGCCCAGCAGACCTCGGGCGAAGATTTCAGCGGCGACTGGGGAGAGCGCCACGACGGCGAGCTGGGCGCGGAGGGGCAGGCCCAGCAGACTTCCGGCGAGCCGGACGCTGCACAGGAGCAGCCTGTGCAGTATACCGATTTGCCGCTGGACGCCGAGGGCTACCCCGTCGAATAACCGTCATTCTGTACAAAAAAGTGCGGTGAAACAGAATAATTGTGCAGTAGTGGTATTTTTGCAGAAAGATTCTGTTCAATGTTACTAAAATTTTTGATAAAAAATCGGCAATATGAAAGGGTGAAAAAAGAACGACTAAGGTTTATAATAAAAGCAGACATCCAGCAGCCAGAAAGTTCGAGTGCTGCGTCCCGAGGGGCAGGGTGAGCTGCCCAAGAGGACCGGATGAAGTAAGGAGAAAATGATCATGAAGGAATTCCAGTATACCGTTAAGGATGCCTGCGGCATCCACGCCCGTCCCGCCGGTCTGCTCGTCAAGGTGGCCAAGGGCTTTGCCAGCACCGCCACCCTCGAGAAGGGCGGCAAGACCTGCGACCTGCGCAAGCTGATGGCCCTGATGGGCATGGGCGTCAAGCAGGGCGACACCGTCACCATCAAAGTGGAGGGCGACGATGAAGCCGCCTGCGCCGAAGCGATCCAGAAATTCCTGAGCGAGAACGTCTGATCGCCCAGCGTGATGAGAAGCCCTTGCGGGGAATGTCCTGCGGGGGCTTTTTGTTACGGAACACAAAACAGCAAGAATAAGGAGAAATTGCAATGCAGGTAGGTACCGGTAAAAGCATCCTGAATGGCATTGCCATCGGAAAGCTGAAGATCTATAAGAAAAAAGATACCGTCATCTCTGCCGCCGAAGTGGCCGACACCGCCGCTGAAGCGGCCCGTTTTGAGGACGCCCGCGCCAAGGCCATCGAACAGCAGACCGCTCTGTACGAGAAGGCTCTGGCCGAAGCCGGCGAGGACATCGCCGAGGTGTTCAACATCCACGCCATGATGCTGGATGACGACGACTTCGTGGACGCCATCAAGGAGATCATCAACGGCCAGCACAAGTGCGCGGAGTACGCCGTCAAGACCGCCGGCGACAATCAGGCCGCCGTATTCGCCGCTATGGATGACCCCTATTTGCAGGCCCGCAGCGCCGACGTCATCGACATTGCACAGGCCATCCTCGACATCCTGCAGGGCGTGGACAATGCTACTTTGCAGGGGACTGAGCCCAGCATCCTCGTGGCCGAGGACCTGGCCCCGTCCGAGACGGTCCGCATGGACAAGAGCCTGCTGCTGGGCTTCATCACCCGGGAGGGCAGCTCCAACAGCCACACCGCCATCCTCGCCCGCAGCATGAACATCCCCGCCCTCATCCAGTGCAAGGACATTCAGGACGACTGGGACGGCAAGATGGCGGTCGTGGACGGCTACAACGCCTGTGTCTACGTTGACCCCACCCCCGACCTGCTCAAGAGCCTGAAAAAGCGCCAGCAGGAAGACCAGAAAAAGCAGGCCCTGCTGCAGGAGCTGAAGGGCAAGCCCAACACCACCCTTGACGGCAAGACCATCAACGTCTTTGCCAACATCGGCGGCATGGGCGACGTGGGCGCTGTGCAGCAGAACGACGCCGGCGGCGTCGGCCTCTTCCGCACCGAGTTCGTCTACCTCAACTGCAAGGACTTCCCGACGGAGGACTACCAGTTCGAGGCATACAAGCAGGTGCTCGAGAGCCTTGCACCCCGCAAGGTGGTCGTCCGCACCTGCGACATCGGCGCAGACAAGACCGTGGACTACATGAAGCTCGACCACGAGGAAAACCCCGCGCTGGGCTACCGCGCCATCCGCATCTGCCTGACCCGGAAGGACTTCTTCAAGACCCAGCTGCGCGCTCTGCTCCGCGCTTCTGCTTACGGCAACATGAGCATCATGTTCCCCATGATCACCAGCCTGCGGGAGCTGCAGGACGCCAAGGCCGTGCTGGACGAGTGCCGCGCGGAACTGCGGGCTGAGGGCAAGAAGTTTGACGAGAAGCTGGAGGTCGGCACCATGATCGAGACGCCCGCCGCTGTCCTCATCGCCGACGAGCTGGCCGAGGAGTGCGACTTCTTCTCCATCGGCACCAACGATTTGACCCAGTACACCTGCGCTCTGGACCGCCAGAACGCAAAGCTGGAGCCTTTCTTCAACCCGCACCACCCCGCTGTGCTCCGGGCCATCAAGATGACCATTGACGCGGGCCACCGCCACGGCATCTGGGTGGGCATCTGCGGTGAGCTGGGCGCAGACACCGCCCTCACCGAGACGTTCCTGCGGATGGGCGTGGACGAGCTGTCCATGAACGCCAAGAGCGTGCTGCCCGTGCGCAAGATCATCCGCAGCATCGACTTGAGCAAGCCTTCCGATAAGTAAGGAGCGCTTGGCCCCAAAAACGCCGCCCCCGGCAGGGAACTTCCCCGCCGGGGGCTTTGCATACCCGAAAAATTTTACCGAAATACTTCAAAACCATAAAGTGCAGTGCTATACTGGTAGCATCGAAATACCTGCTGAGAGGGAATTTTATGACACAACTGCTCATCCGCCTGTTCGTCCGGCACCCGGACGATACCAAGAACGCCGCCGTCCGCACGGCCTACGGCAATCTGGCCAGCCTCGTGGGCATGGCCTGTAATCTCCTGCTCTGTCTGGGCAAGCTGGCGGCGGGGACGCTGTTCGGCTCCATCGCCATCATGGCCGACGCCCTGAACAACCTCTCGGACGCCTCGTCCAACGTGGTGAGCCTTGTGGGCTTCCGTCTGGCGGCCAAAGGCCCGGACGAAAAGCACCCCTACGGCCACGCCCGGTACGAATATCTGGCGGGCCTCGTGGTCTGCGTCACCATCCTCGCCATCGGGCTTTCGCTGCTGAAAGAATCTGTGCTCAAAGTGCTGCATCCGACGGCAGTGGTGTTCAGCTGGCTCAGTGTGGGGGTGCTGGCGGCGTCCATCGGCGTCAAGCTCTGGATGAGCCGCTTCAATAAGACCATCGGCCAGCGCATCAACTCCGAGACTCTGATGGCCACTGCCGCCGACAGCCGGAACGATGTGCTGACCACCAGCGCCGTGCTCCTGTCCACTGTTCTCTCCCACCTGACGGGCTGGGACGTGCTGGACGGCCTCATGGGCGTGGCCGTGGCGGCGTTCATCCTCTGGTCGGGCTGGGGGCTTATGATGGACACCCTCAGCCCCCTGCTGGGCGAGAGCCCCTCGCCGGAGCTGGTGGAGCACATCGAGCACACCGTCATGAGCTACCCGGGGGTGCTGGGCGTCCACGATCTGATGGTCCACGACTACGGCCCGGGGCATCAGTTCGCCTCGCTCCACATCGAGTTCCCCGCCGAGGCCGACCCGCTGGAAGCCCACGACATCATCGACAACATCGAGCGGGATTTTCTGAAAAAAGACCACCTACAGGTCACCATCCACTACGACCCCATCGTGACGTCGGACGCCGCCGTAGGCATCCTGCGGAGCCGTTTGATGGAAAAAGCCCGCCAGATGGACCCTCGTCTGTCCATCCATGACCTGCGCATCGTGCCGGGGGACAGCCACACCAACGTGCTGTTCGACCTTGTGTTCCCGGCGGGCTACACCGGCGACAAGGACGCGCGGCTGGCCGAGATGTGCAATTTCGTCAAGGAGCAGGACCCGAGATACTGCTGTATGGTGAAGGTGGAGCAGAGCTATGCCTCCGCTCTGCCGGAAGAGGATCAATAAGAAAAAGAGGGAACGTATTATGCTGAACGAGACTTACCGCGCCATGCTGGGCCACAAGAGCGTCATCCGCGAGACTTTTATGTACGGCAAACAGCGCGCCGCCGAGATAGGCTATGAGAACGTGTTCGACTACTCGCTGGGCAACCCCAGCGTCCCCTGCCCGGACAAGTTCACCAAAGCCATGCAGACCCTGCTGGCCGAGGAAGAGCCTGTCGCCCTCCACGGCTACTGCCCCAGTCAGGGCGACCCGGGCTTCCGCACCGCCGTTGCGGCCCATCTGGCAAAGACCTTCGGCCTGCCCTATGAGCAGAAGGATATTTTCCCCACCACCGGTGCGGCGGGCGCTATCGCCCACGCCATCCGCGCTGTGACCAAGCCCGGCGACGAGGTGCTGGCCTTCGCCCCCTACTTCCCCGAGTACGGCCCTTATGTGGAGGGGACCGGCGCTGTGCTCAAGGTCGTGCCGCCCCAGGCACCGGCGTTCCAGCCGAATCTCGACGCCTTTGAAGAGATGCTGACCGAGAACGTCACCTGCGTCCTCATCAACACCCCGAACAACCCCACCGGCGTCGTCTACTCCGCCGAGACCCTGAGCCGTCTGGCCGACATCCTGACCGAAAAGAGCAAAGTTTTCGGCCACAACATCTTCCTCGTCAGCGACGAGCCCTACCGCGACATCGCCTTCGACGGCAAAAAGGTGCCTTACCCGGCAGCGTTCTACCCCCACACCCTGACCTGCTTCTCCTTCTCCAAGAGCCTGAGCCTGCCCGGCGAACGTCTGGGCTATGTGGCCGTCCGGCCCGGCTGCGAGGGCGAAGACGTGCTGGTGGACATGATGGCCCAAATCTCCCGCTTCACCGGCCACAACTGCCCGCCCAGCATCATCCAGAAAGCCACTGCAGAGTGCCTCGACGTCACCAGCGATCTGTCCGTCTACGAGACGAACATGAACCTGCTGTACGATAAGCTCACCGAGCTGGGCTTTGAGGTGGAGCGCCCCGGCGGCACATTTTATATCTTCCCGAAGGCGCTGGAAGAGGACGCCAACGCCTTCTGCCTCAAGGCCCGGGAGTTCGATCTGCTGCTGGTCCCCAGCGACACCTTCGGCGTCAAGGGCTATGTCCGCTTTGCCTACTGTATCGACACCGAGAAGGTGAAGCGCAGCCTGCCCGCACTGGAAAAGCTGGCTGCAGCCTATAAAAAGTGAATGTGAGGTAGTTCCATGCATCCGCTCCCCGAATATCCCCGCCCGAGTATGCGCCGGGACAGCTATGTCAACCTGAACGGTCCGTGGGACTACGCCATCACCCAGAGCTCGGAGTTCCCGGCAAAGTGGGACGGCGCTATCCTCGTACCCTATTCGCCCGAAGCGAAAGCCTCCGGCGTGGGCCGGACGCTGCAGCCCGGCCAGTGGCTCCACTACCACCGCACCTTCACGCCCCCGGCTGGCGAGGGCGGGCGCGTCCTGCTCCACTTCGGGGCGGTGGACTACGCCTGCGCGGTCGAGGTCAATGGCCGTCTGGCCGGGGGACACCGGGGCGGCTACTGGCCCTTCACGCTGGACATCACCGATTTGCTCCGCCCGCAGGGCCGCAACACCCTCTGGGTGGCCGTGCAGGACCCCACCGGCACCGGAACGCAGGCGAGAGGCAAGCAGACCCTCCGGCCCGGCGGGATGTTCTACCCAGCCCAGAGCGGCATCTGGCAGACGGTCTGGCTGGAGCGGGTGCCGGAAAATTACATTGATACGTTGACCGTCACCCCGGACTACGACGCCCGGACCGTGACCGTGAAAGTCCATACCTCGAAGCCCGGCGGCGCGGTGAACCTTTGGGCCGTGGTGCGGGCCGGCGGCGTGACCATCGCCGAGGACTGGGGCAGCGACGAGGCCGACCGGGACGGCGAAGTGATCCTGAATATCGCCGAAGAGCATTTCTTCCCGTGGAGCCCCGACAGCCCCTTCCTCTACGATTTGACCGTCGGCACGACCCAGGGCGAAGAAGAGGGCTTCGACACCGTCCACAGCTATTTCGCCCTCCGCAAGTGGGAGTGCAAAGAGGATGCAAAGGGCATCCGGCGGTTTTTCCTGAACGGCAGGCCCATCCTGCTCAACGGCCTGCTGGACCAGGGCTATTGGCCCGACGGCCTCTACACCCCGCCCTCCGACGCCGCCGTAGAGCACGAACTGCACACCGTGCGGGAGCTGGGCTTCAACCTGCTGCGCAAGCACGCCAAAATCGAGCCGGAGCGCTGGTACTACCACTGCGATAAACTGGGCATCATCGTCTGGCAGGATATGGTCAACGGCGGCGGGGCCTACCCGATGTGGTACGTCACCTACCTGACCAATGCCTTACAGCCCCTGATGCGCCGCGCCCCGGACGGGAAGCTGCTGTGGGGCTTTCTGGGCCGGGGCAGCGCCCACAGCCGGGAGGAGTACGCCCGGGAGCTGGCCGACACGGTAGCCGCCCTGCGCCGGCACCCCTGCATCGGGTGCTGGGTGCCGTTCAACGAGGGGTGGGGCCAGTTCGATGCGCGGAAAGCCACCGAGACCCTCCGCGCCCTCGACCCGTCCCGTCTGGTGGACGAGGCCAGCGGCTGGTTCGACCGGGGCGGGGGAGATGTGCATTCCATCCACAACTACTTCTATCCGCTCCGCATCCGCCCGAACGTGCGCACGGTGGCCCTCAGCGAGTACGGCGGCATTGCATGGCCCATGCCCGGCCATGAGCCGCCCCGCAAGACTTACGGCTACGGCACGGCCAGAAGCCGGGCAGAGCTGACCGAGCGCTACTGCGATCTGCAGCGCAAGACGGTGCTCCCGCAGCTGAAAAAGGGCCTGTCGGCGCTGGTGTACACCCAGCTGACCGACGTGGAGGACGAGGTGAACGGCCTGTTCACCTACGACCGCACGGCCATCAAACCCGATGCCGCCGCTGTCCGCGCCGTCAACGAGGCACTGGAAGCGGAGTTTGAAAAGGCAGTAAAAGCATGAACGGGCTCTCGGCCATTTGTCCCTGTGCAGGCAGAGCATTTTGCTGTTTTTCACGGCTCCTGATTGGCTAAAATGTCGAAAATAATACCATATATTGACAATTCTGTAAAAATGCACTATACTGAACCCATCGAGGCAGACCACGAAGTCCTTGTATATGAAAATGTTCAGGATAACAGCATATTTGCGATATGCAATTCAACGCTGCTGCTGTTGCGTTAAAAAGTTGAATTGCTATAAAACAGGTATTACAGGCACACGGCCTGTAATGATAAACATTATATGTTCGCGCATGTAGTGATTTATCTCACATAGTCTGAGGGCGAGGTTCCGCAAGGGACCTCGCCCTTGGGCTTTTTATAGGCGCTGGGCTATTGACATTGGAGAGCGATTCCTCTATAATTAAGGTGCAGACCAGTCGAAGATGTATGGACTGGAAAATTGTGGGAACTCAAAAACGCAAAAACTACCCATTCTGAGATGCTCTAAAAGGCGAAAATAACGCCGAGATATAAGAAAAATGATGCATCTGCATTGTTTTCGAGAGAATGGATAAAAACGTCGGATTGCATCAGAATGCGTTAGAAAATGTCGGGCCGCCCGCCACAGCCTGAGAAGGCCGAAGCGGGTGGTCCGTTTTTATCTTTTGTATCCTTGTGCTTGACAATCCGCGCACGGCTGTCTATAATAAAGTTAAGGAAAGGCGCTATCCGTGCAAACGGCTGGCTCCTCACCAGTCAAGCATTACAAAAGTAATGACCGCCACCGGTTGGAAGCGTTGGGCGGTCATTTCTTTTTGTGCTTTTTCCTTTTGCTGCCATAAGAATCATCCTTTTTCCGGTCGTCCATCAGATGTACAACACTTACGAGAAGTGCCAACAGAGCGATGATCGTCTGGAAAAGCAATAGAATCTCCGATGTAGTCATAAGGCATCCCTCCCTTCGCCGTGAGCGTCGGGAGCGGAACTCCAAAAAGTTGCCCTCCCGCGCTTGCTTTGCTCCGAAGAGCAAGACAGCGAGACCGGTGAGGAGCAATAGCCGCCTGCGTTTGGTTGGACAGCGCCTTTCTGCTAAGAGGATACCATAAAAACCGACAAAAAGCAACGCCGCACGATGCATATCCGCGCGGCGCTGGAAGCGGAATCTGAAAAGCAGTATGATAACAGAAAAGCTCCGGGTCCGGAGCTTTTGTATTGGGTAGCTTGAGCGAGCGACAACCACCAGCTCCGCTGGTGGAGTAGAAAATGCTTTAGCTATAAGATTCGAGCAAAGCGAGATGACAAAGAAATTGTCATCTTAGAAGATGCACTTTGCAACATAGCTCGTTAGAGCGGTAGGGCAGGTAATGCAGATGAAAGACGCTTGCTCGAGGCCCCTTGAGGGGCTTTGCCAGTAGGATGCCCTTCTAGGGCTTACTCAAGCCACCGGCTTAGCCGGCGGTTTTGACTATTTTCAAGGAAAATTACTGCTCGTTCTTGATTTTGGAAGCCGGCATCTTCTTCATGGCGGCGGAGTCCAGAGCGTGGGGCAGCTGGGCGCCATAGGACTGAAGGCTGTCCTGCAGCTCACCGCTCTTCATATCGGAGAGGGCCTGTGCGCGGAGGCTGTCCAGCGTGTCAGCGTCCAGCGGGTCGAGACGGACGAGCATCATCAGCGCATAGCTGGAATACTGCACCGCAGCGGCCTCGCCGGGCTTGAGGGCGCGGACAGCGTCGGCGGTGCCTTCCTCGGAGAAGGTAGAATCGATGTTGTCAGAACCCAGCAGGGCAGTGGAGAGGGAAGATGCGTCGGAAGAGGGCTCGCCATCCAGCACCGCGTAGATGTCGGGCAGGGCAGCGGCGACAGCGGCGCTGAAAGCGGAGGTCTGGGCGCTGGCTCCATCGGGGATGGCCGCGTTGCAGCTCTCGGCGGCGGTCTGAGCCAGCTCGAGCATCTGGGTGCTCTGGTCGTCATCAGCAAAAGCGAAGGTGCTGGTGTTGTAGAGCGGCACGACCACATAGCGGATGTAGACCATCTCGTCCTCGAGGTGGCTGGTCAGCTCTGCGTCGGAGACGGGGGTCTCGCCGTCGGTGCCGTAGCACATCTCGAGCAGGTCGTTGCTCTTGATGAGGATGCGCTCGAACCGCTTGAGGGTGTCGAGGCCGATGCCGTTGGCCTTGTAGAGGTCGCTGTTCTGCTCCATCAGCTGGGAGGCGTAGCTGTCGGCCTGCGTCTCCTCGTCGGGGGTCAGCACGCCGCCCAGCTCATCGAAACGGGTCTCGATGGCGGCGTAGGACTCGAGGTTCTCGAGGGTCTTCTGGGCCACATAGTCGCTGACCACGGCGGTCTCGCCGGTGGCGTCATCGACGGTGATGGTGGCCTTGAGGAAGCTGGACACCTTGGTGGCGTCCTGGTCGTCGGAAGCGAGGTCGGCGGCGGTCTGGTAGGCATCGAACTGGGCCAGCAGATAGAGGCCGGAAGAGATGTCCACGTTACCGATGGTGCCTACGGAATCCGGGGTAGAGAGGCTGCAGCCCACGAGGCCGACGGCCAGAGCGAGGGCGCAGACGAGCGCGATGAGTTTCTTCTTCATAAGTGTACTCCTAGTGAATTTATTTTTTGCCGGTGTTTTCCTCCGGCGGGGCGGCAAGGATGTCTGCCATCGCCTTGAGGATGCTTTGCAGCAGTTCCAGCGGCTTTTCGTCGGGTTGGAGAGTCACCGAGAGGTAGGGCTTGGTGCCGGCTCCTGCCGTCACCCGGCCATTGAAAGCGATGAGCAGGCCGCGTATCATGGCCACGTCCAGCGTCTCCACCTGTAACAGCAGGGTATCCTTTTTCTGGGTGACTTCGTAGACGCCCACGGCGGCAGCCTGTACGCGCACCAGCGAGACGTTCACGAGGTCGCTGACGGAGGGCGGCGGGTCGCCGTAGCGGTCGATGAGTTCGTCCAGCACGTCGGCGGCATCCTCGGGGGTCTGGATGGCGGCAATGCGCTTGTAGGCCTCGATGCGGCCCGGGCCGTCGGCGATATACTTCTCCGGGATGAAGGCGTCCACCCGCAGGTCCACGAGGCATTCGCTCTTGTCCCGCTGGATGGGCTCACCCTTGGCCCGGGCGATGGCCTGACCCAGCATCTTGACGTAAAGGTCATAGCCCACGGCCTCCATGTGGCCGTGCTGGCTGTGGCCCAGCAGACTGCCTGCGCCGCGAATTTGTAAGTCGCGCATGGCGATGCGGAAGCCGGAGCCGAAGGCTGTGAACTCCCGGATAGCCGAAAGCCGCTTCTGGGCGATGTCGGTGAGGGTCTTGTCCCGCCGGAAGGTGAAGTAGGCGTAGGCTTTCCGGCCCGAGCGGCCTACGCGGCCCCGGATCTGGTACAGCTGGGCTAGGCCCATCCGGTCGGCGTCCTCGATGATGAGGGTGTTGCAGTTGCGCACGTCAATGCCTGTCTCGATGAGGGTGGTGCAGACGAGGATGTCGATCTCGCCGTTCAGCAGATGCTGCCAGACGGGGTTCAGCTCTTCCTCGGTCATCTTGCCGTGGGCGATGCCCACCCGCGCCCCGGGTACCATCTGGCTGACATGGGCGGCACAGGACTCGATGTTGTCCACCCGGTTGTGCAGGTAGTAGACCTGACCGCCCCGGGCCAGCTCCTTCTTCATGGCTTCGGCGAGGATGACGTCATTGTATTCCAACACGAACGTCTCCACCGGCTGGCGCTCGATGGGCGGCTGCTCGATGGTGGAGAGGTCGCGGATGCCGCTCATGGCCATGTTCAGGGTGCGGGGGATGGGGGTGGCCGAGAGGGTCAGCATGTCCACGCCGATGAAGTTCTCTTTCAGCTTCTCCTTGTGCTTGACGCCGAAACGCTGCTCCTCGTCGATGATGACAAGGCCCAGGTCGTGGAACCGGACGTCCTTGGAGAGGAGGCGGTGGGTGCCGATGACGATGTCCACGCTGCCGGCCTGCAGGCCCCGCAGGGTCTCTTTCTGCTGTTTGGCGGTGCGGAAGCGGGAGAGCAGCCCGACTTTCACCGGAAACGCCTCCATGCGGGAGATGATGCTGTTGTAGTGCTGCCACGCCAGCAGGGTGGTGGGGGCCAGAATGGCGCACTGCTTGCCGCCCATGACGCACTTGAAGGCCGCGCGGAAGGCAACCTCCGTTTTGCCGACGCCCACGTCGCCGCAGAGCAGGCGGTCCATGGGCCAGCCCTTTTCCATGTCCTTTTTGATCTCGGCGGTGGCGGTGAGCTGGTCGTCCGTCTCGTCGTACTCGAAGCGGGACTCGAAATCGCTCTGCCACTCGCCGTCGGCGGGGAAGGCGTAGCCTGTGGCCTGACGGCGGCGGGCGTAGAGCTCGATGAGCTCCTGCGCCATCTCTTCGGTGGCCTTTTTGACCTTGGCGCGGGTGCGCTGCCACTCGGTGCCGCCCAGCTTTGCAAGCTTCACCTTTTCCTCGTCGCCGGGGGCGGTGTAGCGGCTCAGCAGATCGAGCTGAGTGACCGGCACATACAGCACGTCGGAGCCGGAATACTGGATCTTCAGGTAATCTTTTATCGCGCCCTGCACCTCGAGACGCTGGATGCCCGCATACATACCGATGCCGTGGCTCTGGTGAACCACATAGTCGCCGGGCTTGATGTCCGAGAGGCTGGACAGGGCGTTTTTGTTCTTCTTGCGCTTTTTGTTCTCAGCGGCCTCGTCGTCCAGACCGTGACGCCGGGACGAGATGACCGCCACGCGGGCGAACGGGAAGGTGCAGCCCGCCGTGAGGTGGCCGGGCAGTACCTGAACCAGACCTTTCGCGGGCCGGACGTCCCGGCTCATGCTGACGGCATAGCCCTTGTCAGCCAAATCGCGGGTGAGGGCCGCTGCGCCCTTGGGCGTACCGGCGAAAAGGGTCACGGCGTACCCCTGCTGGACCAGCGGGTCGAGGTCTTCCCGCAGGGAAGCGAGGTCGCCGCCCCAGTTGGGGGCTGCGAATGCCTCGGCGTTGATGAGGTCTTTCAGCTTGAACTCGTTCATGCCCCGCAGGAAGTTCTCGCAGAGCAGGGTGCTCTGGTCCTGCGCCGCAATGGCGAGGTCATCCATCGTCTGGTAGAGCACATCGAGGCCGGGGCAGATGACGCCCTCCTCGAGCAGGCCGGTCAGCTCTTCGCTGCGGCGGAACTCGGTGGCCTTCTGGGCGTCCCGGATGCCGCCCACCTCATCGAGGATGAAGATGGGGCTGCTCAGGTGGTCCAGCAGGGTGGCGGGCGTCTCGTACCGCAGACCGTAGTATTTGTCCATAGCCTCGGGCATGACGCCGCTGTCCAGCTGGGCAAGGTCGGCTTCCATGGCCTTTTCGAGGGCGGTGCGGCGCTTGCCGCGGGCTTTCTTCTGGGCGGCGCGGAGGGCCTCCGCCGTGTCGGCGGTGCTGCCGAACAGCACCTCACGGGCGGGAGAAAGATAGATCTTTTCCAGCGCACCGTCCCGCCGCTGGGTCAGCAGGTCGAAGGAGGCGAGAGAGTCTATCTCGTCGTCCCAGTACTCCACACGGGCGGGCTGGCGCATATCGGGGGCGTAGATGTCCACGATGTCGCCCCGGACGCTGAACTGTCCTGGGCCGTCCACCTGACTTCGCCGCACGTATCCGGCGGCGAAGAGCCGCTCCACCAGCGCTTCGCGGTTGTAGACCATGCCGGGCTTGAGGGTGAGGGTGTTCTTCTGGAACTCATCCTGCGGCACAGTGTATTGGAGCAGGGCCTCGGCGGGGACGCAGACGGCGTTCAGCCGTCCGCCCGCCAGCGCGCCCAGCACCGACAGACGCCGGTACTCGTACTCGCGGCCCGCGCCCTCGACGGGGCGGAGCATGAAGTCCCGGGGCGGGAACACCGCCGCCGAGAGCCCCAGCGTCTTGAGGTCGTCGGCAAAATGGGTGGCCTCGGCCTCGCCGGGCGTGACGACGCAGAGGATGCGGCCCGTGTCCTTCTGGAGCGCGGCGTAGAGCAGTGCCCGGCCTGCCGGAGGAAGGCCGAACAGCGCCGCCGGGCCGGGGGAGGCGAGGCTGGCCGCTGTCTTCTGGTATTCGGGGGTGTTTTTCAGGAGCGCTTCGTACATGGTGGACCTCCTTTCTAGTGAAGATGGACGTAATAGCCTCTCCCTTTGGGAGAGGTGTCACCGCAGGTGACGGAGAGGGCAAGCTCGGGGCGAAAGAGCTGCCATACAGCGATAAGCAGACTCTTTGTCAGAGAGATGTTATCGCTGTGTCTGTGCTTTTTGTCAGAGGCCTTGCCCTCTCAGGCGCTTCGCGCCAAGGCCGGGTTGCGGCTCCCAGCGTCTGCCTCGCTGTTGCTCACATCCTGCTGGCCGCTGCCCCAACAGCTCCTCCCTGTTTCCGCCACTGGCGGCGGTCGTCGCTGTTGCCCCCAAAGGGGGAGCCTTACCCGTTATACTTGCTCTGCGCCAGACCCAGCTTGCCGTCCATGATGAGCTTTGCGGCGGCTGCGATGTCGGGGCAGCGGTCGGCGAGGGCCTTGGCGTCGTCGGGCGGGAACTTGCCCAGTACCCAGTCGGCCAAATCGTAGTCCGGGCGGGGCTTTGCACCCACGCCGATGCGGATGCGGGGGAAGTTCTCGCCGCCGAGGCGGGCGATGATGCTCTTGAGGCCGTTGTGGCCGCCCGCAGAGCCGGAGGGCCGGATGCGCAGTTTGCCGGGGTTCTGGGTGATGTCGTCGCACAGGACGATGACGTGGTCGGCAGGGATCTTGAAGAAGCCCGCCAGCGGGCCAATGGAGTCGCCCGAGAGGTTCATATAAGTCAGGGGCTTCAGGAGCACGACCTTGTGGTCGTCTACCTCGCCCTGCCCCCACAGGCCCTGAAACTTGGTCTTGGAGACGGAGATGCCCCACTTGCCGGCCAGATAGTCCAGCGCGGCAAAGCCTGCGTTGTGACGGGTGCCGTCGTATTTCGGCTCCGGATTGCCGAGGCCGGCAATGAGCCAGATGTCATTGGTATTCATATGATATATTCTGCCTTTTTTACGGTGGATCTGTTTTCGAACAATATGTTATTATAACATACGCGCGCGCAAAAAGATACACAAAAAACATAAAATGCCCCGGCGCACGGATGCGGAACGTGCGCCGGGGCAGATGGAAAGCACCGGATGCGGAACCGGCGCTCTGGGCAGAGTCGGAGGGAGAGCAAAAACGGAAAACTTAACCCTGCTCTTTTTCGAGTTTCTGCTTCTTTATAATGTACGCCTCCATTTTCGGCTCAGCCCAGCCATCGAGGTTGGTCTGACGCTCCCGGGCGATGCCAAGAGCCTGCGGGGGGACGTCCTTGGTGATGGTGCTGCCGGCGGCGGTGTAGGCCCCGTCGCCGATGGTGACGGGGGCGACAAGGTTGGTGTTGCAGCCGATGAAGCAGTAGTCGCCGATCTGAGTGCGGAACTTGTCCTTGCCGTCGTAGTTGCAGGTGACGGTGCCGCAGCCGAAGTTGCAGTACTTGCCTACATCGCTGTCGCCGATGTAGGTCAGGTGGCTGACGGTGTTGCCCCGGGCGAAGTTGGAGTTTTTCGTCTCGACATAAGCGCCCAAATGCACGCCGTAGCCGGTGACGGTGTTGATGCGCACATGGGTGAAGGGACCGATATTGTTGTGGGGGCCGAGGTGGCTGCTGTAGACCTGGCTGGCGTTGACGGTGGTGCCTTCGTCAACGGTGCTGTCCTCGATGAGGGTGTTGGGGCCGATGACGCAGCCTGCGCCGATGGTGGTCTTGCCGCGCAGGATGGTGCCTGCGAGGATGACGGCTCCCGGGGCAATGACCACTTCGGAGCCGATCTCCACATTGCGGCTGCGGATGTCCACGCCGTTTGCGATGTGGCGCAGCAGCACCTCTTCGCGCTGGGTCTCGGCGGCGTCGAGCTTTGCTTTTGCGGCAGCCAGTGCGGATGTATCAATATTCTGCATAGAGAAAAACCTCCTCCAAAACCGCCTCTCGCAGAAGCTGTGCAGACTCCTGCGGAAGAGGAAATGTTGTATCCAAGATAGAAGAAATTCGGAAAGATGGAAGACAAACAAGAACGGCGATGAGTTTAATGGATAGAAAGTTGTATCCAACGGTCCAAAAACGGCATCAGAACTCGAAAATCCTCTTCAAATCTTTCCCATTTTATATTACCCAAAAAGTGAGTAAAATGCAAGGGTTTGCACAAAAAATATCAAACAAATTCGGTGATTTGCCCGATGGAATAGACGTGAAATTCTGGTATAATAGTTTAGCATTCACAGAGAAATGTTTATCGTATGACAAGACAGAGCAACGATAAGACCGCCGTGCTTCGCGCCAGCGGCTACCATTTGGGAGGTAAACACGCATGAGCAAAAAGTATCTGTACTACTTCAGCGAAGGCAACGATGCCTTTGGCGGCGACAAGGTCACCATGAAGAACATTCTGGGTGGCAAGGGCGCTGGTCTGGCTGAGATGACTGCAGCCGGTATGCCGGTGCCGCAGGGCTTCACCATCACCACCGAGGCCTGCACCCAGTACTACGCAGACGGCCGCCAGATCAACGACGAGATCACCGCTGACATCTTCGAGCACGTCAAGGGCCTCGAGAAGATCACCGGCAAGACCTTCGGCGACAACGAAAACCCGCTGCTGGTCTCCGTCCGTTCCGGCGCACGTCAGTCCATGCCCGGCATGATGGACACCATCCTGAACCTCGGCCTGAACGACGAGGCTGTCGAGGGTCTGGCCAAGAAGACCAACAACCCCCGCTTCGCATATGACTGCTACCGCCGCTTCGTGCAGATGTTCGCCGACGTCGTCATGATGGTCCCGAAGAGCCTGTTCGAGGTCGAGATCGACAAGCTGAAGGAAGCCAAGGGCGTCAAGAACGACGTTGACCTGACTGCTGACGACCTGAAGGAACTGGTCGGCACCTTCAAGAAGATCTACGAGGACAACGAGGGCAAGCCCTTCCCCCAGGACCCCAAGGACCAGCTCATCGAGGCTGTCAAGGCCGTCTTCCGCAGCTGGGACAACCCCCGTGCAAACGTCTATCGTAAGATGAACGAGATCCCCTACGAGTGGGGTACCGCTGTCAACGTCCAGCAGATGGCTTTCGGTAACTCCGGCGACCGCTCCGGCACCGGCGTTGCATTCACCCGTGACCCCGCCACCGGCGCTAAGAAGCTGATGGGCGAGTACCTCATCAATGCACAGGGCGAGGACGTCGTTGCTGGTGTCCGCACCCCGTCTCCTATCAGCCACCTGCACGAGCAGATGCCTGAGGTCTACGACCAGTTCGTTGAGATCGCTACCCGTCTGGAGAACTACTTCCGCGATATGCAGGATATGGAGTTCACCATTGAGGACGGCCACCTGTATATGCTGCAGACCCGTAACGGCAAGCGTACCGCTCAGGCTGCTCTGCAGATCGCATGTGACCTGGTGGACGAGGGCATGATCACTGAGCAGGAGGCTGTCCTGCGCGTGGAGCCCAAGCAGCTGGATACCCTGCTGCATCCCCAGTTCGACGCAGCTGCCCTGAAGGCTGCTGAGGTCGTCGGCAAGGGCCTGGCAGCTTCTCCCGGTTCTGCCTGCGGCCAGATCGTCTTCACCGCCGAAGAGGCTGAGGAGATGGTCAAGTCCGGCAAGATGAAGAAGGTCGTTTTGGTCCGTCTGGAGACCTCTCCCGAGGACATCGTCGGCATGCAGGTGTCTCAGGGCATCCTGACCGTCCGCGGCGGCATGACCAGCCACGCAGCCGTTGTTGCTCGTGGTATGGGTACCTGCTGTGTCTCCGGCTGCGGCAACGACAACGACGTGAAGATCGACGAAGAGGCTAAGACCTTCGAGCTCAACGGTCACAAGTTCGTCGAGGGCGACTGGATCTCCATCGACGGCTCCACTGGCAACATCTACGGCGAGCAGGTCGCTACCGTCGCCGCCACCGGCAACAAGAACTTCAACCGCTTCATGGGCTGGGCAGACGCTGCTCGTCAGCTGCTGGTCATGACCAACGCCGATAACCCGCGCGACGCACAGCAGGCAGTTGACCTGGGTGCTGAGGGCATCGGCCTCTGCCGTACCGAGCATATGTTCTTCGCTGAGGACCGCATCAAGGCTGTCCGTGAGATGATCTGCGCACGTACCGTGGAAGAGCGCGAGGCTGCTCTGGCCAAGGTCGAGCCGTTCCAGCAGGGTGACTTCGAGGCGATGTACCGCATCATGGGTGAGCGCCCGATGACCATCCGTTATCTGGACCCGCCTCTCCACGAGTTCCTGCCCAGCAAGGACGAGGACATCAAGGAGCTGGCTGCCGACATGGGCATGACCTTCGATGACCTGAAGAACGTCGTTGCTTCTCTGCACGAGTTCAACCCCATGATGGGCCATCGTGGTTGCCGTCTGGCTGTCACCTACCCCGAGATCGCAGCAATGCAGACCCGCGCTGTTATCAAGGCAGCTCTGAACGTCTCTGCTGAGACCGGTTATGTCATCACTCCGCACATCATGATCCCGCTGGTCGGCGAGGTCAAGGAGCTGAAGTTCGTCAAGGACGTTGTCGTCAAGGTCGCAGACGAGCTCATCAAGGCTTCCGGTGTTGACATGAAGTATCAGGTCGGTACCATGATCGAGATCCCCCGTGCAGCTTTGACAGCCGGCGAGATCGCCAAGGAGGCTGAGTTCTTCAGCTTCGGCACCAACGACCTGACCCAGATGACCTTCGGCTTCAGCCGTGACGATGCTGCCAAGTTCCTGGGCGCTTACTACGAGAACAAGATCTACGAGAGCGATCCGTTCCAGCATCTGGACCAGGTCGGCGTCGGCAAGCTGGTCAAGATGGCTGCACATGACGGCCGTGAGACCCGTCCTGACCTGGGTCTGGGCATCTGCGGCGAGCACGGCGGTGATCCTTCCAGCGTCGAGTTCTGCCACAATGTTGGTCTGGACTACGTCAGCTGCTCTCCCTTCCGTGTGCCTATCGCACGTCTGGCCGCTGCCCAGGCTGCTATCAAAAATCCCAGAAAGTAAGATTGTTGCATGAAGATGCACTAATCGTGCAAAACATGGGAAGATAAGCGTATGATAAACCCTCCCCGGTGAAACTGAATGGTTTTGCCGGGGAGGGTTTTTGTTTAGTCAAGAATTCAATGAATTGAGGATATATAAATGACGGAGCAAGAAAGACAGGGAGGCTGGCAGTTTCCGCCGATTCCTGATGTGGACTGCATGAGAGGGATACAGCGGAAAAACTCGATGGACTATCTTAAAGAGTTCCTTGAAAAATACTGTGGAATGGGTGACTACAACTATTTTACTGCTACATCTGATTTGGAGGAGGGTGTTGCCGATTTACATTAGCGCACTCGTGAAGGTCTTTTGACTGCTTGATTGAACGGTAAGCAGGTTGGCCGAAAAAAGGTGCTGGATTTGAACCCAAAAAGTCAAAAGCAGCCAAGGAGAAGATCCGTATCCATTGTAAGGCGTTTGGTGGCACATAGGATGACATGGAGTGCATGAAATTGATCGGTCTTGCCCGGAATACCTATTATAAATATAAGCGTCAGATTCGGGAGGACGCTGAAATGAAGGATTGACTTCTATGTAGAAGAAGTGCTGCAAAAACGGACAGAAGGAACACGGTACATTCAAAATGAGAACGCCGTGTTCCTTTTTTGTGGCTTGTGTAGGATGGACAACCATACCGTCCAGCCAAATCCGTATAATGAGGGCAGAAAAGTGACGGAATCATAAGACAGAAGGAGAAGAGCGTATGAAAAAATTTTTGATGGTACTGTTGAGCATTGCATTTGTGCTGAATCTTGCGATTGTGATTGGGCTGATTGTCGGATATGGTTCGCCACGCCAGGCGCTTTACACCATCACAGATGAACTGATGAACAGTGCCTATCGCTTCAAAAGAGGTTGGCAATTTAAGAATAGTCTACCTTGACTTTTTAGAAGATGGACAGACTGCCTGTCCATCTTTTTTTTGTATACTGGGGTTGTGCAAAAGAAACAAAAATTTTTTTGTAATTCTGTAAAACGACAAAAATCACACAAAGAATTGCGACTGCTGTTGCACTGTGTTACAATGAGCAGAGAAGGAGAATGAACTGTGCGTAATAGTAGATTGGACCGTATACTCTATATCCAACAGGTGCTGGTACAGGGCGGTGTGCTGAACAAACAGCAGACGGCTGACCGCTTCGGTGTCAGTGAGAAAACCATCCAGCGCGACCTTGACACCCTGCGCAATCATTTTGCAGACAGCGAGCCGCGCCGGGAGATCTTATACAACTCCGCAAAGGGCGGCTATTTGTTGGATGACACGCTTTCACGCTTCCTCACCAGCAGCGAGATTCTGGCAGTGTGCAAGATCCTGCTGGAAAGCCGCTCCATGGTCAAGGAGGAAATGTTCCCGATTCTGGACAAGCTGATCTGGGCTTGCACCCCGCTGGATAGGCTGAATCAGGTCAAAGACCTCATCAGCAATGAGCGCTTCCATTACGTTGAGCCGCAGCATGGCCGGAAGTTTATCGAGAGCCTGTGGGAAATCGGCACGGCAGTAGAAAATCACAATGTTATGGAAATTACCTACTGTCGCACCCATGACGGCGAGACCCGTGTGCGCACTATTGAGCCAGTTGGCATCCTGTTCAGCGAGTATTATTTCTATCTGGCGGCGTTCATCGAAGGCATCGACAAGGATAAGCATTTCCAGAACCCGCAGGATAACTCCCCCACCATTTACCGCATCGACCGCATTCAGAACTATAAGACCCTCGACCGACACTTTGCCCAGCGGTATACTGACCGTTTTCAGGAGGGCGAGATGCGCAAGCGCATCCAGTTTATGTATGGCGGCGAGTTGCAGACCATCCGGTTTGAGTATACCGGGCCGAATTTGGAATCCGTTCTCGACCGACTGCCCACTGCAAAGGTTTTGCAGGTAACGAAAAATGGCTGGATTGTGGAAGCCGAGGTGTTTGGTACGGGCATCCAGATGTGGCTGAGAAGTCAGGGGGATTTCATTAAGGTTCTTTGAAAAAGGAGGAAATCAGAATGTTTCATATGCTGGAAAAAGAGCATGCAGAAGAAGTGGATAAAAAAGCCGATGAGCAGTACAGAAAGTGCTGCAATGAGGTGTTGGCACATTCGAAGGTGCTGTACAAGACGCGGCAGGAAGCAATGGAGCAGCTGAAGGCGTGCGACGCATATATGCAGGCCCTCACGAACTGTCCGGCAGAGTTTGGACGAACGGGCAAAACGATACAAAAGGGCTATCAAGACTTTGAAAGGGAACTGGAAAAAATTCAGAAAAAGGCCGAAAAGAGCGGAAAAGGCTCAGTGGATAAGGCGCTGACCATGGGCACTGCAGCGGGTGCAGGCGCGGGTCTGTTTGGAGCAGACCTTATGCTGGCGGCGGCAACGACCTTTGGCACGACCGCAGCGGGCGTGTCTATCAGTTCTTTAAGCGGTGCTGCTGCGACCAATGCGATCCTCGCATGGCTGGGTGGAGGCACTTTGGCCGCTGGCGGTGCGGGCGTTGTAGGCGGAGAAATTTTGCTGTCGCTGGTGGGGCCTGTGGGCATTGGATGTGCGATCGTCTGTCTAGTGGCAAAGGGCGTCAAGGTGAACATCGACAACAAAAATCAGGCGCTGAATGCGGAGAAGAATGCAAAAAGACGGATGGAAGCACTGAACCGGCTGAACTGCATCGACCAGAATGTGGATTCGCTACTCCGTAAGACGAAGGCACAGAGTAAGACCGTTGCGGGAAATATTGCGGTGGTCAAGCGGATACACAAGAGCGATTACAGCAAATTTTCGGATCGGGAGGCGGAGCAGTTGCGGCTGATGCTGAACAATGCGCAGACACTGGCCAGCTTGGTGACGGAGAAGGTCTCGCTGAAAAACTAAGGGGGTGCTTGGATGGGACAGGAATTGATGAAGTCACGCTATACGGATAAAAGCCTGATGAAGGCTGTTGACCCGAACAAGGAATGGTGTGACCGATATGAGTTTGCCATGGCGGCTTTCTGCGGTGCTGCGGCAGGGCTGGTGGATGCATTTCTCCTTGGCGATGTCAGCAATGCCAAATCCGAGTCGGTGCTGAAAAGTTTTTCGGACGAGCGGGTGGAAAAGGTCGTAATGGCATATTCCCGGATGCTGGGCGGCAAAGCAAATGACCTGAGCGGTGCCATTGCATTTTTGGAGAAAAAATACAAGGTTAATTATGACCAGCGTAGCGGAAAAGATGTAAGTGGGATGTTTGAGCTGTCCGCGATAGATCATCACATCAAATCGCTTGCACATGCACCGAGTCTGGTGGGTCTTACCTTTTCCATTATTGACCAGCTGCGGGATACGAGCACGATGTTCTCCGGCGGAAAACTTTACGTTATAAATACCAGCGGCGGTGAGATTCATGTCCAGGGAAAAGGCGTAAAGGAAAAGCTGGTGGCGGCATTTGCAAACTGGCTGGGTCACTGCATGTCCGATGTGGCAGGCAGCAAGGGCAGCGCCAGAAACGGTCGCCGCGGTATGGGTCTGGCCATGCCGGGCACTGAAGTGCTGATGTTCAGCGGCTTGAAAGTGGGCAAAGAGGAAGAACTGCTGGGTAACGTGATGACAGAAGCCTTCCGCCGGGGGTACGATTTCCGCGTTGGTGTTGCACAAGGGCTGGTGCTGGGTTTTCAGAAAGCGGCAACAGCAGTGTGCTGGGCATTCAAGCGGCACTATCTGGACGGCAGGCCGTGGATGGAATGTGTTCCGCTCGAGCACGAGGGCAGCCTGCGCATGATGCAGCTGGTGGGAAACGGTGCCCTGTGCATGGTAGATGCAGGCAATGCTGCGCTGAAGAGCGGCGGCGAGCCGGTAGAGTTCGTGCTGAATTTCAACTTTTCGGCTGCACTGCAGCTGGCCTATCTGGTGCTGCACGAGTTCGACGTTCGAATGGGGCTCGAACTGGAAAAGCGGATGGATGCTTTGTATGACGAAGTACTCCATGTCTCTACGCCGCTTGAGCGTCGGAACATCCAGAAGATGGATGAGCGATTGCGGAATTACCAGCTGTCGCTGGACCAGAAGTATCTTCTGTTCTGTGTGCAGGTGGAGGGCAGTGAAGCTGACTTTATGCGAACACTCAAGGCTACAGATGCTTGGTACTCCAGTGCGCACCAGCGTGCGGAGGCATCCGCAGAACATGCCCGCACAGGTGGAGTAAAAGAAGAAAAAATCTTGAATTCGGTTTCAGAACTGGATGTGAAGCTGGGAGTAGAGCGGAAAAAGGGCTTTCTGGAGCGTTTCAAAAAACGGTAAAGAAAGGTGTTATTATGCGTATGAAAAAGATAAAACGTAAAGCAGGCAGACCAAAGCGGTTCAGACGGAAAGCAGGACTTCCGAGTGGATTTTTGGCAAAAGAGAAAAAAATTGCTACTCGAAATAAAAAGGCAAAAGAACAGCACCGATCTGTGACTGTCCTGCGCAGGCTGGTGGGCGGTACTATAATGGCTGCTGTCGTAATGTATCTTGTGCCGGAGCTGCGGCAGGATATATTTTCCACAATAAAATGGCTGAACGATGAATGGAGACGTTGAAATGAGCAATGAAAAGAAGAATCTGATCTCCCTTTCGGAACTGGATCAGTTGACCCACCGATGCCTGACGATCATGTCGCTGATGGATCGTCTGGCAGGCCGTGTCCAAAACGGTGCCCCGGAAGACGATGACCCCGGGAAAGACAACGATATGCAACACGCAGCCCGGATGGCTCGGGAACTGATGGGTTCGGTGCGCAAGATAAAGCTTGCTTCCTTGATGTATGAAAGAAGACTGATTTGCGTTTCCGGTATGCAGGGCGCGGGCAAAACGACTCTGATGAAGCACTTCTATGGGCTGGATGATGACTGCTTGAATATTTCTCTGGAACGCGGTGAGGAGATACCGGTATTCATTACCGAAAAAGAGGATATGCCGGCTGACAAAAAGCCGGAATTGTACGCAATTCGGATCATGAAGGACGAAAATGAAGAATATCATCAGCAGGAATTAGAAATGTCGCCGGAAGAATTTCGGAATGCTTCCAAGGGCAAGGATGCAGCAACGCTGTATCTGGAATTGCGGGTCCCTCATAAACATGAAGGAAACGAAAAGACCTCGTTTGTCCTGCTGCCTGGTTTTGAGGCACGGAAAAGTTACCGGGAAACTCTGGTGGACTTTGCTATCAGCTCTTCCGATGCGGCAATATTTGCGTTTGATGGGAGACTGCTTTCTCAGCAGGATAATTATCGCCACCTGAAAGAGCTTGCGGAAAAATTTGGAGCACACATCATCTACGCAATTACCCGTTCGGATAGTGCTGTGGATGGAAATGCGGCAGTTCGAGAGACTTTTATGCAGGAGATGAAAATTGAAAATGAAAATCAAGTAGTCTGCACAGGCGCATATGCTGAGCCGGAAATGAACGAAGAGTGGATTCGGCAGCTGGACAATGCAATCAAGCTATACGGCTGTACAAGCATGCGGTCGCAGGAAAATAACATCGATTATCTGAAGGATGAAATAGATGTTATCCGGGGAAAACTCAGTGAGATCGAAGAAATTCTGGAAACAACGGATGACGGAGATATTGTCAGCCACGCGAATGACAAACTTCTGCGGCAGTTTGATGAGGCACTGGCCAACCAAGTCAAGCAGTATCAGACAAAACTGAAAGAAGAGTATGGGAAGGGCGCAAAGAAGAGCCGAGATATGCTGAGCCAAAAATTCGATGAGCGAAACGGAAAACTTCATAGCCTTCGCAAAGCGATTCTGGGTGTGAGCAAAGCAGATATGGAAGCGGCGGAGCAAATCGTAAAAGATTCGCTGTATGAACATGAAGAAGGTTATACTTGCAAACGCGTCCTGGTGCCAGAACGGTGCAGGATGGAGGCACTGAAGAAATCTCTTCGGACGTTGGAAGATCCGCAGAATGCATCGCTGCCCAAGCTGCTGTCAATAGATGAAAATGAGGATGGACATCGCTATTTGACTGATAATAAGCAAAATTTGGAGGTGCCGCAGTCGCTCTATAGCCTGCTCCAAAAGCCGAGCGGTAAAAATGAGCCGAATTTTGTGCCTGAAAATGTTTCAAGCCGTCGGTTGATGGCCTCGCTTGTCGAAATTGGCACGTATTATTACAGTATGTCGTGCTATGATGCAATGGCAAAAGATATTGGCGCTGAGGAATATAAACCCTGCGAAGGCCAGATTTCGTGGGAAAAAGTGGAACAAAGTGCAAAGAGTGCAAGCGATTTTGTTCTTGGTGCTGGCGCAGTAGCGGCCGGACTGCATGATGCAGGTCGTACGAGCAAAGAGGCGGGCGGCGAGATCACAGAGGAACAAAGAAAAACGAGTGAAATGTTGTACAACAATTATCAGCAGTCTAGTTCGGTGCAGAAATTTTCGGTCGGCCTTGCGGGTATGACAGGTATGGATCTGATCGGCGATGCACAACTCAATCTGATTCCGCAAATTGCGAGTTCTTTTGGCGTCAGTGTAGGCGTTGTGGCAACGGTTGCAGGAGGAGCGCTTGCGGCTGGTGCGGCCATTGCCATTGGACGTGACATTACGAGGATACAGTGTGATGATTATGGCCGTGCCAGAGTAGCACTGGATACGATTTATGATAAGTTGGAAGAAGACGCCGTAGAAGATTATAAGGCGAAGATGGCGATGATTCGGGGAAGACTGGAAGAAAATCTGATCGATACGGACTCCAGCAGCCGGAAAACGCAGCAGATCTACAATGTCAAAAAGCAAATTAATGCAGCCAGAGATTTGCTGGACGAGTTGGCAGACCGGTGTACAGAAAAACTGGAGGAAAACTTCTTATGATAGAAGACATAAACTGCGGCCAGCTTTTTCAGAGACGCTCAGACTGGCAGGAAAAGGCGTTCAATGAGTTAAAGGATGACCTGACAGCCACAAAGGACAACCGCTTTTTGAAATATCAGGATGAAAATGAGACGTATCTCGTCATGATATGCGGGAAGTCACAAATCGGAAAGTCAACGCTGATTTTGAAGATGATCGGCATCCGGGATGAAAACTTCAATGACGTCTATAACACTCTGCGTGCAGGCTCACCGCAGGGTAATTCCTCTACAGTGACCGCGATCATTTATGCAAAGTCGGCGACGGATAAGTATGCACTGGCCTTTGCAAAGCTCGACGAACCGACGCCGGAAAAGAAATATTACGATGCGAAAGAGATGGTCAGAGCTTTGCAGCAGGTACGGCAGGACGTGGAAAGCGGCCAGAGAACTTCTACGGACGAGATCTTGTTCATCGATATTCCGCGGAGTTTTTTTATGGAAGAGTCCGAAGTCGGTTCAATTCGCATTATTGATATGCCGGGTGTGCAGAGTGCGAATGACAGGGAAAGGCCTCATGTGGAAAACCTGATAAACGCATATCTCCCGTTTTCGCAGGTCTGCATCGTAGCGTGCAATGCGGCGGATATTCAGTCGCTGGGGTCGATGGAACTGCCCGGAAAAGTTTCGTGGCAAAATCGACCGGAGCGCTTTATAGTCGTTAGCACAGGCTCCTACAGTGCAGAGAATATCCGCAGTTACTTCAGGACGAAGCGTGCTGCCCGTGAAAAGAATTTTCATGAGTATATCGACGAAATTTATGCCCGGACGCTGAAGAGCGTACTGGGCGAGAATACACAGATGGAGCTGTTTCCAGTAGATTTAGGGCAGTCGCTGGATACGATGCAGAAAAGCCTGGACAAAGAAGATGCAGCGGAAGTGAAAGAAACCGTGGAAAGTACGCTGCAAGCGTTGAGAACGTCCATTACAGCTCGGGAGGGACAGCGATTCCGAGCGGCCATCGAAGATTTGAAAAGCCGGGTAGATTCTTACGAAAGCGACCGGCTGGAAGAGACGGAACGGAAGATCAGGGAAAAAGAAGGGGAGATCCGGCGTGCAGATGAGCGATTTCGAAAAGCAAGGGATGATTGCAAAGAACTCGAAAAAGACGATATGATCAGTACGCTGGACCGAAAAATCAAAAAGTTGGAATGGGCCAAAAGTCAGCTGGAGGATCAGACTGCAAACTTCAGGAGCGCAGGCGATAAACTCAACTCGATTGCAGAGGATACGATAAATCAGGAACAGCTGTACCGGGATAAATCGGATGGACGGTATCTGAAAGACCAACGATGCAGTGAAAAAGAAGCACTCGCAGACCGAAAGGTGCTGGCAGCGGTATTGAGAGGACTGAAAGAAGAAGTTGACTTGTACTGGAAGACGGTCTGTGAAACATTTGCTCAGGCTGAGCTGGCGGAGCCAGCCAAAACCGATTTGCCAATACTGGAAATTTTGGAACAGTCGCGGATAACATATTATCCAAAGTATTATCCGGGCGGAATTTTTCTGAAGGTGAAATGTACAGATTTGGAAAGGTTTAACTGCGAAATGGCAGTAAACGCTCAAGAGATGCTGCAAAGGGGTTGCTGTGATAAATGGTGCGCCGAAATCGAAACAGAACTCAACAATTTGAAGAACCTGAAAAGGGAGCAGATGAATTTATATAATAAGAAAAAATCGATTCGTGATAAATCATTGGATGAACAAATTGCGCCCAAGATGCAGCTGGAAGCGCTGAAAAAGCAGAAAGCTGCCATTGAGATGATTCGACAAGAGGATAGAAAAAGATTGGCACGCTATCTGAAAGTGGCACAAAGACATTATTTACAGCAGCGCGATGAGATCGTGGCACAGATGGAGCAGAGTGTTTCAGGAGAAGAAAAAATGAAACTGTTTTTGCTGCTGGCACTGACGGAACAAGACTTTGAGAATTTGAGGAGAACGAGTGATGGACATAAATCATAAGACGATAGACAACAAAACAAGAGGTGAGGTGGGCGCTCTATTTCAGGGCTACGTTGTGCAGCCGCTGACGGAGGAATTGCAGACGAAGCTGGAAAAGGCCGCATCCGATGAAAACGACCAGCTTGAAGCTGTGAAAGAGGAGCTGGGAACCGTCAAACGGGCTGTGATACGAACAGATAGCAGCGTGGGAAAAACGGCAAAAGAGGATACTCTGAAGGCTTCAAAAGAGGAAATCATGGATGAGCTGGAAACGCTGCAAAATGGCGTGACTGCCGCCAGAAACACCATCACGAAGCAGATGCAAACGGACAACGAAGCCGCGGCTCAGGCAAATCAGACTCTGCTGCAAGAAATGGAGAAAACTCAGCAAGAAATCGAAACAGCAAAGAAAATAATACAGGGAGAGCTGAGAAGGCAGGGGGAAAACTCGTATGAGACGATAGAAGAGGGCTTTGCCGGAACAGAAAAAAAGATGGACGATAATTTCCGGCAGTTTGGTGAAAAGCTGGAAAAACAAGATGAAAAATCGCGCGATGTAATAGAAAAAGGATTTGCCGGCGCGGAACAAAAGCTGGACGCGCTTTCTCGACAGGTTGATGCTGACGAGGAAAAAATGTTGGAGCAACTGGCAGTGATCGTGCAGCAGCTGACGGAAAATGCGGCGAGCAGCAGCACACAGCTGACCCAGTACCAACAGAACCTTCAAACAGAAATGGAAACTGGAAAAAGTGATCTGACGGAAACGGCAATGCAAAAATATAAGGTGCTGCTGGGAGTATCCCTCTCCTTTGGAATCGTGAATTTTCTGGGGGTAGTGGCGCTGCTCATTATAAACCTTATGCCTTGAAAAATCAGCTGTTTTGAATTGCTTTTTGAGTCTACTGCACTTTCAGGTTATTACAATCCCGGTCGATTGCACATACAATACAAGTATCACTTCACAAAACGGAGGGTACTTGTACTATGGTGGACTACGCCGACATCGGAAAACGCATCCGTGCCTGCCGCCTTGCAAAGGGCATGACGCAGGAACAGCTGGCCAATGAGGTCGGCGTGGTGGTCACGCACATCAGTCATATCGAAACAGGCAACTCCGTGCCCAGCCTGAAAACGCTGATCGACATCATCAACGCGCTGGACTGCTCGGCGGACGAGCTGCTGTGCATCGAGATAAAAAAGGCAAAGCCGGTGTTCGACAGCTGGATGACCGAACAGCTTGCAGATTGCTCTGCCGATGAGGCAAAGATCATCAAAGAAACGGTGGTCAGCTTGAAAAAATCGCTCCGAAAAGTGTACGGGAAGTCCTCTAAATACAGATATGACTAAAACTTCAAAAAGCTGAACGCCAGTTGGTAGGCATTAAGTGTTTGAAAAAGCACCCATAAAGTAAACGAACCGCCTCGGTTTCCGTTACAGGAAGCCGGGGCGGTTTTTCTGTACAAAACCATATAGAAAAATCCCAATGGAAGTTTGCCGGATGGACAATATTGGTGTCAAATCAACGCTTTATAATAAAAGCATCAAAATGATTCACTGGAATCATTCCGAACGGAAAAGGTTACACATCCATTGAGATGGGAGGAAAAACCATGAAAGAGCTATTTGAAATCTATGATGGCAGTGCAGAAGCTAAAAAAGCCAAAGAAAAATCCAAAAATCTGAGCGGCTTTCATTCGCTGTTTATCGCAGCTGCCCGCAGAAGCATCGCGCTGGATTCCTTAAAGATCTGGCTACTGCTGGGGTTCATTGTGGGCGTGGTGACAGGTGTTGCAACCGGTGCCGGAGCAGTGTCGGTTCTTTTGGGGCTTCTGATTGCCGCAGTGATCTATTTTGGCTTCCGGGATGATGTCTACAAAAAAGTCTATGGCCCGGAGCATGACAGAGGCCCTCTGCCTTTGCAAAAAACTCGGAAAGCGTGATCTGAAAAGCATCTCAGATCTTTACAAGCGAAGGAATGGACGGGATCGCAAAGGTCTGAAGTCCCCAAGCGTCCAACTTACAACAAAAATGAGACAGGCGACCCACCTTTCGGGAAGCCTGTCTCATTTTTCCGTTGGGGGCTATCTGCATTGCTGAGAAACAGCCCGGTTTGGAAACTCAGTGCTCGAAGGAGAACGGGAGGATTACTTAAAGGCTGATATCCTTTCCGCCATTGAGCTTGCTGAAGGCCAGCAGGGAGATGACGGTCAGGATGGTCATGATGGTGGACAATGCGGCTGCAGTGCCGTAGTTGCCGCGGATGACCTCGGTATAGATTGCGACTGTCAGGGTCTTGGTCTTGCCGGTATACAGGATGATTGCGGTAGACAGTTCACTGATCATGGTGACCCAGCTCAGGATAGCACCAGAGATGATGCCGGAAGCCATCATGGGAACCGTGATGCGGAAGAATGCCTTCATCTTGGAAGCGCCCAGCGAGATGGCAGCTTCCTCAATGCTCATGGGGATCTGCTGCAGGATAGCCACCGACGAGCGGATGGTATAGGGCAGACGCCGGATGATGAGGGCTACTACCATGATGAGCATGGTGCCGCTGATGAGGAGCGGGGGCTTATTGAAGCCGATGAGCAGCGCAATGCCAAGAACCGTGCCGGGCACGATGTAGGGAATCATCGAGAGGACGTCCACCACGTTGGTCAGGGCATTGCGGCGGCGCACCACCAGATAAGCGATGAGAACAGCCAGCAGCACGATGACGACCAGTGCCAGCAGGGGGATGATGATGGTATTCTGAATGCTGCGACCCAGCTTGCCGATGGCGGTCTGGTAGCTCTGCAGCGAGTAGCCGTCCACAAAGATCTTACCCTGCGTGTTCTTGAACGAGGTGTAGATGACGTAGGCCTGCGGCAGGATGGCGATGCCCACTACAAGGTAGACGACCAGATGTACCAGAGCGTTGATGCCCTTGCGAGCCTCCCGCTCCTCCACGGGGTGCATACTGTTCAGAGCGAAGGCGTTCTTGTTGGAAACGTACTTCTGGACGAGGAACACCAGCGTGGTGACGACGATAGCGATGACGGCGATAGCGGCTGCAAAGCCGTCGCTGCCGCCCACCTCGTTGATGAACTCAGTGTAAAGGACAACAGGGAAGGTACGGTAGCCCTCACCGATCAGCATCGGGGTGCCGAAGTCTGCAAAGGATCGCATGAACACCAGCAGAGCTGCAGCCAGCAGGGTGGGCATGATCAGGGGCACGACCACTTTGAAGAAGCAGGCAATGCCAGAGCATCCGAGGTTCTCAGCCGCCTCGATGAGGGAGTTGTCGATATTCTTTAATGCACCCTTGGCGTAGAGGAACACCAGCGGGAACAGCTGGAGCGTCATGACCAGCACGATGCCGCCGAAGCCGTAGATGTCCGGGATGGCGATGCCGAGGTTTTTGAAGAAAGCGGTGATGACACCGCTGCGACCCAGCAGCAGGATCCATGAGTAGGCACCGATGAAGGGAGCCGACATAGATGCCACCACAATGAGGATATTCAGCACCGACTTGCCTTTGATCTTAAAGATCGTGAACAGGTATGCCAGTGGGGTGCCAATGGCGATGGAGAGCACCGTCGCTGTGATGGACACCTTGAAGCTGTTGATCAGGGTATCGAAATAGTAGCTCTTGGAAAAGAACTTCGTGAAATAAGCCAGCGTGAAACCGCCGGTGTCGGGGTCCAGCACAGACTGGCGGATCATGTATGCCATCGGGTAAAGCAGGAACAGTGCATAGAGTGCGATGGTCCCCAGCGTAATGGCTCCCCAGACATCAAGACGGAACTTATTATTGTTTTTCATAAGCGTCGCTCCTGATGAGATTGGTATCGCCGTCCTTGGTAAAGACGTTGATCTTCTCTTTCTTGACCTTCAGCAGCACCTTCTCGCCCTTCTTGAGACCCTCGCCAATGGAGGACTCCTCTACGATCTCCACCGAGTCGCCCTGATCGGTGTCAATGGTGTAGTGGGTGTTGAGACCGAGGTAGGTGCATTCCTGCACGGTGCCGTGGATGCCCTCGGTGCCGTCCTTGCAGATAATGAACTCCTCCGGGCGGATGGAACAGCGCACATCCTGCTCGGCAGCCTTGTCCAGAGCGTCGATGTGCTCATGGTAGCCGTCGGCAAAGGTGATGATGCCGTCCTTGACGTGGGCATTCACGATGTTGGTGCGACCGATAAAGGTGGCAACGAAGACATTCTTCGGGCGCTGGTAGATGTCGCGGGGAGTGCCAACGTGCTGGATGACGCCGTCCTTCATAACGGCGATACGGTCGCTGATGGCCATTGCCTCTTCCTGATCGTGGGTGACATACACGGTGGTGATGCCAACGCTCTTCTGGGTGTGGCGGATGACGCTGCGCATCTCGACACGGAGCTTTGCGTCCAGATTGGAAAGCGGCTCGTCCATCAGCAGCACATCCGGCGAGATAACCAGTGCGCGAGCCAGTGCGATACGCTGCTGCTGACCGCCGGAAAGCTGGTTGGGCATACGGTCGGCATACTGCATGATCTGCATCAGGTTCAGAAACTCATCCGTCCGCTTCTTGATCTCGGCCTTGTCCACCTTGCGGTTTTTCAGACCGAATGCCACATTGTCCCGGACGGAGAGGTTCGGGAAGATGGCATAGTTCTGGAACACCATGCCGATGTTGCGCTTGCTGGGGTCCATATCGTTGATGCGCTTCTCGTTGAAGAAGATGTCGCCGCCCTCAATGGAGTTGAAGCCTGCGATCATACGGAGAAGAGTGGTCTTGCCGCAGCCGGAGGGACCCAGCAGGGTGAACAGCTCACCATCTCCGATCTCCAGATTCAGGTCCGGGATGACCGTATTATTCCCGTAGCGCTTTACTGCGTCTTTGACTGATATTCTGCTCATACTAGCCTCCTGCTGCCCTTTGAATTACTTGCTCTGCAGATCGGTGAAGATCTCAGTGTACTTGTCCACCAGCTCCGACTTGTGGGCGCTGACGTAGGGAATGTCCTCCTCGATGACATTGATGTCTGCCATCGGGGTCATGGCATCGTTGGTGGCAGCGTCCTTCATAACAGGACGGTTGGTCAGGGTGCTGCCCCAGATGTTCTGGACTTCCTCACTCAGGATGAAGTCAATGAACAGCTTGGCATTGTCCATGTTCTTTGCGCCCTTGATGATGGTGGCAGAAGCAGGAAGGAAGACAGTACCTTCCTTCATGTAAACGATCTTGACAGGTGCGCCATCCAGAACCAGCTGAGCACAGGGATCCTCATAGGACAGACCCACCACATACTCGCCATCGGCAACTCCCTTGTAAACGCCGCTGGAGCTTTCGCAGATCTTGCCGTCCACATTCTCAAACAGGTCGTGGACGTACTGCCATGCCTTATCGTCCTCGTAGCCGCCCATTGCAAGCAGCATATTGGTCAGGTGTGCGAAAGCGGAAGAGGAGTTGGCGGGGTCGGCAGTGGCGATTTTACCCTTCAGAGCCGGGTTCAGCAGATCTTCGTAGCCCTCGATCTTGATGTCACCGATGAGGTCGGTGTTGACGATGAGGACGCTGCCGTCCAGCACATTGCCGGTGATGAAGCCGCACTTGTTCTTGTAGGCGTCGATGACGTTTGCATCGTTGGCGGAAACATACGGCTCCCACAGGTCCTCGTTGGTGTACATCTGCGACCAGGAGCCGCCGAACAGGACATCTGCGTAGGGATCGTTCTTCTCGGACTGGATACGCTTGACCAGTTCGCCGGTGCCGGCCTGAATCAGCTCGACGTTGACGCCGTATTTCTCCTCAAACAGAGGAATGGTGGCGTTCAGCAGGCCCTCAGAGTTGGGCGAGTAGATCACGAGGTCGCCGCCGCCCTGTGCAGCAGAACCGGAAGCGGCAGTGGAAGCGGCGGTAGAACCGGCAGAAGAGGTGCTGGCGGAGGAGCCGCCGCAAGCGCTCAGAGCAGCAGAAGCTGCGATAACACCGGTAGCCATCAGGAACGAACGACGAGAAATCTTTTTCATAGTAAAAACCTCCATTTTTTACCTGAAACCTTTCGATAGTCCCATTTTAATGCTTCTAGCACAAAAATAATACTCGAATTGCAGAACAAATGGAAAAAATACCGAACAGCGGCTGTTCGGTATTTTTTCATAGACACTTATTTCAAGGTGTTCTGGTACTCCCGCACCGAGCAGCCTATGTATTTTTTGAAAACGTGGTTAAAATATTTGTACTCACCAATGCCGCACTCCCAGCCGATTTGGGAGATGGGCAGCTTTCCTTTCCGGATGAGTTCCAGAGCGTTCTGAATACGGCAGCGGTTGAGGTAGTCAATGACCGTTGTGCCAAGCTCTTTCTGAAACTTCTGGTTGATGTATCGTTCCGAGTAGTGGAACTGTTCCTGAAGGTCAGCAAGTGTTATCTTGCTCCGGTAATTCTCTTTCAGATAGGCTACGATGCGTAGCACCAGCGGGTCAGTGACCTTATCTTCGCTTAATGGCGGCAGAGCTGTCCGGCTGCGGACGGCCTCTGTCTCGTCCTCCCGCTGTTGGAGGTACTGGTTATCCCCCGCAAGGCGGACAGCCTTCTCCAGCGCAGTACGCATCTCGTCCATGTCGAGGGGTTTGAGCAGATAATCCGATACGCCGTTCCGAATGGCCTGCTGGGCGTACTCAAACTCCGAGTAGCCTGTCAGGATGATGGCGATATAGTTGAATTTCTCCCGGGTGTCGGCGATCATCTCAAGACCGTTTTTTACCGGCATGGTAATGTCGGTAATGACGATGTCAGGCTGCAGTTCAGCGATCTTTTCTTCACCCACTGCCCCATTCTCTGCCTCGCCCACCACCGAGCAGCCGCACTCCTCCCACGGTACCGAGTAGCGAATGCCCTTGCGGATGATCTCTTCATCTTCTACAAGCAGAACGCGATACATGGTTTACATTCCTCCCAGCCGGAGCTTGAGTTTCACCGTGAAGCCTTCGCCCTCGGTGCTGTCGATGGTCAGTCCGCTGTCACCGCCGTAGCCCAGCCAGATGCGACGGTTGATGTTCTGCAGACCATTGTGCTCGATGTTCACTTCATCCGAGCGCAAAATGTCTCGCAGCTGTTCCAGCATTGTCTCGTCCACGCCTCCGCCGTTGTCCTCTACCGTGAAATAGAGTGCATCCTCCCCCAGCCAGCCCCGTACTCTTATATGGATGCATGGCTTCTTCTGGAATCCATATTTGATGCTGTTTTCCAGCAAGGGCTGTAAAAGCAGCTTCGGGATGATGAACTCCATGCAGGCGTCATCGATGTCGATCTCGTAGGAGAAATTCGCACCGAAGCGGGTGGACTGGATCACAAGGTAATCCTGCAGATATTTCAGATCATCTTTAACAGTGACATTGTGCTTTGTGTTGTTGATGCTGTAGCGCAGGATGCCGATAAACCGCCCGATCAGCTGCTGGGCTCGCTGGGGGTCTGTCGGGATAAGATAGCGGATATTGTCCAGCGTATTATAAATAAAGTGGGGATTGATCTGCGCCTGAAGATTCTGCATCTCCATCCGGTTGTTCACTTCGGCAAGAGCGATGTTGCGCTGGCTCAGCTCCTGAATGCTGCGAACCATCTTGTTGACCTGACGGGCGATCTCCTCGATCTCATCGCCGGTGTCGATCTCGATGATGTGATCAGGGTCCTCCTTGCGGATGATGCGGATCTCCCGCACGAGAGTGTCCACCGACTTTACCATCTGCTCAGTCATAGCGTGCATGATACGGACGAACATTGCTGCCCAACTCAGTCCCAGCAGTACGATCAGGAGCAGACCCACGAAAAGATAACTGTAATTCGTGGGCGAGTAGATGAAGGAGTAAGCCAACACCGTGCCGTTTTCCAGCGAGCGGCTGCTGCGCAGATAGCGGTTCCCGTTCACTCGCACATACTGCGCCGCATCGGCGGGCAGATACTTGTTGGCGTTCTTCTGGGAGAGGAAGGAGGAGTTTGAACAGGTAATGACATCACCGTTGGATTTGGTGAGGATAGCATCGTACTGGTACTGGCCGAACAGTTTTGTCCAGTCGTTCTCATTCAGATAAACTGCCGCAGCACCCTGATATTCGCCATCCCGGTAGAGCGGATGGATCATAACGTATTCTGAGCTGTTGGCTCGGAAGTGGTAGACCGTGGTGTAGACGGCCCGCATAAGATGGCAGGCGTTGTCTACGGCGATGCTGTTAAATTCCTGCCGGTGGAGATTCATCTCTCCCTCCGAAAAGGTCGTGAACCGAACATTTCCCTTGGAGTCGGTAAGGATGAGCTGTATCTCCACAAGAGCCGAGACATTGTAATGGCTGATAAGATAACGCAGGTTATCCTGATCATTCCGCAGCTCGGAGAGGAACAGCTCGGTGTGTCCAGCGTCCAGCAGAAAGGCTGACGTGTTATTGTACACCTCATGGAAGGTGGAGGCGACACTCTCCAGATGGTCTTCCCGCCGGGCGTTCTGGTTGAGAGCATTCACAACAGCGATTGCAATGCAGAACAAAAGACATCCCAGCAGCAAGCTTGAGATCAGCTTACGGGAGACGCTCTGCTCCAGCTCCTGTTGAAAGCGGCTCTTTTTGTAAGTGCGATCGCGGTGACTATGATCCATACTTTTTTCGCTCCTGCTCTTCGACAAACTTTGCCATACGTCGATTATAATGCCTTGAATCAGATGAGTCAACGGGCGTGTTGCTGTCATTTTTATTGCATAACACAAAAAAACTGCCCGGAACGATAGGAAAAGGTCGTTCCGGGCGATTTTAGCAGGAGGAATCTGTTACCGTGGATGTCAAATCAGATGAGACGATCAGACGTTCTCATTCAGGAATGCCTGCATCACCAGCTCCTGCGAGATGGTTACGCCTGAATGTGTTCTCAGCAAAAGATTCCATCGAACCATTCTCTTTTTCATTCATGCCGCAATTTTTTCAGCGGTTCAAACGTATCTAAATTAAAGTGGTATATCATCTTCCGTTTCACACATCTTTGCCGTTTTCAGACAGGAGGTTGCTTTTATGAAAGTATCTGCCGACTATCGTATGCTCGCTCTCGATGCTCTGCACGGAAAATGGAAAACTGCGGTTCTGACAGGGATTGCCGCCAGTGCGCTCGGTGCTGCCATTGTGAGCAGTTCCAACAGTGTCGTATCCAATTCTGGTCAGGGAAATCACATTCATTTTGAACTGTTCTCCCAGCCCAACGGCGGTCGGCTGCTTGCTGTTCTGCTTGCCGGCATTGGTCTGTGGGCAATCCTCCAACTGATCGTGGGCGGTGCAGTTCGACTGGGATATGCTCGTTTTAATCTGAACCTTGTAGATGGAAAGGATGCAGCCTTCTCGGATTTGTTCTCTCAGAAAGACCGTCTGTGGGATGGCTTTTGTATGAAATTCCTGCAGGGTCTGTACACCGTCCTCTGGTCGCTGCTGTTGGTGATTCCGGGAATCGTGAAAATATACAGCTATGCGATGACACCTTACATCATGGCAGAGCATCCTTCGTTGACTGCAAATGAAGCGATCACAGAATCCCGGCGGATCATGGACGGCAACAAATGGCGGCTGTTCTGTCTGGATCTCAGCTTCATTGGGTGGGAGCTGCTCTGTGCGCTGCCAATGTATGCTGGCTATTTCCTATTTCTAAACAATTTCTCCGGTTCGGAAGCGATGGCAATTTCCATTGTTCTTCTGCTGGCGATCCCATTGAGCATTGGCTTTTTCTTCGTGCGCCCCTATGAGGAAACAGCATGGGCCGCTTTCTACCGCGATATTACCGCAGCACCTGCCGAACCGGATGAAGCATATTGACTTTTATCGCAATTTTCAAAAATAGTGCCTATCGAAACGGCATATTTGCGATATGCAGTTTGCGGATGTTGCCTGTGCATTAAAAACGCAAACT